>Ga0316217_10001023_pt1 | contig 38065 bp, 23 predicted proteins | sample 1anoAmetaG_FD_203633 | JGI IMG/M metagenome (GOLD analysis project Ga0316217, IMG submission 203633) | Freshwater microbial communities from Trout Bog Lake, Wisconsin, USA - 1anoA | ecosystem: Environmental > Aquatic > Freshwater > Lake > Hypolimnion/Profundal zone | place: USA: Wisconsin...
GACAATGATGGTGCGGCCTTTACGGCCGGGTTCGATAGTGCCGACAGCGCCGCTCTGCTGGCCGCCGAAAGCTTCGTGACCGGAACCGTGGAACAGAATGTGTGGAAGCTTTTTAATGGCTAAGAGGGTGGGTGAGAAGCCAATGGCCCCGTCGAACCGGACTACCGTAGCGATCTGCCAGTCGGCAGAATGAGGGGTGGAGGAACGGCCGCGGTCGTGATCTCACCCTCTTACACAAAGCGCAGCGAAACCTGCTTAAGGTACTTTAATTCCAGCAGGCCCATGGCCCGGCGGATAATGTTGCGACGCAAGTCCAGTTCTACAGGAACGTTGGGATCCTGATGGGCTTCGTTAATCCGCGTGCCGACCACAAAATCCACCATGTCACTGTCGAGCATCAAGGCCAGCAGGCTGTCCACGGCATTGGTTGGCGCGGGGGCAATCGTGCCGGATTCCAGATTCGTCACCGCCTTGGCCAGGGTCAGGGTGCCTTCGGTGACCAGATCGACGCCGGGCATCAGCGACGGCGGGGGAATGTCCGGGTGGAGTCGGGACAAATCCACACGCACCGGACGATTCAGTGCCCGGCCGACAATTTCGGCGGTGGTTCCGCCGCAAATCGCCGTGCGGCCAGGATAGGTTTCCACCAGATGGCCAAGGTCAGCATCCATTTCCTTATTGAATGGCGGGCCGGTGACAATCAGCAGGCGGCGCGGCTGGCGGAAATGGATCACCGCACAGGTGATGTCATCGCGCGCAATTTGGCCGTCGTTGGCCAGGGCCTTGTCGGCTAGCTCGCGCGCCAGACAGGCCGAGGAAACGTCTTTTTCACGATTGAGCAGTTCCGCGGCGAAGCGCACGATGTTTTCACGCCGCCAGCCCAGCGGCATGCCCGGCCGTCCCAGGCCGGATTGGCTGATGCCATCGGAACAGCAAATGATGCGATCACCAAGTTGGATGTGCAATTCGCCGTAGCTGATCTGCCGGTCGCGCCAGCCTTCCAGGGTGAAGGTGTCCTTGGCGACTTCGATTTCGCGCGGGCCGCGCATCAGCACAAAATCGGGATTGCCATGTTCGATGGCCCGGGTGGCGCCGTCATCATCGGTGTCAATGATGGTGAACGTGGAATAGCTGATCTTGCGCACTTCGCAAATCGGCAGCGTATCCATGATGGTGCGGGCGCTGGTGCGCACGTCCATGGCGCTGGCGGTGTATTTCAGCGCCATGGTAGCGGTGAGATTGGCCAGCACGCTGGCTTTCACGCCGCTGCCCAGGCCGTCGGACAACACGGCAATCACCCGGCCTTCTTCCTTGATGCGGCGCGAGAGAAACACGTCGCCGGAACAATGCTGGCCGGATTTGGCGTGCTGGGCGCAACTAACGTCGATAACGCTTTCGCCAGTCATGGTCGCCTCCGCGCTGGGCTTCGCCCTCGCTCGCTTTTTCCTCGATCTCCTGCACCGTAAACGATTCGATGATGGAATTGAGCGTTATTTCTGATTCAGCGGCGTTTTCACCCAGCAGGTACGCGATCTTCTGCACCGTGGACAAGCTGTTCTGGATCACCTCGCGGGCCTTGCGGATCACCTGTTCCTTTTGCACCGCCGGCTTGGTGATGTCCTGGATGATCCCGCCCACCAGCACGTTTTTTTCGATGGTGAAAATGGACAGGTGCAGGATGGTTTCGCGAAAGCGCAAATCGCGGTCCACAATGTCTTGCCCGCTGGCCAACACTCCGCGAAACAACCGGCTGAACGGCAGCAGTTCGGCCAAATCGGTGCCCTCCAGTGGTTTGGCCCCGTCTGGCATATTTGCACTGGCGAAGAGCGTGGCGAAACTGCGGTTGTATTCCACCACACGCAGGTGCTGGTTGACGATCACCACCGCCGAGGGCATTTTCTGGATCAGCGCATCGGCCTTTTTATGCGCCAGTTGCCGCATATAGGTCACGCACATGGATGGCTCGGCCTTGTGCCCGAGCACGGCGCGGGCGAATTCGCGGCAGGAATCGTAACCGCAGCCACCGCAGTTCAATTCATCCTCGGCGCTCTGCTTGCCCACCAGGCGCAGCGCCTCGCGGATTTGATTTTCCGGATAGTGCGGCAGCAGCACCGGCGTGGCGGTGAGGCTGATGGCGATGGGGAATTCCACCGGGCGCGGGCCGGACGGATCCAGTTTGCCGTAACGCAGAACCTGGTAGCGTTTGCGGGTGGTGGAAGCTTTGTTGCCCATCGCCGGGCCGTTGACGCAGCCGCCTTCGCAGGCCAGGGCTTCGATCATCAGATTGCCGTCGGGAAGCAGCGCGTCCAAATCGGCAATGGCTTTTTGCACGCTGGAGAGGCCGGAAAACGCCATGAATGCCGCATCGCACGCACCGCAGCCGGCCTTGATGCCGGCAATCATCCCGCCGTCCACCGGGTAGAGCGCGCCGTCGGTGGCGGCGTTGGGAACGAAATGATCGTCCGGCCCGGGTTCGATGGCCGCGGGATTGATCTGGGCAACTTCAAACCACTGCCGCAGATCGTCAAACGTCAGGGCGATGTCCAGCAATTCCGGATGGGAATCGGCTTCTGACTTTTTGGCGATACAGGGGCCGAAGAAAACCACGCCGATTGGCGCGCCATAGCGCTGGCGAAGCATCTTGCAGTGCGCCAGTAGCGGCGAGAGCAGCGGCGTGAGTTTCTTCGCCTCCAGCGGGCGATGCTTTTGCAGGTACGCCACAATCGTGGGGCACGCGGACGAAATCAGCGTGGACTGCTGCTGATGCTTGAGCAGTTCGGCCACGTGAGTCGACACCTGCTGGGCGCCCAGGGCGGTTTCGGAGACATCGGCAAAACCCAGCCGCTTGATGGCCGCGGCCATTTGCCGCGGGCCAACGTCGGGGAATGCCGCCACGAAACTGGGTGCCAAGGATACGATCACCTTGGGATTGCTCGCCAGCAGGTGCCGGGCGCGGGTTACATCATCGCGCACTTTCTTGGCCGAATTGGGACAGACCGCCACGCATTGGCCGCACAGGATGCAGGCTTCGACGATCACGGTGGCGCAGCCGCCTTCCACCTTGATCGCCTTCACCGGGCAATTACGCACGCATTTATAGCAATCCTGGCATTGGCGCTTTTCAGTATGGATGGGATTGAGCAGGTTCATGTTTGCGCCGCCTGATCGCCGGTATAGGGAGCCAGCAAAGCCATCAGCGTCACCGGATCGACCTCGTTATACACCTGGCCATTGATGGAGATATTCGGCCCGCGTGTGCAAATGCTCTGGCACAGGTGCCCTTCCAGTTTGCAAACGTTTTGCGCGACGGCCTTACCGAGCATCCGCTCGATGATTTCGATATTGCGGTTGTTGCCGCGGGAAAAACACGAGCTGCCCATGCAGATGACGATGTCCAGCGTTGGCGTGTTCATAATTACTCCACGGGCAATAGTTGCTGCCGTTCAGATTTCCGGCGCCGGCCGCCCGGGCCACTGCCGACCTCGCGGCCGATGCTGGCGATACGATGCCGCAGGCATTGGTTGCACTGTTCGCCGGTTTCCTGGATGCAGGCTTTGGCCGGATAAATTTCGTACATCGCGCGGTATTGCAACGGCGTGAGATTGGGCATCACGACATTGGCGCCGCGCTGCAAGCCATTTTCGCGGCCACGTTTTTTGTTGATCGTCGCCAGGGCGGTGCTGCTGGGAATGTTCGCCTGCGGGCAAACCAGGCGGGTTAACGCCACCGCTTTGTAGACCATCAATTCATTGGCCGGCACTTGTTCGCCCGGTGCGGCGGCAGGACATTCGCCGCGGCCCAGCGGTGTTTGCGGATGCGACAGATAGGGGCCGATGCCCACCATGTCCAAATCCAATTCGGCAAAGGTGAGGATGTCCCGCGCCACCATAGCATAAGTTTGGCCGGGAATGCCCACCATGATGCCGCTGCCGATTTCGTAATCGAGTGTGCGCAATTCGCGCAACAGGGCGATGCGATCGCAGCGGTGCTGCCCGCGCGGCGCGTGGATGCGTGCGTAAAGCTCGGCATCGGAGGTTTCAAACCGCAGCAAATAACGGTCGGCGCCAGCTTCACGCCAGGCCAGCAATTCATCGGCTCTGCGCTCGCCCAGGCTCAGGGTGACCGCCAGCGGTGTTTCGCGCTTGATGGTGCGAATAATATTGCTCATCCACTCCTGGGTAATCGCCGGATCTTCGCCGGCTTGGATCACCACCGTGCCGTAGCCCAGCCGCAACGCCTGCTGGACCGAAGCCATGATTTCCGCGGCGCTCATGCGATAGCGCGGCAAATCGGTTCGCGGGGCGCGCAAACCGCAGTAGCCGCAGCCACGCACGCAATGGCTGGAGATTTCGATCAGTCCGCGCAGGTGGACCATCGGCCCAACGTGTACCTGCCGCTCGGTGTCGGCCCGATGCCAAAGTTGCGCCAGCGGTTGCGGGTCTTCTTCACGCAGCCAGGCTATCAGTGTCGCCTCATCCATGTGCTCGCTCCTTTGGCCTGGCACGCCGGTACAAATCCAGCGCGGCCGGGAACGGCTGCAACGCGCGGGCGAAAATCCCCAGGCTGTAAGCGATCACCAGTCCATAATTGGAAACCGGGACGCCCGCCTGCTGACAGTGCATGATCCGGCCCAGAATCTCCCGCCGGTTGGCGGTGCAGGCCCCGCACTGGATCACCAGTTTGTACTGGGATAAATCCACCGGAAAATCGTGCCCCTGCACGTGCGCGAACTGTAACTGGCCGCCCATATACTGCGTCAGCCAGCGCGGGATTTTCACCCGGCCGATGTCTTCACCGATCGGATGATGGCAGCAGGCCTCCGCCACCAAAATGCGGTCGCCGGTTTTCAGCTTATCGATGGCCAATGCCCCGGCCACCTGCGTCAGCAGATCGCCCTTGAATCGCGCGAACAGGATGGAAAAGCTAGTCAGCGGAATGTCGACCGGCGTGTCGGCGGCGACTTTCAAAAACGCCTGGGAATCGGTCACCACCAGTTTCGGCGGTTTGTTGAGCCGGGACAAGGCATCGCGCAATTCGCGTTCCTTCACCACCAGGCAATAGGCGTCGCTATCCAGCAGATCGCGGATGGATTGCACCTGCGGTAAAATCAAGCGGCCTTTGGGAGCTTCCTTGTCAATCGGCACCACCAGCACGGCCATTTCGCCGGGCCCAACCAAATCGCCAAGTATGCTGGGGCTATTGATGAAATCCGCCGGCGCGGCATCCAGCAACGCCTGGCGGAATTCCTGCATACCCAAGCCGAAGGCGGCGGCGGTGCAAACCACCGGAATCTGTCGCGCGGTTAAATCGGCAACCAACGTTTGTACTGGTTGTTCAATGTCGATCTTATTGAATACGACAATGTGCGGCGTTTTCCGCATCTGCAAATCGGTCAGGATGCTTTCCTCAAAATCGCTCCATTGCCCGGCGGCGGCCACCACCACGGCCAGATCGGTGCGATCCAACGCCGCCCGGGTTTTGGCGGCGCGCTGTTCGCCCAGCACACCCACATCATCCAACCCGGCCGTGTCGATAAACAACACCGGACCAAGCGGCAGCAGTTCCATCGGTTTTTCCACCGGGTCAGTCGTCGTGCCGGCCACATTGGAAACGATGGAAACGTCCTGCCGGGTGAGGGCATTGAGCAAGCTGGATTTACCGACGTTGCGCCGGCCGATCAGCGCGATATGCAGCCGCAAACCTTTGGGCGTGGCAGTCATCATGGCAATTCCTCCTTATTCACTGGATCGGGCGTGCCCAGCCGGCAAACCGCTTCGGGGGTAATTAGTGCTTCAAACTCTCGCGCCGGCATCACGCCATCGCCAACCACCAAACTCTGGATGCTGCGTCCCGTAGCTTTGCCCTTCGCGGCGAGATCGCACGCGGCGGCATAACCGATTGCCGGAACCAGCGCCGTCGCCAGCGCCGTGGAAGAGCGCACGTGATGCTGGCAGCGCTGCGAGTTGGCGGTAATGCCGGCGACACAACGCCGGGCCAAAATAAAATCCGCCTGTGTCAGTAGATCGATGCTGTCGAGCAGGCAATGGGCCACCAATGGCAGAAACGCATTCAATTCCAAACTGCCGGCGGCGCAGGCGGCCGTCAGCGCCGCATCGTGGCCGATCACCATCATCGCCGCCTGCGTGGCGGCCTCGGGAATCACCGGATTCACTTTGCCCGGCATGATGGATGATCCAGCCTGTCGCGGCGGGACGTTAATCTCGCCCAGCCCGGTTTCGGGACCGGAAGACAACAACCGGAGATCGCCGCAGATTTTAATGAGTGAAACCGCATGCGCTTTAAGAATGCCGGACACTTCGGCAAAAACGTCCGCGTTTTGCGTGGCATCGGTGAGATTATCGGCACGGGCGAAACCGATGCCGGTGATTTCGCGCAGCACATCGACGACTTGAAAAATATATTGCCGGGGCGCGCCCAGCCCGCTGCCGATGGCCGTGCCGCCCAGATTGATTTCGCGCAGGCGCTCCTGGCATTTGTAAATCCGCCAGCGGTCGCGGGCCATGGCCCCGGCGTAGGCGGACATTTCCCGGCCCAGCGTGGTCAGCACCGCATCCTGGTATTGCGTGCGGCCTACTTTCACGATGTCGGCCAGGCGTTTCTCGGCACTCTCAAACGCTTCCTGCAATTCCACCACGCGCTGCTCCAAACCATCCAGCAAACGAATGGCCGCCAAACGCAATGCCGTGGGATAGGTGTCGTTGGTGGATTGGTGCCGGTTAATGTCCGCCAGCGGGCAGACACTCTGGTAGTTGCCCAGCGGTTCACCCAGCAATTGCAACGCGCGGTTGGCCAGAACTTCGTTGACGTTCATGTTGGTGCTGGTGCCAGCCCCGCCTTGGAGGGCATCGACGATCACGAGCTGATCCAACCGCCCCGCGGCCATTTCCCGGCAGGCGGATTGGATGGCTCCCGCCCTGGCTTGGTCATCCGTCCCTGGCGCCAACCGGTGATTGGTGATGGCGCACGCCAACTTCACCGTGCCGAACGCGCGGATCAACTGCGGATGCACGGGGCGGCGTGCCAATGGAAAATTTTCCAAAGCACGCAAGGTGTGAATGCCGTGCAACGCCCCGCCGGGAATTTGGCGCTCACCCAGCAGATCACGTTCTGTGCGATAGGTTGGCATAGCGTGGGCCCAGGACATGTCAGATAAACACGTCGCGCTTATTCTGCTTCAATTCATCCAAGAGATGGACGGAGTTTTTGCGCGTTGCCTCGTCCTGCTCCGCCAGCATTTTGGTGACCAGCTTCTCACCGACCGCACGGGTTTGCGGCGTGGCGTAATCCAACAGGTATTCATAGAAACTGGCCAAGGCGTTGGGGCCGCAGTGGTATTTGATCAGGCCCGGCTTGGCCAAATCCATAAAATCGCGTCCGGTGCGTCCCATGCGATAACAGGCCGTACAGAAGGAAGGGATGAAACCCATGTCGGCGCAATCGCGGACCACTTCATCCAGCGGGCGATGATCGCCCAGGGAAAATTGCCCATCGGCATTGCCGTCACCCAGTTCGGTATAGCCGCCGGGATTGGTGCGGCTGCCGGCGCTGATCTGGCTGATGCCCAGGTTGAAACCATGCCGACGAATGTCCGCGGTTTCGCGCGTCGACAAGATCATGCCCGTATACGGCACCGTCAGCCGCAGCACCGCGATGAGTTTGCGGAAATCGGCATCGGTGACCCCAGCCGGTGGGGCGCTGGACAAGTCCGACCCGGTGGCCGGTTCGATCCGCGGCATGCTGATGGTGTGCGGGCCAACGCCAAAGCGTTCTTCCAGATGCCGGATATGCTGGAGCATCGCCAGCACTTCAAACTTCCAGTCATACAAGCCAAACAATGGCCCGATGCCGACATCGTCAATGCCCGCTTCCATGGCACGATCCAGTGCGTTGACGCGCCAGTCGTAATCCATCTTCTTGCCATGCGTGTGATGCTTGCGATAAGTCTGGCGGTGATACGTTTCCTGGAAAATTTGGTACGTGCCGATATCCGCCGCTTTCAACCGGCGAAAATCATCGGTGCTCAGCGGGGCAATGTTGACGTTCACCCGGCGGATTTCACCGCGGCCGCTCTTCGTGGCATACACCGTTTTGATCGCCTTCAGAACGTAATCCAATCCTTGATCGTCGGGATAGGATTCGCCCGCTACCACCAGCAAACGCTTGTGGCCCTGTTTCACCAGCGCGGTAACTTCTTTGGCAATTTCCTCCTGGCTTAGCGCCCGCCGATTGATGGTGTTGTTGCGGCAACGGAAGGCGCAGTAGCTGCATTCGTTTTCGCAGTAGTTGGAGATATACAGTGGCGCGAACAGCACCAGACGGGAGCCATAGATTTCATCCTTGATAAAGCTGCCGGTGGCGTAGATTTCTTCCAGCATCGCCGGATCGGTGACGTTCATCAGCACCGCCACGTCGGATTCGTGCAGCCCTTCCAGTTGCCGCGCCTTGGCCAGCACTTCGCGCACATGGCTCTTGCCCACGTCCTGGGTGATCTCCAGCAGTTTGCCAATCCGCGGCTCGTCGATATTCACTTGTTCACTCTGTAATAACATAGGGCACTTCCTTACTCGTGCTTTTGTTCAAGCTGCTTCTTTACCGCATCGATCAACTGATGATGCGAGCAATGGCTGATGCGCTGGCCATTCACTTCGGCCGTCGGGCCGTGGCCGCAGTTCTCGAAACAGAACGTGGCACGCACCTCCACGTCTTTTTGCAGACCTTCTTCATCCACATGATTGAGCATCGTCTGGATCAGGCTCTGCGAGCCTTTTAAGAAGCAGTTGGTGCCGACGCACACGCTGACGCTGACCGGCTTTTCGGATTTCTCCGGCTCCGCCTGCGCCGTTGGGTTGACCACCATCTGTTCGCCGACCATCCGGCAACGGTTGGTGTAGTGCGTGTGCAGCATTTCGTGGGCCTTGTGCCCACCGACCGGGCCAAGCGTGGTTTTGTAGCATTCGGTCACAAAATGATTTTCCTGCGACTTGTGCAGATCGAGCATTTTGTCGGCATCGTATAAACCGCGCGTGCGCAGCTTACGCACATCGGCATGGCGCGAAACCGGCTGGCCCGCGCCGCCAATGCAGCCGCCGGGGCAAGCCATCACTTCGATCAGATCCAGCTTGCATTTGCCATCGCGCACGCTTTCGGCCAGCTTGCGGGCATTTTTCAGACTGAAGACGATGCCCAGCTTCAGTTCGATGCCGTTGAGATTCAGCGTGACGGTCCGCAGACCGTCTTCACCGCGCACCTGATGAAAATCGGGATTCGTCAGCTTTTGGCCGGTGACCACTTCGGCCGCGTAACGCAGCACCGCTTCGCTGACCCCGCCGGTGTTGCCGAAAATCACGCCGGCGCCGGTTTTGAATCCCATCGGCATATCAAAGGACTCCGGCTCCAGCTTGCGGAAGCGGATGCCGGCTTCCTGTATCATCCGCGCCAGTTCCTGCGTGGTGATGACATGATCGACATCGGCCACGCCATCGCGGGCAAACTCCGGCCGTTTGGCTTCAAACTTCTTGGCCGTGCAGGGCATGATGGAAACCATCACCACATCCTTGGGCGCCAGGTTCTTTTGACCCGGCAGAATCTCCTTAACCAGCGCCCCCAGCATCTGCTGCGGGGAGCGGCAGGTGGACAGATTGGGCAAAATCTCCGGGAAATACTGCTCGGCAAACTTCACCCAGCCGGGACAGCAACTGGTGAACAGCGGCAGCTTTTCCCCGTTGGCCTTGCGGGCCAGAAATTCATTGGCCTCCTCAATGACGGTGAGATCGGCGGAATAGCTGGTGTCGTAAACAATGTCGAAGCCGAGCCGTTTGAGTGCCGCCACGATCTGCCCGGTGGTGACTGTGCCCGGAACGTCGCCAAAAGCTTCGCCCAGGGCCACACGCACCGCCGGGGCCAACTGCGCCACCACCAGTTTGGTGGGGTCGTTGATGGCTTTCCAAACCTGATCGACTTCGGACTTGGGGGACAGCGCACCCGTGGGGCAGACCGCGGCGCATTGGCCGCAGTTGACGCATTCCACATCGCCCAGTTTCTTACCGAACGCCGGCAGCACCTGCGTCTGATGCCCGCGGAAAGCGAAGTCGATCGCGCCGATGCCCTGAATTTCATCGCAGAAGCGCACGCAATCACCGCACAACACGCACTTGTTGGGATCGCGCACCAAGGCCAGCGAAGAATCATCCACCGGCGCGGATTCATGCACCGGTTTGAAGCGAACCTTCTGGATGCCCAGCCGGCGGGACAATTCCTGCAACTGGCAACTGGTGCTCTTGGCACATGTTGGGCAGGATTGATCGTGATTGGCCAGCAGCAGTTCGATGGCAATCTTGCGAATCTCGCGGATTTCATCGGTCTGCGTCTTCACCATCAATCCGGCCTCGGGTGGCGTGGAACACGCCGCCTGAATGCCGCGGCCTTCGATTTGCACCAGGCAAAGCCGGCACGCGCCGTACACGCTTAAATCCGAGTGGTAACAGAACGTCGGCAGGTCGATGTCCGCCTTGCGGATCAGTTCCAAAAGGTTCCGTTCCTGCTCGATCGGAACCGTCAGGCCGTCAATGTTGAGTGTCTTGTTCATGGCTTTATCCCAAATCGCTTGCGTTAATTAAATCCAACCACGGCTTCAAATTTGCACACCTGGGCACATACACCGCACTTGATGCATTTCTCCTGATCGATGTGGTGCGGCTGCTTTTTCTCGCCGGTGATCGCGCCGACGGCGCACTTGCGGGCACACAGGCCGCAGCCTTTGCACTTGCTGGCGTCGATCTCCGGCTTGCGCAGCGCTTTGCAGCGGCCGGTCGGGCAACACTTGTGCAGCACGTGGGAGTCATATTCGGCGCGGAAATGCCGCAGCGTGGACAGCACCGGATTGGGCGCCGTCTTGCCCAAGCCGCACAACGATCCCACCTGCACTGCTGTGGCCAGGTGTTCCAGCAGTTTCAGCGTGTCGAGGGTGGCGCGGCCTTCCATCACGTCGTCCAACAACGCCAGCATTTGCTTGGTGCCCTCGCGGCACAGCACGCATTTGCCGCAGGATTCGCGCTGGGTGAATTCCATGAAAAACCGCGCCATGCCAACCATGCAGGTTTGCTTGTTGACTACGACCAATCCACCGGAGCCGACCATCGCGCCCACACCGCGCAGGCTGTCAAAATCCAACGGCAGTTCCAGATGGTCTTCGGTCAGACATCCGCCGGATGGCCCGCCAATCTGCACCGCTTTGAAACATTCCCCGGTGCGCGCACCGGCGTCGTTGGTGACGCCGCCGCCAATGTTCATGACCACTTCCCGCAGGGTGGTGCCGAAGGGAACTTCGATCAAGCCAGTATTGGCGACGTGGCCGGTAAGGGCGAAAGTTTTGGTGCCGGGCGAAGTGGCCGTACCCAGCTTGCGGAAATTGTCGCCACCATCGCGGATGATGCGCACCACGTGCGCCAGCGTTTCCACGTTGTTGATGATTGTGGGTTTGCCCCACAAACCGCTTTGCGCCGGGAACGGCGGCTTGGGCCGCGGCATCCCGCGGTTGCCTTCAATGCTGGCAATCATTGCGGTTTCTTCACCACAAACGAATGCGCCGGCGCCTTCCATCACCTGGCAATTCACGCTTAACGTGGAGCCGAAAACGTTGTCACCCAAAACGCCGCGCGCGGTGGCATCCGCCACGGCTTTTTTCATGCGTTTCACCGCCAGCGGATATTCGCTACGGACATACACGTAGGTCTGGTTAGCGCCGATGGCCCGCGCGGCAATGATCAGACCTTCCAGCACACTATGCGGATTACCTTCCATCACCGAACGATTCATAAACGCGCCGGGGTCGCCCTCGTCGGCATTACAGATCACATACTTCTGCGCGTTCTTTTGCGTGCGCGCCGCTTCCCATTTGCGGCCCGTGGGGAACCCCCCGCCGCCGCGGCCGCGCAAGCCCGATTTGGCCACTTCCTGAACCACTTGCTCGGGAGTCATCCCGAAAGCTTTTTCGGCCGCTTCATAGCCGCCGTTGGCACAGTATTCCCCAATGCTCTCCGGATCGATGGTGCCGCAATCGCGCAGCACAAAGCGCTGCTGCCGCTGATAAAATGGAATTTCACCGGTGCCCTTGCAATGGGCGGAGGTGGCGGGATCGACGAACAACAGCCGGTCCACCAGTTGATTCTTCAATAGCGTGCTGTGGATGATTTCATCCACATCACCGGGGCGAACCTTGTTATACAAAATCCCATCCGGCAACACGGTCACCAGCGGGCCCATTTGGCAAAACCCCTGGCAGCCGCTCTTGGTCACCGCCAGGGAACCATGCCCGGATTCCAGATTGTGATTAGTTTCACAAGTTTTCTCAAACATAGATTCCGGCCGGAACTCCACGGCGACGGTTAGACCGGTCTGCTTCAGTTGATCCAAAAACGCCTGGTATACTTTATACGCGCCATTGGCGACGCAACCGGTGCCGGCGCACACCACCACCCGGCGCGCGCCGGTGGCATTGTCGGCGATTAAGTCGGTTATCCGATTGGGCATGATCACTTGGCACCATCCTTCGCAGCTTGTTCTTGTTTCTGAATTTCTTCAATAATTTGCACTGCAGCGGCCGGAGTCACCTGGCCGTGGACTTCATCATTCACCACCATCACCGGCGCCAATCCGCACGCGCCCAGACACGCCACCGTCTCGACGGTAAACAGCATGTCCGGCGTGGTTTTCTTTTCCGCCGTCACCTTGAGCTTTTTCCGCACCGCTTCCAGGATGGGGATCGATTGCTTCACATGGCAGGCCGTGCCATCGCAGATACGCACCACATATTTGCCCTTGGCCTCCAAGGCAAAATGGGCGTAAAACGTGGCCACGCCAAACACCCGCGCCGGGGGAACGCCCAGTGCCGTGGCGATGTAATTCAGCACGTCTTGCGGCAAATAGTCGTACTCATCCTGCACCGCCTGCAAAATGGGAATCAACCGCGCCGGTTGATTGCCATGCTTGGCCAGCGTGGCACAAACCGCCTTAAACTGCCGGCCAACGGACGTGGGTTCATTCCCGGTCGGCTGCGGCTTGGTTTCCAACAAACTCATGGCTCAACTCTCCTGATAACCCGGCCAGAGGCCGGTGCTAATGGTTAACACTACAATTGTTTGACATCATCGGTATTCAGTACGACTTCCATTTCCCTGGCCAGCGCCGCCGAGCGGCGCAGCGATTGCGCCAGCTTTTGCGACAAACTGGCCAGCGAACAATAAAGATCCTCGTTGTGAACGATCACGTGCTCGGGCAATTCCAACCGCAGCGGCGCGAAATTCCAGATCGCCCGGATGCCGCCGGATACCATCATGTCGGCCACCATTTGCGCCTGCGACGCCGGTACGGTGATGATGCCCAGATGCACGTGCATCCGCAGGGCCAGTTCGGCCATTTTGCTCAGCGGCAGAATTTCCTTGTCGTGAACCTTGGTGCCCAGCTTGGCCGGATCAACATCAAACCCCGCCACGATGGTCAAACCGCAACGATTAAACCGCGAATATCCCAGCAGTGCGGTTCCCAAACTGCCAACCCCCACCAAAAACGCATCGTGGGCATTATCCCAGCCAAGAAAAGTTTCGATACCAGCGATCAGGTCAACCAGCCGATACCCAATCCGCGGCTTGCCGGTAATACCGGCCGCCTCCAAATCCTTGCGTACCTGGGTGGGATCGAGGTGCAGTTCCAACCCGATTTCCGGGCAAGAAACCGCTTCCCGGCCATTTTGACGCAGGGTTTCGAGAAACCGGTGATACAGCGGCAACCGCCGTAAACTGGCTTCGGGAATCGACTTATGTTCGTTTTGAACCATGTCCAACTCGCAATCCAGGCCAATAGAGGAAAGTTTATCGAGAAACACTTATCGAGAAACTTATCTCTATAGTGACGTTATACCACCTCTGGAGAGAATTGCAAGGGGAACAAATAATTTTTTCTCGATTCGCCAAACCGGCCGATCAAGCCGGTGGCAAAATCGAAAAGCCTGGCGGGGTGTAGCCTTTCTCGCCGCCACGGCGTTGCCAGTCGCGGTAAAGCATGCACAGATTGATGTAGGCGATCACCGCGAAAAACAAACTCCAGGCGGGGAGGTAACGATAGGCAAAATCACCCCCATGAACCCACTTCATCAGGTCCATGAAGAAACCGGCCACCTGGCCGCCGATTAGCACGCCGACGGAGCGCACCATGGCATTGGCCGAGCAGAACTGCCCGAAGCGTTCTTTGGGGAAAATTCGCATCTCGGTGGGAAAACTGCTGATGCCGCTCAAAGCATAGATGGGCATGGTGACCAGCGTGAGGGCCATCTGAATATGGTAATAGGTGCTCGGCGCCGGGGTCACAAAAAGCCAGATCAGGCCAACCGGCATCACCAGCAGCGCCAGGCCCTGCGCCAGCACCAAGGTGCGCAGCGGATGGACGCGGTCGGCCAGGATGCCGCCCAGATACAACAGGATCAGCGACCAGATACCGCCCACGCCGCTGAGCCGGCCCATTTGCTGCATGGTCAGGCCCATGTGCTGGTTGAGCAGGAGGCCGAACATACCGATGCAGCCACCGATGCAACCGAACGCGGTGGACAGGAAATAATGCCAGTAAAAGCCGTGCGCATAGCATTCGCGCATGTACGTTTTGATTTCCCCGGCCAAGCCGGTGTGGTCACCAGCGGGCGGCGGCGGGTATTGGCCTTCTTTGACCTTGAGGCACATGGCGGTGAAGGTCAGGAAATAGAGCAGCGCCCCACCGAGGAAAATCCACGCAAAGTGCGACATGCCAAAAGGAAAGATAAAGAATCCGTAAAACGACCCCGCCCCGGTGCTGACGATGCGCATCGCGGCCAGGAAGCGGGACAGCACTTTTTCCGGCACCACGTCATTGAACAAATACCAGAAAACCGAGGCAACGAACATATTGAAGAAGCTGAACATGGTCCCGAACAACCCGATCAGCAGCACCGTGATGGTGTTGGGCGACATTCCCAGCGGGCCACCGGCCAGCAGGCCATGCAGCCATTTGCCGATGGGGGCGGAGAAGCCCAGCAGGATCAGCGCCAGCGTCAGGAAAGGCGCGGTGGACAGAATGAAAGGCATCCGGCGTCCCCACTTGCCGCGGTGGCGGTCGCTCTTGAAACTCACCCAGGGGCAAATGGTGGCGTTGAGGATATTCGGGATCGTGGAGAGGATCAGGGCCATCACCCAGTTGGGCGTATTGAGTTCTTTGAGTTTCAGCGGCAGCAGCCCCGGCACGGCTTCCATCAACGTAAAACAAACGTCGCCCCACAGCAGCCAGGCAAAGAGGATGACCAGTCCGGATTTGGTATAGGTGAGCGTGCCGACGCGATAGATTGCCGTGGTATCAAGGCTCTGCGGTTCTGATGTCACCTGGGTCATGGCGCCACGCGCATTTGGGTTGCTTAGCCAGTAAAAACGACCTTGGGAATCGCGGCACCGGTTATTGCGTAAGTGTGCAGCGCTTTCAATGCATACAGTGTCGCCGGCGGTAATTTCTCACCGGTGGTCATGTCCACGACTTTGCCGGGCAACACTACCTGGCGGTCTTGGAAATTCCACAGCGTCGCCTGTTTCTCCTGGGCATCGTGCCACAACACCGACAAGCCATCTTCCTGGAGATAGCGGCGGTGCATCAGCGGCAACGCGGCGTGATAGTCGGCCAGCGCCTGCTTGTGCAGCGGCGTCCAGGTTTGATCGATCCGCTGGCCGTCGTCGAATAACGATACCACCCCGAAAGCCATGTGCGCCAGCGCATAATACACCCCGGCGGCGTTTTTCGGAGTAATGTCTTTTATGGGCAGATTGGTGGGCACGGTGGAATAATCATTGCCCAGCCCCACGCGGTAACAGGCGAAGATCGTGGCGAAATTGTAGGACGAGGGGTGGCCATGCTGCGAGCAACCGAACGGGCCGAAGGATTCGATGGTGAAATGCACGCCGGCGTCCTGGAGTTGCTTGACCGCCTGCAATACGCCACGCCACATGGTGCGCGGCTGCAAATTGCGATAGGTCACCGGCATAAACGCCAGATTGTAAAAACTGTCGTACAGATACCAGCTCAGCCCCGTGGCCCGCTTGATCTTGAGGTGCGACTTGACGAAATAATCGCGCGCCGCCGGAACGCTCATATCCAGCACGCTCATCACCCCGGCATAGGCGCCGCCATATTTCTGCCGGGTGTCCTCCAACAAGACAAACCAGTGTTTATCGTCGCGCTCACTGCTATTAATCGGACTGGAGAGAGCCTGGGTGTTGTTAGTCCAGGACTTGATGGTGATGCCCAGTGCCGCGGCGCGATGGATCAGTTCCTTCACCTTGGCGTTACCGCCCAGTTCCGGGGCGATCTCATATTCGTGGCCGCAGCACATGTTCCAGTTGAATTTACCGGGGAAGGGGGTGCGGTCGGTCATGGCCGACTTTTTCAGGTTGTCCACGAACACGCGGCGGCAACCGATGGCCGCGGCCGCGGGCAGCAGATCCTTGAAATAAGTGTCGGCGGTGAAATCACGCCAATAATTGCAGTGGATGGTGGGAATGAACGGTTCTTCTTTTAAGCCGATCTCGGCGCGGGCGCGGTTCTCCACGTCCTGGTGAATCCAGGTCCAGAGGTTCTGCTGGTCGACAGTCGTTTTGGGCGCAACATTCAGCAGAATTTTCTTGGGAGCGGTCGCGTACCGCGTGGTCTGGTCGAAAATGTGTTTGTCAAAAATCTTCAACTCCGACTTGCCGGCGTCGCGCACCAGCACCGAGCGAATCAGTTCCAAATGATCGAAAACGCCGATCAACGTGCGCTTGTCTTTATACTGAAAATCAAACGACCCGTGCGAGGCCCAGCGCGGCAGGTTATGCGTCATAATCGGGTTCTGGCTGCCATCGCTAAGGAGGAAAAACAGAATGCCTTCGGTGGTCCAGGCATTTTTGCGGTCGAATGTCGCCACCGGCGCGGAGCAGGATGATTGCGAAATGGCGGTGGCGCCGGCGATGTCCCCGTCCAATTCCCACGAAGCCTGATCCATCAGCCAGAACACCGGCACGTCCTTGCTTTGGTATTCGTAGTGGTAGGAGAACCCGGTGAATTTCACGCCGTTGAAATCATCCTTCGCCGGTTTGATGACCAGGTCCAAGCGTGCCTGGCCGGCGATGGCATCCTCGTCCCAGTCGCCCAGTTCGTGAATCGGGTCGAAGGAATGATCGCGCATGGTCTTGACGGGCATTTTGCGAAACTGCGCCGTGAGTTGGATGCGCCCGCCGCTAATGCCGAGCAGTTCCAAGCCCGCCAGTTGCAGCCCGCTAAATGTCTGCGTGTAGGGCCGCAACGGCAGCCGGCCGGAACGCACCAGCGTATCGCCAATGTGAATCTTGCCCAAGCCCGCAAACTGCTGGTCCTTCTCAACCAGCACGGCAAACGAGCACCCGGCAACTTCGAGGTCAATTGTCTTCATGATGAATGGTTCTCTTATTTGGCAACGGCCTTGGCCGGTACGAACAGAGTGTCTTGCGGAAAATTCCACGGCGTCAGCGGTTCAATTCCTGCGGCGGCTTCGTACATTGAGCCGACCGCCTCGGAAATTCCCTGGGCATCGTAGCCGATGAGAGTGATCGACTCTTGGCCGCGACCAATCACATCACGCTGCCAGGCAAGGTAGCCGCGATTGTTTCCCGGAAAACGCTGGGCCGATGGCTCATAGGGGAGAACGCCCTGCTTGGCTACAAACTTGATGAGCGGATTGTCCTCGGGCGTACCCAGCAGAATCACCGGGCCTTGGATGGCAAAGCCAGCCAATTCCGGTGGGTTGCTGTCACCCGGCTGTGATCTGCCGTAAACCATGCCGCTCCAGGTTTCCGCTTCTTCCTTGGTTAGAGTCCGGGATTTAGCGGCGTGGGCGGCCGTCTCGATCTTGCAACGCACATTCCACGGGGCCAGGATGGATTTGAGCCGCTCTGCGGCGGCATCGTATTTGCCTTCGGCTTTGACGATGGTCACATCATGGTTGACGCGGAAGAATCGGAATACGTTCTGGTCTTCGCCATCCAGCCGGGCCGCACGCACGGTGATGCCGGCAACCGATGCGGCGCGACTCGGAGCGCGATAGGCAACTTCGGCCTGGCTTTGCGTGTTGGCCAGTAACTCTTGCACGGACAGCCGCCATGTCCCACCGGGATCGTTGGCCGCCAGCGGGAGAGCCATGGCCAGCACGCCATTGGTGGTAGCCCGATACAAGTCATAGCGCACCTGCCCGAGCGAGTCGGTCAGCAACACGCGAACCGGCACCGATCCGCTCAGCAGTCCGCCTTTGTCATCGGTCAGCGTCGCGGCAAAACGCAGTTGAATCGGGTCAACGATGCGTGCGAAGTCGGTGCTGATCTCGGGCATGGATAACTTGATCTGTCCGATGGGCCGTGCCGTGCGTGCCAAGACGCGCATCTGGCCCGGACCAAAATCCAACTTGCCGGCAAGCATTTTGCCATCGCTCTTTAAGCCAGCCATCACCCCGCCCGCAAGCACGTCGTAAACCGGCCGGCCATCATCGGCCAATCCAATTGTCGCCGTGGTGGCATTCGTCCAGGTTTTGCTACTGGGATCATAAGTGGCATTGACGGCAAACAGGTACTCGACATCGCCAAACACCTGCCGGGTGGCCACAATCGAGGGATTGTCGCACTGGAAAACCGGAGCAATTCTCGCCTTTTCCAGTTGCACGCGAATCGCCTCGGCCAACGGTTTAGCGCCAGCAAGCTGCTTAGCAAAAGCACTTAAATCCGCGGCATCCGGCAACGCCGGGGTTACGCCCAAATCCACCGCGCCTTTGATTTGCACCGCGCTATCGCTGGTCTTTAGCACCAGCCCGCCGGTGGCAATAAACGCTTCCAAACCTTTGACCACGGCCGGATCAAGGTAGTCGATCGAAGTCAGGATAATCGCCTTGTGATTCTGCGCCAGCGTGCCATCGATCACTTCCTCATCCAGCAGCGGCATAAACTGCTGCTGAAGCATCTTCCCGGCCAGATAGGTGAAGGTGACGTTGACGCCGTGCCGCGTGTCATGCGAATAGCATATAGAGCGATTCTTCGCCTGGGCATCCAGAAAATTAGAGAGCGAAAACAACATCGCCACCGGTGGACGGGTGGCCTGCTGGTTGGTAAAGATCGGCCCCAGCCGGCCCATGACACGATTGGTTTCAGCAATGACCTCGCGGCACAGCGGATTGTTGGCCGGATCAAGATCGGGCGGCGTGAGCATCCCTTGGATGCCGGTCATAAACGACAGGTATTGTTCCAACCGAAACCGGTCGGGCGGCGTGTTGCCATACCAAGTCGGCAGATACCAGCACGGCTTGCCCAAATCGCGGGCGCGGGCGATTTCCAAGAAGAGCGTCGGATTGAAAAACCCCGGCCCCCAATCATCATAACCGCCATGCCCGCTGGTCACCGGCAAGGTGGCCACGACATTAAAGTAGTAACCATCAGTGATCGCGGCAAATCCATAAACACTCTGCGTGAGCGCCATCATGGCCGGCTTGACATAGCTGATGCCAAACTGTGCATCCTTCCAAGCGGCGTTCATAAAACCGAGTTTCCAAACCGCCCAATGCTTCCACGCGGCCACATCTTCGGGCTTGCTCGGGTCCAGCGTCAAATAAGCCGGCGGCGGAACATCAAACGCCGCCTGGTAGCTGCGCACCTGGGCCGGTATGCCATGGGGCGTCATCTTCCCGGTGGCCGGGTCCTTCCACCAAGTTAATCCCGGCTCATCATAAAGGTGAATGGCCGGCACATTTCCCATATCGCGGTTATGCAGCGCGAAGCGCACGCCGCGTTGCGTGCCGCCCTGGGTGACATACGGGTCGGACCAGTCGCATTCCGTGCGCAAATCCATCTGGTGGCCGCCGCCCATGACGCAGTTAGGCGCCAGATCAACACCCGCGCGCACGAACTCACCTTTGTCGTCATTGGCACATTCGCCGTAAAAAAGGTTGTAGCCATAACCGCTGACGCCCATCTTCAACCGGGCATCCCCCTGCGCCCGGCCCCAGTTAATCAGCCGGTAATCCGACTGGCGAATATGGCTGCAAATCTCCAGCGGCAGACTGGCCTTGCCGCCATCCATTTCGACTACCAGGGTGTACTTTCCCGGCCGCAGCATGGCGCCGTTGAGATGCAGATGTTCCGTGCGTTTTTCCACCGTGCCTGCAACCGCGAAGTGAAACACCATGCTACCGCCGTCATCGGTGTTCAACGTCATGACCATGTCCGCCGGCCCCGCCGCCTGGGCGTTGGCGTGCGCCGCGCAAACCGCGATGGTTTCATTGGTCTGGTAAGCCGAACGGGCCACCGGATAAAATAGGTCAATATCCGCCGCCTGCCCGGGATTAGCTAGGGCAAACAATGCGGTGATAACCACGCACACGAAAGCTCGGTTTAACATGAAGCGCTCCTAACCTGGATTGCCGAAATGAACTCTGGCCGACGAATGCGACCAGCCATACCAGCATATACCCACGCGGGATTGATATGTTGGGACCAACGCGTTGCGTCGTCAAGCTGGCCACCGCTCGGGAAGGACACGCTGCATCACGGTTTGGTCGCGGCATTCTGGCCGAACGGTCGGTGGCGCAGGTTTTGGAGCGTCTGGAGGTTTTGCAGGGCGCCGCTGTTTTCCAGGCTGCGCTGCAAATTCTCACGCTGCACGGCTTCCTGATGAAGCGCATCCTCACGCCGTTGCTCCACCGCCGGGTCCACGTACATGCTCATGCCGACGAAAATCGTAAAGGCCAGCAGCCCGGCCCAGCCGGTGTAAAACCACCACGTGCGTGCCACGCGGCGATAGCCGGCAAAAATACCGGGACCAAATCGCGGCATCAGCAATAGCTCGACTCCCGACAGTGCCACGGCACTGATGATGAACGCCGAACCAAAGCATTGCAGCCATTCCGAGGAAGCGCCGACCAGCTTGGCAATGCCGAACATCGCCGCGGCGTTCAGCAGCATCATAAGCCACAAGACGGGTTTAACCGACACGGTTCGCACCCCGGCAACCAGGCCCTCGCCGATGGCCCGCCGCCAGTTGTTGTGCTGATAATCAACGGCCCACTGTCCGCCCGTGCCGGCCGCGGTGGGTTGCCAATCGAGATGCACGCCCTGGAGTTGCTCCACGTCGCGCCAGCGGGCGGCGATCATGAGATCCTGTTCCATGCCGGTGGCCAGTTTGGCCGGATCGGCCTGGGCCACGAGTTGGACCTTGATGCCGCCGGGGGCGGCGGGATCCTGCGTGAGCACCACTGTGCGATTGGAAGGATCGCCCTTGGTCAACTGCATGCGGCGGATCAGTTCCGCCCGGGCCGCCGGCGACAGCCCAATATAAAACGCAACACTATTTTCCATGGGTATGAGCTCCTGCCGTCATCAGCGTAACACACGTATACCGGATCGCAAGACTCACGGTAACACGATGGGGCGTGGCAAAACACCCGGGAAGTGGCGAGCTGGCGAAAGCCCGCCCCGCATCCTACTGCGCACTATGCGCACGTTCATTTTCCCTAAGTGCTGATTCCCAGCGGACTTACGCGCGAAAATGTCTTTTTCCGACGAATTTTTCAAGTCGGGCCACGTTGCTCAATTTAATCGACAAAACCACATTGACATGCTAATCATAATTGTTGAGTACGCTTAAATGCCCCGAGATTGGCCCGAGGTTTAGGGCACTTTCGGGGACTTTCAGGGGAGGTTTTGCGAGGTTCCCCGGAGGTTCCGGGGGGTTTGGGGTAGGTTTCCCGGGCTTAAACTCATCTCGAGGCCTCTCGACCCCCTCTCAACCGCCCCAAGAGGCCTCCAAAACGCCCCAAGGTGCCCCCAAACCGCCCCAAGGCCGCCCCAAAGTGGCCCAAGATTTCAGCGCCACAAACGTGCGTTAAACATGAGGCTATAATAGACAAAAACGTCCGCCAAGTGCTCCAATCACTGGTGTGCGGTATTTTAACGCGCGCACTCCGCGTCGCCGCAAAAACGGGATATTTGCTTAACCACGGATAGCACGTGCCAGACCCTTTCGACGCCAAGCGGGTGTGTCGGGTCTTGTCGAGTTTGGTTTTTCCCCGGAACTTTCGCCACACCCACACGATGGACATTGGTGGCGTGAGTGCTATTTGCGGCGGGCGTTTCTTAGCCCTGAAGGGGCCTGATACCGGCCGCCGATCATGCCTCCCCAACCACCAGTTCACGGCACCGGTTGATTGCCGTAGAAATGCCAGTTCTCCACCGAACCGTCGGTGAACAACACGTTGATCGTCGAACCTTTCGACCCGGCACTGCGGCCATGCGGCCCGCAATCCATCCCCGAGCCCCAGGGTCCAGCGTCGCTCAGAAAAGAATCCTGCATCAGTTCGGTTCGTGCCGAACGCCGGATGCCGCTGTCGTACACCTCACCCAACGCTGGATTAACCGGGGTGCCGTGGGCGTAGGAAAAACAAATGGTGCCGTTGGCATGCACCCCGCCCAAATGGCTGGCACCACCGCCGGCAACCAACGCGTTATGGTAGAGAAAGATGGGCGAACCGTTCGGCTGGTCCTCGGCCATAAAGTCGTATGCCTGCCGGCAAATCCCCGGGCCAAAATAAAGATAGTCACCCTGGTTGGGCAGCCACTTGGCGATGGAAGAACCCCAGGTGCCAAACCCGGCATCATGGTCGATGCGCCACATCAACGCCTCGGATGACAACATACCCGCGGTGCCGGTGTTGGCATTGGGCGGCGCAGTAAACCCCGTCAATCCGGTCACCGCATCGGGGGTGCCCGCCACCGGGCAATAGCCCACGCGCAGGTCACCAAGAAAGTGACCGGCCTTAAGCATCGGCAGCAGGTAGTCCCACATCGAACAACCCGCGTGCAAGTCACGAAAAGTACCGTAGTTCCACGCCGCCGCCGACGGCGGTGTGCCTGGCCATGGGTCGGCCTCGGCCCATCCCCCGGGATTCTGATAAGTGTCGTTGTAGGTGTACGGCGGATAATCGTGATAATCGCCGGCGTACATCTTCAGGGCCAGGCCCATCTGCCGCAGGTTGCTCATGCACTGTACCATCTTGGCCTGATCGCGCACCTTGTTTAATGCCGGCAGCAACAGCGCGATCAAAATCGCGATGATGCCGATGACCACCAGCAGTTCCACGAGCGTAAACGCGCGGCGAACCAGCGAAGCTGGGCAAGGGAGGGATTGATGGCTCATAACCACACGGCGTTACTGAGATAACATCAACACTTTAGCTTGATGGTTGCGGATTGGCTACCCAACCACCGGCTCCCAACAGGCCACCCGCACATTAACTCACCGCATGGATTCCTGACCAATCCAGGCCAAAGCGTGCCAGATACTTCCGCAAGCGGTCGGCATCGTTGGGCGTTTCTTTCCGCGTGCGGGAAACGAAAAACAGCTTGCGGCCGGCTTCCGACAGGCTTTTGCAGGCACGACAGATGCGCAATACCTCCAGCAATTGCACGCGATCAAACGGGTCGATTGCCGCTACCGTGGTTGGGCCAAGGAAGTGTTCCAGTTCATCGCTTGCCCTTACGGGGTTGGTAATCGTCCATGCGGATCGCAGACGCTTCAGTTCATCATCAACGATCTGCACGGTGATCCGCCCGCCGGCGGCCAGCGTGGCCATGCGGGTAATGGCGCCGTTCAGGTCGCGAAAATTGCCCGGCCAGAGCGCATCGTCGCCGATGGCGAAGCTGAGAAATCGTTCGCGGGCTTCTTTGTTGAAGGTGACTTTGACGCCCTGCCGACGGGCAAATTGTTCCAGTTCGTATTCCAGGTTCGGCTCAAAATCTTCGTGGCGATCGCGCAGCGCCGGCAATTGGAACATCCACAGGTTGATGCGCGCCAGCAGATCTTCGCGGAAGCGTTTCTGTTGCACCGCCAATTGCAAATCACAATTGGTGCCGGCGATCAGTTGGAAATCGCTGTGGACCTCTTTGTCCGCTCCCACCGGCAGGAAGCGTTTTTCTTCCACGGCACGCAGCAGCATCGCTTGTTCGTCCGGACCCAGTTCGGCTACTTCATCCAGAAACAAAAGCCCGCCGTCGGCCGTCCGCAGCAAGCCTGGACGGTCTTGCACCGCGCCGGTAAACGCGCCTTTGGTATGGCCAAACAGCGCACTCATGGCGGCATCGCCGCGCAGGGTGGCGCAGTTCACCTCCACCAGTTTGCCTTCCAATTGCCGTCGCTGTTTTTTCAGTTCGTATATTCGCCGGGCCAATTGCGATTTGCCCGCGCCGGTGGGACCGGTGATCAGGATGGGGGCTTTGGAGCCAATGGCAACGTGCTCGATTTGCTCGATAAGTTGATTAAATGCCGGATTGCGCGTGGCAATACCGCTTTTGAGAAACGAGGTGCTTTCACGCCGTTCTTCCCGGAAGCGTGACGCCAGCCGGTCGTACTTGGATAAATCCAAATCGACCACGGCATACGAGCCGGCATCGCCGCGGTGCTTGCTGGGCGGGGCGGTTTGCACCAGCTTGGCCGGCAGATAACGTGACTCGGTGAGCAGGAACAGACATATCTGCGCCACGTGCGAGCCGGTGGTGATGTGAACCAGGTATTCTTCTTCCTCCGGCTTGAATGGATACTTCCGCGCGAAATCCAGCAGCGCGCCATAAACGCCTTCAAAATCCCAGGCATCCGCAAAATGCACGGCGTGCGTCTGCACCTGCGTTTCCGGACTGATGGCGCCAATGTCCCTGCAGATGATATCGGCCAGCGTGTTGAATTTTGGCTCGTGCAGCAATTCCAAGCGGTCAATGAGCAAATCTTCCTGTTGGCACAGCGAAACTGTCGGCCGCCAGCGCTCCCAACGCTCGGGGCCTTTGCCGTTGTCCAGGGTTGGACCAAGCAAACCGATAACGACAGTCTTGGTTTTTGCCATAGCGGTAATTATACATCTTTATCCTGTGGAATAAACATGCCCGCAGCCAGTAGTTGGCTGCCGGTAATGGTGATATGGGCTTAACCCCTGGAATCAACGCCACTTGCGATCAATCTTATTGCCCGCCATGCGTCCGGCATCGTTTCTGCTCTATGTCAAGCTGAATAGACAAGGAGATACCGATGGCCAACAAGATGCTTTTCCATTCGACGGTCGGGCCGCTGATTCCAGCCGCCAACGCAATCAACGAAGCCGGTGGCGCTGCTTACCAGCTTTCACCCAAGGCGGCGCTGGCGCAGTACGCCGCCACCGGATGCTTGCACGCCACGTTTTACGTCACTGCCGAGCGGCAACTTGAAACGATTTTGAACCTGTGCGCGCATCCCGAAGTGGAGCCGGAATTCATCGCCCGCGTGGCCTTGTACGCCCGCACCAAGGGGTACATGAAGGATTTGCCGGCCTTGCTGTGTGCCGTGCTGAGCACCTCCGGCCCCGGTTTGCTGGCGGAGGTTTTCGATCGCGTGATCGATGATGGCCGCATGTTGCGTAACTTCGTGCAGATCATGCGTTCGGGTGTCGCCGGGCGGAAGAGCCTGGGCACGCTGCCCAAGCGGCTGGTGCAGGATTGGTTCGAGCGGCACACGGACGAGGAAATATTCCGGGCGTCGGTCGGCAACGATCCCAGCCTGGCTGACATCATCCGCATGGTTCACCCCAAGCCGCAGTCGGCAGTGCGGGCCGCGCTGTACGGCTATCTGGTAGGCCAGCCGCACAATGCGGCCGATCTGCCTGATCTGGTCAAGCAGTACGAAGCGTTCAAGGCTGGTCAGGCTGAAGCGCTGCCGGATGTTCCGTTCCAGATGCTGACCAGCCTGGAACTGACTAATAAGCATTGGCAAGCCATTGCCCGCAATGCTTCCTGGCAGATGACACGGATGAACCTGAACACGTTTGCCCGGCATGGTGTGTTCAATGACCGGGTTGCAACCAAGTGCATTGCCGACCGTTTGGGCGATGCGGCCGCCATCGAGCCGGCGCGGGTGTTCCCGTACCAGTTGATGGTGGCTTATGCGCAAGCCGGCGATGTACCGCCGGAGATTCGCGCCGCCTTGCAGGATGCGATGGAAATCGCCACCCGCAATGTGCCGGGCATCAACGGACAGGTATTTGTTTGTCCGGACGTGTCCGGCTCGATGCACTCGCCCGTGACCGGGGTGCGCAAGGGCGCAACCTCGGCGGTGCGGTGCGTGGATGTCGCCGCGCTGATGGCGGCGTGCGTGATTCGCACCAATCGCCTGGCGCAGGTGATTCCGTTCAAGGAAGCCGTCGTGACGGAACTTGATCTGAACGCCCGCGACAGCGTGATGACTAATGCCGCGAAGATGACCAAGATTCCCCCGGGCGGCACCAACTGCTCGGCACCGCTGGCCTGGCTCAATGCCCGCAAGGCACGTGGCCAACTGGTGGTGTTTGTTTCCGATAACCAGTCGTGGGTGGATACCGCCCGCGGCCAGGGCACGGCTACCATGCAGCAGTGGAACATCTTCAAGGCCCGTAACCCGCAGGCGAAGCTGGTCTGCATCGATTTGCAGCCGGCTGCAACCGTGCAGACGTCCGAGCGCGAAGATGTGCTGAACGTTGGCGGGTTCTCCGACCACGTGTTTGACATCGTGGCGGAATTCGCCAAAGGCACGCTAAACGGCGATCATTGGGTTGGTATCATCGAAAAGGTGTCGTTGTAATTGCATGGTTAAGAAAGGAAATCGCCGGGCCGAATGCCGGTCGGGACTACATTTTATCTGTAGAGTCTCGCCCAAATGTGAACTGGTCGGCCCGGCGATTTTGCCACGAGTGAAGCGAAAGATGGCCCGCGAATGCCGGCTGGGAGTACATTGGTGAAGGGCTTTGCCCGAGCGGGCTCGAATCCCGCGTCACCGGCGGCGCAGGCTGCCGGTGGAGTCTCTCGCCACAATTGGTCGCGGCCATGATAATGTTCGGAACCGTTGGCGAAAGCCGGCGGGTTTCGATTGAACGGCGAATGCCGAAGGAACTACATGAATTCGTGGGTTGCGGGTTCGATCCCCGTCTGGCAGTGTAGCCACCGCCAGTAGCTCAACTGGATAGAGCAACGAACACTGTTTCTTCAAGAATCGTCGCCGTTCTTGGGAACTCGGCGCGAATGCGGTCGGAACTACATGTCGCGGGTTCGAGTCCCGCCGGCTCCGCTTAAATGGGACCGTAGCTCAGTTGGTAGAGCAGTCGTTTCGGCAAAACTTAGTCGCGCCATTTTTGAAATGGATTGGTTATGACCCAGATCGAAAACAACCCGTCTCCCCAGGTCGTCCCGACCGACGCGGCCGTCGGCATTTTACCGGTGCCCGGGCATAAGCCCGTCACGGTGATTGGCACCGACGCCATTCGTGCCGGGTTTGATGCGCGTTGCCTTCAGCAGGCGATCAACGCCGGCACCGCGCCGGGGGTGACCGAAGTGGTGTTGAACCCTGATGGACATGTCGGCTATGGCGCGCCCATTGGTTGCGTGATGGTTTCGCCGACGCACATTTATCCTGGGCCGGTGGGCGTGGATATCAAATGTTCCATGAGCCTGTTGCAGATGAATATCCCGGCCGATGCCGTGGCAGATCGCAAATTGCGGCGGGCGCTGATTATCGCGCTGGGCCAGCGTTTGCCCACGGGGGCTGGACAGGGTCAGCGCTCGGCGCGCAAAAGCCGGAAGGTGGGTCGTGAGCTTGGCGTTCAGGCGATCACCGCCGGGGCCAGCGGCGAGGTTTGTGCGGCCATGGGCATTCCGCCGGAGTGGGTGAGCCGCTGCGAAGACAGCGTTCATCTCGGTCACGATGACTCGGCTGATGCGCTGGCGCTGCGTTTGGAGCAACTGCTGGCCGCCAAGCAGCTTGGCGATTTTGATGACAAGCTGCGCCAGCTTGGCAGCTATGGCGGCGGCAACCATTTTGGCGAATGCGAAGTGGTGACCATTGCCGACAGCGATCGCGCCCGCGCCACCGCAGCCACGTTTGGCTTGCATGATGGCCAGGTGGCGTTTCTCTCGCATTGCGGCTCGCGCGGCTTGGGCAACCTGCTGGCCATGGGCCAGTTCCGTGCATTGCAACATCATTTTTCCAACTGGAGCATCCCCCTGCCCGGCAACGACCGCGATCTGGTTTATGCCCCGCTGGGAACGCCGCAAGCCGATGCCTATCTGGATGACATGGCTCTCGGGGCCAACTTCGCCACCGTCAATCATCTGCTGATCAACGCCCTGGTGCTGGAAGCGTTCCGGGAAATCCTGCCCGGCACTACCGGCAAGCTGGTTTACTTCATCAGCCACAACATCGCCCGCCGGGAAATCGTGGACAACCGGCTGGCCTGGGTGCATCGCAAGGGCGCCACCCGCGCGTTTCCCGCCGGCCATCCCGGCTTAAAAGGCACGCCGTTTGAAGCCACCGGCCATCCGATTCTGCTGCCGGGCAATCCGCGCGAAGGTTCGGTGGTAATGGTGGCCGCCGAAGGTGCCGAGAAAAGTTGCTATAGCGTCAACCACGGAGCCGGCCGCTGCATGGGCCGGAAGGATGCCATCCGCCGGCTGGATCAAGCCGCGATCGATGAGGATTTGGATCGGCATGATATCCTGAGCAATTGCCGCCAGTATCCCAAGGATGAAGCCCCCGACGCCTACAAAGATTTTGGCGAAGTGCTACGCTCGGTGGAACTGGCCGGGCTGGCCACCCCGGTGGCAAAACTCACGGCGCGGTTTGTGATTAAAGATGGTGATAAGGCGGATGATTGAACGAAGGCGAGTGACGCAATGGTGATTATCGACGGTTCCATCGGTGAAGGCGGCGGGCAGATTTTGCGGACGGCGTTGGCCCTGTCCATCTGCACCGGCACGCCGTTTAAGATTGAGAAGATTCGTGCCGGCCGGCAAAAACCGGGGCTGTTGCGGCAGCATTTGATGGCGGTGAATGCCGCGGCGGCGATTTGCGGGGCCACCGTGGATGGGGTGGCCATGGCTTCGCAGCAACTCACCTTTACGCCGGGAAAGGTCAGGCCGGGCGATTACACGTTTGCCATCGGTACGGCCGGCAGCACCACGCTGGTGTTGCAGACGGTGCTCGCCCCGCTGCTGACAGCCGATGGCCCATCGTGCTTAACCATCGAAGGCGGCACGCACAATCCGTTTGCGCCGCCGATCGATTTCCTGGAAAAAGCGTTTCTGCCGCTGATCAACCGCATGGGGCCGAAGGTGGACGTGACGCTGGAACGGGCCGGTTTTTATCCCGCCGGCGGCGGGCGGATTGTCGCCCGAATCCAACCCGCGGCCAAGCTGTCGCCACTGCATATCCCCGCGCGCGGCGAAATCACAGGCCGTTTGGCCAAGGCGGTGGTGGCGGCGTTGCCCGGGGATATCGCCAAGCGCGAATTGGAAAAAGTGGAAAAGATGCTCGGCTGGTCGGGCGAGCAGCTTCAGATTTGCCAACTGCCCAGGGAATGGGGGCCGGGGAATTTGTTGACGTTGGAAATCGCCAGCGAACACGTGACGGAAGTATTCACCGGCTTCGGCATGAAAGGTGTGACCGCCGAAGCCGTCGCCGAGCAAGCCGTGCAGGAGGCCCGCCGCTATCTGGCGGCCAATGTGCCCGTGGGCGAATGTCTGGCCGATCAGCTTTTGTTGCCGCTGGCCTTGGCCGGCGGCGGATCATTTGTGACGCTGGCCCCTTCGCGGCATACCAAGACCAATATCGAGGTGATTCAGCGTTTCCTACCGATGCAATTTTCGTTGCAGGAAATCAGCCGGGATGTTTGGCGGGTGGAAATTTCGCGGCAATAGCTGACGCCGGGTCAATCGACCCTGACGCCCAGCGACTCGGCGATGCAGGTGATCGGGTGAATCGCCTGCCGCCCCGTGCCGTCTTTGATCTGGTGCCGGCAGGATGTGCCGGGGGCCAAGATCAGCGCGTTGGCCGGCAGCGGCCGCAGGTGGGTGAACAGCGATTGCTCGCCGATTTTCATCGATAGTTCGTAGCGGTCACGCGAATAGCCGAACGCCCCGGCCATGCCGCAGCAGCCTGAGGGCAGCACGGTAAGCTGCGTGCCGACCAATCGCCGCAGCAGTTTTTCCGTGGCTTGCGTGCCCCACAGCGCCTTTTGATGGCAGTGCCCGTGCAACACAACCGGCCGGGCTTGGCTGCCGGCCACCTGCGGCGGCGCGGGATGCTCCGCCCAGAAATTCTCCACGAATTCTTCCAGCAGCATCGCCTTGGCGGCCAGCTTGCGGCGAAGTTCCAGCGGCGTCTTCAGTTTCAACGTCAAGTAATCATCCTTCATCGCGCTTAGGCACGAAGGCTCGCAAACTACTATTGCCTTGACGGCCGGATCATTAATCAGCGGCGCAAGCTGGGTCAACACCGCATCTGCCGCGGCAATGGCGTCGGCCAACAGCCCATTGGAAATCAGCGATCGCCCGCAGCAGCCCACGCGCGGAAACGCCACGCGATATCCGAGTTTCTCCAAGATCGCCACCGCATGTTGGCCGATGCGCGGCTCGTTGTACGTCACAAAACAATCGCCAAACAGCGCGACCGTGGGACCAGTGGCCGCACTGGCCGGCCGCCTGGCGAACCAGCGATACAACGAGCGTTCATATCCCGGCAGCGTGCGCTGGCTGGCCAGATGCAACAGCTTATTCATGATGCCGCGCACCGGCGACAGGCCCGTGACCCATCCCGCCAGCGCCGGCATCAGCGCAGCAAGTTGATTGAGCATGCGAATATGCCCGAACACCCTTGCCGACAGCGGAATCCGGCCCGCGGCTTTATAACTCTGCGCGGTGTATTCGGCCTTGAGCCGGGCCATATCCACATTGCTGGGGCATTCGGTTTTGCACGTTTTGCAGCTCAGGCAAAGCGATAGAGTTTCCAAGGTTTCCGGGTCATTCCACGCTGCTTGGCCCTGCGCGGCACCGGGCAATTGGCCGGAGATCGCCAGCCGCAGGGCATTGGCCCGGCCGCGCGTGGCGTGGCGCTCATCGGCGGTGGCGCGGTAAGAAGGACACATCGCCCCCCCCGCCGTCTTGCGGCAAACGCCCGGCCCCGAACACATTTCCAGCGCGCCGACCAATCCCTCCTGATCGGCATAGTCGTAATACGTCTCCACCTGCGGCCAGGCAATCGGCCGGTTGTCCGGCTTGACCCGCAGGTTCTGCGTCATCGCTGCAATCGGCCCAGCGCCGACAATATTGCCCGGATTCAATATATTCGCCGGATCAAAGATCGCTTTGATCTCGCGGAAAGCCCCCATCAGTTCCGATCCAAAATACCGCTCCAGCAGCGGCCCGCGCAGACGGCCATCACCATGTTCGCCGGACATCACCCCGCCGCAGTCGCGGGCCAAATCAGCCACTTCCGTGGCAATCGCCCGCAGCCGTTCCAAATCCGCCTCATCGTGCAAATCCAGCAATGGCCGCACGTGCAACACCCCCACCGAGGCATGCGCCCAATACGCCGCCGTGGTGCCATGCCGGCTGACGATGCGTTTGAATTCCGCGACAAACCGCACCAGGTTTTCCACCGGCACGGCGTTATCTTCCACGCACGTCAGCGGCTTGCGATGCGCCGACATCCCATGCAGTAGCGGCTCACCGGCCTTGCGCAAGGCCCAGGCACGCAGTAACGCCGGCTGATCGAGATAATTGCGAATCGGCGCTTTGGGCAACACCTTCGCCAGTGCCGCAAACTTAGCTTCCACTTCCGACTTTGGCCCGTTCTCCTGATATTCCACGTACAACACCGCCGCCGGAACCACACCGTTGACGTCGGCCAGAAGATCCATGTAGGCGCGGCATTCGTTGTTGCCGCGTGCTGCGGTCAGCACCACATCGTCGATCAGCTCCACCGCCGAAGGATTGGTCGCCAGGATCGGCACCACCGCCTCGATGGCCTCTTCCAGCGTGGCGAAAGACGCAATCGCCAGCCCCTTGCTCTGCGGCAATGGATGCAACGCCAGCCTGGCCCCAAGCGTCACCGCCAGGGTTCCTTCGCTGCCGCATAGCAAGCCGGAAAGATCCAAATCCTCCGGCGCGACGCCGCGATCGAGTTGCGCCACGATCAAGTCAAGGGCATACCCCGCATTGCGCCGCTTGGTCTTGGGAAACCGCCTACGGACCAAGTCGGCATATTTCCCCGCCACCGCCGCCACCCGCCTGGCCAGATCGCGCGCCGTGGCGTTATTTCTCCCCGCGCCGGCTTCCAGCCAGGTGCGCTGGCCTGTCGATAGCAGGGCATCAATGCCCACAACATTTTCACTGGTGCGGCCATAGCGAATCGACCGCGCCCCCGCCGCGTTGTTGCCGATGCAGCCGCCAATGGTGGCTTGTGCCGCGGTGGCCGGATCGGGGGCAAAAAATAAACCGGACTTGAGCGAATCCAAGTGCCGGTTGAGCGCATCAACAGTAATCCCCGGCTCCACATGACAGCGCCGCCCCGCCACATCCACCGCCAGCACTCCGCGGCAAAACGCCGAATGGTCCACCACCACCGCGCGATTGGTGCATTGCCCCGGCAAGCTGGTGCCGCCACCGCGCGGCAGCAGCGGCACCGCGTTTTTCCCGCAATACGCCACCGCGCGAATCATCCCCTCAATCGAATTGGGAACGACCACCCCCAACGGTTCGATCTGGTAGATCGACGCATCGGTGGCGTACAACATGCGGTCGTGCCGGCCAAACCGCGTCTGGCCCGGCAGCAATGCTGCCAGGTCGCGGGCCATCGGCGAACCCGGAAGATCATCGAGAACCGTCAGCGGCGGCATTACTTCTTCTTATCTTCAACCGACGCCTTGGAGCGCGTCCGCTGCAATTCCACCGTCGGGCCGGTGCGATTGATCACCGACAGCGAAATGTCCACGCATTCCTGCGCTTCGTCCGGCGTCATGCAACCCACCGTCACCATGTCCTTCTCGCGGATGGTGGACCAGGCAAACGCCAGCCCCACCAGCGGCATCAACCGCCCCGCCGCCATCGGTTTGATCGTGATCACCGGATGCTTGCGGTTCCAAATCATCTTCTGCACCCAGTCGATTTCGATCTGCATCAAGAAACCGGCCGCGTTGTAAATCTGGATATACGTCTCCACATCCAGTTCGCTTTCATCAGCATACACCGGCGCTTCGGGCATGTGCGTGGACAATCCCGGAATCATCCCGCGCTCGCGAATCAGCTTACATATTTTGTCCATTCCCTCGATCTTCCGCGTGTTGCGGTTCAACATCGCATCGGTCACGCACTGGTGCGGCAAACAGATCGCCGCCTGAAGTTCCCGTCCCAAATCCAGCAACCGGCTCGTCTCATCCAACGCCAACTGCGTAGTCTGCGTGGAAAAACTCGGCGTCCAAATCCGCACGCATTTGCGTCCGGTCGCCTGCTCGGCATCCTTGATCGCCGCCGAAAACTGCGGCGATTCCGGCCGCACACCCATCACCGTATCCACACCGGCATTGAAAAATACCTTGAGAATCTCCGCGATGCGTTCGCGGCTCTGGTGCGTCTTGATGAAATCATCCTTGGCCTTGCTGGTATGCGACCAGCCCAGGAACCAGTTGGAGCCGATGACCATGCGTGAAACAGATACTCCGCCGATTTGCGTGCGTGGAAAGTTAGACATACTTCATCCTTAGCAATAACCTAGTAGAAAGCCTTGGACGCACCGCGTCAAAGGCACCAGACCAATCCGGGAATTCCCGATAAACCACCGCCGGCGAACATCGTCAGCGACGCCGCATAGTATACCGCGGTTGGCAACCGTGGCAAACGATTTCTACGGTAACGATCCAAAATAAGTTCACTGGCCGATCGTGGCCAGCCGGACCACATTCCAGGAATAGCGGTTTAATTGCGTTTGCAAGCGGCCGCCTTCCAGTCGCGTTTGGTCCTGGTTATGTGGCACGACACGGGTGGGCTGCGCGGCGGTATTGGCGGCCTTCAAATCAGCGTGGTCCAGCACGATGTGCTCGATGACGCGGGTGGCACCGGCGGCACGCAGGTCGATTTCCAGCGGCAAGGCTTCGGCACCTTTGTTGACCGCGAAAATCGTCAGCGTGCCATCCTCGCGCGTGGCCATGGTTTCCAAGACGGGTATCGGTCGATGGTCGGGCAACTCATATGTCGGCGAATCGACGATTACCTGCAACGCTTCGCCGCGGCCAAACTTGGAAGCGTGCAGCAACGGCCAGAAAATCGTTTGCCGCCAGCAGCGGCCACCGGTTTCGGTCATGATCGGGGCGATTACATTCACCAGTTGGGCGATGCAGGCGATTTTCACGCGGTCGGCGTGCCGCAACAGCGTGATCAGCATCGCCCCGACCAACAGGGCGTCTTCCATGGTGTAGACATCCTGCACCTGCGAGGGGGCGATGGCCCAGGGTTCAACCGGCTTATTCGGTTCGGCCAGGTTTTTCCAAACGTTCCATTCATCGAACGACAACATCATGCTCTTGGGGCTGCGCAGTTTGGCTTGCACAAAATCGGCGGTGGCGATCACCGCGCCGATTTGCGCGTCCATGTCCAGCGACTGGGCGAGAAACGCCGGCAACGGCTTTTGGTTGTTGCTGTTGTTGTAATAGGTATGCAGCGAGATGTACTCGACATGCGGATAGGTATGGGTTAACACGGTGGCGTCCCATTGCGGGAAGGTCGCCATGCCGCTGCTGGAACTGCCGCAGGCCACCAGCTCGATAGTCGGGTCAACCCACTTCATCAATTTGGCGGCTTCGCAGGCGGCGCGGCCGTATTCGTCGGCAGTCTTGGCGCCGATTTGCCAGGGGCCGTCCATCTCGTTGCCCAGGCACCAAGTTTTGATCTGGTGCGGCTGGCGATAACCGTTGGCCACGCGCCGGTCGCTCCACAAGGAGCCGCCGGGATGGTTGCAATATTCGACGATGTCCCGCGCTTGTTCCGGGCCGCGCGTGCCCAGGTTGATGGCCATCAAGGGCGCGGTGTTGGCGGCTTTGCACCAGGTGATAAAATCATCCAGGCCAAACTGATTGGTTTCGGTGGTTCGCCAAGCCAGATCAAGCCGGGCGGGCCGCTGGGTTTTGGGGCCGATGCCGTCTTCCCAGTTGTAGCCGGAGACAAAATTACCGCCGGGATAACGGGTGATCGGGATGTTCAGCTCACGCACCAATTCCAGCACATCGCGGCGAAAACAGTTGGCGTCGGCGGTGGCATGGCCCGGCTCATAAACACCGCCATACACGCAGCGGCCCAGGTGCTCGACAAAGGATCCGTACAAGCGTGGATCGATCGTGCCGATGCGATAATCGGGATCAATAGTGACTTTGGCGGTGGTGGACGTATTCATGTGGGTCATCTCCTGCTTGGTTAACCGTATTAGCACTGTAAACAACCGCGTCATAAAATGCACGAAAATCACCGCGGCGGATTTTTTCAAAAATAATCTTGACAAGAGTTAAACGCGCGGTAAAGTATATCGATATGGAAGGCCGCTTGGGTAACGTACCCAACTGCGTGCCGCTATGAACAATTCGGTCACCGTCGGCGTGACCCGTCAGGTTTTTTGGCATTTTCGGAGGCTGTATGCGGAAGCGTAATCGGAAGATTCAACTCGCGGCGTTGGTTGGCAGCTTGGGTTTGGTCGGTTCAGCATACGCAGCCGACAACTGGAATGGGAACACCAGTACCAACAACGACTGGTTTACCAGCACCAATTGGTCGGGCGGCACACCGACCTCCGGCGGTTCGGGCGCGGTTATCAACTCCGGCTCCAGCGCGGCTTATCCAGTGCTCGTGAACACCAGCGAGTCAGGCGCAACGGGAAGTGCGGCGTTCTCCACTTTGGATCTGGCCAACGCCGGCGGCGGCACAGGCTATCTGGAATTGGACAGCGGGAACCTGTCCAGCGGTGGCACCGGCACGGCAACGATCGGCGATGCCGGCTTGGGCGTTTTTACGCAAACCGGTGGATTGTTCACGGTCAGCCGGGCCGTGGACATCGGCGCGCAATCAACCGGCAACGGCACCTACGCTCTCAGCGGCGGCAACCTGTCGCAGAGTAATAATTTCGACTTCACTATCGGCGATGCCGGTATCGGCGCTTTCAACCAGAGCGGCGGGAACGTTACCACTGCCAGCCCAGTGGTTATTGGCAATACGCTAACCGGCAATGGCAGCCTGACCCTATCGGCCGGCAATTTTAGTACGGGCACTTTGGTCGGCCTAACGCTTGGCAATCTCGGCACCGGCACCATCACCCAGACCGGCGGCGTGCTGACGGTTTGGCGCCCGCTGGATATCGGTGCGCAAGCAGGTTCCACCGGAACCTACAACCTCAGCGCTGGTAATCTGTCGCAGGGTGGCTATGGCGTTACCATCGGCGATGCCGGCACGGGGACTTTTAACCAGAGCGGTACCGGGAATGTGACGGTTGCCGGAACATACAATTTGATTCTTGGCAATCAACTCACGGGGAATGGCACCTATAACTTCTCGGGCACCGGTTCGCTGGCGCTTCCAGTCAACATTGTCTTGGAGGTTGGCAATTCCGGAACCGGCTTGCTCACCATGACGGGCCAAACAGTGTCCATCGGCGGTACCAATGGCGACGTGACCGTGCGCGCCAATGCTTCCGGCAATGGCACCATATCGGGCTACGGCACAATCTCAGCCGAATACAACCTGACCAACAACGGGAAGATCATCGCCAAGGGCGGGGTTTTGAATCTGACCTCCTTCTGGGGCAGCAGCGAGTTTAATGTCCATTCGCAAGCTATAGTCAACACCATTGCCAACCCGGCGGGAACCGGCACCAACGGTTGGTACGCCACCAACGGTGGGCAAATCACCTTGGCGCAGGTGGCTTTCGTTTCCGGTCAAACCCAATATTTCTGGGGCGGTGCGCCGGTGGGTGGCAATACCAGCATGACGCGGCTGGTCAACAGCGTCGAGGCTGACTTCAGCCCCGCACCGACCTTCTACTACGGGGGAAACTTCAATATGAGTCTGATGGCTGGCAACGCCGCGGCCGCGCCGGCCACCTTGCCATCGGGCAATCTCATTGGCTTATGGAACTTCTCGGATTACAATATTAGCAACACTCCCGCTTTGGCCTTCAAATTCCGTTATGACGCCGTCGCCGCCAACGGGGAAACGCCGTCCTTGTTCGGCTACAATGGCTCGACTTGGACCAGCATTCCCGACACAGTCGATTCGGGAAACGCGACCCTGACTTCCACCGGCACCTTCAGCGTTGCCACCTACCAGGACTTCGGTATCACCGTTCCCCCCCTCCCCGTCACCGTCACTTGGAACGGTAACGTCAGTTCCAATTGGGATGCGACTACTGCCAATTGGCAAGGCTCCGCCGTCTACGCGGATAGCGACGCGGTGGTCTTCAACGACACCGCCGCCGGGTCTAATTTCACTGTCAACCTTGGCGGTGCAACCGTCAATCCCGGCTCGGTTACCGTCAACAACTCCACCAACGCCTATACCATTGGCAATGGAACCATTGCCGGCAATACCACGCTGACTAAGACCGGCACCAACAAATTAACCTTGGCCGGCACCAACACCTACTCCGGCAATACCACCGTCTCCGCCGGCACCCTCTACGCCGGTGCGGCTAACACCCTCTCCAGCAGTTCGGCCATGATCGTCAGCGGCGGCACCCTGGATGTCTCCGGCTATGCCAACACTGTCAATTCTCTCTCGCTCAGCAGCGGCAGCCTGAATCTGGGCGCTGGCAACCAGTTGACCGTAACTAACACCGTCAGCCTTACCGGCGGCACCATCAACGTCACCGGCACAGCCACCGCCGGCAATTACACCCTGCTTTCGGCTAACGCGCTCACCACCGGTTATTCGCTAGGTACGCTTCCCACCGGCTACCGCATAGCCGTTGTCGGTTCGGCTCTCGATCTCTTTCATGAAGCCACCGTCACCCTGGCCGCCGACGGCGCCTACGGCAACAACGTCCGTGCCGGCACCCTGCAAACCATCGGCGTCAATATCACCAACAGCGCCCCCACCGGCTCCGACACCGCCAGCTATACTCTCGGCGGCGCCCTCAG
>Ga0316217_10001024_pt1 | contig 38047 bp, 36 predicted proteins | sample 1anoAmetaG_FD_203633 | JGI IMG/M metagenome (GOLD analysis project Ga0316217, IMG submission 203633) | Freshwater microbial communities from Trout Bog Lake, Wisconsin, USA - 1anoA | ecosystem: Environmental > Aquatic > Freshwater > Lake > Hypolimnion/Profundal zone | place: USA: Wisconsin...
GAAGGGAACTTGTCGCCTTCGGCCAGAAGCGCCATGAAGAGGTGTTCTACCGAGACATACTCGTCCTTGAGCCGTTTGGCCTCGTTCTCGCCGGCCACCAGGATGCGCGACAGCCGCTGGGAGACGTAGATCTTGCCCGGCTCCGCTCCGGGGCCAGAGACATGGGGGCGCTTGTCCAGTTCCGCTTGAACCTCCTGTTTGATCATGTCGGGCCGGAGATCCATTCGGGTCAGCAGGCGCGGCACCAAACCATCCTGTTGTTCCAGCAACGCCCAGAGCAGGTGCTCGCCATCCACCTCGACATGACCGCTGGAAATGGCCTTGTTCTGGGCTTCTGCGAAGGCTTCCTGGGATTTTTGCGTCAGACGGTTGAAGTCCATGATTTTTCCTTGTAGTTCAATGGAATTTTTCTGCTCTCATCATGTTAGGTAAGCATGGCAACCGGGAATGTCAAGAAGGGGAGGGGTATTCCGTTTTCAAACAAGGCAGCAAGGATCGAGGCGACGAAGGCATGCAGGCAGCACGTTGAGGAAGCGAAATCGGAATTATCAGGTACGGCGCGCGTCAACCATGCGCTTGAGCATGTTCAGAAAATTCCGGGCCAACAGGGGATGGAAATCGCTCCCGGACATATCCAGCATCCGACCTGCGATGGTCCGCAGGTCCACCTGGTTGCGGTAAGGGCGCGTGGTCCGCATGGCATCGAAGAAATCGGAGATCATGGTGATCTGGCTGCACAGATTGAGGCGCCACCCCTCTGGTGCCTCGGGATAGCCTGAGAGATCGTACTTCATGTGGTGCTCATATGCGGTCACCACCGCCAGGCGGGGAACGCCCGGAACCTCCAGAAGATGCCGAGCGCCCAACACCGGGTGCTCTTTCATAATCTCCATCTCCTGGGGTGTCAGCCTGTCATTTTTAATAAGGATCTCCTCCGGAAGGAGAAGTTTGCCGATATCGTGCAACATGGAAGCGATGCCTATGTCATGCAGCATCTGCCCCTCAATGCCCAGGGACATGGCCTGGGCAAGGTTGAGGATGCAGACATTGGCGGAATGGGTGAAGGCATACTTCTCGTCGGTCCGCATGGTTATCGCAACCATACTGGATTCGCCCTCTTGTCTGAGGGCCGCGATAAACCCGGAAACGATATCGGCGATACCGGCAACCTTCATCTTCTGTCTTTTTATCAGTACCTCGTAGATCTCCTTGAAGCGGGCCAGTTCTTCGGCAGGTATTTCGATCAAGGGGATCTGGCGCTGGGCGCCGCCCCCGCCGGAAGCCGCGTAATACTCGCCGCCACCTCCCTCCCGGAGTTCCACGTGACCGAAGCGGATATGCTCGCTGGAGCTCAAGGTTTCTTTACTGCCCTCCTGGCCTGCCAGGCCGGCGATGAGCGCGATGATCTCTTCGCGGCTCATCCCCTCGATGAACTTCACGTGGCCGATGCCCCTTGATTGGAGCACATCGGCAAAACGGTTCAGAAAAAGGCTGAAGGAGGAGGGGGGTTCACCGTTGATGATCAGCTCATTCTCGATAACCGTCAATGATATCTGTCGGGATACGCCAAGAGCTTCGCTGATGCCTTTATAGGCCGACTCGGCCAGGCGCGCCACCTGGGGATGGCCCATGGAATAGAGTGCGGCATTGGCCGTTGCCGAGAGCAACGAGCGGATGGATTCCTGTATTATGCGGCTTTCACTGTCCATTGGACTTCATCCTGACAACCCGCAGGCTGGCTTCGGCCTGCCGCGCCAACTCATCGCCGCCACCTGCGATCTTTTCCAGGATCGGCAAGGCGCTATTTGGAGGGTAACCTTCGAGTGAGCGGATGATTTCGAGCTTGAGCTTGGTAAGCGCCCTGGCGCGGATCAGGTTTGTGGAGCCAAGCACCTTGATCAACTCAAGGAGCGCCCTCTCATGTCCGATCTCCTTCAGGGTTTGGACTACAGCGCATTTCATTTCGAGGTCGAGCGGTGAAAGGCCGCTTTTGGCGATAATCGCCACAAGCTTTCTGTAGACGTCCGGGGAATGACTTTTCTCGGCCAGATTGATGGCAACCAGCCTGGTTTCCTTGTCGCTGCTTTCCAGGTCCCGCAGAATCTGGCGCTCGGCAATCGGATCATTGTAGGAGAGCAGGGTGCGCAAGGCATCCTGATGAACCTTGGCATTTTTGTTCGCAACCAGGGGGCGGATATGGGGGATGATCTCGGGATCATTCAGCGAGCGCAGTATGATGAGGAGGTTGCGCAGATAATACCAAGGCTGGCCCTCAAGGCGCGCCAGGACCGGTTCTTTGACGGCAGGACCGAATTCCAGGAGACGATCCATAATGAAACGGCGCAAGGACATGCTTTCTTCAGTCGCCAGGATGTCCAGAAGCGGTTCTATGAACGGGAGGCCGATGGTTTCGATCAAAAGCCGGATGTCGTCGAAGCGGCTCTTGCCCCAAGTAGTGAGCCCGTTTAAGATTTCCTCCAGAAAATCGCGGCGGCCGAACCGCTGCTTGAGGAGGTCCCTGAAGGCTGCGGGCAGGGCAGGCGAAGCGGCCTGTTCAATGATCCCAAGCAGTTGATGATAGTCTCCGGTCTGGAGCAGATAACCGCACATATCCCCCAGGTTTTGGGCCAGGCTTTCCGATTTCGCCGGGTCGCCCCCTGATGTTGCGAGATACAGAATTATTTCGCCGACGCGGCTTTCCAGCGAGCCTGGCTGCATGGTTTCCAGCAAGAAATCGAGTTCTTGCCCGGGCGGCTTGGGTTCCGCGGGGGACGGTGGGCGCGGTTTTTCGGTCGGCCGGTCATCTTCGGCACCCTGTTCCTCAGTCGCATGTTCGCTGAAGATCATGCGCAGCTTTTCCTGGAAATCTGCGTTGGCCTGTTGGCCGAAGGATATCGAATCGCGCGCTCCTTCAGTAGAACCCAAGGACAGATGCTGCAAAAGCGCCATGATGGCAGGCGAAACATGGACCCTGTCGCTGTCGATGTCCTCCAGAATCCCTTCGATTACCTGGTCGGACATGTGACCCATGACTTCTTCAAGCACCGGACCTGTACTCTCTTCACCGCTTTTGAATACCTTGGATAGAAGCCTTCGGCGGAGTTCTGGGTCAAGGTTCTCCACAAAGGTTGCAATCCGGCTGCCGGGAACCCGCCTGCCGGCGCCGTCTCCCCGGTTGCTGCCTTCCTGCACGATCAGATCTGCGAAGACGTCGATATGCTCCTCTTCCTCGCCGCCGCCCGATTCGCGGTAACGGCGGTTAAACGCCTTGGCTAGCTGTTTGGGATCAATACCGGCAACATCATTAGTCCCGCCCCCCAGCGTGCCTCCCGTCAATCCCCGTGCGAAACGCTCCCACAGCCCTTCGCCGGATTGTTCCGACTTTTGCGCACCGGCAACCACGTTATCCTCGGTGGTTCTGAAGAGATCATAGCGGATGGCACGGATGCCAATGGCATTGATGTGCGATTGTTCCCATATCCTTTCGATCCCACCTTGGGCGCTGACCTCTTCGCGTTTGAGCCCAAGGATCAGGTTGAAGCTCCAGAGCTCTTCGACCGTCAGGCCTCGCCGCAATACCAGGGCGCCTATGCCGTGATCGAAAAGCACACCTGCAAAGTCGCTAAAGACGCGATTCGATTTGTCGAGAAAAAGGTTTCCGACCAACAGGGTGTTTTTTGCGGCGGCAACGACGATTTCGTCATGCGCGTCCATGAGTCTTGCATATAGGGCGACAACCTTGTTCAGGGAGGCGTTGATGACCGGGTGTCCGGCGGGATATGACTTGGAATAGCGGCGAGAAATATTGAGTTCGATGATCAGGGACCCCAGAAGCCTGGTATCGATAGCGCCGGTCGGTATGTCTGAGGGTAGCATATTCATGGGGCCATTGAGAAAATAGCGTTGAGAGAATTTTATGACTATACCGGAAAGAACTCGATATTTGAATCATATTTGTAATAAACAAACCTCCTGCAAAAGAGTTTAGGTGCAACAATTAAAGACAATTTATTAGATATTTCTTTTGCCAAGGCAAATCCCATAAATTTGGGAGCAGCCTGTACAGATTCCCGATGAAAACCGTCAGTAATCGGCAAAGACACGAAGTACTCAAGAAATTCGAACAGGTGAGAGATTTTGATCTAGACAGATTTTCCCCTTCGCGCTTTTTGCGTCTTTGCGGTTCAAATATTTTTACAGGTATTTGACAGTTTCCCGGCTCCTGTTACACTACTGTTAAGGCACTGATCGCATAAGTCATAGCATCCAAATACTGTCCATTATCGGCTTGGTAAGAACCTGCAAAGCCGACTTACCAAATGAATTCAGGCTGGTGAAAATGAAGAAGAACGAAAAAGGACAATCGACAGTTGAGTTTGCGTTGGTATCGGTGCTGTGTTTCGGTCTACTGTTCGCGATCATGGACTTTGGCGTAATGCTATACGTTAACCTCACGATGCAGAATGCGGTCCGTAGCGGCACACGTTATGCGGTTACTGGCCGGACCGACCTTGGCACCGACCGGTTGTCGGCTTTGATACAAGAGATCAGGAACATGTCCAATGGCCTGTACGACAAGAATCTGCATGTGCCGAAGGATCCGGAAATCAGCGTCATTACTCCGAGCAATGTTACTTTCACCAATTATTCAGGAACCCCGACGACAGGGAGTCCAGGCCTGCCGAATAATGTCATAGTGGTTAGCCTGACATATAGCTGGCCGTTGTTGACCCCTGTGTTGACACCATTTTTTCCAGGAGGCCAATACACGTTTACCGTCAAATCGACCATGAAAAACGAGTCTTTCAATTGAGAGTGCACGATGAAGTCTCGATCCCATTATAAAAAAACCGGCGGCCAGGCTATTATCGAGTTTGTCCTGATTTTACCGGTTCTACTCTTGCTGCTTTTGGGGGTGTTCGATTTTGCCTGCGCCATCCGGGCAAATAACGCGATTGACAACATGAGCCGTGAAGGAGCCAACCTGGCGTCACGCACACAGTTGGCGCAGCAGGATATCATGAACGCTCTGGCCGCCACGGCACAACCATTAAATATGCAATCCAACGGGATGATTTATATAACTGTGCTCAACGGTGTTTCTGGAGGGGACCCGACGATTCAGAATCAATATGCCTGGAGCGGCAGTCAACTCAGCGATATACCAGTCAGCAAGTTGGGGACGCCTGCAAGCCCGACTACCCACAGCCTGGCAACCCTGAACCTGCAAACCGGGCAAACGGTGAACGCAGCAGAGGTCTTTTACAATTACCAAAGCCTGTTCGCAAGCGACGCGTCAATGCTTTCCAAACAATTCTATTCAATCACGACTTTTTAGTGCCCAAACGCCAAAAGGGAGTTGAGTTTCATGAATAAGAAAAACAGAAATACGCGGGGACAGGTACTCGTCATCGTCGCTCTTGTACTCGTTCTCCTTTTGGCTGTCGCCGGGCTGGCCATTGATGTCGGCATGGCTTACGGAGTAAAGGCCAAATTGAATGCCGCGGTCGATGCAGCCGCCCTGGCCGCCGGCAAGGTATGCTCTCAAGGGACCAGCGCCATGAGCACTCAAGCTGCCAATTTTTTCGCAGCAAACTATCCGTCAGGTCTGCTGGGTTCTACCGTATCCGCCGGGCCGTCCACCAACGCCGTTCACAATGGGGATGGTTCATGGACTGTTACCGTCACCGCAACAGCCATAGTGCCGACTAACTTTGCCGGAGTAGTCGGTTGGCCCAACTTTACCGTCACCTCCAGTGCAACAAGCACGGTGCGCACACTTGACTTGATTTTGGTCTTGGATAGTTCCGGTTCCCTGGCCAGCCCCTCAACCACCTTTCCCACGCTGCAGGCCGCGGCTAAAAAATTTATCCAGAATTTCGACCAATCAAGCGACAGGATCGGTCTGATACATTTCGCAGGCGGCGCAGTCACCGATGTTGCCATATCTACCACAATAGGTTTCAACCCGACGACAATCGACAACGCCATCGACAGCTTAACGCCTACCGGCGGCACCACTACCGAAGAGGCCATGCGGCTGGCCCAAGCTCAGTTGGATGCAATACCAGCCGCCTCCCAATCCAGCCTAAGGGCCATCGTCCTATTCACCGATGGCGCTCCCAATGCTGTTGCCAGTAATTTCTGCAACGGTACTTTATTAAGCGACGGTACATGCAATGGTACATGGGTACTTGGTGCGCTCTATTCGGAAACCACTTCCGATCCAGACAACACCAGTGGTACTGAAGGCTATTGTAATTGTTCCAATAATTGCATAAATCCCCTTATAACTGACTCTAATAACGGCGACTTGGCAGCGATCAGGATGTTCGCCTACACTTCTCAAAATACGCCTTTGAATCCTCCCAGTAACAGTTACTGCAATATCCAGACTCTGCCGGTTCAAGATTGGTCCGGCACGGTCAATTTACAAAGTTACAACGCTATCCGCCAGTTTGATTTGACTCAACCAGGTGGTGAAATCATCAATGACAGATGCAACGTGAACAGGGCAGCACGGAATATGCTGGAAAACATAGCCAACTCTGCGCGGAGCGAGACTCCGAATCCCATAAACATATATACCATTGGTTATGGTGCGTTATTGGCAGGATTGGAAGTTGACTCTGCCACGTGCACGGGATATGGCAATAATGAACTTGGCACGAATATCCTGCAAAGGCTGGCAAATGTCCAAGGTGTGGATACATATAATCAGAACCAGCCAACCGGCTTGTATGTCTATGCAGGAGATCCTACGCAATTGAATGCCGCTTTCAACCAGATCGCAAGCGCCATACTGCGGCTTAGTAAATAATACTATCGTTGATCAGCGTTGTCCGGTGAACTAAGGATGGATAGCTACCCCCCTGGCCCTAAAGTGGCTGGGGGTGGGTAATGCTCCCAAATGACGTGGTTTCATGGAGTCTTCCCCCACCACCTGGCCCCTTTAGGCCCCAGAGGGTCCTCCCGCAAAGGGAGGGGGGCTTTAGAGTCAAGTTCAGGCTCTTTCAAACGCCCAAGATACCTTTCATAAGCCATGATGGCAGGGGTTCGCAGGTAATAAAAGAGGGCGCAAAACTCAAGGCCGCCTCTGAGATAATCTCTCAATTTAATTTTTGAACCGTTTACATCCACCCACTGCAAAAGTGGGAACTCGACCCATCTTGAACTTGCCTCCGAAGGAGATACGTTCATGACAATGGGGAACCGGGCAAGCATTTCAACATCGAATGTCCATACTGCCTTGAAGGGCTTACCGAATACCTGAAACAATGCCGCATTGTTCCTGAATATTTTAGCTCCGCATTGTGTGTCGTAAATGCTTATATCAAGTAGCCAGGATGCGCATGTCGCGAAAACCCTGCCGGAAAAGTGCCGCAAGGCATTGCGTTCAATCCTTCGGCCGAGAAGACGTACACGCGAGCCGATAACAACCTCTGCGCCCGAGGAATCGAGCAGTCGGCAAAAATCCCCTATGGCGTCGAGGGGGGTTGCCAGGTCGGCGTCCCAGTAACCTATATATTCAAAAGCGCCCCGAAGCGACGCGAGCATGCCTTGGCGAACCGCTTCAGCCTTTCCGGAGTTTTTAGCCAAGGTCATCATCTCTACCTGCGCCGGATTTTTTTCTTTCATCAAGGTAAGAATCTGTAATGTGCTGTCCGTGCTCCCATCATTGACAAAGAGAAAGGACAGGTCGCCGTTGTTATCCATGGCGTCAAGAAAAGCTTTCGGATCAAGCCTTTTCGCTTCGTTATAGCATGGTATGATTATCTGCGTTTTTCGCATAAAACCCATCCTGTGAGCCCGGGTATCTTTATGCCGAAACGGCTGGCTGAAAGTAAAAGGCTGTTATCGCTATCGAGCACCTTCCCGATTACCCTGGTTATGGCCTCGCCCCTATGCCAGTTCCCAACGCCGCCCGGTTCCCTGGCGATATTCAGGAGTTTATAAAGAACAAATTTCGGCAGCAGAAGTGTGGAAAACAGATAGCCGGAGGAAAGGACCTTGAGCCCGCAAGACGTTGTCAATGCTACAAGCTCTTTCAGGTTGTAACGTCTGTAATGGCCGAGGAATACGTCGTGTCTGCCGTACATGGCTTGGAAAGCGGGAACGGTTATCACAATCTTGCAGTCTTGGGATGCATGACTGTCAACGATGTCCGTCAGGAATTTTTGGTCTGCTTGCACATGCTCTAGCACGTCAAGGAGCAAAATGAGATCATACCTTCCCTGTTCAGGTATTTCCCGGCAATAAATCATGTCTTCGGCAAGGTTGCCAAGTTCGGATATCAACTCTTCGGTCAGGTTTATATCTACTGCCGTGATACTTTTGTTTTGGAGACGATTGAAAATATTGCCGGAGATGAACCCGTCGCCGCACCCCACATCAAGGACCGTGATCCCCTCGTACATCAAGGGACCCAAAATTTTTTGCAAAGCCTTGAGCCGCGCGATCTCCCACGGATGCCTTTTAGCATGGGTTGTTGTGAATTCTTTTAGGTCCATTTAACCCTGCCTAACCGAGCGCTGTTTTTCCATCCGGAGTTTTCCGGATGGAAAAAATATAGCAAGCGCATCACTGCTTCTTTTTAAAATCCTATTCCGTGTATTCCTTCCAGACCAGACCGGAAGTCGACTCGAATTTCGTTATGCTGTCGGTATCCTCCATGCTGCCAGTAAATGCGGCCTCATCATCCCACAGTATTCCTTCCGGCATGAGTATCCGGGCTACGACATCCTTTCCGCCAACCGAATGCGGACGCACGATTTTTTTAACCTTCTTTGCAGTTGCTTCATAAAGAATCAGTGAAAAGGAGTTGTCGCAATTGCTGCAATGTTCTTGTGAAAACGTATATATGCCTTCTTTAGCCTTCTCGATTACAGCCTCACGCATATCAGCGCGGGTTGTCACTATGACCGGAAAGACCGGTATTCCGCTACGAGCCTCGGCACGGGTAAAAGGCCTGTCTCGCCTTGATTTCCTGAATTCCTTGAAGGTGACCGTCAAGGGTTGGTTCCGTGTGCCGGAGACGACAAGTTTAAGGTCGCCCCTAACAGTTGGGACCGGAATGCCTTTTGTCTCACGGATGTTATTCACCTTGGCCGGTTGATCCGATCTGCTCCGCTCTGCCGCCAATCCGTTGTTTTCCTGAAGTATCCGGTCCCGGTTTTGCTGGTCGATCTTGCGGTGCGCTTCGTCGCGGGTTTTGCTGTCGCGTTCCTGTTCGCGGGCCACTTGTTGCCGACGGGCCTTCTCTTGGGCGAGCCGCTTCTGTTCGGAAAGTTCACGGGCCTTGCGTGCCTTTTCCGCCTGTTCCAGGGCTACTTGTTGCCAACGGGCCTTCTCTTGGGAAAGGAGCACGTTCTCCGCTTTCCGCAGTTCTTCCTCCCGTACGTTTTTTTCCCTTTCCGCCGCCTGCCGTGCCCTCTGCTCATTAAGTATTTTTTCCAGTTCCAGTTGCGGCTGCTTTTGGCGCTCCACTGCCAAGCGCTCTAACTCTGCCTGCCGAGACGTTTCCATCGCTGCCTTGCGCATTTTCTCTTCCTGCATAAGGGCATTGCGGTCATTTTTCTGTTCGGCTTCGGGGGATCTGCCGGTACCGGCCGCGTCCGGCTCATGCTTCCGAGGGGCTTTGTCGGAGGCCGGTGTTGAAGAGGATTGGGGCGAGGACGGAAGGGCTGCCTGAGGAGCAGTCATGCTTTTTGTTGGTGGAAAAGGACTTTTTTTGACGGCCTTCACCACGGAATGTGGAATGACCATCTCAGGACGCTCCCCTCTGTCGTCGGATGGGGAAGAGATCTTGTCATCCGCTTCTGCCGGCGTTTGCGCCGGGGAGGAGGCCGCATCCTTACGGCTGCCTGAGACAGCCACCATGGTATCGGCGGCAGGCGGAGAGTCCGCGGTGTTCTGTTGCCGTGGCGATGAAACCGAAGGCACATCTTCGCCGCCCAAAAAAAACAGCGAGGAAACTTGGAAAAAGACATTCTCCGTTGCGACTGCCGGCTGTTGCATTGCAGGCGCAATCATGGCGGCAAACATCAGGCAGTGCAGGGACAGGGAACCGAGAACGGACCAGCGCAGGAGTCCTTTGCATGCTTTTCGTCGGGCGCGAATTATGGTTTTTTTTTCATATGGAGCGTGCAAAGAGATCACCCAAGATCATACGTGTTTTGCAAGGACCTGAAAGCATTTGCCATTCAAGAAATTCAGCCACGAAAAATCGTTTTTTTTCTCATCAACGGTTGCCGCAAGCTGCCGGTTTGGGTATTTACGTATCAAGGGTAGATATTCAGGACTGTTTTTTACAAAAATGCTTGCAACCTTATCGGAATAGATCAGCTTCCACGCAGGCAGTGTCAGAAGAAAGCGGGTGAGAACAGAGTCGGTGTCGAAAAAGAACCATTCGATGTCATGCTTTTTGAGGATTGCCTCCCAACCGGGCTGTAATGAAATGACCTTGAAATATTCCTTCAAAATGCCGGCAGAGTGATACATGTCAAGCCGTCCGTCTATAAAGACCTTGTACCGGTCGGAAAGCGCGTAGATCATTACGCCGCCGAACACATCATTGTTGAAGACATTGCCGGTGATGTGCTCCCTCTGCAAAAACTCCAGGGCAGCAACCGGTTTGCTCGCGGGGTCGTAACCGTAGGACACTTTGCCGGAGACAACAAAGACCGTTACCACCAGGGTTACCAGAACCGGCCACAGCCAGCCCCGCGCCACCGCATCAACCGAGGCAACGGTTATCTCGCGCCTGCGCAAGATGCCGGCAATACGATGAAAACGGCCTTTCATAACACTACCCATATGGCGGGTGACGATAGGCAGGAGAATCATCGCAAAAAGCGGGATGTATCGTACGGAACAGAGTGCCATATTCAGGAAAAACAGGATCAGAATGAGGTGTACCGGCTGCATTCGACGACGGCTGACAACGAGAACGGCCACAAGAATAAAGAGGAGGTATTTGAGCATCTGCTGTTCGTGAAAGTTTGGCGCCAGGAACTCCTGGACACTGTCCAGAAGTGTCTTGTCCATAGCCAACTGAAATGGAAACAGGAAGATTTTATAACCAATCGGGTTGAGCAATGCAGCGACAATCGACCAGCCAAGGATCTTCAGTAATACGGCGACCCGTTGCCTGGCCATGGCATCCCATTCCATGGGAGCGGTGAAAAAAAGGGATAGGTTCCCGCCAAGATAGAGGATAATCAGAAAAATGCCGACGATATACCCACCGTGCAGGTTCACCCATACGAGCATGCTCACAGGCAGCAGCCATGCTCGTATCTCCTCTCCATCTTGCAGTTTTTCCAGGGTGATATACCAATAGAGCATAAAGAGCTGGGAAAATATATGCGGCCGGGCAAGCCAGTGCAACTTGGCTGACGCAACGAACAGAATAAGGACCGCTGATGAGAGGAGTATGCCTGCTCCCCGGTTGCGGAGCATCCGGAAGAAAAGGAGGTTGGTAACGGCAAGCACCAGTGAAAAGACAAGTACGACACCCGGCAAACCTGCTACGCGATTGCAGAGGGCCATAATAATCTCGGCAAGCCATTCGTGGGTAGTCCACGGGAGCAGCGGGCGAATATGCGAGAAAGGGTCGAAGTGCAGGATGGATCCGCTCCTCAGCATCAGTTCGCCTGCCCTGACATGGTAGCCGGTATCACCGTCACCAAACATCCGCATGCCTGCAAATACGGAGGTATACAGCAGCACGGCACAAAAAAGGACATCTGATACGCGGGGGATCAGGTAATAGCGCACATTGAGAAAAGTTTTCATGGTCATTGCGAGATCCCCCTGAAGGTCAAGGGCAGTTTCGGGTACAGGCGATTCACCAGTCGAATGTCGCCGGAAGCGATATAACTTTCCGGGAACAGGACATCCACCCGGATGCCGGATGGATTATACTTGTGCTCGCTGTTGCCTGTATTGACCAGCGTGGCGAAGCGTCTGGCTTGCCGTGGCAGGTCGATCGTCTTCACGCGGAAGGTCTGTCGATTTTTCCCTCCGAGGAACTCCCGGACCTGCCGATCCGGAGCCACCGTATACTCGGCCTGAAAGGCGCTATATTCCGGGAGGTAATACATGACCTGCCTGAACCCGTAAAATATGTACGGTTCGATGAACAACGCCGTGGTAGCCGGATCAAATCTATTCAGATGCTCGATAATGAGAGCAAGATCCCGGTCATGCTTGCGAATGATAGGGGCGGAAACCGGATAGGCGGAAAAGAGAAACAGGTACAGATTGACGATGACGAGAACCGCTGCTGTGATCAGATTCCAGTTCCACGGCAAAAGAGGCGACAATTCCCGGTGGAGTAATTCCACCGCCTTGGCAGTAAGGATATACAGGGGAGGCGTGAAGACCAGGGCATAGCCGGGGTTTGCGGGTTGGATAAAGATCAAAAGATAAAAAAGAACGGCCGGTGCCATCCAGAGGGTGAGAAATAACAGCTTCCCGCTGTCGATCTGCCCGCCCCACCCACGGCGCAGCGCGAGATAACCGCAAATGGGGAAGACCAGCAGTATCGCTACCCCGGCACCGATACCGCAGGCGGTAAATTCGAGCAGGGTGTAGGCGTACAACAGGAGCCTACCCATGCCATGTTCGAAGACACTGTTGTGCCCAGTGTTGAAATGCCAGAGTTCCCTGAATGCGGAGCAGTATGCAGACCAGCCGCCAGTGGCGTTTATCATCGGTAAAAACCATGCCAGGACGATGCAACAGAACGTAAGGCCCCCAACCGGCAGCAAGCGCCACGGCAGGTGCCGGCAGGCGTACAATACCAGCGGAAGAAGAAAGACCGGGGTATTCTGTCTCACGCCACCGGAGAGCGCGAGAAGGATGGCGAGCGGTAGCCATGCTGCGTGATTCTTGCCGGCAACCAACTTCCAGCAGAAAAAGGCAATTGCCGCGCTGAAAAAACCTTCCAGGCCGTAATTCAAGGCCACTGCGCCATGGAACCAGAGATTGGGGCTGGTGATGGCCAGGATGGCCGCAAGAAGCCCGCAGCGCGCGCCGAACATATCCCTGGCCAGGAGATGGACCATGACCACACATCCGGCGGTAAACAACACGCTCAGGGTTATGAGCGCCCGGTTCGGATCATCTACGACCAGGCGAACCAGACGCCCCATCAGGATATAAAGGAAATATCCGGGGGGGTGGGGCTGATGGAGCCGGACGTCATAATGATCAAGCGCCAGGGCATACTGCACCGAATCGTTATGATACAGAAGACGGCAGGCAAAGGGGATACGGGTCAGAACCGTGATGGCGAACAAAAGCAAAGAGACCATGGGCTCCTGTTTATGGATGCTAAACAGTTTCATTGCATGCTCCCAAAAAAACGGCTTCACAGGAGTTCAATCGTTTCGCCGATGCCAATGGCGGCGCCGGCCAGAGTACCGGCCCGCAGTTCGATGACCGATGCCGCACGGATATGGATCCGGGACATCCGGTTTGGCTGTAGATCCGGGATCAGGGCAATCACTTGGCTGGCTCCATCCAGAAAAACCGCATCGATGGCGAACTTCATGCCGATGGTATGGATGCCTTTGCACGGCTTTATCCAGAGCGCCTCCCCGGAATGAAGCGATTGCCTTCCCAACAGCCCTTTCATCCTGGCAAAAAGGGAATGAGCCACGTGAACGGTTCCAGCCAACTCCCGTGCTGGATCTGCGACGACCGCGCGCATCTGATGCCACCTCTCGATTTTTTATTTGAAAATCAGACCGATCTTGATGAAAGCCGGCCCCAGCATCACAATAAGCAGTGCGGGAAAAATGAAAAAAATGAGTGGGAAGAGCATCTTGACGGCAGTTTTTGCCGCTGTCTCCTCCGCGATCTGGCGCCGTCTCACCCGGAGCGAGTCGGAATGAACCCGCAATGCCTGGCTGAGACCGGTGCCGAAGCGTTCCGTCTGGATCAACATGGTAATGAATGCCCTCATATCATCGACGTCCGTCCTTTCAGCCATGTCGCGCAAGGATTCCGGCCTGGATTTCCCGGCCCTCGACTCCATGGAGGATATCTTCATTTCCTCGGCAAGAGGGTTTCCCTTGAACTGCGGGTTCTCGCAAGCGCGCAGCATTGCCGCATCAATACTCATACCCGCTTCGACGCAGATGGTTAAAAGATCGAGGATATCCGGCAACGTCTGAAAAACGAGCTGCTTTCGCATCCGGGACCTTCTCTGAACATAGATGCTCGGCAAGAGAAAGCCGATGATGGCCAGGATTACCGTGACCAGCAGCATATCCGGCTCGGCGATCCTGCCGGTCGGCGCCGTCACCATAGTCATGAACAGGAGAGGGAAAAGCAGGGAAAAAAAGACCTTGCAGCCCAAAAAGACGACCAGGCCCGATTTGCGATAACCTGCCGACACGAGCAGCTTCTCGTATGTGGAACGATCTCTTCCCTTTTGCGGGAGAACCGCCCCAAAGCGAGAGAGAAAGCGGCTAAGAGGCGTAGATTTTGCAATGAGTGTCGGGGCTTCAAACGATGTGTGCGTGACGGTCAGCTTCGAAAGCCGCTCCCTGACGACCATGCGCCGGGAGGCGTACCAATACAGGATGGTACCGCTGATCAGGGCTATGGACACAAAAACCGATCCGACGATCATTATCATGGCGCCCCCCTATACCTTGATCGAGATGATTTTTTTGATCCACAGAAACCCGGAAAGTTGGGCGCAGAGGGCGCCGATCAACAGTTTGATACCGAGTTTTTCCTTGAACAGTACATCCTCATAGCCGGACATCAGGATGTTGAATATGAAAAAGACGGCAAAGGGGAGGGCAGCCAGAATATATCCAGAAAGCCGACCTTGGGCAGTGATGACCTGTACCTGCCCCTTGATCTTCAGACGCTCGCGCACCGTCCCGGCCAGTTTATCGAGAATCTCCGACAGATTCCCGCCTATATCGTTGTTGAGTTCAATGGAGGCCACGAAAAATCGCAAATCGATACTTTCGATATGGTCTGTCATGCCAGCCAGGGAATCGGTAATCCTGAGGCCGAGCTTTTGCTGTTCATATGCGATTTTGAAGAGACCGCGAAGGGGATCATCCGACTCCTGGGCGACCAGTTCGATAGCGCTCGTCAGGGAGTGGCCGGCCCGCAGGGATCGGGAGATCATGCCAAGGGCATCGGGCAACTGCTCGGTAAATTTCTTTTGTCGTCGCTTTTTTTTGATCTGGAGGAACAGGAACGGGACCATAACGGCCACAAGCGCGGTGCATGCGGCAAGTATCAGCCGGTGGGTAAGCAGGAAGACTCCGGAGAAAGAAGCCAGCGGAAGGAGAATGACCAGCAGTGTAAACATGGTCAGATCGATCGGCACTCCGGCATGCTCCAGGAGCCGTTCCATGGCGCGACCGGTAGGGAGGGTGGTTACCAGTCTCTCGAGTTGCGGCGTTTCCTTGATGATCTCCGAGCGCAGATCCTCCGGCATGGTATTGCCCGAGCCCGTTTTGGCCATGTTCCGGAGTCGCCGCTTCAAGACCGCTTTCGGGGATTCCTGTGCACGCAGGTATACGAGAGCAAGCGCCGACATCAGCATCAAAACCGCTACAAACGTGAAAAAAATGGCTAAGAACATAGATCCCCGCCTTATTCGAATATTTCATTCGGAAGGTTTATTCCCGAAAGCTTGAACCGTTGCATGAAGTGGGGCCGAATTCCCGCAGATTTGAACTCCCCGACAACTTTACCCTTTGCATCGATACCTCGCTGGTCAAAGACAAAGATATCCTGCATGACAATGGTGTTGCCTTCCATACCCGTAATTTCAGCAATCTTAACGATCTTGCGTGAGCCGTCGGGATACCGTACCAACTGAATGAGCAGGTTTATGGCGGACGCTATCTGCTCGCGAATGACCCGGTCAGGAAGTTCCATTCCGGACATCATTACCATGGTCCCCAGTCGTGACAACGCATCACGCGGCGAGTTTGCATGGATAGTCGATATGGAGCCGTCATGGCCGCTGTTCATGGCCTGGAGCATATCCAGGGCCTCACTGCCGCGCACCTCGCCCAGAATGATCCGGTCCGGTCGCATACGAAGCGCGTTTCGCACCAGATCGCGTTGGGTGACCTCGCCTTTTCCTTCTATGTTGGGAGGGCGGGTTTCCAACCTGACCACATGATCCTGTTTCATCTGCAACTCCGCCGAGTCCTCTATGGTAACGATCCTCTCGGATTCCGGAATGTATTCCGAAAGGACGTTCAACATCGTGGTCTTCCCGGTGCCGGTACCTCCGGAAACAAGGATGTTCAACCGGGCCTTGACGCAACCCTGCAGGATCAAGGACATCCGCTCATCGACAGCGTCGAACGCAATGAGATCTTTCATCTTGAACGACTCGACCCCGAAGCGACGGATCGAAAGAACCGGGCCGTCAATCGCCAGGGGAGGGATAATGGCATTGACCCTTGATCCATCGGCAAGGCGGGCATCCATATAAGGTGAAGACTCGTCGATGCGCCTGCCGACCCTTGAGACGATTCGTTCTATTATTTGCATCAAGTGGTTATTGTCACGGAAGATAACGTCTGTCTTCTGCAATTTGCCATTTCGTTCGATGTAGATATTGCCGCAGTTGTTGACCAGGATGTCTGAGATTGTCGGATCCGAGAGCAGCGGTTCCAAGGGGCCGAGCCCGAATGTCTCGTGTTGGATATCGGCGAGCAGTTTCACCTTTTCCGTCTGATTGAGCGGAACCCCTTCATTGGCAATCAGACCCTCGATAATAGAACCTATTTCCCGGGTCAAATCGCCGCTTCCAAGGTAATCGAGTTTGCTGATGTCGATGCGCTCGATGAGGCGGTGGTGGATCCGCTTCTTTAATTCCTGGTAAAAAACCACATTCTTTTCAACAGGAATTTTATGATTTTTGGACCCGAAATGGTCATCGAAGATCACTAGCCGTCTCCTTAGTGATCAGTTTTTCAGTTGGGCGACAAGTTTGGCGATAGCGGTTGTAATAGGTGAACGCGGGTTGAGATTCACAACGGGCATCCCTTTGTTAATCGAATCTATAACAGCCCCATATTCGTTGGGAATGGTTGCAAACACCTTTGTCCCAAGAACGCTTTCGGCATCGCTCAACCTGATGTCGGCCTTTGGCAGATGGCGATTTACCACGATTTTTACCGAATTACGGTCGATTCCCTCGTTTTCCATAGCCATTAGATAACGGCGGACGTTTTTGAGCGCCGGCAGGGTCAGGACCGTGTTGTAGAGCAGGTGGTCGGAATGCCTGAAAGTAACGAGATTCGCTCCGAAAAGATGCCCTCCGGTATCTATGACCACGTAGGAAAAAGCGCTTTTGAGGAAGGTGAGCACCTGATTGATCTGCTCGGGTGTGATACTCATGGTCTCTTCTACTTCAAGCGGCTCGCTCAAAAGGTAAATTCCGGACGAATGTCTTGTCATGCTGGAGCGCAAAAAACCCGCGTCAAGACGGTTCACGTTGTTGGTGACGCTGCCCAGGGTATACTTCGGGTTCATATCCAGAAAAGAAGCCACATCGCCGCAGAAGAGGTTGAAATCCACCAAAGCCACATCATCGCTGGCAGCGGCAAGAGTTGCGGCAATGTTAACGGCAATGGTCGTCGTTCCCACCCCTCCCATGGGATTGTAAACCGATATGATCTTCCCCTGTTTTTGCGCAATCGGCCCCCTTGACGGCGACAGATTTTTCGCAACCTTCTTGAGCGCATCGATAAGCTCTGTTTTAACGACCGGCTTCAGGAAATATTCGCGTGCTCCTGACCGCATGAGCCTCAGTATCCAGTCCGGGTTCTTCTCGGTGGTGGCAACAAAGATGGAGGTGGCTGGAAAGTGTTCCGCAATATGCTGAACCTGATCTATCCCCACCTCCAGTTGCGCCACCCCCAGAATGGCAACCGACGGTTTGTTCGTCTGGATGAGCCGATACCCTTCGCTGAAATCCCAGGTCGCCCCTGTAAGCTTGACCTTGTCGCCATAGGGCAGGATCAGGCTTTCAATGATTTCCCGTGTTTCACGGTCTGAATCGATTATGGCGATCGAGAGGTTTTGTGACATGGATAAGCGTTCCGTTATTTCGATAATTTGAGATTGCGCAGGTGCAAGGACCAGTCATTGTTACCTGTTCAATCCTTGAGCGGCATCCATCTGAACTCCTTCTCCTGTTCAGGGGTCAGCTTCCGGTCCGTGGGGAGTTCCTGCCGTACCCCCGGGGCCAGGGGTTTAACGATCTTCGGCGTAATAAAGAACACCAGTTCCGATTCCGTGGTGCTGTCCTGGGTGGAACGGAAGAGTGCGCCCAGGAACGGGATATCCCCCAGAAGCGGAATCTTGGATACGGTCTTGTTCACCTCGTCCTGAAGCAGGCCGGCCAGGACCAGGCTTTCGCCGTCCTTCAACTCCACGCTGGTCTGGAGGGTGCGGGTGTTGATGATAGGGTAGCCGTTAACCGCCAGGGTGCCGGAGATGTTACTCACCTCGGCCGGGTCCAGCTTCAGGTTTATCAGGCCGTTCTCCAGGACCTCCGGCTTGAACTTCAGCTTTACTCCCACATCCTGAAATACGATGGATGTGGTTGTCGCCCCGCCTGAGGAGACAAGGATACTGTAGGGGATCTTGGTTCCCGCCAGAAAGTTGCCCTCCTGCCCACTCTTGACCAGCATGTTGGGTTCGGCCAGAACCTTGGCATACCCTTTGGTGGATAACGCCTGCAGTACCGTGCCGATACCGCCTGGGAAGTAGGCAGCGCCGATCTGAAAGGCGTCAAGAGGGGTGTAGCTCCCAAGCCCGGCCGCGTTTCCGGAAATGCCGCCGGAATTGGTAGAGGAGGATGAATTCGACGGGGGGCCGGAGGGGGCGCCGACCAGGTTGGAAAACCCCTCGGCTTTGTTCCCTTTGATCATGAAACTCACTCCCAGATTTTTCAGAGCGGTTTTGTCCACCTGGGCGACCTTCACCTGGAGCAGCACCTGCTGGGGGTTGTCGATGGTGATCTGGTTCAGCACCTTGGTGGCGAACGCCTTGGCGGTATTTTCGGCCTTGAGACGGGTCTGCTCGTTGGCCACTGTGCCGGTCAAGATAAGGGTATCGTTGGCAAAACGGATATCGATCGCATCATTGGGCGCCACTTCCTTCAACTGGGCCTCAATTGCCGAACGATCACCCGTTACCTTCACGTCATAGAACGTGGATACGGGCTTTTCGTCCTTATCTCCCTTTGTCCAGACGATCATGCTGGTATTGCCGATCATGATGCCGTCGAGTTTCAGGTCGTAGGGGGAAAGTACGTCCAGGGTGACGAACTTGTTGGTGTTTGAAGGACCGGATTCCTGGGAACGTCGCCGCTCCAGGTCGATCCTGTCCGGATTGGCGACGATGTCGGTATCCTTCTCCATCTCTGCCTTCCTGGTGTTGGCCAGGGTGACCAGCACTATCTTCTTGTTCAGCTTCAACAGAGTGCTTTTGAAGAGCACTACCTCAAGGGGGATGCCGGCCATGGCCGGGGAAACCAGGGACAACATGAAGAGAAGGTTTAAAACGGTTAAGAGACATGTATGGTTACGGTATCTGATCATCGAAGCACCTCGTCCGGGAGTTGTCCACCCTGGCAGATCATTGAAGCTCGAATTCCTTGGTCGTACGAGCTCCTCCGTCAAGCACCGTCACCTTGTAACCGCGGGATGCGACCGGTGTAGCTCTGAACACCGCCGGTGCTACGCGTCGCACCAAAGGGCGAGCCTTGACAGGCTTTGACTGGGCAATTGCACCCATAGGCCGTTCAACTCCACCAAGCACCATGCTTATGGTCGCTCCCCCCTTTACATCCACCTGGGCCGTATCGATGATGTTCCTCAAGAGTAACTGGAGGGATCCCTTGTGGGAGCCCTGCACCAGCTTTTCCGAGTCCTCGGGCGTAAGATCCATGGTCACGGTGGGAACGACAACCGGCTTGCCGTCCTTCTGGTCGGTGATCTGGCCGGTCGCCAGGACCGGCACGTTCTGCAGGATAATCTTGGTGACCGTGTCGTTGGGATTGTTGGGGATCGCGGTAGTCAACACCACGTCAACCCGGTTATTGGGCGCAATGAAACCCGCGACGCCGGCCACCTCGTTCACGCCGACGGTAACGGCGCGATGCCCTTGGGGGATGATATACGTCATGACGCCGGTGGCCGCCGCACTCCCTTCCTTCGGCAACAGCTTCTGTTCGGTAACGGCATCGCCGGCGCTCAGGCTGCGAACCACGACCCTATTGACGAGGGACCTGGCGTCGGTAAAGCTCCCTGCTGGGACACTATCCTTAGGCCAACCTGCCGGCTTGAGATTGGTCTCGTTCAGTTTCGTGCCGATCGGTATATCACTCGCTGCGACCATGATGACAAAGCTGGCGGCCTGCTTGGTCTTAACACTCTCCTGCTTCAGATAGGCGTAAACGCCCCAAGAAGCAACCCCGGCAAACGTGAGGGCTATGAGTGTTACCATGGTTACTGCCTGCGACCTGTTCATGGTTCCTCCGGGAGTGCGGAAAGTTATTGTTCATAAAGCATCGTGCCTGAGCCAAGATAGTCTTATAGAGTATTACAGGGGGCCCGCCCCCCTGCATCAGAGAACCCGCATGGCTGCAATCAATTTATCAGAAATTACGGGGACGCAATCTTATTGGCAGCGCTGCCGTACGTATTGGATACGGTGTTGCCCATATACCTCATGCCAACGATTGCCAAGATAGCGATAAGTACAATAATCAGCGCGTATTCCACCATTGTCTGGCCCTTTTTGCTCTTGATTCGGCACAGCAGGTTGTTGACCAACAATTTGATCGTTTCCATAGAAACTTCCTCCTTTTTTTATGTGGTGCTGCATTCAATACGCATAAAAGTAATGGCGGCCCAGGCATAATCGAAGGCGGCAACCTCTTCTTGGCAGTTGTCTCCAAAGAGCAATTCCGCTGAATACCTGCTTTTAAAAATGACATCGGCTTTAACTATTTTTAATCAGCTTTACATATCTGTTTTAATGTTTACCACCGTTTACACCTCTGTCAACCGCCACACAAAAAATTTTACAAAAATGTGTAATTTAATTTTGTCTCACAATTATTCAATAAAAACGATATCTTACAATCACAGAAAAAGGAGCGAAAGTATAACTGGGTGGGATATGAAGCGTTGGAGTGTTGATTTGAAAGATATGATGAGGCCTGGAAACCTGTTTGTATGTACTTTTTAGGCCTTTATGCCGAAAAATATTTCATTAAACACAATATATTGTTATTATTTGCAACAATGTCCGCTCCCCCTCTCTTGACGGGGGCTGGAGGGTGGTTGAAGCTGCCAACTAAGTCACTTATGGCAATTTCCCCCATCCCCTGACCCACTCCCGCAAGGGGAGTGGGGACTTAAAACATGTTGCAGTAACTGCAATCTCCTCACCGGGACAACGCCGATTATTTGCAAACTCGAAGTGTATATGCATAATTGCAACAATATGCTTTAGGAGGCGATCATGCTGAATGAACGAAGTTGCGGGGTCCTGCTTCACCCGACGTCTCTTCCCGGACACGACGGCATCGGTACGCTGGGAGAAAATGCGCGAAGGTTCGTGGATCTTTTGGCGGCCATGGGAATGAAGTACTGGCAACTGCTCCCCCTGACCCCGTCTGCCTGCGGCAATTCCCCTTATTCCTCATTGTCCGCATTCGCCGGAAACCCGCTCCTCATTGACCTCCACCAGCTTGCCGCGGAAGGCGACCTGCCGCTTGAGGAGGATGAAGGCCGTTTTCCCGAAGAGCGCGTGGATTATGGCGGCGTTGCCGATTTCAAGCTCGGCCTGCTCCACCGGGCTGCCGCGTCCTTCCTTGCTGGCAAAAAAAACTCGCGGACAGAGGAGTTCTGGCATTTCTGCGACACGACGCCCTGGCTTCACAATTTTGCGCTTTTCATGGCCCTCAAACAGCATTACAAGGGAAAGAGCTGGGAGAACTGGCCCAGGGAAGAGGCGCTCATCACGACCGAAGCCTACGAGAAGGCCTCGCATAAACTAGGGCCGGAAATCGGGGCCCAGAAATACCTGCAGTGGCAGTTTTCCCGTCAGTGGCAATCCTTGCGGGCCTATGCGGCCGGCCGGGGCGTGTCTCTGATTGGAGATATCCCGATCTTTGTGGCCTATGATTCGGCCGATGTCTGGTGCAACAAGGATATCTTTTTGCTGGACGAAAAGGGGAGGCCGACCGTCGTCGCCGGGGTGCCGCCCGACTACTTCAGCAAGACCGGCCAGTTGTGGGGCAACCCGCTCTATAACTGGAAAAAGCTGGAAGGAGAGGGGTTCAACTGGTGGATCGAACGCTTCCGTCACGCATTTACGTTGTTCGACTGCGTCCGCATCGATCATTTCCGCGGTTTCGAGGCGGCCTGGGAGGTGCCGGCCAAGGAGCCGACAGCAGAGCACGGCACATGGGTGGCCGCGCCGGGCGTACCCATGTTCGAAGCCGTCCAATCCGCGCTGGGCAAATTGCCCATCATTGCCGAAGACCTGGGCGTCATAACCCCAGAGGTCGAGGCCCTGCGCGACCGTTTCGGCTTTCCCGGCATGAAGATCCTGCACTTCGCCTTTGATTCAGGTCCCACCAATCCCTACCTGCCCCACAATTATGTAAGAAACTGCGTGGCCTACACCGGCACCCACGACAACGATACCACGCTTGGATGGTATACCAGCCAGGATGATCACCTGCGCAGCCTGACGCGGGATTATATCGGTTCTGATGGAAATGATATTGTCGAAGATCTCATGAGGACGGCCCTCATGTCCGTGGCCACTACTGTGATCATACCATTGCAGGATATCCTCGGCCTGCCGGGAAATGCCCGCATGAATCTTCCCGGAACCGCCTCAGGAAACTGGGAGTGGCGTTTTTCCTGGGATATGGTCCAGAAGGGGCTGGCCGGCGAAATGAACGCCAAGCTGGAACGCTACGGCAGGCGTCATAATAGCAGGCCTTGATATTGTGGCTTGGGCCTAACTACACGGGACACATATTGTTCTTGAATTATTCATACTTATTTGGGATTATGTAGAACCATGCGACAGGATCACATCATGAGTAACAAGCGGGTGGCCCTCTTCGCAGTGGTGGGGCTCTGCATCGCCTGGGCCGGAGCCATGTCCGCCCATGCCGATATCTACCGTTACGAGGATGATGAAGGCATCGTCCATTTTACAGACGCCCCGACGGACAAGCGTTTCAAGATCTTCATGCGAGATCTCCAAAAAGACAGGAAGTTGCGCACGAAACTGAAATTCGCCGCCTGCGTCAACCCGGCCGAATATGACCATATCATCAAGACCTATGCCGACAAATACGGTGTCAGCCAGTCACTGATCAAGGCGGTCATACATGCCGAGTCGGGGTATAATCCCAATGCCGTTTCCCCAAAGGGGGCAAGCGGACTGATGCAGCTCATGCCGGGTACCGCCAGATCACTCAAGGTCAGCAACTGCTTGGATCCGCGGGACAATGTGGAGGGAGGAGTAAAATACCTTCGTTTCCTCTTGGATACGTTCCGCGGAGATGTTTCCCTTGCCGTGGCTGCCTACAACGCCGGGCTCAGCAAGGTAGCCAAGTACGGAGGCATTCCTCCGTATGCCGAGACCCGCACCTATGTCAACCGCGTGTTATCCTACATGCAATCCTATCAGGCCGACTGAAACCATGACGACAACCAGCGATTCCCATCCAATACTCAATTTGCCCAATATGCTGACCATGCTGCGGATTGCGGCCATACCGCTCATGGCCTTCCTGCTCTTGTCCCCCTCACGGACGGCAGGCTTCCAGGCTGCCGCAGTGTTTGCACTTGCGTCCATCACCGACTGGCTCGACGGCTATCTGGCCAGGCGCATGGGCGTTGTCACGGTTTTCGGCAAGTTTCTCGACCCGATCGCCGACAAATTGATCGTGATGGCCGCCTTGATCATGATCCTCCCCTTTGGCAGGGTTCCAGCCTGGATGGTGCTGGTGGTACTGGGACGCGAGATCATTATAACCGGACTCAGGGGGATTGCATCGAGCGAGGGGATAATCATTCAAGCCAGCGATCTGGGCAAGTACAAGACGATTTTCCAGATTGTCGCCATTCTGGGATTAGTGCTGCACTACGATTACAACTGGTTTTTCGGGATCGACAATCCATTGGTGCATGTCAACATGCATAATGTGGGGATGTTTTTTCTCTGGATAGCAACGCTTTTGACCATCTGGTCAGGAGTGGATTACCTGGTAAAGTTTGTCAGGGTAATCGTACGCTGACAGCGTCCGAAACCTTCCAAGGGAAACAATCAAGGCGGCGATGATAGAGGCGACAAAGGCGCAAAGGTGGTACGTTGAGGAGCCGAATACGAGCGCAACGTGAGATAGCGCCTTGATTTGGCATTGGTAGATGAAAAACTTTTTTCGATATCCTCTCAGTTGGACTTGCCCAAGGGGACCTCGAACCTTTGCCCCCCGTAGTTGAACCTGATCCGATCCTTCCCGATCTCTTCAACCTTTACCCCTTCAACGCTTGCCCCTGCATAGACCGTGTTCCCGTTCACCACGGCAAGGCTGTCGGCGCTGCCGAAATGGTAGGCGATACCGTCCACCCTGAGTGTAGGGACGCGTTTCGCCTGGATTGCAGGCGGTACCGTAAGGGGCGCTGCGGGCGTGGCCACAGCGGCGCCCGCCACGGCAGGTGCCGAGGCGCGGCTTTCCCTGTGCGGCTTTTCATGCGATACGGTTGCGGTCGCATTTTTTACAGGGGAGCGCGGCTTTTCGACCTGCACCGCCGGCAAGGAGCCGACAACCGCTGGTATTATCTTCAGAGGCTCTTCCGTGGCGGCCGGGGGGTGCTGCACCGCCAGGGGGGTCATGTCGCCGGCCTGTGTGCCGGCCTGATGGGTTCCATGCTTCACATAAATGTACGTCAATGCGGAGCCGCAGACGAAAAACAGGACCGCCAACAGGATGACATTGCGATAGGGAAAACGGGACGTGCTTCCGCCGCGCAGGATCTCGGTGTCGAGCCTGATGGAGTCCGGAATCCGGGTCGATTTTTCCTCTTCCAGTTTCTTCAGCGCCTTGAGAATGGAACTCATCTGGTCACCACATCAATTCTCTTTAAGGGAGGGGATCCCGGTATTCCCGGCAATCCTGTCGTACGGCACGAGTGCAGCCAGTGTCAGTTCGCCCACCATGTCATCCGCAGCAATACCTCGGGAATGCTGGAACTCCCGAACAGCCGCGGCTGTCGCTTCGCCATAGATGCCATCGAAAGGTCCCTGATACGGCCCGGCTTGCTTGAGAAGCCATTGCAGGGTGCGGACCTCCTTTCGCCGTTCTCCGGGCGTGATGGTTACCGGAATGCTGCCCTTGTTTTTCCAGACCAGATAAAAGGTTCCGTTCGCCAGCGAAGCCAGAGCCTTCCTGTCGAGAACGCTCCTGCCGAACAAGGCTGGGGAAACTGTCACTGAACTGCCTTGAACCGCTGTCACGGCAAGACAGAAGGCGCCCAGGTCGCCGGATACCCTGGTAACCGCCAGGAAGGGAAGGTCAAAACGGATGGCTTCGTCGAGGGTTCCACGAAAAAGGGTCAGGCGCAATCCCCGCTTGGCTGCCAGGCGTGAAAACGAATTTGGAGTCGTCAGGCTGACGCCGGCCGAGGGGTATGGCTGAGCCCCCCAGCGCTCCAGAAGGGCGTTCAGGACATGCAGGTGGGTGCTGACCTGATCGTAGGAAAGGAGTTCCTGTTCCACACCCGATAGCTGCCTACCGTTTGCTGTAGCCGACGCAACGCCCTTGGCGGAAGCTTTGACAAGGTGCTTGCCTCCGGCCTCCACTTGCGGCAGTTCCGTTGTCACACCGCTGGAAAGGGCGGAAGTGCGGCCCATCGTCTGCAAGAGACGGCCTGGTCGCCACCATGCGGCCGCAAGCACGAGGAGCACCGCCAGGGCGGCCGCGGCGATCGTGATGGCGGCCTGCCTCGGCACAAACCTGTTCCGCGGCAGATTGAGTACCTCCTTGATAGCCTGGTTGACGATGCCGGCGCTGATGCGGCGGCGTTCATCCCCGTAGGCGATAAGCAGGGCCCGGTCGCAGAGGATGTTGATCTTGCGCGGGACACCGCGGGTGCGGAGATAGATGTATTTGAGAGCGCAGCGGCTGAAGGACACGCCCCCGCTCTCGCCGGCGATCTCCATGCGGTGGCCGATATAGGCACGGGTCTCTTCCATGCTGATCGGGCTGAGACGGTAACGAACAGCGATTCGCTGGTTGAGCTGGCGCAACTCCGGCCTTGAGAGCAGGTTCTCCAACTCCGGCTGTCCGGCAAGGATGATCTGGATCAGCTTGTTATCCTCGGTTTCCAGGTTGGAGATGAGCCGGATCTGCTCCAGGGTGGCCGGATCGAGATTTTGGGCTTCATCGATAACAAGGACAACGGTCCTGCCGTTGGTATTCTCCTCCAACAGGAAGCGGTTCAGAACCGCCAGGAGCTCATTGGCATAGGGACTGCTCGCATCTATGCCGTATTCGCTGTTGATGCTGCGCAACAGCTCCACGCCGGTCAGGCTGGGGTTGAAGATCAGGGCCGTTTTGTAGTTTTTGTCCTGAAGCTGCCCCAGCAGGGTGCGCAATACAGTGGTCTTTCCGGTTCCCACCTCGCCGATCAGTTCAATAAAACCGTAATGGCTGTTGATGCCGTATAAAAGATGGGCAAACGCCTCCTTATGGTGCTTGCTGAGAAAGATGAAACGCGGATTGGGCGTCATGGTAAACGGTTTTTCTTTGAAGCCGAAATATCTGGTGTACATGGATACCGCCGTCACAGCGCAACAGATGGTTTAATCTGTTGTATATTTCACATAAAATGGTTATTTTCAAGAGAATTCGGTCATGCAGACGGATTGTCCCCCCGGCAATCGATGCGACATCATCCGGAAAGAACATATTCATGCAATACGTTAAATATTCTAGCATAAACATCGATAAATTGGACATAAATCCAAAGATGCTCCCGATTATTAGCTCGGTGGCGGCCCGCTATCCGTTTCTGGTCTCATCTTCCTATGCGGCCCTTATCCGGGAAGCGGACGATGCTATCTGGCGACAGTGCATTCCGGATGCCAGGGAACTCGTGGATGACGGCCAGCTTCCCGATCCCCTTGCCGAGCTGTCCCTCAGCCCGGTCCCCGGACTGATCCATCGCTATCCCGACCGGGTGGTGCTGCTCGTGTCAAACCGCTGCCCGGTGTACTGCCGCTTCTGCATGAGAAAGCGCCATGTGGGGTGCGGTGACGAGCCTCCCGACCGCGAAAGGCTGGACCAAGCCCTGGCTTACCTGGAGGCGACACCGGCCATTCGCGACGTGACCCTTTCCGGCGGCGACCCGCTCATGCTCGACGATGCATCCCTCCACCATATCCTCACGCGGCTGCGCGCCATCAAGCATCTAGCCGTGATCCGCATCGGCACCCGCATTCCGGTTACCCTGCCGGAGCGCGTGACCCCTGAACTCTGCGCCATGTTGAAGCGTTTCCATCCGCTTTACGTCAACACGCACTTCAACCACCCAGCCGAGATAACCGCCGCATCGACCGAAGCCTGCGGCCTTTTGGCAGATGCCGGCATCCCTCTGGGCAACCAGACAGTGCTCTTGCGTGGGGTTAACGACAACATCGGCATCATGCGCGACCTGATGTCCGGGCTCCTGGGTATCAGGGTGCGGCCGTACTACCTGCACCAGATGGACCTGGTCAAAGGAACAGCCCATTTCCGCACCCCGCTGGCCAGCGGCCTGGAGATCATAAAGGCACTGCGCGGCCATATCTCTGGACTGGCGGTTCCCCACTACGTGATCGACCTGGCGGGAGGCAAGGGAAAAGTGCCGATATTACCGGATGCCTTTGAGCGTGACGGGGATCATGTTTTCGTGACGACCTACCTGGGCGAGCGGGTTGCCTACCGGGACATTACAGCTCCTCCGGCGTAAAGGCGATGACATCGTCAATCCTTTCCGCGTCGGCACAGAGCATGACCAACCGGTCAACGCCCAGGGCGATTCCGGCCGCACGCGGCATGTTGCCCAGATCGGCCAGAAAAGGTTCAGGGAGGGGCAGGGGGAGGAGTCCGGCACGGAAACGCCTGGCATTGGCCTCTTGGAAGCGCGCCCGCTGTTCTTGGGGATCGTTCAGTTCGCTGAAGCCGTTGGCCAGTTCCAGGCCTCCGGCATACAGCTCGAACCGCTCGCCTACAGTCGGGTCTTCCGGCTTGAGACGGGCCAGCGCGGCCAGATCTGCTGGATAATCCATCAGTATGACCGGCGTATCCTGCGGCAGGGCCGGCTCTACGGAGGTGACCATGATCTCGTCAAAGGTGCCGTCCCGCAGGGCCGCTTCCATGGTTGTCCCACCGAAGCATTCAAACGCCTCCCGGACGGTTATCCGCCGCATGCCGTTGCCGAAGCCTATTTTTCCACCCTGGTATGACAGCATCGTTCCCCCGGAAACCGTCAGTACCACCTCTTCAAGCAGCTCCTGGCAGTCTTGCATGAGATCCCTGTAATCGCTATCACACCGGTACCATTCCAGCATGGTGAACTCCGGCACATGCCGCCTGCCGCGCTCATTGTCCCGCCAGCATCGGCAGATCTGGAAGATCTTCCCATACCCGCGGCACAAGAGCCGTTTCATGCAAAGCTCCGGAGAGGTATGGAGATAACCGGCGCCGGCCAGACCAGGCTCGATATGCTCTTCAGGGGCATTGGCCGGAATCCGGTGCGGCGTCTCAACCTCTAAAAACCCCCTGAAAACAAAAAACTCCCTGACAGTCTGCATGATACGGGCACGCAGGTGGAGGTTTGCTCTACGAAATGACGACATTTTGCGTATCCTATTTACTTTATAGAGTCCGGCCAAAACGATAGTAAGACGATTTTGATTTTGCAATAAAGTCTGCTTTTGCCCCTCACCCGGCCTTTGGCCACCCTCTCCCTTGGGGAGAGGGGTTGATCAGAATCCTTCTCCCTGAGGACCCAAAGGGCCTAAAGGAGAAGGTGCCCCGGAGAGGCGGATGAGGGGGGATACTGGATTTTAACTAAATTTCATCCACAACAGTTTCGGATATTCGCTGGAACTCTTTGTTATGCTCCAGAAATACCGCCACAATCTCGGGATCGAAGTGTTTTCCGGATTCCTGTACTATTATCTCCATTGCCTCCTCGTGGGATAATGTGTTTTTGTAAACCCTTTTGCATGTTAGAGCATCGTAGACATCGGCCAGTGCCATGATACGACCCGACAAGGGAATGCTTGTACCCCTCAAGCCTTTAGGATAGCCGCTGCCATCCCATTTCTCGTGGTGAGATGCCGTCATTTGTTGCGCATAGTGCAAAAAGGCAAGTTTTTCAGGGTGAGCGGACATTGTGATGGTTCTTGAGAGAGCTTCGGCGCCAATGGGCGCATGCGTCTTGATGATGGCAAACTCATCCGTGGTCAAATGTCCTGTATTTTGTAGAATATGATCAGGAATCCCTATCTTGCCGATATCATGCAGCGGCGCGGATTTAACCAGTAGATCAATGTTTAGTGCGTCCAGTTCACTATAAGCGGGAAGAAGCGCAAGATGCCTGGCTAGTATCTCCACGTACTTTCTTGTCCTGAATATGTGTCCTCCTGTTTCCTTGTCACGAGTTTCGGTAAGAGACGCCATACATAAAATTATCGTATCCTGTGATTCCATCAGATCACTATTGCGCTGGACAACCTTTCGTGACTCAATGCCATATTTCATCAAACTTAATACCGTCACGATGACAACCGGAGTCGCCATCGGCATCAGTGGTGACAAATAAGTCCCTGTAGACAGCAGTAATACCCTTCCTCCCAGGTAGCACCCGCCACTGCCCAGTATAACCGAAACCAACGAGAGCAGGACCCCGGACCGGCATAGCAAAAGAGTACTCAGAAAACCTAACAGCAGAATTGAGAAAAGTTCCGCGCCTCGTGCCCAGCCAGGACGGGAAATGAAGGTGTCCGAAAGAATATTGTCAATAATTGTCGCATGCACCTCAAGCCCGTTAAGCGACTGGCCGGAAGGAACTTGATGGCTATCCCCCAATCCTCTTGCCCACGCCCCCACGAAAACAACTTTTCCACGCAGGCTTTCTATCGGCGCGGTACTGCGTAAAATATCCTTGGCCGAGTAGTATGGAAATGCCTTTTTACCTTTTCGGAAATCGATCATAAGATTGCCGTTTCGATCAACGGGTATGCGATGTTTGCCCCATATAATGGCAGTTTCAGAGTTGTCATTGACAACCCGGAAACCTTTGTCGGTCGAGGTTAACAGAGCCGCTCCAAGGGCAAGTGACGGAAAATATTCCCCATTATATTGCAGTAACAAGGGGGCTCTACGGAGAACCCCGTCAACATCGTTTTGTACGTTGGTAAAACCTTCCGCACTGGCTGCGGCAGTCAAGGCCGGAATGCTCCTGAGCATGCCGGTAGGCTGAGGCCACTCTTTGGAATACGTCTCGGCGCTCTGGACAATCATACCATTTGGCAGAGTAGGCGACTCCGATGTAGATGCCTTCTCTGCCGCGGAAAAATTAAAAGAATAAGCCAGAACTGTTCTGACCCTACCAAGTGCCACAGCCAAATCATGGGAATTGGAATCCACAAACGTGTCTACCCCAATGGCGGGTAATACGCCGTGATCACTATTGCGTTCGGCAATAATAACGTCAAGAGAGGTTCGATCCGGTTCAGGCATAAGAAAGTCGAGTGCGACAGCGTCCGCTCCCAGATCTTTAAGACGATGCAACAGCCGAGCAAGCCGGTAACGCGGCCAAGGCCATTGACCGTATGCCCTTAAGCTTTCATCATCTATTCCTACCATTACCGGAATTGTGGTTTTGGGGGGTGATGTCCGGCCCGATGACATGCTGTCATAGAGGCGTAATTCTATCTGTTGGAGAAGCCTTGGTTCAAAAAGGAACAGGAGGGCGGTACAGAATGTCAGCAACAACCCTGTGGCGATTAACAGGGTGCGATCATCCTTGAGGGGAATGAATCGTAGAGATATCTTCCGAGAGGGGGTAAAAGTCATCGTTAACGAACGATAACCTCGACGCGGCGATTTCGTGGCTCTGAAACTCCATCGGCGGTCGGAATAAGCTGGTTTCCTTTACCGTGAGAAGTAACCGTCATTATGTCCGAACTGACTCCCTGCTGCACAAGCATTTCGCTTATGATATGAGCCCTCTTGTAGGAGATCTTATCGTTAAGTTCTGCCGAACCGGTGGCGTCGGAATGACCGCTGATGCTGACAGCGATTGCCCCGCGTCTTTTTATGGATGCGACCATAGAAGCAAAGACAGCTTTGGATTCTGGAACAAGATCAACAGTGTTTGAATTGAAATATAGGATGAACTTTTCTGCTGGAACCGGCTCAATCGCCAAGACATCTGAAAACGTGGCAGCGATGTATTCCGGAGAAGCAACGGTGACTGGTGAGGGAGCGGATGATCTGCCGGAGATGGTTGTCATTCCATATGGCTTATCCAGAAGCTGTTTGCCGCCGTCAGTGATCACTTCTGCCTTGCCGACATGGCCGTTAGGATCGGGTGTCAAAACTACTATGCTATGGTGGGCACATCCTGAGATGAGCAGGGAGAATAAAAAGGTTACAAGTATAGCAGAGACATACCTTTTCATGAAAAGCTCCTGACTTTAATAATTAACAGCTCTACTCCTCTACCGAAACCAGAAGTTTTGTGCCGCGCACAACGATTGTACCCTCAGGCATCTCCACCCGGATGGAGTCCGGGGCTAATTTGCCTATAATCCCGGAAAGATAGGAAAAGGTTCCCTTTACCATCCGGGTGATAAAGCTAAACTTTCCCTCTTTTGGATTGAACATATAATCCTTCAACACGAGTTCGCTGTTAGGACCCAGGGCGAGAGTGGAATCATCGGACATGACTACACTGGCAGCAGCAGCTTTCCCCGTCTGGAGCGTATCTTTACATAATACGAGTGTTCCTACGGAAGCGGATAAGATTACGCCTTGTCGCTTTATTGTTACCGCACCTTTAATGGTCTGGATATGGCCGATGATATTCGACTGCAAATCCGCGGCAACAGCTGGAGATAACGCGAAAAATATGAGGGACAGCCCAAGCATGATGGTTCTCATAGAGTCTCCTGTGAATAGATACCCTCGATACATTCGAAAGAAATGTACTCCCAGAACAAAAGACATTCAACCAAATAGTGATCTTGAGAGCCACTAACAGGTTGTCGAAGGCATCATGAGGAAAGCCTGATGCCAGACGCCGGTAACGTAGCAGCAGGGGTATAGAAGCTTGCTTTTGACTTTGGGCTTAAAACCTGTTTTAGGTTGAGGGATTACGGGAGCGAAGAGTGGCATAAGAGGTGATGCGGGTTTAAAACAACAAAAAAGCCCGATTCGTTCGGGCTTTTTTGTTTGTATTAGAGATGCAGTGGGCTGCGCGTTCGTTGCTACCCCTTCACGCGGGTATAGTACTCACCGTTGCGGGTATCGATAGTGATCATCTCGCCCTCTTCGATAAAAGGGGGTACCCTGAGGACATAGCCGGTTTCAACCGTGGCCGGTTTGGAATCGTTGCCGCTGGTGTCGCCTTTGGCCCAAGGCTCGGTCTGGGTGATGCGCAGGTTGACGAAGTTGGGAAGCGTCACGCCGATGGCCTTCTCGCCGAACAGCAGAACATCCACCTTGAGGTTTTCAAGCAAGTAGTTCTTGGCGTCGCCCATGGCATCCTCCTCCATGACGACCTGTTCGTAGGACTGTTGGTCCATGAAGGTATAGTGGTTTCCCTCTTTGTAGAGGTACTCCATCTGGCGTTCTTCCAGACTGGCGGGATCGAAGGTCTCCCCTGAACGATAGGTACGGTCGAGAATGGTCCCGTTGATCATGTTGCGCATCTTGGTACGATAGAGCGCCTGGCCTTTACCCGGTTTTGTGAAATCAAAGGCGATGACGAGATAGGGATCGCCGTCAAGGGTGATCTTAAGCCCTTTTTTCAAATCTGCTACTGTGTACATTCGTTCCTCACTGAAATAAATTGGATATTCAAAATACGACAAAGCCCATCGAAAGACGGGCTATCGTACCAGCCGGCTCCCAAGAGAAGCTACTTGGCGCGATAGGTAATCCTGCCACGGCTTAAGTCGTAGGGTGAAAGTTCTACGGTAACCTTGTCGCCTGGAAGTATTTTAATGAAGTATTTTCGCATCTTACCGGAAATATGGGCAAGAACGACATGATCGTTTTCCAGTTTGACCCGGAACATGGCGTTGGGTAGCGGCTCGATAACCGTCCCTTCTACTTCAATTGCTTCTTCTTTGCTCATACCGAAGGGGGCTCCTCATGTATTCGTGTTGTGAAACTTAGTTAGATTACCGGCAGTCACGCAAAATTGCAAGTTTAATTACGCTGATCGCTCAACTTATAACGATTTCCAGTCAAGGATAATTCTAGTGGGCGAGGATCGAGAGCCCCGGCAATTACTTTTAGCCTGTTAGTTGCCGGTTCCGGATGTCTGGTCATGGATAATCCCCATGCGGACATAGATCGGGCGGATCTTCTCCCTGATCTTAGGCAGTTTTCGTGCAAACATCGCTGCGCCGGCAAGACAAAAGCCGGCCCCGGTCAAAAGAGTGTACCTAACACCAACGGCATCGGCCATAGCCCCTGCGCCCAGGCTTCCAAACGGCGCCATGCCCACGAACGCCATGGTGAAAAAGCTCATTACACGTCCCCGTTTATCTTCTTCGAGTATGGTTTGGAGAATAGTATTGCATGACGCCACCACGGTAATAGACCCAAAACCCGCCACGGCGAGAGCGGCCATGGAGATGGGAAGGTAACTCGACACGGCGAAAACCGCGATACCCGCGGCAAGGAGAATGACGGCCGTGACAATAACCCGGCCGAGTCCCAGGACATTCCTGCGGGAACCTAAATACAGGGTGCCGATGAACGCGCCGCTGCCGGCAGCGGTCATAAGGAAACCAAAGGTGTGGGCGCCGCCATGGAGGATCTCCTTGGCAAATACCGGCACCAGAACGGTATAGGGCATCCCCATGAGGCTGACAAAGGCTATGAGCAACAAGATACTTCGTATCGGACCAAATCCAAAGGTATAGGTAAAACCCTCGCGCAGTTCGTGCATGACATGCCGCTGCTGCGGGCGGGGAGGGCGGGGCGCAATGCGCATGGCCGCCAAAGCCAGGATGACCGCCATATAGCTTACGCAGTTGATGATGAAGCAGACCCCTTCACCAGCCGACGCAACAAGCACCCCGGCAACCGACGGACCGATGAGGCGGGCGGCGTTCACCATGGATGAATTGAAGGCTATGGCGCTGCCAAGGTCCTTCCGCTGCTCTACCAGTTCCACGACAAAAGACTGCCGTATGGGAATCTCGAAAGCCGTGATCATGCCAAGGAGCAGACTAAGCAGGACAATCAGCCATATCTGGACAAAACCGCCCAGGACGGCGGTCGCCAAAAAAGCGGCCTGGAGCATGGCAAAGGTCTGATTCAACATGAGAAGTCGCCGGCGATTCCAACGGTCGGCCAGCACGCCTGCGACAGGGGCAAGGAGCAAGGTGGGGATCTGACTGGTAAAGCCGACAACACCAAGGAGAAGGGCAGAGCCGGTCAAGCGATAGACGAGCCAGCTCATGGCAACCTGCTGCATCCAGGTGCCTACCAGTGATATGCCCTGGCCAGCGACGAAAAGCCGGTAATTCCTGGAGCGTAATGCCCTCAGCAGGCCGCCGTATTCACGAGAACGAGCAACCACAATAAGCAACCACTATTTCCTGAACATTTTCTCGATTATATCAGCTTGTTCAACAACCGAGGAGGCCAGTCTCCCGTATTCATCCGGTGTTTTTGCCGCCTCAAGATGCTTCATGATTTCTGCAAACCTTTTAATTTCCTTTATTCCGCCATTGGCCGAGATAAGAGGAATCAGTTGCTGCCACGACAGGTGCAATTTGGCGACAGTGTCGGAAAGGTCCAGGACATTCTCGGTTTCCGACAGTATTTGCAGCTTGCGTCCGCAATAAGCGATTACTGCAACGTTTATGGGAATAGAAGAATTGTGCGCCTCGGCCAGGCGTGCGCCGAGAATCATAATCTTGTTCGCCGATTTCATGGCAAATATCCGGTCCTGTGACGCAATGGCCCGTTCAAGTTCCGAGGTAACGCCCATTAGATTTTTATAATATGGCATCTCTTTCTCGTAAGTCATGCCGGGGAGGAGTTGTTCAATCCTGATGATCGAATTCAGGTTCTTATCGAGATGCCTCCAGTGATTCGCCTCCGTCTTCTCGTAAATATCCTTGGCGTTGTCGATCAATTGATCAAGTTCGTTTAAATCTGCATTGGAAGAGGAGGATTGCAGCGCATGGCAGACATGCCCGCCATCAATCGCTGCAATGAACACTAAGACAGCGACAATTTTGCAGATGTAACTGATTTGAGCGGAAAGATTTTTTTTCATATGGCTTTCAAATGAATATACCGTCGGAGAGGAAGTCAATATGTGCTTCAGCATCAGGCCGTGAGTAATATTAATACGCTACATTCCATTTATTTTCAAGGGGGCGGGGAATTATCTGGTTTTAAGGAAGAGGGGGGACCGGACGTTTCCGTGGTGCCGTTTACATCCGCCTACAGTTCACTGAAAAACCATGAGCCAAATGCTTTTTAGGATTCCTGAAACCAAATCAGAAAGGCCTAAAAAATAACACATCTTTAAGAGGAAAAACGGGGTAATGTTAGAACGATAAAATTAATAATTATTATTGCATTCATAATAAAGATGGAGCAGAATATTCTAAAAAATATGGCTAAAGAATATTTATTTTGATAAAGCCAAACCTACCGTGAGATAGGCACGGAAAGCTGCGGATCTTCTTTGAGAAGATAGCCGAGCTGCCAAATGATATATTCATTTGTGCAGGTCGGTTTTTTTGTGTTCAAGGCTTAATGTATTAGGTCTCCAACCACCGCGCTGCATATAAAATCTTTCGGACAAGGTGGCTGAAATGAAAAGATTGCTAATAATTTTACTGTTATTGATGGTAACAGGGGCGTTGCTGTATGCCTGTGCTGGAGGAGGCTCAAGCGCCATGGTTCTGCTTGGCGTTGGTCTGTTTGGGTTTGCCATTTACTTTAAGCGTCGTTTAGCCATCACTGGGTGAGAATAGTGTAAATTGACATAGATTAATATTCTGAATCTCTTTTATTAGCTTGCTGGAAAAGACACAGATTCAGCGCTGACAGAGGTCATGCATGACCGAGAAAATAGGGCGGCCCATGGACTTCCCAATAATATCCCGGGGTTGCTCCATTACCGCCCGTTACTGGCTTGTTGACAAATTCGATTACGGTTGACACAGTTTGATAGGGGCTTATAATAATCGAACTTTAATTCATGTTTTTTCATCGAGTGGTGAATTCATTGAAACCTTCCCAGTTGGCTCCTTCATTCTCGCTTCTTCTCGTAGATGATGAAAAGTCGGTTCGCGAGATCATGAGCAATATGGTTGCCTTGAAATATCCCCAGTGCATCATTTACACTGCTGAAGACGGTGAGGATGGACTGAACCTCTTTATGAAGCATATGCCAGATATTATCATTACTGATCACGTTATGCCAAAAATGGACGGTGTTGAATTTGTACGCAAGATTCGAGCTGAAAATTACAATAATAAATGCCTTGTGATTAGCGGAAGCGTCAACATTGACAGCAGATTTGCGGAAATTGGAAACTGTGTCAACCTGTGTAAACCAGTTGATTGTAATACTCTTTTTAGTGCAATTGAAGATTGTCTTCTAGAAATACGGTAAAAGGCAGCATAAGTTATAGTACGGGGAACAGGAGTAAAGTGCTATATCATTGCCTGCACTCTTACAGCGATTTTTTAAAGCTTTTGTCAAACGCTATCCATAATACAAGACAAGCAATTTTTTTGACCAAGACACCCACCAAGACACCCACCAAGACACCCTGACAGAACATCTCTCCCTGTAAATTCTGCTACAGCAAAATGAATCTCATCATCTGGAAAGCATTGAATATTTGTTACTAAAACAGGCAACAAACTTTAAATAATTTATGATCGTTGTCGAGCAGCAAATGATAAGTAAAAGTCAATGTTCGTGCGCTTTAAGAATGTGAGGTGAATATAATGGCATATTTCCATTCACTTCCACCATTTTCGCTTTTACTCGTTGAAGATGACGCAATGACCCGTGAGATTGTTAGCAACTTGGTTGCCTTGCAATTCCCCCAGTGTACAATATACGCTGCCGAGCACGGCGAGGGGGGGTTGAAACTATTCATGGAGCAACACCCGGATCTTGTCGTTACTGATATCAATATGCCAAAAATGGACGGCATTGAAATGGCACGCAAGATTAAAGAGATAAGCCCGAATGCAACATACATCGTGCTAAGCGCACGCAACGATCATCTAGACCAATTCAGGGAAATCGGATACTGCGCCTATCTGATGAAGCCTGTTAATTTTAATGAACTCTTGAATGCAATTAAATTTTGTCATCCGGAGTTACGGGCGTTTTCAGAAAAGCCCCCAATTTCACCTGATACCTTTTGATAAATGTCCCATAAGTTATAGCATCGGTAATTAGAGTAGAGTGCAATATCACTGATTTCTGCACTTTACGAGATTTTCTTAAAGCAGTTGTCGAACACTAATCAAAATCGTCAGACATAACAAGCAAATTTTTTTGACGTGTTAGGTTATCTTGATGTTTTCTTGCGAGCATATGCAAATTCCGGATGAATCCGACCATCATTCCGGCGTGAAAGCGACCGCGATTCCGATTTGAAACCGACCACCATTCCGCTGGCAATCCGACCAGCGTTCCGGAATGAATCCGACCAAAGGTTGTAG
>Ga0316217_10001025_pt1 | contig 37992 bp, 34 predicted proteins | sample 1anoAmetaG_FD_203633 | JGI IMG/M metagenome (GOLD analysis project Ga0316217, IMG submission 203633) | Freshwater microbial communities from Trout Bog Lake, Wisconsin, USA - 1anoA | ecosystem: Environmental > Aquatic > Freshwater > Lake > Hypolimnion/Profundal zone | place: USA: Wisconsin...
CCTTGGGATCCATGACGCTTCCGCTCATTTGGCACCTCCTTCCGCGGCGGCGGCGCCGCCCCGCAGACCTTCACGCAGCCGGTCGGCTTCCTTGCGGGTGCGCCAGGCGTAGAGCACCAGGGACAGGGCGATCACGCCGTAGCCGATGAACTGGCGGAAATACTCGCCGATCATCGCTTCGCCGAACAGCTTCTGGCCGGCGCCGGGCGAGACCACGAACAGCACGTGCAGCAGGATCACCCCGATGAACACGTTCGGGATGGTCGCCTTCTTGACCGAGGCGCCGCCCACCAGGATCGCCGCCACCGCGAAGAAGCTGGTCTGGTCGTGCGCGTTGTAGGTGGCCATGTTGCCCATGTTCTGCAGGAAGATGATCTGGCCGACGGTCGCCAGCACGGTGGAGATGATGATGGCGATGATCCGGGTCCGGTCCACCGGCACGCCGGAGGATTCGGCCACGTGCATGTCGTAGCCCACCGAGCGCATGTCCTGGCCCAGCTTGGTCTTCTTGAACCAGATGATGAACACGCAGAGCGCGGCGATCACCAGGAAGGTGGCGATCGGGAAGGTGAACGGCCCCGCGTGGAACGGCAGCCAGTTGTCCAGCGACAACCGGACATTGTCCAGGTTCAGGGTGTTGCGGATGCCGTAGCCGCGGCTGAGGACGATCGCCTTGGAACGCACCGGGATCACCGAGCCCATCAGGTAGAGCACCACGAACTGGTAGAGGCCGTTGACGAAGAAGGCCAGGATGTAGCCGGTGACCATCTCCCGGCCCTTGGCCTTGTTCAGCACCACGCCGCAGAGGTAGCCCATGGCAAGGGACACCGGCAGGCTGACCAGGGCGGCGAACACCAGCCCGCTGACCCCGATGATGTTGTAGTTGATGGCCAGGATCAGGCCCATCTGCCCGGCCATGGCCCCCAGGGTCATGCCGAAGTTGAGCCCCATGCCGGCGTAGATCGGCAGCAGCAGGGCCAGCACCAGGAACGAGTCGCGCCCCAGCCGGGTGATCATCTCCTGGCCGATGTAGACCAGGGACAGGCCGGAGGGCTTGATCGCCAGCACGGTGACGATCAGGAACAGGAGGATGACCGCGTTCTCCCGCAGGAAGCGGCCGAAGGATCGTTTGCCGCTCATTTGGACACCTTCGTTTTCCGGGTTAGGGCATAGATGATGATGCCGTTGGATACCACGATCCGGACGACCTCGGACATGTCGGTCTGCAGCCAGGAGTTGATCACCGACGGGGTCATGGTCAGCAGGCCCTGGAACAGGAACGCGCCGACCACCACGTTGAGCATGCTGGCCTTCTTGACGGAAGCCCCGCCGATCAGGATCGCGGCGATGGCGGTGAACGGCATGGCCAGCGGCGCGCCGTAGAGCTGGATGAAGCCGAAGCTCTGCTCGTAGACGATGATGCCGGCAGCTCCCAGCATGGTGGAGATGATCACCGAGATGATCCGCATCTTGTCGACGCTGATCCCCGAGGCCCGGGCGTAGTCAGGGTTGGAGCCGACCGCGGTCATGGCCGTGCCGGTCTTGGTGCGCAGGAACAGCCACATGCAGAAGGCCGCGAACAGCGCGAACAGGATCTCGCCGGTGGGGAAGTAGAAGAACTGCCCGACCCGGACCGCCAGGAACCGGTTGAGGATGTGGATCCAGTAGTTCTCCACCGAGATGGTGGTGCGCAGGCCCTTGCCGGCATAGCCCCAGATCATGTCCGGGGCGCTGTAGGGCAGCAGCAGCCACATGATGCACATGAACATGACGCCGGCGAAGCCGACATACATGGCGATGGTCATCTCCTCGCCCTTGACCTTGTTCAGCAGCTTGCCGTAGAGCCAGCCGAACAGGATGGAAAAGGGCGAAGCCAGGATGATCGCGGCGAAGAAGCCGACCGCGCCGTGCAGCCCGAACTGCACCGACAGGGTCGCGCCCAGCAGGCCGGCGATGATGCCCAGCGAAAGGCCGAAGTTGAGTCCGCAGCCGGACTGGATCATCGGCACCAGCGCGAGCACGAACAAAGCGTTCTGGCCGAACCGGTTGCAGACGTCGGAGAGCGAGGCGTCGATCCGCACGCCCACCGCCGGCGCCGCCACGAACAGGGCGATGAGGAAGAAGAAGATGATGATCCGGGGCCAGCCGAAATCGGCTCCGAACTGTCTTAGGCTACGCACTTAGGCCCTCCCGTAACATGTGTTTCGAATTCTGCTCAGGCATTGCCGGCCTCCAGCTTGGAGGTCCTGGACACCCGCTCGCCGGTCATCAGCAAACCGAACTCGGCCAGCTCCGCGGTGGGCGGCAGGATGCCGGTCATCCGGCCTTCGTCGACGATGGCGACCCGGTCGCAGATGGAGCGCAGCTCCTCCAGCTCGCTGGAGACCATGATGATGGTCATGCCCAGCTCCCGGTTGTACTTGTGCAGGGCGTCCAGCACCAGGCGCTTGGCCCCGATGTCGATGCCCCGGGTCGGTTCCGAGACGAACAGCAGGTCCGGGGCGATGGCGAACGACTTGGCCAGGCAGATCTTCTGCTGGTTGCCGCCGGACAGCTCCATGGCCTTCTGGGCCCCGCTGGTGCACTTGATGTGCAGGATGTCGATGTAGCCGTCGGTGAGGCTGCGCATGGCCGCCTCGTCCCGGACCTTGAACAGCCCGCCCAGCACCGGCCTCAGGTACTTGTCCTGGATCTGCATGGCGGTGAAGGCGATGTTCCACTCGAGGCTCTCCTCCAGCAGCAGCCCGACCCCGCGCCGGTCTTCCGACACGAACGCCATGCCCCGCTGCAGCGCCAGCCGCGGTTCGTTCAGCTCGACCTTCTTGCCGTGCAGCCTGACCTCGCCGCCGGCCGGGAACAGGCCCATGATGCCGTTGGGGATGCCCAGCTTGCCCTGCCCGGCCAGGCCGCCGATGCCGAAGATCTCGCCCTTCCGGACGGTGAAGCTCATGTCCTTGACCGTCTCGCCGGGCATGTCCACCCACAGGTGGCTCACCTCGAAGATGTCCTCGGTGAAGCTGCGCACGCCCTCCTCGGCCCGGTCGACGGTGACCTGCCGGCCGACCATCCAGGAGGCGATGTCGCGCACGGTCACGCCCTGGGTCGGGGTGTCCTTGACGATCACCCCGTCGCGCAGCACCACCACCCGGTCGGCCACGTCGATCACCTCGTGCAGCCGGTGGGAGATGAAGATGATCGCGATGCCGGTGGCGGCCAGGTTGCGCAGGGCCTTGATCAGCACCTCCGCCTCGGTCTCGGTGAGCACCGCGGTGGGCTCGTCCAGCACCAGGATCTTGGTCTTTTCCCGGTTGATCTCCCGGGCGATTTCGGTGAATTGCTTATGACCGACTGGCATCTCCGAGACCAGGGTGTCGGGGTCGAGGTTGACCCCCAGCTTGGCGATGGTGCCGGCCGCGCGCTTCCTCATGTCGGCCCGGTCCAGGATGCTCATGCGGTCGCCGAACACATCGTTGAAGATGGTCGGGCGCATGGACTCGCGGTTGAGCACGATGTTCTCGGTGGTGGTGAACCCGGGGATCAGGCTGAACTCCTGGTGGGCCATGCCGATGCCCGCGTCCAGGGCGTCGAACGGGCTCTGGAAGTGCACCTCCTCGCCTTCGATGCAGACCTTGCCGTGGTAGCCGCCGGTGTCCCGGATCACGTTCATGCCGAACAGGATGCGCATGAGGGTGGTCTTGCCCGCTCCGTTTTCGCCGACCAGTCCGATGATCTCCCCGCGCTTGACGTCGAAGCTGACGTCCGACAGCACGACGTTGCCGTAGAAGTCCTTCGAGATGTTCTGCAGGGAAAGGAGCGTTTTATCTGTTTCCATAGAGACCTCTAGACAAGCCGAACCCCCCTTTACGGAGGGGTCGGCTGTGTTTGTTCAGGGAAGCGGTTTGTCTACTTCTTGATCGTGAAGTACTTCTCGGGGACCTTCACGGAGGTGGTGCCCAGGTAGCCGGTGCCGAACACGTAGGTGTCCATGTAGACCAGCAGTTCGTTCTTGGCCCGGATCCCGGTGCTCATATCGGTATACATGGCGCCGTTCCACCTGGCGCCGGGGGTGTACTTGCCCAGGGCGTCGTAGATGTCCTTGGTGTTGGTGATCTTGGCCTTGCCTTCGACCACGCGCTTGCCCAGCTCGCCCAGGCCGGCGACCATCGTGAAGCCGGTGCTGTAGGCCCAGGTGCCCATCCGTCCGCCCTCTTTCTTGTCGACGATCGTCTTCTCGATCTTCTTCATGATCGCGGGGAAGTTGCCCTTCTCGGCGGAGAGGTCGATGCCGAGCGCGGCGGGGAAGCCCATGAGCGGCGAGGCGGAGTCGGGCTCCACGAAGATGCCGTTCTTGCTGGCGGCGATCTGCTTGATCAGGGGTTCGGTCTGCGCGTCATTGGTGCAGAACAGGGCCACCTTCTCGCCGTTGGGGCCGTACTTCTTCAGCCATTGCGGAACCTTTTCCAGGATGAACTGCTGGGCGCCGGCGGTGCCCACATCGGAAGTCGGGTCGGGGGCGGTCTCGAAGGCGAACTTCATGCCCAGGTCCTTGCAGGCCTGCTCCATGATCGCCCGGCGACGGCCGAGGCCCTCATAGGACATGTGCCGGGGGAAGGAGATGTGCACGAAAGTCTTGGCGCCCAACTTCTTGGCGGCCCAGGGAATGGTGTAGCCGCGGGAAACGAAGTCGGCGTCGACGGCCAGATCGGCGGCCTTCTGGATGACGATGGGATCTTCCGCCGGCAGGGCGGCCAGCAGGATGATGTCGGGGCGCTTGGCCCGGATCCGCTTGTAGGCTTCGGCCACGCCGGGGAGGGCGTTGCAGGTCACGACCACCTTCATGAGGGGATCGTCGGCCAGCGAGACCAGGTTCGAGATCACCGTCTCCTGCTGGGACATGAAGTCGTCCGGGTAGGTGATATGGCGGATCATGCCGCCGTTGGTGACGGAGCCGTATTCCTTGATCAGCTGCTCAGCGCCGCGGAGATCATCCTCGGCCTGGGTCACCGTCTCGGTGCACACCCCGATATGGAACTTGGCCGGAGCCGCGTATGCGGCCGATCCACTGGAGAGCAGCAGCGCCACTGCGGGGAGCAGGGCTGTGGCGAATGAGGGGAACCTCACGATACCTCCTTCAGGGTGGGTGGTTGACAGGTGTTGGAACGGGACGAAAGACGGCGACAGCCCCCCCACATTGGGACTGAGACCGTGGTGATTTAGGTTTTCGAATTTGCAGTTCCATGATACATCAGATATCACACATCACATCAAATATTTTTTTGGAGGCCACCCCATGTTTTCTCCTCGAACCTACACGGACCGCCGCGAGCGCCTGCAGTCGCAATTCAAGTCCGGACTGCTGCTCTTCCTGGGGAACGAAGAGAGCCCCATGAACTACGGGGACAACACCTACCCGTTCCGCCAGGACAGCACCTTCCTCTACTATTTCGGGCTGGACCGGCCCGGCTGCGCGGCCCTGATCGATCTGGACGAGAACCGGACCGTGCTGTTCGGCGAGGACCTCAGCCTGGACGATATCGTCTGGACCGGAGTCCTGCCCACGGTGGCGGAGATGGCCGCCCAGGGCGGCGTCACCGCAACCGCCAGCCTGGCCGCCCTGCCCGCGCAACTGGAACGGGCCAAGGGGCGGACCGTCCGCTTCCTGCCGCCCTACCGTCCGGACCAGCGGATCAAGCTGTTCCAGCTCCTGGGCATCCATCCCGGCGAGCAGGGCGCCAAGTCCTCCCTCGAGTTCGTCCAGGCGGTCATCGCCATGCGCGCCAGCAAGAGCGGCGAAGAGATCGCCTGGATCGAACAGGCGGTGGACGTCACGGTGGACATGCACCTGGCCGCCATGCGCATGGCCCGCCCCGGCGTGAAGGAATCCGCCATCGCCGCCAAGGTCACCGAGATCGCCCTGGCCGCGGGCGGGACCCTGGCCTACCCGGTGATCGCCACCGTCCACGGCGAGACCCTGCACTGCCACCACTACCACAACACCCTGGAGAGCGGGCAGATGTTCCTGCTGGACGCCGGCGCCGACACCACCAGCCACTACGGCGGCGACCTCACCAGCACCTGCCCGGTGGATCCGGCCTTCACTCCGCGCCAGCGCGAGATCTACCAGATCGTTCTCAAGGCCCACCGCAACGCCATCGCCCAGCTGGCGCCGGGCGTGCCCTTCCGCCAGGTCCACCTGGGCGCCTGCCGGACCATGGCCGAGGACCTGAAGGCGATCGGCCTGATGAAGGGCGACCTGGACGCCGCGGTGGAACTCGGGGCCCACGCGATGTTCTTCCAGTGCGGCCTGGGCCACATGATGGGCCTGGACACCCATGACATGGAGAACTTCGGGGAGCAGTGGGTCGGCTACGCGGGCCAGCCCAAGAGCACCCAGTTCGGCCTCAAGTCGCTCCGCCTGGCCCGCCCCCTGGAACCGGGGTTCGTGCTCACCATCGAACCCGGCATCTACTTCATCCCGGAACTCATCGACCGCTGGAAGGCCGAAGGGAAGTTCCTGGAATTCATTAACTACGATGTGCTGGAAAGCTACCGGGGGGCCGGCGGGATCCGGGTGGAGGAGAACCTGCTCATCACCGGCACCGGTCACCGGGTCCTGGGCAAGACCAGGCCGCTCACCATCGAGGAGGTGGAGGCGGCCAAGGGTTAGCCGTCAGCGCAGCCGCCAGGCTGAACAGCCTGCGGCCCGGGCGGCGATTTCAGTCCCGCCCGCCGGAACCCGATAAGGGTTCCATGCGACGGCAAACCTTGTCCATGATTCCGGCCCTGTGCGTGGCCTTGGCGGCCTGCGGGTTCGGCTGGATCATGACCACCCGGACCGCAGCCCGCGCCACTGCCCAGACCGGGTGGCGGACGGTGAGCGCCCAGGGCTTGAGCTTCCAGATTCCGGAGGGTTCCCGGGGCCCCTACCGCCGTCCGGGCAGCCCCTGGTCTGCCACCGAATACGGCCGCAGCTTCGGGGGCACCCTGCGCATCGCCCAGGAGACCCCCCAGGGCAATCTGCAGCCGGCCTTGCGGAACTGGTTCCAACTGCCCGGGCCCCTGGACCGGGTGCTGACCTACCCAGTCAACGGCCAATCCGCCCAGGCCCGACCGGTGACCGCCTTCGGCCCGTCCGGGCACTTCCTGCTCCGGAACGGCAAGGTGCTGCAGGCGGTCCTGGTGTTCGACCTGGACGGCAGCCGCTACTGGATCCAGCTCCGGACCGGCAACCCGTCCCCTGAATCCCTGGCCGGCTTCCACCGGGTGCTGCTGTCCCTGCGCGGACCCGAAGGCCAGCCACCGGATCCCGCCCTGACCCGCGAACTGGCGGCCGCCGAAGCGGAGCTGGCCCCTGGCCTGGTGGACCGGCACCGCTGGCCGAGCCAGCTACTGTTCCTGGTCCCGGTGGCGGGGATACTGCTGGCGGCCGGCGCGCAATTCGGGGTGGCTCGCTGGTCCGGCCGGGCGCCGAAGGAGTCCGGGGCCTGGGCCAGTCAGTACCTGGAGACCCCCATCGAGGTATGCCTTGGCTACCGGTTCCAGCGCCGGTGGTTCGACGCCGCCGTGGCGGTCCTGGGCGGCCGGCTGGTGCTCTACACCTTCGGCACCCCGCTCCTGACGGTGCCGCTGGCGGCCCTGGCCGGCAAGGTCGAAGCCAGGACCGGCTGGTTCGGCTCGCTCTTCCTGGAGCTCAGCCTGCAGGGTGGGCAGGAATTCCACAAGCAACGCCTCTTCTACCGCTATCTGGCCGGGAACCTGAAGCTGCGCCTGTATTCCCGGGATCCGGGGCGGCTGCGGGCGGCCCTGGGGGCCTGACGCCGATCCTGCGCCCCGGCTCGTTGCCCAGTTCCGGACAGGCTGCGATGGCGGCGGTGCTGTGGTCGGGCAGGTCGATTTCGGGGACCACCGTGATGAAGCGGTCCGCGGCGTAGGCGACGATCTCCCGCACATCGTCCTGGGTGTAGAAGCCGCCATGGGGGGTGTGATCGAAGCGCATCTGGCCGGGGCGGTCGCCATGGGCGAATTCGGGCAGCACCGTCTCCTCGCGCCAGCCGCCCACCCGGGCCAGGAGGGGGTGGCGCGGGAGTTCCAGCCGCCAGCCCTGGTCGTCGGTGAGGTGCCAGTGGAACACGTTGAGCTTGTGCAGCGCCATCAGGTCCAGGTGCTTCTTGATGAAGTCCTTGGGCAGGAAATGGCGGGCCGCGTCCAGGTGCGAGCCGCGCCATGGGAACCGGGGGCCGTCCTCGATGGTCACGGCCGGCAGGATCCAGGCCGCGCCCTCGACCTTGGCCGCGCGGAACACCTGGGCGGGCAGCAGCTGGCGGAAGGTTTGCAGGGCGTGGAACAGGCCCGCGGGACCGGAAGCGGCCAGGACGGCCCCATCCCGGTCCACCTTCAGCCGGTAGCCTTCGGGTCCGCAAAGGGCGGCCGGAAGCTCCAGGGACAGGCGCAGGACATCCCCTCCGGCGCCGTCCTCCCGGACCGGCAGGGGCAGCCCGGTGGCGGGGCGCAGGTAGCCCGCCAGGGTTTCGCCCAGGGGCCGGGCGGCGCCGGGGGCCTGGATGGCGGTGCCGGAGCCCAGGGTGAACCCGCCCTCCTCCTTGAGCAGCAGGACCGGGGCGGGGATGACCTGCTGGGCGCGCAGACCGGTCAGGACGCAGGCAGCGAGCAGAAAGGCGGGGGCGAGGCGTTTCATGGGGGCCTTCGGGGGCCGCGGCGCGCGGCGTCTGGCCTTGGATCCCCCGGCCCGGGCGGCGGTTCCAGACCGCCATCCGTGATTCGAGTCCCTCACGCCCCGCCAGGAAACGCGCCCCGAACGGGGCGCGATTCTTGGCGGAGAGTGAGGGATTCGAACCCCCGGTGAGTTTCCCCACGACGGTTTTCAAGACCGTAGCCATAAACCACTCGGCCAACTCTCCAGGAGAAACATTGTGCCACGCGGCCCTGGTTTGCGTCCATTTCCGACCCGGGCCGCAGGGAATCAAAGGGTCTGGTCCGGGTAACCGCCCAGGGAACTCCGGTGGGAAAAGAGCTGCTCGATGAATGACGTCAGGGTGAACATCTGGTTGAACTCCACCTTGATCAAGGTCGTGGCCATGGCGCCGGTGACGTTGAGATGCTCCCGGACTGCTCCGCAGGTCCGCAACTGCTCCGCAAAACACTGCGATACGACCGACCCCCCAGCGGACAGTTCATGGCGTAGTCGAAGACTTCGAGGGAAAAAATGGGGCTCACGCTCCACAGGAAGAACCGGTTCCGGTCCTCGACGGCGCGGTCGCCCCGTCAGGTTCGGGGACCCCGGGTCGCACCCTCAGGGCCTCTCCCCATGCTCGTCCAGCCAGTCCAGCAAGCCGCGGAGGCTGCCGGTGGCCAGGGCGATGGTGGTATCGGCCGCGCCGTAGTACAGGTTCAGGGTGTCGCCGTCGTCGCCTGTGGTGGTGCCGCACGGGAAGGTGACCTGGCCCACGTCGCCAAGCCTTTCGTACTCGGCCTCGGGGCCGAACACCCAGGAGCTCCCCCGCAGCAGACAGCGGGCGGGATCCTCCAGGTCCAGCAGGGCGAGGCCGGCCCGGTAGATGCATCCGGAGACAGTCTGGCGCACGCCGTGGTAGATCATCAGCCAGCCCCGGCCGGTCTCCACCGGCGGCGGGGAAAGGCCGATCTTGTTGGCGTCCCACCATCCGCCCCGGCGCGCCCGGAGCACCAGCCGCGGCTCGCCCCAATGGCGCAGGTCGGGCGAAAGGGAGAGCCAGATGTGCGCCCCGTCCTGGGCGATGGGCCGGTGCAGCATGGCGAAGCGGCCGCCGATCCGCCGGGGCAGGAGCGCCGCATCCTTGTTGTCCGGCAGCATCACCAGGCCCAGGCGTTCGAAGCTCCGGAAATCCGCAGTCATCGCCAGCGCCACCCCGGGGCCGGCCTTGCCGTAGGCCGTGTAGGTCACGGCGTACTGTCCGAGTTCGGGCACGAAGGTGATGCGGGGATCCTCGATCCCCCACAACTCCTCCGGATGGCCTTCCGGGTCGGCCCGGAAGGTCGGCTCCGGATCGACGGCCCAGCGCTCGGCCCCGTTCCGGGAACGGGCCGCGGTGAGGTGGGAATGGCCTCGGTGGTCTTCAACCCGGCACAGCAGCAGGGTGGTTCCATCCGCCAGCCGGGTCGCCCCGGGGTTGAACACGCTGTGGGCCGGATAGGGCCAGGATGCCGCGGTCAGGATCGGCTGGCGGCCTCTGCGGGTGAACAGCGCCGGCCCCTGCGGGGCGGTCACGGCTGGGCCGCCGGCCGGGACCAGGTCCTGGGCGCCGGCCGGACGCCATGGTCCAGCGCGGCCCGGCTGAAGCTTTCCAGATACTGGCCGGCCACCATCGGCCAGGTCATGGCGCGGCCGTAGTCCGCCGCGCGGATCCGCATGGCCAGGCGCATGGCGTCGTCGCCAAGCAGTTCCGCCGCCCGCAGGGCGATGGCGCCCGGATCCCGCGCCGGCACCAGGATCCCCCGCCCCTCCGCCAGCAGTTCCCTGGCATAGAGGTAGGGGGTCGAGATCACCGCCTTGCCCGCCCCCAGGGCATAGGCCAGGGTGCCCGAGGTGATCTGCTCCAGCTTCAGGTAGGGGGTGATGTAGATGTCCGCCGCGGCCAGGTATTCCGTCAGTTCCGCCAGGCTCACGAAGCGGTTGTGGAAGATCACGCTGCCGGCCACCCCCAGGCGCCTGGCCCGCTGCTCCAGCATTTCCCGGTAGGCCTCCCCCTGCCGGGCCTTGACCTGGGGGTGGGAGGCGCCGAGCACGACGTAGACCGTGTCCGGGAAGCGCTCCAGGATGGCGGGCAGCGCCTCGATGACGTATTCGATCCCCTTGTCCGGCGCCAGCAGCCCGAAGGTGAGGAGCACCCGCCGGCCGTCCAGTCCGAGCCGGCCCTTGTTCCGGCTGTGGAACGGGACCGCGGGGATCCCATGGGGGATCAGGTCGATCCGGCCGGGGGGCACGCCATGGACCTTGCGCAGCAGTTCGGCGCCGTGCCCGCTCATGACCACGATGCGGTCCGAGCGGCGGATGATCGCGTCCATGGCGGTCCACTGGCGGGCGTCGGGTTCCGGCAGCACGGTGTGGAGGGTGGTGACCACCGGCATGCGCAGGTCGGCCATGAGGTCCAGCAGATAGCTGCCGGCGCTGCCGCCGAAGATCCCGTACTCATGCTGGATGCTCAGGACATCCAGGGCGCGCCCGTTCAGGATCCCGGCCGCCCGGCGGTAGGAGGAGGGGGCTTCCTGACTGATCTCCACCCGCACGCACGGCGGATAGGAATAACGTTTCATCGGATCATTCATGGCCACGATGAAACAATCGAGCTGGGGGATCCGGGCCGCCAGGGCGGCGCTGAGATCCGCGGTGAAAGTGGCGATTCCGCACTGCCGCGGGGTGTGGTTGCCCAGCATGGCCATCCTGCGGATCGGGCCGGTGGCGCTGAATAGACTCATAAGATCTCCTTGGAAGCACGCGGCCGCTATCTCCATGGCACGGGAGCCCACCGGACACGCAACAGGTATGCCATTTACCCTATTCAGGCAAACAGCTGAATTGCCAAGCCATTGCCGTAAAAGTCATGAATAATGGGCCTTTAAGTTCCATCATTCCGGAACTAAGCCAATCATTTTGATGGATTCCAGGGAGAGTACTCCCAATGGTATTTTTACAGGCTAAATAGGCTTTTCTCTGCGTCCTCGGCTTCTCCGCCCCCTCCGTGATTATTTGTTTTTCTAGCCGGCACCAGAGCCTATGGTCAGTGCGCTGATACCTTCTTGAAAAATAAATTGAGGCAGAGAAAGCGGAGACGCTGAGGACACTGAGAAATAAATCAATCACCTTGCACTGACTTTATTCTGGACAGTGATCATGAATCTCCACAGGATTAGCCTCATCAATGAAAAATCAATCATCATATTGAATAATATTAATAATCATAACTATTATAATATCTGTCCTGTTAAATAAATCTGTTGATTCCAGCCAGCCAGCTGTTCCCATCACAGCCAACCGCGCTACCATGGCCGGGTCCACCCATTTCCGGAGTCCCGCGCCCGATGGTGCTTGACAGATCGAAACCCGTTTCATTATTTCGCCCGTTTTTCTTTATCAAAACCTTTCTTTTGCCTTTTGACGGCTGGATCAGCCACCCGGGCCTTCCCTTCCCCGCCCGGCCTGCATCCAACCTGGATGATGGAGCCGCGATGCCAACCGAGGACCTGGACCTGAAGGACCTGTTCCAGATCCGGAACCCGGTCGCCGGCGAGCGGCTTGAACCCATGGGCATGGTCGCCCGGAGCCCGTCCATGCGCCAGCTGATCGATCTCGCCCAGCGGGTCGCCAAGGTGGATTCCACCGTGCTCATCAGCGGCGAAAGCGGCACCGGCAAGGAACGGGTGGCCCGGCTGGTGCACAACGCCTCCTCCCGGGCCCCGGGACCGTTCATCGCGGTCAACTGCGGCGCGATCACCGAAACCCTGCTGGAAAGCGAGCTGTTCGGCCACGTCAAGGGCGCCTTCACCGGCGCCATGCAGGAGCGCCCGGGCCTGTTCGAATCGGCCAACGGCGGCACGCTGCTGCTGGACGAGGTGGGCGAGGTTTCGCCGGCCATGCAGGTCAAGCTCCTGCGGGTCCTGCAGGAGCGGGAGATCCGCCGGGTGGGCGAAAGCACCACCAGGCCCATCGACGTCCGGGTGCTGGCCGCCACCAACCGCGAACTGACCCAGGAGATCGCCGAAGGCCGGTTCCGCATGGACCTCTACTACCGGCTGCACGTCGTGGAACTGCCGGTGCCGCCGCTGCGCAAGCGCCGCGAGGACATCCTGCCGCTGGCCCGCATCCTCCTGACCGAAGCCGCCGGCCGGCTCAGCCGCCCGGTTTCGGAGCTGTCCTCCCGCGCCGCTGACCAGCTTCTGCGCTACGACTGGCCGGGCAATGTGCGCGAACTGGAGAACGCCATGGAACGGGCCGTCGCCCTCGCCCAGGGGGGCCATGCCGAAGTGGAGGACCTGCCCGAGGAGGTCCGCCAGGCGGTCCCGGTGCCGGTCCTCAGCTCCCCGGTCAAGCAGCTCGAGGCGATCGAGAAGGAATACATCCTGGCCGTGCTCGACCTCAACTCGGGCAACCAGGCCCGCACCGCGGAGCAGCTGGGGATCGGCTCCGCCACCCTCTACCGCAAGCTCAGGAGCTACGGCCTGACCCGGAGCTGCCCCGGCGCCATCCGCAGGCGGGCCTGAGCATGGCGCTCCCGGACCTCAACCTGGCGCACCTCCGGCTCATGACCGACAGCACCGGGCTCCTGCAGCATGCCCGGTTTTCCGTGCCCCGCTACGACGAGGGCTACTGCGTCGACGACAACGCCAGGGGCCTGCTGCTCACGGCGCTGCTGGAGCGGACCGCGCCGGACCAGACCGGACTTGGCGAACTCGCCTCCCGCTACCTGGCCTTCGTCAACCACGCCTTCAACCCGGCCCTGGGCAGGTTCCGCAACTTCATGGGCTATTCCCGCGGCTGGCTGGAAGCCAGCGGCTCGGACGACAGCCACGCCCGGACCACCTGGGCCCTGGGTGCCGCGGCCGGACCGGGCGGCGACCCGGGACGGCGGGCCCTGGCGGAGCATCTGTTCCGGGCCGGGCTGCCGGCGGCCCGGGACTTCACCTGCCCGCGGCCATGGGCCTACGCCCTGCTGGGCATCCGCGCCTATCTGGAGGCGGCTCCGGAGGATGCCGGAACCACCCAGCTGGAAGCCGAGCTCGCCGGCCGCCTCCACGGCCTGTATCTGCGCCACGGCAGCGACGACTGGCCCTGGTTCGAGGACCGCCTCACGTACTGCAACGCCCGCCTGCCCCAGGCGCTCATGCTGGCCGGCGCCCGGACCGGCCGCCAGGACTGGGTCGCCGCGGCCCTGCGCGCCCTGGACTGGCTGGCCGGGGTCCAGACCGATCCCCAAGGCCGGTTCGCTCCCATCGGTTCCGACGGGTTCTTCATCCGGGGACGGGTCCGGGCCCGGTTCGACCAGCAGCCGGTGGAAGCCTGCGCCATGGTCTCGGCCTGCCTGGACGCCGCGGCGCTCAGCGGGGATCCGAAGTGGGAGGGCCGGGCCTGGGACGCGTTCGATTGGTTTCTCGGCCGGAACCACCTGGGCCTGTCCCTCTACGACCCCCGGACCGGCGGCTGCCGGGACGGCCTCCATGCCCATGCCGCCAACCAGAACCTGGGGGCGGAATCCACCCTTTCCTTCCTCTTGGCGCTGGTGGCCATGAGGTCCCGGAACGGGTGCGGCGCGGCCGTGCCGCGGTGAATCCGGTCAAGGCCCGGCCGCGCGGGCGCTACTGGGGGTATGCCCGCCGGGCGAACTCCCGGGCCGCCGACTGCACCTGGTGCAGCTCATCACTGCTCCAGGCGCTGGGCGAGCGCTTTTCCGTGAGTGTTTCGTTCACCAGGGTCGCAAGGTCCAGCCAGGCGTCGGCGGCGTCCAGGCGGATGGCCTGCAGGGCCAGCACCAGCCGCAGCCGCAGGGGCCACGGGTTGCGGTCGTTCCAGCCCAGGCGCACCTGGCCCAGGAGCACCGGCCCGGCCGCGGGGGGAAGCGGGACGCCCGTCTCCCCATGGGCGGCGGCCAGCGCCTCCACGGCGAGGACATGGAGGGCGGCGGTCTTGATCTCGTCGGCCTTGGCGCACAGGCCCATGGCCGCCCCGGGCAGGGCCATGCTCCGCAGCGACTGGGCGATGGCGGTCTGGAGCCGCGGGCTCTGGCCGGAATGGAGCATCTCCAGGAGCGGCTCGACCGCCTGCGGCTCGGCCACCGCCCCGAGCGTCTCCACCAGCTGCAGGACGAGATCCTCCCGGGTGGCGTTCTTCAGCAGGGCCAGCAGATCGGGGACCAGGCCGCGGAACCGGTGCTCGGCCACCAGCCGGAGCCCCAGCTGGAAATCCGCCGGCGCCGAGGCGTTCAGCAGATCGCCGGCCAGGTCCTCGGCGTCCGGCAGCTGGCCGATGAAGAAGCGGGCCCGGTCGGCGATGTCGCTGAGCGGGTCCCGGCAGGCCAGCAGGAGGACCGGCTGCAGCGCGGCCTCCCCCCGGGCGCCGAGAACCTCCACCGCCGCGGCCCGCTGGGCTCCGTCCGGCCCGTCGAGGATGAGCTGGTGGATCTCCAGGGCCTCGGCCGGGGCGAGCCGGGCGATGGCGCGGGCCGCCCCCTCGCGCCCGGTCTGCTCGCGGTAGGCCTGGACCAGGAGCTCCAGCACCGGCGGCCGGCCGATCTGGCCCCGGCCCACCATCGCCACCAGCCCCTCGGCCGCCGCGTCCACCGCGAACCCCAGCCGGCGGCTGCGCAGGTGCATGGCGTCGGCCGTCTGGGTCAGCAGGCTGCCCAGCTGGCTCGGCTTGCCTTCCTGGGTGGCCGCCAGCACCTCCTGGTAGAAGTCGCCAAGGAGACCCTCGAGGTCCTCGGGCGCGTCCAGCGCCTCCAGGGCGGCCCCGGCCGCCTCGAACGCGGCCGCCTGGGGCAGCGTGCGGAAGGCGCCCATGGCCTCCTTGAGCCTCCGGTCGGCGAGCACTTCCCGGTGGCTTTCCAGGAAGATGGCCTGGAGCGCGGCGGCGGCCTCCGGCGTGAAGATGTGGGACAGGAGCACCAGGGCATGGCGGAACACCAGCAGGTCCGGATGCTGGGCCAGGGTCTTGAGCGGCTCGATGCTGCTCCCGTCCACCAGCTGCAGCAGCCGCTGGGCCGCCTCGTTGGCCACCGCGGCGTTGGCGCTGCCCTGCAGGAGCCGGCCGAAGTAGTGGTTGAACGCCTCGTGGGGGTCCGTTGAACTGAGCACTTCCGCCAGGGTCTCGGTGAACGCTTCACCCTGGCGCATGGCATTGAGTTCGCGCAAGGCTTCCAGGGCGGCCTCCGTGCCAAGGCGCCCGAGCGCCCGCACCCCCGTCACGAAGATCTCGTGATCGGATTCGTAGCGGAGGATTCGCTGATGGATCCGGACCCATCCGGGCCAAGGGAAATAGAAGCTGGCCTCCATGGCCAGGCGGCGCAGGGCCCTGGGCGCGCGGGAACCGGGCAGACGGACGTCCAGCTCATCGATGGCGGCCGGACCCGCCTCCAGGACCCCCTGGAAAAAGGCCAGCTGCTGCGAGCGCTGGTCGCCGTCCAGGTGATCCAGCAGCGCCCGCAGGTGGTCGATGGAACTGGATGCCATTGGACTGCCTCTTGAGTGTCATGGGTGGTGGGAACGGATGCGGGCGGCGCCCGGCGTTCATTGGAGGCTGGCGCGGGCCTCCACGTGATCGCGGATCAGCTGCCTGACGAACGGGGTGATCAGGGTGAACTCCACCCCGACCAGGACGTAGCCGCTGGTCTTGCCCGGGACCTTGCCCAGCATCCGCACCACCACCGCGCGCAACGGCACGCAGGGAAGGTCCGGATGCAGCAGGAAGAAGTCCTCGAGCATCGACCCGGTGTCCATGTCCCGGGCGTCGGCCATCTGGATCTCCAGGCCGCACCCGCCGGCGCTGACATTGACGAGCCTGGCCTCGGCCACGTGCCGCGACTGGAACTGGAAGCTGACTTGGTAGGGACCGCCTGTGGTGCTCAACCGGATGTCGCGCCGGCGATCGTCTGCATTTGTCCCCACTACCCGCTCCTCGGCGCCCGGAAGTCCGCCCCCTCCATTGTTTCAGGCCGAACCGGCGCGCGGCGAAAAAAGACAGTCAGACTGCGGTTTCCCGATCTGATGAGTCAATACTGAAAGTGGGAAACTGCTCGCGCACGGCCCGGAGCAGGTCCCCAACCTTGAGGGGTTTCCAAAGGATCCGCACATGCTCCCAACGGCTCATACGATCTCCCGCCCCGGAATCCTTGGGGCTCAGGACCACGAAGATGGGTGTCATGAAAAGTATCGGATCTTCCCGGATGATCCGGACCAGGGTTTCGCAGTTGCATAGTGGTATTTCATAATCGAGGACCACCAGATGGGGGCGCGTCCCACGCAGCACGGCGAGCACATCGAACAGGCAGGAAGGCTCCGCTTCGGTGGCTCTGTATCCCGCGGAACGCAAGTTGACATTGAGCGACGTGCGGGTGAAACCCTTTTCGGCCGCGACCACGATTTGCAACGGACGACCTCGCCAAAGATCCTGACAATATAATAAATTAAAAATATTTTTATTCATGATATTTTTTGTAGCCTTGCATGGGAAAGTCATGGCGCCTGATCAGCATCCCCTCGGTCCCCTTGATCCCCGGCCATTTTTTTCAGCCGTTTGCCGAGGCCCTGGCCGCTCCGTGCTCCCCCGCCCCGTTTCACCACACCACGTCCGAATCGACGGCGTAGAGCCTGGCGGCCGCGGCCCCCGGATTGCGCTGGGCGTTGGCCAGGGCCCGGGCCATCGCGTTGTCGCCGTGGGCATAGCCCCAGTGGCCGTCGGAGCTGAGCGCGAAGGCGCGCGGGGCCTCGGCCAGGAGGAACTTGCGGTAGCCCTCGCGGCCTTCCGGCCCGAGCAGCGGCACCTGGTCGACCGCCTCGACCGGGGCGAACCGGGTCGGCCGGGGGCGCCCGATCAGGCCGGGAACCCGGAATCCCAGGCGGGCGAGGTAGTCCTCGACGATCGGCATCCAGATGTCGCAGCCCTGACTGAACAGCAGGTGGCCGTTGTCCTTGAAGGCCGGCAGTAGGCGGTAGTCGAGCTGGCCCCCGGCCCCGGCGAACGCCTTGGCCCAGGCCTTGCTGAAATGGGGATCGAAGAACTTGTCGTTCTCGGTGTAGATCCAGAGCATGGGCACCTTGGCGCGCCGGCCCAGCTCGGCGTACAGGCTTTCCAGCTGCCCGGCGGCCACCGGGAAGCCGGGATGGCGCTCCGGGTCGCCGCCGGCGCCGCCGGCGAAATTGATCGCGGCGACGACTCCCGGCGGGTTCGCGGCGGCCACCGCGGTGGTCGTGAAGCCGCCCACGGATTGCCCGACCACGACGATCCGGCCGGCATCCGCCCCGGCCAGGCCCCGGCCATAGTCGATCGCGGCCAGGACCTGGGGGGTCGCCGCGTCCAGCAGCAGACGGTAGTCCCTGCCCCGGTCGGGGCCGCTGTCCTCAGGGTCGAAGCCCTGGCCGGTGGCGCCGTAGCCGATCCGGGTGGGCACCAGCGCGATGAAGCCCTTGCGCACGAAATAGCGGGCCGCGTCCTCGGCCCGGAAGTACGCCGGCACCACCCGCCGCTGCGCGCTGGTGGCGCGCCCATGGTTGATGACCACGAGCGGGAACGGGCCCTTGCCCTCCGGCCGGTAGATCGTGATGAACATGTCCCGGGTCTGCCGGCCGCCCCACAGGCCCTTGACCGTGACCGGCACGGACACCAGCTCTTCGCGCGCGCCGGGCGCCTGCCGGCCCCGCGCGGGGGCCAGGGGCAGGAGGGCCGCGGCCAGGACGGCGGCCAGGACCAGGCGGCGGCCGAGGTTGCGGACCGGGTCAAGGCTGCGCATGCCGGGTCTCCATGGTAAGGGCCCTCGCCAGCAGCTTAGCAGCCGTCACGGAATAACCTCCCACATCCAATGGCGTTCCGTCGCGGAGCGTCTAGAATGGTGAATCCAGCTGGAATCCGAAGACCTTTCAGGGAGGGCGGCGATGATCGAGGCGATCGACCTGCACGCGTGCGGCGAACCGGGGCGGGTGATCGTCGGCGGGGTCCCGGACGTGCCCGGCACCACCATGTTCGAGAAGATGCAGTACCTGGCGGCCGAGGGCGACGGCCTGCGCAAGCTCATGCTCAGGGAGCCGCGCGGCTATCCGGCGACCTGCTGCAATCTCATCCTCCCTTCGTCCAACCCGGAAGCGGACGCCGGCTACGTGATCATGGAGCAGGTGGAGTATCCGGGCATGTCGGGCACCAATACCATCTGCGTGGTCACCGCGCTGCTGGAGACCGGGCGGCTCCCCATGCGCGAACCGGTCACCGAACTGACGCTGGAAGCGCCGGCGGGACTGATCAGGGTCCGGGCCGAGTGCGCGGGCGGCAAGGTGAAGAAGGTGACCTTCCGCAACGTCCCGGCCTTCGCCACCCACCTGGACGCCCGGATCGAGGTTCCCCACCTGGGGCCCGTGGTGGTCGACGTGGCCTACGGCGGCATGTTCTACGTGATCGCCGACGCGGCCCAGTTCGGCCTGAAGCTGACCCCCGGCGAAGGCGCCGAGATCGTCCGGATCGGCGAGATGATCAAGGCCGCCGCCCAGGAGCAGCTGCCGGTGCGCCACCCGCTGCAGCCGGGCTTCGAAGGCATCACCATCTCCCAGCTTTCCGGACTGCCGCTGGGGCCCGGAGCCCAGCGCCGGAACGCGGTGGTCGTCTCCACCGGCAAGCTGGACTGGGACAAGCCGGGAACCTGGACCGGCTCCATCGACCGCTCCCCCTGCGGCACCGGCACCAGCGCCAAGATGGCCGCGCTCTACGCCAAGGGCCAGCTGAAGCTGGACCAGGACTTCAACCACGAAGGGGTGCTCGGCACGGTCTTCACCGGCCGGCTGGTGGATACCGTCCAGGTGGGCCCGTACCGGGCCGTCGTCCCCACCATCACCGGCTCCGCCTGGATCACCGGCTACGCCAGCTATGTCCTCGACCCGGACGACCCCTTCCCCGAAGGCTTCACGGTCGGCGACATCTGGTAGTGCCGCGCGGCCGGGCCTTTTCGCTGTCCACCGGATTCCTGCCGCCGCGGCCGTTCAGGCGGTGTGGCCCTCCTGCCCGCCGCCCAGGTAGGCCTTCACGATGTTCTCGTCCTGGCGCAAGGTGGCGCCATCGCCCTCGATGACGATCTTGCCTGTTTCCAGGACATACCCATAATCCGCCATCTTCAGGGCGACCTTGGCGTTCTGCTCCACCAGCAGGATGGTGGTGCCCTGCTCGTTCAGGTGCCGGATGATCTGCATGATGGCCTGGACCAGGAACGGGGCCAGGCCCATGGACGGCTCGTCCAGCAGCATGAGCTTGGGATCGGTCATCAGCGCCCGGCCCATGGCCAGCATCTGCTGCTCGCCGCCGGAGAGCAGGCCGGAATCCTGGTTGCGCCGGTCGAACAGCCTCGGAAACAGCTCGAACACGTACTTCCGGCGCCGGGCCAGCTCGGCGTGGTTCTTGTGGTCCACGAACCCGCCCAGGTCCAGGTTCTCGTTGACCGTCATGCCCTTGAAGATGCGCCGCCCCTCCGGGGAGTGGATCAGCCCCATGCGCACGATGTCGTGGGCCGGGGCGGCGGTGATGTCCCGGCCCAGGAAGGTGATCCTGCCTTCGGAGGCGCGGATCAGCCCGGAGATGGTCTTCAGCGTGGTGCTCTTGCCGGCGCCGTTGGCGCCCAGCAGGGTCACGATCTGCCCCTGCTTGACCGAGAAGCTGATCCCCTTCAGCGCGTGGATCTTTCCGTAGTAGGTCTGCAGGCCGTCGATCCGCAGCAGGGTCTCGCTCATCTCAGTGGGCCTCCTCGTCTTCCCTGCCCAGGTAGGCCTCGATCACCTTCGGATCGTTCTGGACCTCCTCGCAGTCGCCTTCGGCGATCTTGCGGCCGTAGTCGATCACGATCACCTTTTCGGAAACCTTCATGATCATCGCCATATCGTGGTCGATCATGAATATGGTGATCCTGAGCTGTTCCCGGATGCGCCGGACGAGGTCGATGAACCGGCTTTTCTCTTCGTAATTGAGCCCCGCCGCCGGTTCGTCGAACAGCAGCAGCCTGGGCCGGGTGGCCAGGGCCCGGGCCCACTCCACCCGCCGCTGGTCGCCGTAGGGCAGCGTGGTGGCCCGGCGGTCCTTGTAGTGCAGGATGCCGACGAAGTCCAGGCACTCCTCGGCGGTCTGGTGGATCAGGGCCTCTTCGCGGCGCTGGCGCGGGCTGCGCAGGATCGCCCCCAGGGCGCCCATGTGGGTCCGGCAGTGCATCCCGGACATGACGTTCTCCATGACGCTCAGCGAACGGAACAGCCGGAGGTTCTGGAAGGTGCGGGCCATGCCGCGCTGGGTGATCTCGTGCGGGGTGCGCTTGACCACCGACTTGCCGGCGAACCGGATGTCCCCGGAGTTGGCCCGGTAGAAGCCGGTCAGGCAGTTGAAGATGGAGGTCTTGCCGGCGCCGTTGGGGCCGATGAGGCTGACGATGCTGCCCTCGTCGACGTCGAAGCTGAGGTGGTCGATCACTTCCAGACCGCCGAAGCGGAGGGTCAGGTCCTGGACTTCCAGAAGTCCCATGGTTCGCCCCCTCAATGCCTGCGCTCAGGCCAGATGCCCTGGGGCCTGAACACCATCATCAGGATCAGGATGATCCCGAAGACCAGCATGCGCAGCGGGCCGATGGTGCGGAACACCTCCGGGAACAGCACCATCACCAGGGCGCCCACCACCATGCCGGCGATCTTGCCCATGCCGCCCAGCACCATGGCCACCACGATCATCAGCGACTGCAGGAAGGTGAAGGAGTCGGGCGAGATGGCGGTCATCTTGGCGGCGAAGAAGCAGCCCCCCAGTCCCGCGAACATGGCGCCCATGGTGTAGGCCGAAAGCTTGATCAGCGACTTGGGGATGCCCATGGCCTCGGCCACGTCCTCGTCGTCCCGCACGTACTTCCAGGCCCGCCCCAGCCGGGAGTGCTCCAGCCGGTAGCTCACCACCAGCGCCAGGATCACCATGACCAGGAAGATGTAGTAGTAGTGGCTGATCTGGTTCAGCTCCAGGCCGAAGAAGGCCGGGCGCTTGATGCCGATCAGGCCGCTGGGCCCGCCGGTGATCGACTTGAGGTTGCGGGCGAGGATCCGGATGATCTCGCCGGCGCCCAGGGTGACGATGGCCAGATAGTCGCTGCGCAGCCGCAGGGTCGGCGCGCCGATCATCACCCCCACGGCCCCGGCCAGCGCCAGGGCGGGCGGGATGGCCAGCCAGAAGTTCCAGCCGAACTGGCTGGTGAGCACCCCCGAGGTGTACGCCCCGATGGCGAAGAAGGCGGCATAGCCCAGATCCAGCAGCCCGGCGTAGCCAGCGACGATGTTCAGGCCCAGGCAGAGGACCACGTAGAGGAAGGAGTTGGTGAAGATCTCCAGGACATAGTTGCTGCTGAACCTGGGCAGCGCCAGCACCGCCGCGAGCAGGACGCCCAGCACGGCATAGCGGTAGCCTCGCTGGTCCATCAGCTCGAAGATGCGGTCCTCGAAGCCGGCGAACCCGGTCCGGCGGGGCAGCGGGGCCATGGCGGTTCCGTTTCCGGCCATGGCTCACATCCTCTCGATGGTGGTGCGGCCCAGCAGGCCGTTGGGCTTGAACACCAGCACCAGGATCAGGATCCCGAAGGAGAACACGTCCTTCCACTGGGAGCCGATCCACGGGATCTGCGTGCCGAAGGATTCCAGGGTGCCCAGCAGCAGGCCCCCGAGCATGGCCCCTGGCAGGATGCCGATGCCGCCCAGCACCGCCGCGGTGAACGCCTTGAGGCCGATGATGAACCCCATGAAGAAGTGGATCGAGCCGTAGTAGGTGCCGGCCATGACCCCGGCGGCGGCGGCCAGGGCCGAGCCGACGAAGAAGGTCAGGGCGATGATCTTGTTGACGTCGATGCCCATCAGCCGGCACACCTCCATGTCGATGGAGATGGCGCGCATGGCCTTGCCCCAGATGGTCTTTTCCACGAACAGGGTCATCCCCACCATCAGCACGGCGGTGGAGATCACCAGGACGATCTGGGTGTAGCTGAAGTGGATCGGCCCGTAGTCGATGCCGTCGTAGCTGAGGCCGGTGTCGAAGGCCAGGTACTGGCCGTTGGTCATGGCCATGACCGAGTTGAACAGCACCAGGGAGACGCCCAGGGCGGTGATCATGATCGACAGCCGCGGCGCGGCCAGCATCGGCCGGTAGGCCACGCGCTGGATGATGACCCCCAGGCAGCCGGTGGCGATCATCGACAGGAGGATGGCCACGGCGATCCCCAGCCAGCCGTTGCCGATGATTCCGGTGAGCAGGGACAGGATGGCGAAGCCGATGAAGGCTCCCACCATGAAGATGTCGCCGTGGGCGAAATTGAGCAGCTTGATGATGCCGTAGACCATGGAGTAGCCGATGGCCACCAGGGCGTAGAAGGATCCCAGGACCAGGCTGTTGGCCAGCTGCTGGGCGATGATGTCGAAGATGCTCACCGGCGCACTCCCCTTTCAGTCCGTTCCCCAGGTCCGCCCCCTGCCGGGCGCGGGCTCTCGGCCATCACGATGCGAGCACTGCCCCCCGGGGCGCCTGGGCGGCGCCCCGGGGGTTGGAGAGGTCTACTTCACCAGGGCCCACTTCGCATCCTTGACTTCCAGGGTGACGAAGTTGGAATGGGCCAGGTTGTTCTTGTCGTCGAAGCTGATGGGACCGGAGATGCCGGGGAAGTTCCTGCTCGCCTTGATGGCGGCGGTGAGCTTGGCCTTGTCGGTGGTGCCGGCGCGCTTGAGCGAATCGGCCAGCAGCATCATGCCGTCGTAGCAGAGCGCGGAGTACGGGCCGGGGTCCTGCTTGTAGGCGGCCTTGTACTTCTCCACGAAGGTCTTGCCCTTGGGCAGGAATTCCGGAAGCGGGTTGGCCATGGCGTAGGCGCCTTCGGTGGCCTTGCCGCCGATCTTGATCAGCTGGATGTCGGTGGAGCCGTCGCCCACGGTGATCTTGCCGCGGTAGCCGCCCTGGCGCAGCTGCTTGATGAGCAGGCCGCCGTCGGCGAAGTAGGCGGTCCAGAAGATCATGTCCGGGTTGGCCGACTTCAGGGTGGTGACCAGGGCCGACATGTCCTGCTCGCCCTTGGCGACCATCTGGTAGGAGGCGATCTGCTTGCCCTCGGCCTGCCACTTGGTCCGGGTGAGGCTGGCCAGATCCTCGGAGTAGCCGTCGCCCTCGTTGACGATGGCCAGCCGCTTGACGCCGATCTTCTTGAACAGGTCCATGGCGGTGTCCACCTGGTAGGTGGCCAGGGCGTTGATCAGGAAGGTGTTGCCCGGGTTCAGGCCGCTGAACTTGCTGGAGTTGGCAGCGCAGACGATGAACGGGATGCCGGCGTCGGCGTAGATCTTCAGGGTCGGCAGGGTGGCGCCGGAGCAGTATCCGCCCACCACCGCCGTCACGTCGCTGGAGGTCAGCTTGCTGGCCGCGGCGGTGGCCATCTGGGGATCGCAGCCGTCATCGGCGACGAAGGTGACGAACTTCTGGCCCAGGACCCCGCCCTTGGCGTTGAGTTCCTCCGCCGCCATCTTGATGGCGTTCTGCATATCGATGCCATAGGCGGCTTCCGATCCGCTGGTGGGCACCATGATGCCGACCTTGATCTCGGCCCGGGCGCCGGCCGCCATGAGCGTGGACAGAACTGCCGCTGTGAGCAATGGATAATTTGTCATGGGAGTTCTCCTGGCAGACATCCTTCTTGGATCCAAGCTGGATGTCAATCACAAAAAATTTAATTTTTTCAGATAATTCTTGTCAGGAAACAGGTCTGCTTTGGTTGGATCCAACCTGGATCCAGTAAATGCTTCCCATGGCCGGAGCGCTGACTATAATGAGTCCGCAGGGCCACCTCAGCCCGATCGTTATCGCTTATCAAATCAATTTTTGTCTCCGGACTTCCGGAGAAAGACGGTGATGTTGATGACAATCCACCTCAGCGAGATCAAGGATGTCCGCAAGGACGACGAGGATCCGGAAAACCAGACGGAGCAGGCCTACAACCTGATCGAAGAGATGATCGTCACCCTGGAGCTGCCGCCGGGAGCCTCGGTGTCCGAAGCGACCCTGAGCGCCAGGACCGGCATCGGCCGGACCCCGATCCGGATGGCGCTCAAGCGCCTGGAGCAGCAGGGGCTGGTCACCAGCCTGAGGCGCAAGGGGGCGTTCATCCGCCAGCTGAAGGTGGAGGACGAGCTGGCGGTGCTGGAGATCCGGCGGCCGGTGGAGAAGATGCTGGCGTGCAAGGCGGCGCGTCTGGCGAGCAAGGCCCAGCGGGACAACCTGCGGTTCTGCGTCGACTGCATGGTCCAGGCGGCCATCGCCGGGGACGTCCACCGCTACCTCCACTTCGACCAGGAGTGCGACCGCATCATCTACGAGACCTCGCGCAACCCCTTCGCCACCGATTTCGTCATGCTGCTCTACTCCCACGCCCGGCGCTTCTGGGTCGCCTACAGCCGGGCCCAGGACTGGGTCACCATCGCCCACCTGCACTCGGAACTGATGAACGCCGTGGCCGACGGCGACGAGGAGCGCGCTGCGGCCGGTTCCGACGCCCTCATCGACTTCCTGGAAGGTTTCTGCCGGACCGTGACCGGGCTCGCTTGAACGTCCCCGCCCCTGGAGAGGTGGCCCCATGAAGCAGATCAGCATCTTCAACCATGTGCTCGGGCCGGTGATGCGCGGGCCCTCCAGTTCCCACACCGCGGGGGCCTACCACATCGCCAGCGTGGTGCGGTCGATGCTGGGCGCCACCCCGGCCCGGGTGGTGTGCGCCTTCGACCCGGGCGGCTCCTACGCCCACACCTACGCCCAGCAAGGCGCCGACCGCGCCTTCGCCCAGGGGCTCATGGGCAGCCCGCTCACCGACGAGAGCTTCTTCCGCGCCCTGGAGCTGGCCCCGGCCGCGGGGCTGGAGCTCCGGTTCGAGGTGCGGCCCCTGCCCGGGGCCGACCATCCCAACACGGTCCACATCCAGGCCGCCGCGGAGGACGGCGGCCGGCTGGAGCTGGTGGCGCGCTCCATCGGCGGGGGCGACTTCGAAGTCACCAGCCTGGGCGGATGGCCGTTGCTGCTCAACGGCTGCGGCTACGATCTGGTGGTGGAAGCGGACCAGGCCGTCCTTCCGGAGGTCCTGTCCGAGATCCTGGGCCGGCGCTCCCTGCTCGCCGCCCCCGCCGTCCAGAAGCGCGGCGCCAAGGCCCTGGTGACGGCGCGCCGGTCGGCGGCCGGGGCCAAGCTGATTCCGGCCCTGCGGGCCATGGCCGGAGTCCGCTGGGCCGTGCAGGCGGACCCGGTCTATTTCGTCCAGACCGGGGCCACCCTGTTCCAGAACGCCGGGGACATGGTCGCCCTGGCCGGCACCCGGGGCCTCTCCCTGGGCCGGCTCGCCCTCCAGTTCGAGACCCAGCTGCTGGGCATCACCCCGGAGCGGGCCACGGCCGAGATGCTGCGGCGCTACCGGGTGATGGCCGAGGCGGTCCGGCGCGGGCTGGATCCGGGCTTCCAGGGGCTCCAGCTGCTGGAGCCCAGCGCCGGCAACGTGCTCCGGGCCGAGGCCGAAGGCCGGCTGTCGCTGGGCGGCCCCCACCTCCGGGCGGCGGCCAGGGCCATGGCGGTCATGCACGTGAACGGCGCCATGGGCGTGGTCTGCGCGGCCCCCACCGGGGGCGCCGCCGGCACCATCCCGGGGACCATGGTGACCCTCGCCGAGGAGCTGGGACTGGGCGACGAGGCCATCGCCCGGGCCCTGTTCGCCGCCGGAGCGGTGGGGGTGATCGTGGCACAACGCGCCACCTTCGCCGCCGAGGTGGCCGGGTGCCAGGTGGAGATCGGCGCCGCCGGCGCCATGGCCGCCGCGGCGGTGGTGGACGCCATGGGCGGTTCCGCGGCCCAGGCCTGCTCGGCCGCCGCCATCTCCTTCCAGAACACCATGGGCTCGGTCTGCGACCTGGTCCAGGGCATGGTCGAGATCCCCTGCCACACCCGCAACGCCGTGGCCGCCGCCAACGCCTTCCTGGTCGCGGACCTGGTGCTGGGCGGCTACCGCAATCCGGTCCCCCTGGACGAGACCATCGACGCGGTCTTCGACGTGGGCAGGATGATGCCGTCCGAGCTGCGCTGCACCTCCGGCGGCGGCCTGGCCATGGCGCCCTCCGCCCGGGCGCTGAAGGCCAAGCCCTGCCTGGGGTGCGGATCATGATCCGGGTGCTGCTCCAGGCCGCCGGCGCCATGAGCGAGTGCTTCGGCGCGGCCGAACTGGATCTGGAGCTGCCCGACGGCGCCACCCTGGGCGATCTGCTGGTCCGGATCGAGCAGGACCACGGCGAGCGCCTGGCCGGAGCGGTCTGGAACTGGAAGGAGCACCGGTTCCGGGGACCCATCGTCATCACGAGCGGCTCCCGGGTGCTCCGGGAGCGGGCCACGCCGCTCCGGGACCGGCAGAAGGTGAGCTTCACCCGGGCGGTGGTGGGCGGATGAACCAGGGAGGCGGTATGGCCGAGGAGATGAAGGGCTTCACCGGCAGGCAGCTGCGGATCCGGCTTGGGGAACGCCAGTCCCGGGTGGAGCCGCTGGATCCGGAGGCGGTCCGGCAGTTCCTGGGCGGCACCGGCTACGCCTGCAAGCTCCTGTACGACGAGCTGGCGCCGGGGACGGATCCGCTCGGCCCGCTGAACAAGCTGGTGTTCGCCACCGGCCCGCTGTGCTCCAACGCGGTGCCCGGCGGGGGCAGCGTGGAGGTGTGCTTCAAGTCGCCGCTCACCGGCGGCTGGGGGGAATCGCGCGCGGGCAGCGATTTCGGGCCCGATCTGCGCCGGGCCGGCTATGACCACCTGATCGTCGAAGGGCGCTCGGAAACGCCCGTCTACCTGGTGATCCAGGACGACGACGTGCAGTTCCGCCCGGCAGGCCACCTGGCCGGGAAGACGGTGGGGGAGAAGCTCGCCCTGATCTCCGCGGAACTGCCGCCCGGACGGTTCACCATCGGCGCCATCGGCCCGGCCGGCGAGCACCTGGTGAAGTTCGCCAGCATCATGTTCGGGGACCGGGCCGCGGGCCGGGGCGGGGCGGGCGCGGTCATGGGCGCCAAGAACCTGCTGGCGGTCGCGGTCTCCGGCAGCAACCGGATCGAGCCGGCCGATCCCGAAGCGCTCAAGGCGGCGCTGAAGCGGGCCCAAGCCACCCTGCGGGAGAACCCCACCAGCGCGGCCTTCCGCGAGCACGGCACCATGGGCGACTACGCCGGCAACGACGAGAAGGGCGACTTCCCCACCCGCAACTGGCAGTCCAATTCCTGGGGCAAGGGCGCCGAGCTGTTCGACCGCTACGAAGCGGAGAACTTCGTCAAGCCCTACCCCTGCTACCGCGGCTGCCCGATCTCCTGCGCGCGCAAGGCCCAGGTGGCCGGCGGCGCCTACGCCACCCCGGTCCACGGCGGCGCCGAGTACGAGTCCATGGCCTGCTTCACCGCCTACGTGCTGAACGAGGACGTGGACGCCGCGGTGCACTGCTCCTACCTCTGCAACCAGTACGGGCTGGACACCATCTCGGCCGGCTCGGTGATCGCCTTCGCCATGGAGTGCGCCGAGAAGGGCATCCTGACCCCGGAGCAGCTGGGCGGCCTGGACCTGGCCTGGGGCCATGCGGCGGTCCTGCCGGTGCTGCTGGGGATGATCGCCCGGCGGGAAGGCCTGGGCGACCTCCTGGCCGACGGCGTGCGGGTGGCCTCCCGGCGGCTGGGCCAGGGCTCCGAAGCCTTCGCGATCCACGTGAAGGGCATGGAGGGCCCGGCCCACGACGGCCGCTCCGGCAAGGCCCTGGCGCTCAGCTACGGCACCGGCAACCGGGGCATGTGCCACATCCACCCGGTGGAGGCCATGGCCTGGGACAGCGGCAAGATGGACTGGGGCCTGCAGAAGTACGGCCTGCCCGACCCGGCCGGGGTGGAGCGCTGGGACGAGGCCGGCAAGGGCGCGGCCACGGTGCTGCTCCAGGACGGGCTCAGCCTGCCGGAGATCCTCTGCACCTGCAAGTTCTTCATGTACGCCGGGATCACGGTGGACCACTGGGCCGAGATGGTGTCCGCCCTCACCGGCCGGGACTGCCCAGGCGGGGCCCTGCTGGAGATCGCCCGGCGGGTCTACACCCTCCAGCGCCTGTTCAACATCAGGGAAGGCTTCACCGCCGCCGACGACCAGCTCCCCGAGCGGGTGAAGGCCGTGCCCGCCTCCGGCCGCTACCGGGACCAGCCGGACTGCGGCATCCACGACTATGCCGGCATGCTCCGCGACTACTACCTGGCCCGGGGCTGGGATCCGGAGACCGGCGTGCCCACCCCGGCAACCTTGCGCCGTTTGCAGCTCGCCTAGCCACAGGAGAAAGCATGGCCGTCTTCCACGGAATCTACGTCGTCAACGTCACTCCCTTCACCGCCGACAAGCGGGTGGACTATGCGGGGCTGGACCGGAACATCCGCTGGCTGGTGGACCAGGGCGTGCACGGGCTGATCCCGCTGGGCAGCACCGGCGAGTTCGCCAGCCTGGAGGACGCCGACCGCAGGCGGGTGCTGGACACGGTGGTGGCCGCCGCGGCCGGCAGGGTGCCGGTCATGGCCGGGGTCTCGGCCGAAACCACCGAGAAGACCATCGAGCACGCGCGCTACGCCGAAGCGGCCGGCGCCTCCAGCCTGCTGGTCCTGTCCCCCTGGTACTACACGCCCGACCAGGACGAGATCTACGGGCACTACCAGCGGGTGGCCGAGGCCACCAGCCTGCCGGTCATGATCTACAACAACCCGTTCACCTCGAAAGTGGACATCCAGGCCGCCACCGTGGCCCGGCTGGCCCGGCTGGAGACCATCAAGGGCATCAAGGAAAGCACCGGCGACATCCGCCGGCTCACCGAGATCCGCACCCTCACCGACGACGGCATCACCCTGTTCTGCGGCTGGGAGGACATGGCCTTCGAATCCTTCGCCGCCGGCTGCACGGGCTGGGTCTGCGTGATCGGCAACATCCTGCCCAGGGCCGCGGTGGAACTGTTCGAGCTGGTGGTGGAGCAGAAGGACCTCGATGCCGGGTGGCGGCTCTACAAGCGCATGCTGCCGATCCTCCGGTTCCTGGAATACGCCGGCAAGACCCAGAAGGCGCTCAAGCACGTCATGGACGGCATGGGCCTGGCCGGCGGGTATTGCAGCAGCCCGAAGCTGCCCCTGGACCCGGAGAGCGCGGCGCGGATCGACGCCCTGGTCCGGGCGTTCCGGGAAGGTTAGGGGCCGCAAGCGGACAAGGTCATTCCTTCACGGCGGCCTGGCCTCCAACCTGCACCTGGAAGCCCCGCCCCTCCAGGAAGCGCCTGGCCCAGGCCATCCGGTCTGGGCCGAAGGCGGGGCTGGCGGGCATGGCGCTGGTCCGGCCCAGCCGCTGGTGCCCGGGTTCGCCCGGGCGGTGGTACGGCAGCAGTTCGATCCTTTCCACTCCGGGCAGGGAGCGGACGAAGTCGGCCGTGGCGGCGAGGTTGTCCGTGCCGTCGTTCACCCCGGGGATCAGCGGCATCCGGATCACCATCCGCCGGCCTTCCCGGGCGAGGCGCTGGGCGTTCTCCAGGATCTGCTCGTTGCTCCGGCCGGTGAGGCGCCGGTGCTCGTCCGGATCCATGTGCTTGAGGTCGTACAGGAACAGGTCGACTTCCCCGGCGAGCTTCTGGAAATGGTGCCAGGGCGTGTCCCCGCAGGTCTCCACCGTCGTGTGCCGGCCTTCCTCCCCGTGCCGGTAGCACCGGAGCAGCTCGGCCGCGAAGTCGGCCTGGGCCAGCGGCTCGCCGCCGGAAAGGGTGAGCCCGCCGCCGGAGGCTTCGGAGGCGAGAGCGTCCTTCATGACCTCGGCCAGCACCTCGGTCACGGTCATCCAGCGTCCCATCAGGTTCATGGCCTCCCCGGGACACTGCTCGGCGCACGCCCCGCAGTAGTCGCAGCGCGCCGGATCCAGCCGCCTGGCGCCGCCGGCCTCGGCGCCCAGGGCCCCGCGGGGACAGGCCGGCAGGCAGAGGTCGCAGCCCAGGCAGCGTTCCTTCAGCCAGACCAGGTCCGGGCGCCGGGCCTGGGATTCGGGGTTGCCGCACCACAGGCAGTGCAGCGGACAGCCCTTGAAGAACACCGTGGTGCGCAGTCCCGGGCCGTCACGGAGGGCGCAGGAGCGGATATCGAAGATGAGGGCGGTTGCCGGGTCGGGCGGGGGGATCTGGGCCACGCTGCACTCCGTGCTCGGTGCGGAAAGGCGGACGGCTGGTTGCTCCGGGCCGGGGACTGTTCCCGGAGATGTTTGAAACCCTATGACAAGTATATGAACTGTTTTTATATTTTCCATCCCCGTTCGTATGCGTCCAGGTCCCCCCATTCCGGCCGTGGTCGTTCGGGGGGACCTGAGTGATTGCCTGGACGGCCGCCCTAGGCCTGCAGAGTGGCCAGCGCCGCCTCAAGGAACGCGGTGACCAGCGGGTGCGGCCGGGCCGCGGTGGAGCGGGCCTGGGGCACGTACAGGGTGCCCATGAAGAAGGGGTGGCCGGGCAGTTCCATGACCCGGAGCTCCCCGTCGGGATCCCTCCCGGTGAACTGCATGGGACCTTCCTCAAGCACCTCCACGCAGTCCGGGTTGATGCCGAAGTTGCAGTAGTAGCGCTCCTTGGCGGTGAGCGCGGCGTAGATGGCCGCCACCCGGGAACCGGGGGTGAACTCGAGCTTCAGGGTCCGCCCGGCCAGGGCGTACTCCAGTTCGGAAATGAAGAGGGTGGACGCGTACGGATCGTACTCCGCATGCTGGGCGTCCCGGAAGCCGAGCGCGTTGCGGGCGTACTCCAGCACCATGTGCTGGAACCCGCCGCAGGTGCCCAGGCACGGAACCCCGTTCTTCCGGGCCTGGCGGATGGCCCAGAGGGTCTGGTCCAGGTTCTTGTATGGGCTGCCCGGCGCCACCCAGATGGCCGAATGGCGCTGGAACAGATCCGGCCCGATCGCGTCGGTGGAAACCCAGACGGCCTCCAGCTCCGCTCCCAGGAAGGCGCGGGAATGGGCGATGGCGGCCTCGGTCGCGGCATGCGGCGGAAAGCTGGGCGAGTATTCGCCCAGCAGGGCGATCGGCTTGATCATTGGTGAACCTTTTATGACATCATCGCAACTTGGTTTGGAACGCCCGCTCAAGGGCTGCAATGAATTATCCAACAACCATCCATGCAAGTGGATAGAATCAACCCACTTTTTCCGGAGCAGCCATGCAACTCAGCGCCCGCAATGTCCTCAAAGGCCGCATCACCCAGGTGACCCACGGCGCGGTGGAATCGGAGATCGTCATCGAGCTTTCGAAGGGGGTCGAGATCGTTTCGACCATCACCAAATCCTCTGCCGAAAAGATGAACCTCAAACCGGGCGATCAGGCCCACGCCATCATCAAGGCCTCCAACGTGATCGTCGGGGTGGATTAGGCTCCATTTCCGGGTTCCGCCCGTTGGCTGAAGGCGTGCCGCCTGCCGGAAGCTTGGAAGGCGCAGCTCAGGCCTTCTCCCGCGCCGCCTCCACCCTGGCGAGGAACGCCGGGAACAGGGAAAGCGCCTGGCCGTAGTCGTAGGTCTCGATCCGGGCCTTCATCGGCGCCAGGGCCTCGAGCAGGGGATTGCCCCTGAGCAGGCCGGCCAGTTCCGACAGGTGCTGCCCTGCCCTGGCGTCGTCTTCCCGCAGGGCCTGCCGGAGCGCTTCCATCACCCCCAGCACGGCGGGCCAGGCCAGGGCCGCGCCGGGGTCCGCGGTCTCCTCCCGGTCCGGCAGCAGGGCCAGGCCTTCCACCAGCTCGCGCTGGCGCTCCCGGATCCGTTCCAGCCGCTCCGGCCAGGCGGGTCCGCCGCCCTCCCGCAGGAAGTGCTCCAGGTCCCGGGCGGCCGCCCCGACCTCCTCCGCCCCCAGGTTCAGGGCGGCGCCCTTCAGGGAATGGGCCAGGCGCAGGGCGGTTTCCGGATCCCCCTGGGCCAGGGCGGCGCCGATGCCGGCCAGTTCTTCCGCCTGCCCCGCCCCGAAGCGCCGGAGCAGCCGCAGGTAGGTTTCCCGGCCGAGCTCCAGCCGGCCCATGGCCGCGGCGAGGTCCACCCCCCGGACCTTGCCGGCCGCCGGGGCCTCGGCCGGCGGGGCCGCGGGGAAAGCGAAGCCCGCCTTCAGGATCAGGCTGGACAGGATCCGCACCAGGCGGGGCGGATCGACGGGCTTGGCGAGGTGGCCGGTCATGCCCGCCGCCAGCACCTGTTCGCGCACGGCGGCCGTGTCGTCGGCGGTCAGGGCGATGATCGGCAGGTCCGCCCACCGGGAGTCGGCGCGGATGGTCCGGGCGGCTTCGAGCCCGCCCATGCCGGGCATCTGCAGATCCATGAGGACCGCGTCGAAGGGCCGTTCCCGGAGCCGTTCCAGGGCCTCCCCGCCATCGCCGGCCACGGTCACGCCGGCCCCGGCGCGCTGCAGGATCTCCCTGACCAGCCGCTGGTTCAGCTTGTGGTCCTCGGCCAGGAGCACCCGGATCCCGGCCAGGGGCCGGATCCCGGCCGGGACGCCGGCCCGCTCCGGCGCGATCTCCGGGAGGGTCAGCACCAGGGAGAAGCGGCTGCCCAGCCCCGGCTGGCTCGACACTTCGATCTCGCCGCCCATCATCCGGGCCAGCCGCAGGGAGATGGCCAGACCCAGGCCCGTGCCTCCGAACCGGCGGGTGATGGATTCATCGGCCTGGGTGAAGGGCTGGAACAGGCCGGCCATCTGGGCCTGGGTCATGCCGATCCCGGTGTCGCCCACTTCGAAGCACAGCCGGACCCAGTCCCCGGCACGCTCCAGGAGCCGGGCCGCGAGCGTCACCTGCCCGCTTCCGGTGAACTTGACCGCGTTGCTGCCGAGGTTCAGGAGCACCTGGCCCAGGCGCAGCGGATCGCCCAGCACCGCGGACGGCAGTCCGGGGTCCAGTTCGACGGTCAGCCGCAGGCCCTTTTCCGCCGCCCGCTGGGCGAGGATCCCGGACAGGGTCTCCATGGCCGCCCGCGGATCGAACTGGGTTTCCTCCAGCTCGAGCCGCCCCGCCTCGATCCTGGAGAAATCCAGGAGGTCGCTGATGAGGCCGTGCAGATGCTCGGCCGAGACCTCGGCCTTGTCCAGATAGTCCTTCTGCTTCGGGCTCAGGGCGGTGTCCTGGAGCAGATGGATGAACCCCAGCACGGCGTTGAGCGGCGTCCGGATTTCGTGGCTCACGTTGGCCAGGAACGCGCTCTTGGCCTGGTTGGCCGCTTCTGCCGCCTGCTTGGCGGCCTTCAGGGCCTCCTCGGTGCGCATCAACTCGGTCACGTCCTCCTTCACCGCGACATAGCAGGTGATCCTGCCCCGGTCGTCGAGCACCGGCGAGATGGTCGCCCTTTCCCAGAACAGCTCTCCGTTCTTCTTGCGGTTGTTGAACTTGCCCCGCCAGACCTGGCCGGCCCGGATGGTCTCCCAGAGTTCCCGGTAGAAGTCCGCCCCGTGGACGCCCGACTTGAGCTCCCGGATGTTCCGGCCCAGCGCTTCCGCGGCGGAGTAGCCGGTGAGGGTCTGGAAGGTGGCGTTGACGTACTCGATGGTCCCGTCCAGACCGGTGACCACCACCGTGGCCGGGCTCTGTTCCAGCGCCAGCTTCAGCTTGCGGATCTCCCGCTCGGCCAGCCGGGCCTTCGCCTCCCGTTCCCGGGGGCCGGCGCCCGTCCGCAGGTTCCGCGTGGTCCGCGCCATGCCCTTCAATCCCCGAACGCGGCCGTGACCGCCAGGATGTCCGGGAGCCGGGCCAGGAAGGCCTCCACCACCCTGGGCTCGAAGTGGCCGCCCGAACCCTTGACCAGTTCGGCCACGGCCGCTTCCACCGGCCAGGCCGGCTTGTACGGGCGCAGGCTGGTGAGGGCGTCGAACACGTCGGCCACCGCCACGATCCGCCCCGGCAGGGGGATGGCTTCAAAGGCCAGGCCCCGGGGGTAGCCGGTCCCGTCCCACCGCTCGTGGTGGGTGAGCGCCACCTCGGCCGCCATCCGCAGCAGCGGGGAGTTGTGGCTGCCGATGATGCGGTGGCCGATCTCCGGGTGGGTGCGCATGATGGCCCATTCGTCAGGGTCCAGCTTGCCGGGTTTCTGCAGCACCCGGTCGGGGATGCCGATCTTGCCGATGTCATGCATGGGCGCAGCCTGCAGCAGGGTGTCCGCCTCGGCGGCCGGAAACCCCAGTTCCAGGGCGATGATCCGGCTGACATGGCTCATGCGCATGACGTGCATGCCGGTCTCGTTGTCCTTGTACTCGGCCGCCCGGCCCAGGCGCTGGATGATCTCCAGGCGGGATTCCTGCAGCTCCAGGGTGCGCTCGCGCACCGCGGCCTCCAGGGTCCGGTTCTGGTCGTGCAGGGCCAGGTGGGTCCGCACCCTGGCCCGGACCCGGGGGGCGCTGATGGGCTTGGTGATGTAGTCCACGCAGCCCAGGTCGAAGCCCTTCTGCTCATCCTCCGGGGTCTCCTTGGCGGTGACGAACAGCACCGGGATGGCCCGGGTGCGGGGATCGGCCTTGAGCCGGCGGATCACTTCGTAGCCATCCATATCGGGCATCATGATGTCGAGCAGGATCAGGTCCGGAGCCTCGTCCTGGGCGGCGATCTCCAGGGCCCGGGCGCCGCCGGAGGCCACCTTCACCCGGTAGGCCGGGGCCAGGATCCCCTGCAGGATGTCGATGTTTCCGGGGGTGTCGTCCACGACCAGGACGGTGGCGAGCGGCGGGAACGGGTCGGACAAGCTCGCCTCCGGTGGATGCAACCATGATAGTGCCAACCGGTCCTTGGCTGTAGTTTTCAATATCCGGGTTTCCGGCCCTGCCCTATGGGATCCGGTCCACGGCCGCGAGCACCTGCCCGGCGTCCAGGCCCATGAGGCAGCGGGTGTCGCCCAGGCGGCAGATGGTCTTCATGCAGGCGATGCAGTCGAGATCCTCCCGGCGCACCAGCTGCACCCGGCCCCGGGGCAGGGAGCCGGCCGGATCCGTGGGGCCGAAGACCACCACCACCGGGATGCCGCAGGCGGCGGCGAGGTGGGAGAACCCGCTGTCGTGCCCCACCAGGCCCGCCGCCCGGGACAGCACCGCGGCCGAGACCGGCAGGTCCATCCGGCCCACGAGGCTCGGGGTTCCCGGGCAGGCCTCGAGGATGAGGGCCGCCTCCGCCCGGTCGCTGGTATTGGCCCCCAGCAGGGCGTGGGGCCGGCCCTGGGCCTGGAGATGGCGCACCAGCGCCACCCATGTCGCGACCGGCAGCCGCTTGTTGGTGGAGGCGGCGCCGAGCGACAGGGCCAGGAAGTTCTCAGGCAGGCCCGCCTCCCGGAGCCGTTCCCGGGCGGTCCCGAAGCTCTCCGGCCGGGGCACGAAAGGCGGAAGCGCGGCCGCCGGGGCGGCCGCAGGGAAGGCCCTGGCGATCAGGGCGCCGTAGCGGTCGATCTGGTGCCCTCCGAGCGCCTTGAAGGAGCGGGAGGCGTTGGCGAAGAGGAACCCGCACCCTTCCCGCCAGCCGATCCGCAGGGGCACCCGGGCCAGCAGGCCCGCCAGCAGGGCGCGGGTGCTCCGGGGCAGCACCAGCACCGCCCGCGCCTCGGCTTCCCGCAGGGTGCGGGCCATGGCGAACGCGCTGGGCTTGCTCGACGGATCGCCGCATGCGCCGGTGAAGGCGGCGCTGCCCCGGAACAGGTCGACGACCGCCTCGGGGCCCCAGGCCACCAGCGGCAGGCCCAGGGCCCGGAGCGGTTCGAGCGACTGGTGGATCATCACGCTGTCGCCGATGTAGCGGCTCAGCCTGACCCAGACGGCTCCCGGGGGGATTCCGCCCGCTTGCGGGGCCGCGGCGTCGCTCACCGGCACAGGCCAGTCATCGGCTCGATCCGTTGTCTGCGCTTTTCCACCCGATGGCCCCCGCTGAATCCGTGCTTCCGACGCCATGATACCATTTGCCTTGTCGTGCCCGTCTGGGCCGGAGGTGATATGTCCCGGCACGGGCTGGCCAGATTCGAGGAGGCGCTTGCGCGCGGCTTCGCGCCCGGAGACGAGGCTGAAGTCTGGTTCCGGCTTCCGGTCCAGCTGGGCGACCTGGTCATGGCGCTGCCCACCATCTGGGCCATCCAGCAGCGCTGGCGCCGGAGCGCCGCGGAAAAGGGCATCGGCCTGCGTTTCGTGTTCACCGGCAAGCGCTCGGCGTCGCTGTTCAGCGAAGCCGATCCGGGGATCGCCGCCCAGTGCCTGGTCGACGAGGACACCCCGGAAAGCGCTTCGCCCTGGCGGATCCGCAAGCTGTGGGGGCAGCGGCCGCCGGTGGCCCTGATCAACTTCTCGAAGTCGGACCGGATCAAGCTGGCCGCGTGGATCGGCGGGGTGCCGGTCCGGGCCGGGATCCGCGACGGCAGCAACAACTGGTGCTATCACTTCTCCCACCCCTTCCTGCATTTCCAGGCGCCGGGGCACCGCATCTTCCGCTACCGGCCCCTGCTGGAATGGCTGGCCGGGCCCGGTGCCCAGCCTCTCTTCCTGCCGCTGACCCCGGAGCGGATGGGCGGCGGCGCGGTGCTGGCCAGGCTGGCGGCCGCGGGCTGGAGCGGCGGCTCCTACGTGGTCTTCGGGCCCAAGCCGCATGCCCGGACGCCCCAGCGGCAGTGGTTCCCCAAGGACCAGCCCTGGATCCGGCTCGCCGCGCTGGCCCGGGCCGAGGGCCATCTTCCGGTGTTCGTGGGCGGCCCGGAACACCGGGCCGACCTGGAGGCGCTGGCCGGGAAATGCCAGGGGGTGTCCCTGGCCGGGGACACCAGCCTGCCCGGACTGGCCGCGCTCATGGCGGGATCGTTCGGGTGCGTGTGCGTGGATTCCGGCCCGGCCCACCTGGCCGCGGCCACCGGCGCGGCGACGGTGGTCCTGTTCGGCTACGGGATCGAGTACTACGATCTGCCCAACGGTCCGCGGGTGGTGGCGCTGCGCGGCGCGCCGGCCGGCACCCACCCCTACGACGAAGCCGCCAGCGATTTCGCCGATGCCGACCATCCCTGGTGCCGGGCCACCGCCAACCTTCCGCCCGGGAGGGTCTGGGCCGTCGTCAAGGCGCTGGCCGCGGAAGGGGCTTAGGCAATGTAACAAAATAACTATTGCCAAATTCGCCAAAGAACCGATACTGGTTCATGGCGATCAATGAAGACATTCGACGACGTTTTGAACTGCT
>Ga0316217_10001027_pt1 | contig 37866 bp, 35 predicted proteins | sample 1anoAmetaG_FD_203633 | JGI IMG/M metagenome (GOLD analysis project Ga0316217, IMG submission 203633) | Freshwater microbial communities from Trout Bog Lake, Wisconsin, USA - 1anoA | ecosystem: Environmental > Aquatic > Freshwater > Lake > Hypolimnion/Profundal zone | place: USA: Wisconsin...
GGGCAGATCGCCCATGATGCGGATGCCGTGCTGCCGGCACTTATCGCGCACCGCTCCCCATTGCCGGAAGAACTCCCACTGCCAGAATTTGTTGGCGGCAATCTCTACCGCCAGCTTTTTGCGCCAACGCGCCAGCGCCTCCGGCTTGCGCGACGCCAGCTCCGGCTCCCACCGCGTCCACGCCTTGCCACCGTGGGCGTCCTTGGCCGCCATGAACAGTGCATAATCCTCCAGCCACTCCGCATGTTCGGCGCAAAACGATTGAAAATTCGCCTGCACCTCGCCGCCCTTGCCAACCGCCGTGGCAAAACGCCGCGCCGCCTTGCGCAGCAAGGCAAAGCGCACGCTGATCACCGCACCGTATTCAATCGAGCCCTTGGGAAACTCGGGAACCGCCGCAAGGTCGCCCGCCACCAGCCATCCCTGTTCCGCCAGCCGCTCCAGGCTGATCAGCAGCGGATTGCCCGCAAAAGCCGAGAGCCCCTGATAAGGAGAATTCCCGTAGCCCGTCGGATTGATCGGCAGCACCTGCCAGATCTTCTGTCCCGCGTCGGCTAAAAACTGCACGAACGCAAGCGCCTCCGGTCCTAAGTCACCCGAGCCAAACGCCCCGGGCAGCGAGGTCGGATGCAGCAGAACTCCGGAGCTGCGCACAAACTTCATGGCAATCACACTATCCGCGAAGTCTCTTTTCCGCAACCGGCACTCAGTGCGCAGACTGCGCTGTCTAGTCACGAGACACTTTGGGAAAGATGTTCTGCTGCTGAACATCGCGGTCAACAGATATCGCTGAGATGTGCTGTTTGATTTCTATGGATCGATGCACCGGCGATTGGGACTGTCGCTTAAGAAGCTTTTGGCAGGAAGCGTGAATACTTAGTTCTCTGTAATCCATGCAAAACAAATCTACTGGAGGCGTTTCTTTTTTGTGAGTCACACATTATCCTCTCAGTTCAATCCGGTAGCGTGAACTTTACGGGAGCAACAAAGCGGTGAGGAAGTTTGACCCAGCAAAGAACGGGCTTGGAGGCCAAATTGAGATCACAGTTAAAAGTCGTGAGCGGAATTCTCACCAGTTTGTTGTTATCCCTTGTTACCGGCTGCGGCGGCAGCGGAACCGGTGTTTCCATCGCGCTGAGTAGTGGAAACACGACCAGACTCGCAGGTAGTGCAGCGGTGACCCTGACCGCTACGGTAAGCCATGCCACGAACACGGACGTTACCTGGACTTTCAGCGGCGAAGGTTGCGGCACGTTTGCAGTTGTCGGCAACACTGCGACTTATACTCCGCCGGCGGAGTCCGCACTGATCTCCGACTGCACGGCGACGATTACGGCGACCTCGGTAGCAAAGACCTCGGCAACACGCAAGATTGTGTTTACCGTGAAGGCCGTCACGCTCACACTACCCGGTGGAGAAAGCCTGTCGCAGACCGTGAGCGCCGCCGGCGCAGGCATTACGCTGACGGTTGACATCACCAACGACAATAGCGGCGATGGGGTGACCTGGACTTTGAGCGGCGCGGCAGCGTCTGCGCTCAAAACAGCGAATACAGCAGCGTGGGGTCTCGCCGATCAGGCTATACGCAGGTCAACCTGGCTGAGCGCGGGAGCCCGGCCTGCAATCGCGCCAACTACTTGCGGCAGCCTGTCGGCAACCAGCGGTACCTCGGTGACATTTACGCCGCCGGCGGTTGGGCCTTGCACCGCAACGATTACGGCCTCGGCCAGCGCGAACTCCAACGTTACGCAGATATTCACCATTACCGTGAACGCGGCTGTGGTGCCGACGTACACGATTGGCGGTACTGTCTCAGGATTGAACAGCGGAACTTCGGTCGTGTTGCTGGACAACGGCACGGATGCGTTGACGGTTTCTTCCAACACTTCCTTTACGTTTACTACGCCAATCGCGAGCGGGAGCGACTACCTGGTGACGGTTGGAACGGAGCCCACCGGAGAGAGCTGCCAGATCACCAACGGCGGGCCGCTGCCTGTCTCGGCAAAGGTCACGAATGTAGCCGTTACGTGCACAGCGGTAACCGGTCCCAGCGTGGTGGCCGAACATGAACTGGCACAGACAGGGCTGGCGATTGCGCTCGCCTCCAACGTGCTGCAGAGTCAACTGGTGGTCCTTTCGTACGCCCAAAGCCAATCCCTTGCCTGCACTGCGTCAAGCGATGGAAGCTACAGCTTTGCAACGGGAGCAACTCCGACGGTGACCATCCCTGGCACGACACCAACTCCAATCTATCCGTTGACCGTGTATTACGGCTCCACTTGCGCGACTCCATACATTGTGGCTGACGTGACGGGTGCGGACGTGAGCACCGATACCTTGCAGGAGACTGCCACCTATTACGATACCAACGGAGTGACGGAACTGGGAACCCTCACCGTCTCGGAGACGATTACCGTAACGGGCTCGGGCAATAACGAGTCGTTCTCGGCAAATGGGCTTGGCATCTTTACGCCGAAAAGCGGCGCGGTACCGGTGCAATTGGGGTTGTATTGCACGATTACCGAGGGCGTGACGACAGCGCAGTGCGGGGGTGGAGTAGCACAGAATTTCCCCGCGCTGAATGGCGGTCTGGCGATCGGGGCGGTGACGCCTTTGACGCTGACTTTAAACTCCGGCAGTACCGGGGCGGTGAGCTTTACTGGCGGCGGTACCGCTTATACCGGACCGATGAATTCGCTCACACTTAAGAACCCGCAACTGGACCAATTGGTCATTGCAGAAGGAGCGGGGGCAACGGAATATACGACAACCTCCGCAACCGGCAGCGCAGCCTCATTCACTCTGTTCCCGCCGGTGCCGACGTCATGGACGCTCACCGATGCAACCCATGACGAGCAAATCGACATAGCCGTGGTGCCCGTGACCCTCGATTCGAGCATCACCATTAAACAGATCAGCACGGGCAACACGCTGGCAACGGGCGAGGTCGATCAGTCCGGCACGAGCACGGGCTCGGGCAACATGACCTACTCCGATGGCAGCACCGCGGCCATCACGGGTTGGACATTGGCCGACTGAAAACCTGCGGGCTCCTCTGCGGGGGAGCCCACAACAACCCTTTTCACTTCGAGCTCTCGCGACAGGACAATGGCGGCGGATGGCCCTCACGGCATTCCGTTGCCATTGCTTGTTGGCGCGTGGTCGGATAGGCTGGTGCGTTTGCATCTGACTTGGGTGAGGAGCGGACGGGTGTGCCGAAATCGAGTGCAATCCACAACCAACTGACCAGCACGGTGGAGACCGGCGGGGCGCGGTACGTGCGCAATGCAGAGGCGATGCGGGCGCTGGTGGCGGAACTGCGCGCACAAGAGGAAACCATTCGCGAGGGCGGCGGCGCCAGAGCCATTGAGGCGCAGCACAAAAAGCACCGGCTGACGGCGCGGGAGCGGATTGCACTGCTGCTGGACCCAGGCGTGAACGGCGCGGAGACCGAGTGGTTTGAGCTGGGGCTGCACGCGGCGCACGGGATGTATGAGGAGTGGGGCGGAGCTCCCGCGGCGGGGGTGGTGACCGGGCTGGGACGCGTGGCGGGGCGGCTGTATATGGTGATCGCCAACGACGCCACGGTGAAGGCCGGAGCGTTTTTTCCGATGACCGCGAAAAAGGTAATACGGGCGCAGAATATCGCCATGGAAAACAGCTTGCCGGTCATTTACCTGGTGGACAGCGCGGGGGTGTTTCTGCCGCTGCAGGAGGATGTGTTTCCGGACCAGGACGATTTTGGGAGGGTGTTCCGCAACAACGCGGTGATGTCGGCGCGAGGGATTCCGCAGATCACGGCGATCATGGGGATGTGCGTGGCCGGAGGCGCGTATCTGCCCGTGATGTGCGACCACGTACTGATGACCGAGGGGAGCGGATTGTTTCTGGCCGGTCCGGCGCTGGTGCAGGCCGCGATTGGACAGAAGATGAGCGCCGAAGAGCTGGGCGGCGCACGGATGCACGCGGAGATCAGCGGGACGGTGGACTTCCACGAGCCGGACGACGAGGCGTGCATTGCGCGGGTGCGCTCGCTGGTGGAAAAGATGGGGGCGCGTCCGGAAGCTCCGTTTGACCGCGCCGAGGCGGTGGCTCCGCGGTATAAGGCGGAGGAGATTTACGGCATCTTCGACGGCGCCCTGGGCAACGATGCGGCGCGTCAGTATGACATGCGGGAGATCGTGGCGCGCGTGGTGGACGACTCGCGCTTCGACGAGTACAAGAATGGCTACGGCGAGACGCTGCTGTGCGGCTACGCGCGCATCGACGGGCACGCGGTGGGAATTGTGGCCAACCAGAAGCTGAACGCCACCCAGATCGACGCCAAGGGCGACAAGCACATCGAGTTCGGCGGGGTGATCTACAAGGAGAGCGCAGAGAAGGCGGCGCGCTTCATCATGGACTGCAACCAGGGGCGGATTCCGCTGGTGTTTCTGCACGACGTGAACGGCTTCATGGTGGGGCGCGATGCGGAGTGGAGCGGCATCATTCGCGCCGGGACAAAGATGGTGAACGCGGTGGCCAACTCGGTGGTGCCGAAGATCACGGTGATTGTGGGCGGCTCGTTTGGCGCGGGACACTATGCGATGTGCGGCAAGGCCTACGATCCGCGATTTGTATTTGCCTGGCCCACGGCGCGCTACACGGTGATGAGCGGCGAGGCGGCGGCCGGCACGCTGGTGGAAATCAAGATAAAGCAGATGGAGCGCGAGGGCAAGACAGTGGACGAGTCCGCACGCAAGCAGTTGTATGATTCGATCTGCGCGACATACACGGAACAGATGAAGCCGCAATATGGAGCGGCGCGGTTGTGGATCGACAAGATCATTGATCCGTCGCAGACGAGAGAGGCGCTGGCGTGGGCACTGGCGGCGGCACGGTGTAATCCGGTGGTGAAGAAGTTCAGCGTGGGGGTGTTGCAGACGTGAAAGGGTTGTCATGCGAAAACGCTTTTTAGACTTCATATGGGTGGTAGTCGTTGCTGTGGTGGCCGGGGTTATGTTTCTTGGAGCTAGCTGCCTTGCACAGCCACAACAACAGTCAAGAACTGACAGGGATGGCTCGCTAAAGCATTTTCTTCAGAGCTTCGTCGGGCTCCCGCCCGACGAAGGAGAGAACGATACACAATATTCCGCCGCTTTCGTTGACCTGCGGGACGACGGCGCGCAGGAAGTCATTGTTTACCTCAGCGGAAGTGCCTGGTGTGGGACTGGTGGGTGCACCATGTTGATCTTGGCTCCGGAAGGCATGTCATATAAAGTCGTGACAAAGACCACAGTTACGCGGCTACCGATCCGCGTGTTAACCACGAAATCAAATGGCTGGCACGACATAAGCGTCGTGGCGCGTATCAATGGAATTGAGCCTCTCTACGATTCAATCCTTTCCTTTGATGGCAAAACCTATCCAAATAATCCTTCGATGCCCCCGGCACATCGATTGAAGGGGAAGGTTGAAGGGAAGACGGTAATGTCCGAAACGGCGGGGGACAGACCTCTGTATTGATGACCTTATGACAGACAACGCAGTGAAGATCGTGGAGTGTCCGCGCGATGCGTGGCAGGGATTGTCGCGGCATATTCCGGCAGAGACGAAGGCGGAATATCTGCGGGCTCTGGTGTCGGCGGGGTTCAAGCAGATCGACGCGGTGTCGTTTGTCTCGCCGCGACTGGTGCCGCAGATGGCCGACAGCGAAGACGTGCTGAAACGTCTGGACCCGCCCGACGACGTGGAGATCATCGGCATCGTAGTAAACGAACAAGGCGCGGATCGCGCTCTGGCCACCGACGCGGTGCACACGCTGGGATTTCCGTATTCGATCAGCGAGACGTTTTTGCAGAAGAACCAGAACCAGTCGGCGGAGGAAAACAGCGAGGCGCTGGAGGCGGTGTGGCGCAAGGCAGAAGCCAACGGGCTCGATATGGTGGCCTATGTTTCGATGGCCTTCGGCAATCCGTATGGCGACGCGTGGGACGTGGATGAAGTAGTGCAGGCGGTGCAGAACATCGCCGACCTGGGAATTCAAACGATCTCGCTGGCAGACACGGTGGGACTGGCTTCACCGGAGACGGTGACCGAGGTGATGGGTGCCGTGGCGAGTGCGTGCGAGGGGATCGAGGTAGGCGCACATCTGCATGCGCGGCGGGAGCAGGCGGCGGCCAAGATTGTGGCGGCCTACGAGGCGGGCTGCCGGAGGTTCGATGCGGCGCTGGGCGGGCTGGGAGGATGTCCGTTTGCGCAGGATGCGCTGGTGGGCAACGTGCCGACCGAGGTAGTACTGCGCACCCTGGCCGAACACGGCGCGCCGGTGCCGATCCGCAAGCCGCTGGAGAATCTGCTGCGTATGAGTGAGGACATTGCACTGCGGTTTACGCGGTAAGGGGCGCAGAGACGAGGCGTTGCGCCGGCGATGTGTGCTACTCTGCTGCTGAATATTTCATTCTACATACCAGCTTCTACGTGCCATCTTTGGCACGCCGGGACAGGCTCGCGATGATACGACGCACTCTACCCTTCTTCTTTCTGCTGATAGCGATGTTCCCACAGATGGCTGCGTCGCAGGACGCCAAGCCGGCGGGCACGGCGGATTCACTGGCGGCGGCCGACAAACTGTACCGCACGGGAAACCTGGATGAGGCCGCGCAGCGGTACGATTCCCTGCTGGCGGCCGATCCGAGAAATTTCCATGCGCGGGCGCAGTTGATGGAAGTCCGCCTGGTGCAGCAGCGCGTTGACGATGCCTACGAACTTGGAAGAGCTGGGCTGGCCTTGCCCGCGCACACCGCAGAGCTGTTGACCGCCATGGGCGACGTGCAGTTCCGCCGCGGTGAGATGGCCGACGCCGAGGCCAGCTATCAGCATGCCGTGCGGGTGAACGCACCGGGGCCGGGCGCGCATCTTGGTCTGAATAAGCTGTATCGCGCCTGTTCGATGTACCGGCTGGCCTATGATCAGCTAAAGATGGCCCATGACATTGCGCCGCAGGACCCGGAGGTGCAGCGCGCTTGGTTCAACATGCTGCCGCGCAAAGAGCGGCTGCAGGCGATGGATGAATATCTCGCCTCGCCGCACCCGGACGATGCCGATTCCACCCGGTGGATGAAGGAACACGCCGAGTACCTGCGGGCGACGATGGATCAACCCGCACACTCCTGCCGGCTGGTGAGCAAGGTAGAAAAGACGGACACCCCCCTGCTGGAGTTGTTACGGACCACCACCAGCGTTCGCGGCTATGGACTGCAGGTGAAGCTGAACGATCGCGGATACAGGATGTTGCTGGATACAGGCGCGAGCGGAATCACCGTGGGCCGTAAGGAGGCCGAGCGGGCGGGGCTGGAAAAGATTACCCAGGCGAGCATTGGTGGCATTGGAGACGAGGGGCCGCAGAGCGGATACACGGCGGTGGCCAGGCACATTCGCATTGGAGAGCTGGAGTTTGAGGATTGCGTGGTGGAGGTCTCGGATCGCAGGTCGGTGAACGGAGAGGATGGGCTGATCGGCGCCGATGTTTTCGATTCCTACCTGGTGGATATCGACGGGCCCGGCATGATGTTGCATCTGTCTCCGCTGCCCAAACGGCCCGACGACGCAGCCAGCGCGGCCACGTTGAAGACGGACAGCGAGAATCCGGACGTGGCCAGGGACACGGGAATCGGGGGCAAGAACGACACCGCCATCCTGCTGCCGAAAGACCGCTACGTGGCGCCGGAGATGGCGTCGTGGACCAGGGTCTTCCGCTTCGGACACCAGCTGCTGGTCCCCACGCGGGTCAACGATACGCAGAGCATGTTTTTTGCGATCGATACCGGATCGTTCGCCAACACGATCTCCACTTCCGCGGCACGCAAGGTGGCGAAGGTGCGCGAGCAGGACATGATGACGGTGCGCGGCCTGAGCGGAGAGGTGAACAAGGTTTATGAGGCAAACAAGGTGACGCTGCAGTTCAGCAGCTTCAAGCAACAGAACCTGGATATGGTTGCCCTGGATCTTTCGGGGATGAGCAGGCACCTGGGCACGGAGCTTTCCGGCTATCTGGGCTTTCCGCTGCTGAATTTGCTGGAGGTAAAGATCGATTACCGCGACGGGCTGGTGGACTTCGGCTTCGACCCCAAGAAGGTTGCGCCGTATATGCCTTGAACGGCCGGGACGGGACCGGAGGCTTCGCTTCGGGGTTGCCCGAGGAGCGGGCGCAGGGGTAAGCTGTGGCCGCCATGTACATCACGCTCAAGCTCACGTATGAAGGCAGGATCGCGGCTCTTACCCTGAACCGGGCGGCGCAGCGCAACGCGATCAATCAGGCGATGATCGACGAACTCCAGGAGGCGCTGCGAGAGGTGGAACAATCCTCCGCGCAGGTGCTGATTGTCTACGGCGAGGGCAAGGCGTTTTGCGCCGGGATGGACCTGGAAGATTTGCGCGCGCTGGCGGCGCAGACGGCGGAGGAGAACCATCGCCACAGCCAGCGCATCGCGGGGCTGTTCCGCGCGCTGTATGAATTTCCCAAAACGACCATTGCTGCGGTACACGGGGCGGCCACTGCGGCGGGCGCGGGACTGGCCACGCTATGCGACTTTACCCTGGCTGGGCCGGAGGCGCGTTTTGGCTACACCGAGGTGCGGATCGGATTTGTTCCGGCGATTGTTGGGGCGTTCCTGGTGCGGCAAGTTTTGGAGAAGCACGCCCGCGAACTGCTGCTGACGGGACGCATCATCGGCGCCCGGGAGGCCTATCGCATCGGGCTGGTGAATGAGCTGGTGGCAGAAGGGGAGCTGCACGAACGGGCGCATCGGCTGGCCGAGGAGTTGCTGGAAAATTCTCCGGCGTCGCTGCGGGCGACCAAGGCAGCGCTGCGGAGCTTTGACGGGGACGCGCTGGGCCGCGACCTGGAGATCGGGATGGAGGCCAACGCAGCCATGCGCGCCACAGCCGATTTCAAAGAGGGCGTGACGAGCTTTCTGGAGAAGCGCAGGGCGCGGTGGAGCGCGTGAGAGAAAGCCCCCTGCCGCAAGCATGTTGCTTCCCACCTTAGCCGCGCAAAAGCGGCGCGTCCAAGGTGGGGCACCCGTCGGCGGTCGAGACTCGTACGTCCCACATCTGCTAACTGCGGCAGATAGGGGGCACCTTCAGTCGGAAAGATGCGGGGCACCTTATCGTGATACAAACTTAAGATTATGAGCACACTCTGCGAGATTACGCTGCGGGTACGCTATGCCGAGACGGACCAGATGGCGGTGGCGCATCACTCCAGCCACGTTGTGTGGTTCGAGGTGGGACGGATTGAATTGCTGCGGCAGCTGGGCTTCAGCTATCTGGAGATGGAACAGGACGGGATGAACCTTCCGGTGGTGGAGCTGCGCTGCCGGTATAAGCATCCGGCGCGCTATGACGACGAGGTGACGCTGCGTACCCGGCTGGCGCAGTTGCGAGGATCGCTGCTCCGCTTCCGATACGAACTGGTGCGCAAGTCCGATGACCGGCTGCTGGCCGAGGGCGAGAGCGTGCATGTGGTGGTGGGGAACGACATGAAAAAGACTCGCCTGTCCGATAAATACCGGGACGCGCTGCTGGCGGCGGCAGCAGGGGACGCCGCGGAAGTATAGGTGCGAGCGCGGATTTGGGCGTCTCAAACTGCCCCATTCAAGCCAAAGGATGGCTTGAATGGGCCACCCGGGGTTTTTATCAACCGAGGGATCACGGATGGTTGCACTCCACCTGAACGGGAACGACCTGGCTCTGGAGGATTTTGAGCAGGTGGTGCTGCATCGGCGGGCGGTGCTGCTGGAGCCGGAGGCGCGGGCGCGGGTTATGCGGGCGCGCGAGCTGGTGGATGCCGTGGTGGAAGACAATCGAGTGGCCTATGCCATCACCACCGGCGTGGGACAGCTGGCCGACGTGCGCATCTCCCCTGAGCAGGCGCGAGAATTGCAAATCAATTTGGTGCGCTCCCATGCGGCCGGGGTGGGCGAGGCGCTGAGCGAGGCCGAGTCGCGGGCCATGATGCTGCTGCGCGCCAACTCGCTGGCCAAGGGCTACAGCGGCGTGCGCGCCGTGGTGATCGACACCCTTTGCAACATGCTCAACCACGGAGTGCATCCGGTGATTCCCTCGCAGGGATCGGTGGGTGCGTCGGGCGACCTGGCGCCGCTGGCGCATCTGGCGCTGGTGCTGATCGGCGAGGGCGAGGCCATCTACGAGGGCCGGAGAATCCCGGGCGGCGAGGCGATGCGGGCGGCGCAGATTGCGACCCTGCGTCTGGAGGCCAAGGAAGCCATTTCGCTGATCAACGGCACGCAGGCGATGCTGGCCGTGGGCGTGCTGGCGCTGCTGGAGGCGCGGACGCTGGCTTCGACCGCCGACGTAGTGTCGGCCATTTCCCTGGACGTGCTGCAGGGGACCGACGTGGCCTTCGACGCGCGGATTCACCATGCACGCCCCCATGCCGGGCAGATGCTGGTGGCCAAACATTTGCGCACCATGCTGGAAGGCTCGGCCATGCGCGAGCGGCACCGCAGCTGTACTCGGGTGCAGGACGCCTACTCGCTGCGCTGCATTCCGCAGGTACACGGGGCCGTGCGCGACGTGCTGGATTATGCGCGGCAGGTGTTCGAGGTGGAGATGAACTCGGCGGTGGATAACCCGCTGGTGTTCGTAAAACCGGCGGCAAAGGACGACGAAGGAGATATTGAGGGCGACGTACTCTCCGGGGGAAACTTCCACGGCGAGCCGGTGGCCTTTGCGCTGGACTTTCTGGCGATTGCCATCTCGGCACTGGCGGGGATCAGCGAGCGGCGCATTGAGCGGATGGTGAATCCGGCGCTGAGCGAAGGGCTGCCGGCGTTTCTGGCCCCGGGCGCGGGGCTGCACTCCGGCTTCATGATGCTGCAGGTGACGGCTGCGGCCTTGGTGGGCGAGAACAAGGTGCTGGGCCATCCGGCGTCGGTCGATTCGATTACCACCAGCGGCAACAAGGAGGATTACGTCTCGATGGGAATGACGGCGGCCTGGAAGCTGCGGCGGGTGGTGCAGAATGTGCGGCATGTGCTGGCCATTGAGGCGCTGGCGGCGGCGCAGGCGGTGGACTTGCTTGCCCCGCTGAAGCCGGGCAAGCGCGCGCAGAGGGCACTGGCGGAGATTCGCGCGGTTTCGCCCGCGGTCTCCGGCGACCGTTCGCTGGCCGCAGACATTGCGCAGGTGGCGGAGGTGATCCGCCGGGGAACACTGGCAGCGGTACTGGGGTAAAGATGCAGGTTTCAAAGTTTCAGGGTTTCAAAGTTTCAGGGTTTCAAAGTTTCAGGGTTTCAAAGTTTCAAGGTTTCAAGGTTTCAAGGTTGAGAACCACTCAATTCGGCAACGTTCTTTGCGGCACTCCATACATCATTCTTTGCGAGATTCCGCTAGACATTTTCTCGATATTCGGGAAAAGAGAACCTGAGTGGTAAACAGCAAGGCGGCGTCTGGATGACCGAAGTTTCTCCGTGTTTTCGCTGGTTTTCTTAGGCTATGTCCGGCTGGCTCCGGGGATTTACAGAATATTTTCGAGATTGTGATTGACATTGCAGCCCAAACGCCTCAAATTAGCTTTGTCGCTGGTTTACCAAGCCGATGCGTATCGACTCTGGTTCCCGGCGATGGGAGTAGCCCCGCTCTGGCGGCTCCGTACAACTCGCATGGCTACAACTTTAGCGCCGGTCGATTCCCGCGAAGTGGTTCGCTGCGACGATTGTCATCTAGTCCAATTCAGGACTTCAAATAACGCTTGCCGTCGATGCAAGACTCCCCTGGACGAGGTTCCGGAGGCTGTTCCCCTGCGCCTTCCGGTGGCGATGCCGCGCGCGGCCGAGCCCATGACCTCCGCGCATCTGCCGGTGGCGGCTGCCATCCGCTCGCTGCGGATAAGGGCGGGACTGAGCCAGCGGCAGTTGGCGCTGCGCATGAGCGTGCCTCGCACCTATGTTTCCAAGATTGAAAACGAGAAGGCGTGTCCCACGCTGGGTTCGCTGGAGCGGCTGGCCGGAGCGCTGCGCGTCCGTGTCTGCGACCTGCTGACGACCGGACGCACCACCCAGGACGAGATCCGCGAATTGGCGCAGGACGAGTTTATCTCCGAGCTGATGCCCTACATGACCCGGCTGAACGGGGTGCAGTGGATGAGCGTGCTGACCCAGGTGCGCGAGTTGACGGCGATGACCCGGCGCTCGTCCTGATTCTGAAGCCCGCTGATCCATCGAAGGGCTGCGGGCGGCGTGTCTGTGCTTGCAAAAAGCGACGGGACGAGAAGCAATGGAACGCGGCAGGACGTTCCATTTGAGGACTGCGTGGGCTGCCATGGGACATGCCGGACTCTTGGTGCGAACGGAGCTGTGCCGCGGGTGGGCACAGCATTGCAAGAAGACAAGCCGTGTGCTAGGTTCAAATTACTCGTTTTTGAGGGAATGCTTTGCACACCACCGTCCCTGCCGGGCTGACTCGCAAGCAAGCAGAACTATTCGCCAAGCTCGATCCAGAACGGCTACCACAACACATTGCAGTGATCATGGACGGCAACGGGCGCTGGGCCCGGCGCCGCCACTTGCCGCGCATTGCCGGTCATCGGCAGGGAGTTGCGGCGGTGCGCGACGTCATCAAGCTGGCCTCACGCATCCATCTGAAGGCAATCACTTTATATGCGTTTTCGGCGGAGAACTGGAAGCGTCCCAAGACCGAGACCAGCTTTCTGATGGCGCTGCTGCGGACGTATCTGAAACGAGACGTTCCGCTGATGAACGAGCACAACGTCCGGCTGCGCTACATTGGGCGGCTCCACGAACTGCCGGCAGCGGTGCAGGAGCGGATGGCCTGGGCGGAAGAGCAGACCGCGAAAAATACCGGGATGATCATGACCCTGGCACTGAATTACGGCGGGCGGGCGGAGCTGATCGACGCCTTCCAGCGCATTGTGCAGGCCGCGGCCGGCAACGGCGGGCTGGCCGGGCTCAAGATCGACGAAGCGATGATTTCGCGCCACATGTACGCCGCCGACCTGCCCGACCCCGACCTGGTGATCCGCACCAGCGGCGAGATGCGGCTCTCCAACTTTCTGCTGTGGCAGTTGGCCTACTCGGAGATTTACGTGACCCAGACGCTGTGGCCGGACTTCGACGGCGAACATCTTCTGGAGGCGCTGGCGGACTTCCAGAAGCGCGAGCGCCGGTATGGAAACGTGGGCCTGGCGGTTTAGAAAACAGCTCTCCTATGGGCGGTTTCATTAGGCGGCTGAAAGGCCTCTTGAGCTGCACTAAATATTTGAGCGGTGTTGGGGTCCTTCGCTTCGCTCAGGATGACCCTCTTCTGTTTGAGATTTTCTTTCCAGCTTTGCATCCCGAGCACGCCAGAAGGTAGTCTGCTGGTATCCATATGAAACGCATTGTGACTGCTGCAATCCTGATCCCTCTGGTGCTGCTGGCCGTTTTCCGCGCGCCTCTCTGGCTGTTTCTGCTGATTTCGGCGTTGGTGGCGCTGGCGGCGGCGTTTGAGTATCTGGGCATTGCGGCCAGCTACGGCTTCGAAGCGTTCCCGCTGCTGACCTACATCTACGTGGCCGCGCTCTTCTTGATTGATTGGTATGCGCAGGACCATGGCGGCGGGACGCTGGTGGCGGGGTTGCTGCTCCTCCTGCTGTTTGCTCCCTTTCTGCTGATGGCGGCGGCCATGGGACGCGAGGATTTGAAGGCCGCGCTGCCGGGCGCGGCGATGAGCTACCTGGCGATCCCCTACATTGGGCTGCCGCTGCTGCTGCTGGGGGTGCTGCGCGAGGCGCCGCGGGGATGGATCTACCTGCTGTTCACCTTCTTTGCCGTGTGGGTGGGCGACACGGCGGCGATGTATGTGGGCAAGAGCATGGGAAGGCACAAGCTGGCGCCGCGGATCAGTCCGGGCAAGACGGTGGAGGGGACGGTGGCTTCCCTGCTCTTTTCGGTGGGCGTATGCTGCCTGTTCGGCCACTTTGTGCCGGAGATTGCAGCGGCGCTGGGACGGGCGCATCTGCTGGTGGAAAAGTCCGAGTCGCTGCTGATCGCAGCCCCGGCGTACGGGCGGGCGCCGCTGTGGCTGGCGGCGCTGGTGGCGGCGATGATCAACGCGGCAGCGCAGTTGGGAGACCTGCTGGAGTCGGCCCTGAAGCGCGGCGCGGGAGTGAAGGATTCGGGAACCATGCTGCCGGGCCATGGAGGAATGCTGGACCGGATCGACGCGCTGCTGCTGGCCTCTCCGGTGGCGTTTGTGCTGTTCATGGCATTTGGCGTGAAATTCGTGCGCGGATAGGCAGGCGGGGTAAAATATAGAGGGAGTAGCTTGCATGAAACGGATTCTGGCACGCTGTGCGATGGCTTTGTTCCTCTCCTCTGCCCTGCTCTCCGTGGCCGCCCGACCGGCAGAGGCCCAGACCCATGCAACGCCGAGTACGATGCAGGACATGGTGTGCTGGGGAAGCGGCCCGGCCTGGAGCTTTCAGTTTGGCTCGTGGGGCGCGCGATACCTGGGCGTGAATACGCGGGACCAAGATTTTGCCGGCCACTTTTATTGGGTTTCCAAGGACAAGAGCTGGGTGTGGCAGCAGCGAACCCTCGATCTGGCTCCGAAGGGCCGTCCCAATCTTTCAGCCGTGATTACAGAGTCGGCTTGCACCGATCCGGTGGATCACAAAACGTACCGCTATTCTGCGCGGGTAAACCTGCCGCAGGGAGACGCGGTGACCGGTTGCTGCCGCAGATTGAAGTCCGGTGAGGCCCCCATCGGGCCGCACGGTGTACCCCCGAACGAAACGCCCAAATAATGAAAAATATGAAACGAATCGCAATCCTAGGCTCGACCGGTTCGATTGGTACGAGCACCCTGAAGATCGTGGAAAGCTATCCCGAGCGCTTTGCGGTGGTGACGATGGCCGCTGGCTCCAACCTGGAACTGGCGCTGGAGCAGGCGCTGCGCTGGCGTCCCAAGATGCTTTCGGTGGCTAGCGAAAAGTCGGCTGACAAGCTGCGCAAGCGGCTGCGCGAGGCCGGAGGCAGCGAGATCGCCAACCAGATCGAGGTGGTGTGGGGCACGGCGGGAACCGTGGCCGTGGCGACCGATCCCGAGGTGGATTTTGTGGTGAGCGCCATTGTGGGCGTGGCCGGGCTGGAGGCGACCTACGAGGCGGTGAAGGCCGGCAAGGAAATCGGCCTGGCCAACAAGGAATGCCTGGTGGCCGCCGGAGAGCTGATGATGGCCGAGGCGCGGCGCCAAGGCAAGCCTCTGTTGCCCATCGACAGCGAGCACAACGCCGTGCACCAGTGCCTGCGCGGCGGACGCATGGACGAGGTGGAGCGGGTGTGGCTGACCGCCTCCGGCGGGCCGTTTCTGCACACCCCGCGCGAGCAGTTTGAGCACATCACGGTGGAGCAGGCGTTGAACCATCCCACGTGGAAAATGGGGCGGCGCATCACCATCGACTCGGCGACGCTGATGAACAAGGGCTTCGAGGTAATCGAGGCGGTGCGGCTGTTCAACACGCCGCCCTCGCAGACGAAAGTTGTGGTGCACCCGCAGAGCACGGTGCACAGCATGGTGGAGTTCGTGGACGGCAGCATCCTGGCGCAGATCAGCGTTACCGACATGCGGCTGCCGATCCTGTACGCGCTGACCTGGCCGGATCGGATTGCGAGCGACCTGCGCTTTGACGTGCTCTCGCTGAAACATCTGGATTTCTGCCCGCCGGACCTGGACAAGTTCCCCTGCCTGCGGCTGGCCTACGAGGCGGTGGAGGCGGGCGGAGCCAAAACAGTGGCCCTGAATGCGGCCGACGAGGTGGCCGTGGCGGCGTTCCTGGAGGGCAAGATCCCCTTTTTGGGCATCCCGGCGACAATTCAGGCCGTATTGAATGAAACGACTGCGCATAAACCGGAATCTATATCAGAAGTACTGGGCATGGATCTGGAAGCTCGCGAGCTGGCACAGCGGTTTGTGGACGCCGGGGCGAAGGTTACGGCCTGATGCCGGGAGATGTGGCAGTCGGGTACGCGGCAATGGACGCCGCTCCGGTCGCGGACGCTAGGTTTGTGGACGGCGGGGCGAAGGTTACGGCGTAAGGAAGGCTTAGCGACGGTACGCGGCAGTTGATGCCGCTCCGGCCGCTGGCGCAGGGCAAAACTAAGTGGTGCTGGAGAGAACATTATTCTGTTTATGACAAACGCTTTGTACACTCTGGCCGGTGCGGGTCTGGTGCTGGGTGTGATGATCCTGGTGCACGAGTTCGGCCACTTTGCGGCGGCCAAGCTGCTGGGCGTGCGCGTGGAGGTCTTCTCCATCGGCTTCGGCAAGCGCCTGCTGGGATTCCGCCGCGGCGACACCGACTACCGCATCTCTGCCCTGCCGCTGGGCGGCTACGTGAAGATGACCGGAGTGAGCGCCATCGAGATGCCGGAAGAGCATGCCGACGGCGCACCGCCCGGCGCATCTCCCGACCCAGGCGAGTTCATGCGGCATCCGCGCTGGCAGCGGGTGATTATCGCGGTGGCCGGACCGCTGGCCAACGTGGTGCTGGCCGTGGCCCTGCTGACTGCGGTCTTCAGCATGCGCCATGAGATTCCCTACGGGATGTACCGGCCGGCGGTGGTGGGCTGGTGTCTGCCGGGGTATCCGGCGGCGCAGGCCGGGGTAAAAGAGGGCGACCGGATTCTGCAGATCGGCGACACCCAGAACCCCACTTGGCAGGACGTGCAAAACAAGATTCTGATCAGCCCGAACCAGCCGATCGCGCTGGTGGTGAAGCGCGGCAAAGAGGAGCTGCCGCTGACCCTGCTGCCCAAGGTGGAGGGCAAGCAGCAGAGCGGCGACGCCGGCTGGCAGCCGCAGCAGCCGTTCGTGGTGACGGGCCTGGAACCCGACATGCCCGGCATTCAGGCCGGATTGCAGGTGGGCGACGAGATCCTCTCCGTAGACGGGAAACCGATCCCTGCCACCGGCGCCATGCAGGCCTATCTGCAGACGGTCAAGGACAAGCCGGTACATCTGGAAGTCCGGCGCGGAAACCAGACGGTGGTGCTGACGGTGACTCCGAAGCTGAGCGTGGTGGACGCGCACACGCAGACCTATCGCATTGGCTTCGTCTCCGAGCCCACCGAAATTGAGAAGCTGCCGTTGCCAGATGCCTTCGGCCGCGCGCTGAAGGACTGCAGGAAGCTCTCCGGCCTGATTCTCGACCTGGTTGGGCGCATGGCCGAGCGCAAGGTTTCGGTGAAGCAGATGTCGGGCCCGATTGAGATCGTCAGGGTTTCCGGCGAGATGGTGCACAACCGCAGCCTGAACGACCTGCTGGAGTTCATGTCGATGATCAGCCTGCAGCTGGGGCTGTTCAACCTGCTGCCGATCCCTATTCTGGATGGCGGACTGATTGCCATGCTGCTGGTGGAGTCGGTCATGCGGCGCGACATCAATGAAGGCGTCAAGCTGCGGCTCTACCAGGCGGCGTTCGTTTGCCTGGTGCTGTTCGCCAGCATGGTGATCTTTAACGACGTGGTGAAATTGCTGCCGGGACAGTAGAGCGACGGGTACTCGGAAAATCAGTTGATGTTTATTTGAGGAATGAAAGGCCACTATGCAAATTGACATCAAGCATTCCAAGAACCCTCAAGCCGGGTGGGATGTGGACGTGACGGTATCGGCGGCGAGCGAAGAAACCATCAGCTTGGTTACCATCTACATCAACGATTTCCCCGAGTGTGAAGAGACACCACGGCCGGATGCTCGCAAAACATGGCACAAGGTGCTGGCGCGAAGGGGTGACGAGCAAGGCAAGAACAAGGTGGTAGTCTCCGCCTTGGACCAGGGCAGCAATTCGGTCAACGCCGAGGATAAATGGTAGCCGAGACACAGCGCGCGCTGAACGCTTTTTCTCTGCCGCTGATAAACTAGAGAGAACATGGCAACCATCAAGCGCAGAAAAAGCTACACGGCAACCATTGGAAACATTCGAGTAGGCGGCGACGCGCCGGTGATGGTGCAGTCGATGACCAACACCGACACGGCAGACATTGCCTCGACGGTACTGCAGGTGGCGGCACTGGCCCGCGCCGGCAGCGAAGTCGTCCGGGTGACAGTGAACAACGAAGCCGCCGCCGAAGCGGTGCGTCCCATTGTGGACGAGCTCGCCGAACTGGGCATCCACGTGCCCATCGTGGGCGACTTCCACTACAACGGGCACCTGCTGCTCAAGAAGTTTCCCGAGTGCGCGCGGGCGCTGGCCAAGTACCGGATCAATCCCGGCAACGTCTCCATTGGACGCAAGAACGACGACAACTTCCGCACCATGATCGAGTGCGCCATCGAGAACCACAAGCCGGTGCGCATCGGAGTGAACTGGGGTTCGCTCGACCAGCAACTGCTCGCGCGGCTGATGGACGAGAACGCAAAATTGGCTGCCCCCAAAGATCCCCGCGAGGTGATGATCGCGGCCATGATCACCAGCGCGCTGCACTCGGCGGAGTTGGCGGAGAGCTACGGACTGCCGGGCAAGGACATTCTGCTGTCTGCCAAAGTGAGCGGCGTGCAGGACCTCGTGGACGTTTATCGCGAGTTGGCTGCGCGTTGCGAATACCCGCTGCATCTGGGACTGACCGAAGCAGGCATGGGCGCAAAAGGCATTGTGAGCAGCACGGCCGGGCTGGCCATCCTGCTGCATGAAGGCGTTGGCGATACAATTCGCGTCTCTCTGACGCCGGTGCCGGGCGGCGACCGCACCGAAGAGGTGCAGGTGGCGCAGCAGGTGCTGCAGTCGCTGGGAATTCGCAGCTTTTTGCCGCAGGTTACGGCCTGCCCCGGCTGCGGACGCACCACCTCGACCTACTTCCAGGAGCTGGCGCAGCAGATTCAGATCTACGTGCGCGAGCAGATGCCCGCGTGGCGCAAGCAGTTCGACGGCGTGGAAGAGCTGAAGCTGGCGGTGATGGGCTGCATCGTGAACGGACCGGGCGAGAGCAAGCACGCCAACATCGGCATCTCGCTGCCGGGAACGTTCGAGGACCCGAAGGCTCCGGTCTTCATCGACGGGCATCTGGCAACCACACTCAAAGGCGACCACATCGTCGAAGAGTTCAAGGCGATCCTCAGCGAATACGTGGAGAGCAACTACGCGAAGAAGGAGCCGGCCAAGGTTTAGGCGGCACGGGAAGATAAAACGAAACGCGGGCCCAAGGGCTCGCGTTTTTTATGGGCGCATTGGGAGAGGTGGCGGGTGGCCCATTCAAGCCCTCTTTTGGCTTGAGTGGGGCTTTTGACTTTGCGGTTGCGTTTGCTTTTCTTGACGCAAGATCGCCAAGGCACTCATTATTTTGGCGACCTCAGACTCGCTGGCGAGAAACCACTGGCGGAAGCGACCTTGGCGCAGCACAGCTTATTTGGGCTGCGTAGGGGTCTTTCGCTTCGCTCAAGATGACACTTCAATTCAAAGGCAAGGTAGTTGTCGCAAAATCGCCAAGTATCCAACAATTCCGAAACGAAAGCCGCGACCAGGGCAACGTCAACAGCCCCACATAAGCCAAACGCAGGCTTATATGGGCCACCCGCCGCCACGCGCGATTACAGGTAGGTCACGACGAGAATCCAGAAGACGGGGTTCTCATAGGTTGAGCTGGACTGGTAACAGGCTCCGACCGAGAAACCGCTGGCGGACTGCGACTGCAGCTTGCGCAGAGATTGGGGAATTTCGGCGAGGTCGATGGCGGTGAAGGCCACCGCTTTTTCGACGCGGGGCAACATTCCGGCATGCGGATCGAGGCGGTTGCTGGCCGCCATTTCGCAGGCACGGTGGCGCAGCTCGGGTGCGGGGACGCGATGCAGAGGGTGGAGATTCCGGGCCACCTGCTCTTCCACCTGCTCCACGCTGGCTTCCGGCAGAACGCGGGCAAAATCCTGGGTGACGAAGACTCCGCGCGCGGTGCTGACCACGCCGATGCCGACGGAGTTGTAGTCGCGGTCGAGAATGTTGTCGCGATGGTGGGGCGAGTGCATCAGGGCGGTGTGGGCGCGCTCGGCATCGCCAGCCACGGCCACGTTCTCTCCGCTGGCGTCCCAGCGCACGGCGCGGAGGCGGAGCGAAAGTTCCGGCTCGCCGGCAAGCTGATGGCCGATCTCATTGGCGGCAGCCATGCGCTGGCTGTGGCGCCGGGCGGCCTGCTGCAGGCGCTCGTCGCTCACCAGCGGAGCCAGTCCGCGTGACTGGCGCTCGCGATTGACCAGGCGCAGGATTTCCTGCTCGGCACCGGTGGCGAAGTCGGACGACGGCTGGTCCTGGGCGGCCACAGACCGGCGAACAACGTGCCGCGGGCTGGGAACCGGCGGTTGCGCAAACATTTGCGCGAACATGGGCTGCCCGAACAGTGCAGCCAGTAGTAGCAGCGGCAGGACTCGCCAGACGAGGTACGCTGGACCATACACTTGTAACCCTTGCCCTGGAAGGTGGGTTACAATCCAGGAATCCGGAGCCTTCCTCATGTTCATGATTGTCCTTACGGCTATTCTTGCATTCAGCTTGGGAGCTTGCATCGTTACCGTAGTACTAGGCCGCCGTGCGTCGGCGGTACACTCGCGGCTGGCCGCGGCCGAGGCGGAGCTGGCGGGAAACCGGACCACCCTCGCCACGCTGCAGTCCCAGTTGGGCCAGTGCGGCGTCGAGTTGCGGGCGGCCTCCGAGCGGCGCACAGCGGCGGAGACCGAAGTGGTGCGGCTGGCCGAGCAGCTGAAACAGCAGGAGCTGCAGTTTGCACAACAGTTGAGGCAGCAGGAACAGCAAGCGAACGAAAAGCTTGCCCTGCTGGCCGAGGCCAAGGTGGAGCTCTCCAACCAGTTTAAAGCACTCGCCAGCGACATTCTGGAAGAAAAGAGCAAGCGCTTCACCGAACAGAACCAGACCAACCTTTCGCAGCTTCTGACGCCGCTCTCGGAAAAGATCAAGGTCTTTCAGCAGAAGGTGGAAGAGGTGTACGTGCAGGAGGGCAAGGACCGCTCGGCCTTGAGCGAGCAGGTGAAGATGCTGATGGGCCTGAACCAGCAACTCTCCGGCGAAACGGGCAGGCTCACGCGCGCGCTGACCACCCAGGCCAAGGCGCAGGGCGATCTGGGCGAGATGATTCTGGAAAAGATTCTGGAGTCGAGCGGGCTGCGCAAAGATGAGGAATACCTGGTGCAGAACAGCTTTCTCCATGAGGATTCCAGGCAGGCGCGTCCGGATGTGATCGTGCGGCTGCCGGAAAACAAGCACCTCGTCATCGATTCCAAGGTTTCGCTGACGGCCTACAACGACTACGTGAACGCCGAGACGGACGAGGCGCGCAAACTCGCCCTGGTACGGCACATGGAGTCGGTGCGGCGGCACATCAAGGAGCTGGCGGAGAAGAATTACCAGGCGCTGCACCAACTGCAATCCATCGACTTCGTGTGCATGTTCGTGCCCATCGAAGGCGCGTTCATGGCCGCGATCAGCAACGACCCCGCATTGTGGGAAAGCAGCTACGCGCGCAACGTGCTGCTGGTGAGCCCCAGCACCCTGCTGTTTGTGGTGCGCACCGTGGCGCATCTGTGGCGTCAGGAGCGGCAGAAGCAGAACGTGCAGGAGATTGTGAATCGCGGCGCCGAACTGTACGACAAACTGGTTGGCTTTGTGGACGAGCTGAAGAGCGTGGGCGAGCGTCTGGAGCAGGCACGAACGAGCTACGGCCAGGCGCTCAGCAAATTCTCAACCGGCAAAGGAAATGTGATCCGGCAGGCGGAGATGCTGAAGGCGCTGGGTGTGAAGTCGAAGAAGAATCTGCCGGTGGAACTGGTGGATGGAAGCGCGGAAGACGAGTTGCTGCTGCCGGAGCAGGCGGACGCGGCGGGCAAGGCGTAGAACTACACCTGAGTTGAATAGAGAAAGCCCCCCCGCTGCGTTGAGACGCGCGGGGCTTTTTTCGCGGGCGGGTGGCCCATTCAATCCCCTCTTTTGGGATTGAGTGGGGCGGTTGACTTTGCACTTGCCGTTGCCGCAGCTACCCCACTCAAGCCAACGGAAGGCTTGAATGGGCCACCCGCCCGCGGCGCGGGGCTTTTCATTAGCGCGTAGCTACTGCCGCAGCGCGCCTCCGAGCGATTCCACGGACTTCACGATCTGCTGTGACCAGGCGGCGACTTCGTCGTCGCGCAGGGTGCGCTCAGACGACTGGAAGCGGACGCGCAGGAGGAACGAGTAGGTGCCTGCGGCGAGTGAGCCGCCGCGGAAGGTTTCCGCCGGAAGGATCGTGGTGAGTTCGGCGACATGGAGCGCGGAGAGCTTTTGGCGGATGCTTTCAAACTCCACGCCCTCGGGCAGCACGAACGAAAAGTCGCGCTCCACCGCCGGGTACTTGGAGATGGGCGTGTAGGCGGGTTGACGCAGCGCGAGCGAGTAGAGCGCCTCGACGAAAACTTCCGCGACCAACACATCCTGCTTGAGCTTGCGCGCGGCGGCGACTTCGGGATGAAGCTGTCCGAAGATGGCGAGCGTCTTACCCACCCCGTTATTATCGAAAAGCTGCGCGCGCACAGCGCGGCCGGGATGCAGCCACGCAGGGACCGTGCGGTCGAAGAGCACATCTTCGTTCTTGTCCAATTCGAATGCGGCGAGCAGTTGCTCGATGTCCCCCTTCAGGTGGAAGAAGCTGAGCGGCTCTGGCTTGCCGTGGACGCCGGGATCGCGCGCGGCTCCGGTAGCGGCAAAGGCGAGCGAGTTGTGCTCATCGACGGCTTCGCCCTGCATGGAATAGACGTGTCCGGCCTCGAAGAGACGAACATCCGCGTAGCCGCGATTCAGGTTGTAAGCGATCTGCGAAAGCAGTCCGGGGACAAGCGAGGTGCGCATGAACGAGGCTTCTTCGCTGAGCGGATTGGCGATGCGCACCGGCTCGGCGCTGGCCCCGCTGGAGCCATCGGCGGAAGCGGTTGATCCGAAGTAGCGCGCGTCCTCCTGCGGGATGAACGTGGAGGAGAGCGACTCGTTGTAGCCGAGCGCGAGCAGGCGGCCACGCAATGCGGCCTGCTTGCGGGCCGTGGGCAGTTCAACCACTCCGCCGGAGAACGAGGGCAGCGTGCTGGGAATTTTCAGGTAGGAGTAGATGCGCGCGACCTCTTCGATAAGATCGATTTCGCGCTCCACATCCAATCGCCAGGTGGGCACGGTGACGGTGAACTCCGGGCGCTCGCTCCCACTCAAGCCAACAGAGGGCTTGAATGGGCCACCCGCTTCGATTGCAAAGCCGAGGCGGCCCAATATGCGGGCGATCTCCGCCGGCGGAATTTCCACGCCGAGGATGCGCTTGACTTCGCTGGAGGCCAGCAGAATGCGCGGTTGGACGATGCTGCGCGCCACCACGTCGGTCTCCGCGGAGACCGTGCCGCCGGCGGAGACAACGATCAGCTCTGCAACGCGGGCGCAGGCCAGCGAGGTGATGCCGCAATCGGCTCCGCGCTCGTAGCGGTGCGAGGCGTCGGTATGCATGCCGAGGCGGCGCGCGGTGCGGCGAATGGACGCAGGATCGAACCACGCGGACTCGATGAGCACGTTGCGCGTGGCGTCGGTAATCATGGTCGCTTCGCCGCCCATCACTCCGGCAATGGCGACGGGCTTTACGGCGTCGGCAATGACTAGGTCTTCGGTCGCAAGTTTGCGTTCGACGCCATCGAGAGTCGTGATGGTTTCGCCCTCGCGCGCGCGGCGCACGATGATCCTGCCGCCTTCGAGCTTGTCGAGATCGAAGGCGTGGGTGGGATGGCCGATTTCGTTGAGCACGTAGTTGGAGGCGTCGGCCACGTTGCTGATGCTGCGCTGGTCGATGAGTTCGAGGCGATGGGCGATCTTCGCGGGGGCCGATGCGATCTTGACACCGCGCACGACGCGACAGGTGTAACGCGCGCAGCCCTCGGGATCTTCGATGACGATGGGAAAGTCCGCCTGGCCGCTCTCGGAAATTTCAGGCGCGATGGGCGCAAGGTCGAGGTCGTAGATGGCGGAAACCTCGCGGGCTACGCCGTAGTGGTTCATGGCATCGACGCGGTTGGTGGTGATTTCGGCCTCCCAAGTCTGGTCGGACCCCTCGCCGAAGTAGCCTTCAATGGCGATGCCGCTGACGGTAAGCGCTTCGGCCACGTCACGGTCGCTGGCGGTGGGAGAGACGAAATCGCGAATCCAATTGGCTGAAATTTTCATTACGCAAACTGCTCCAGGAAGCGCATGTCGCCGTAGAAGAATTGCTGGATGTCATCGACGTTGTAGGTCATCATGGCCAGCCGCTCCACACCCATGCCAAAGGCGAAGCCGCTGAGCTTTTTCGGGTCATAGCCGACGAAGCCGAAGACGTTGGGATCGACCATGCCCGCGCCCAGCAGTTCGATCCATCCGCTCTGCTTGCAGGGTCGGCAGCCCTTGCCTCCGCAGAATGGGCAGGAGATGGAAACCTCTACGCTGGGTTCGGTGAAGGGGAAAAACGAGGGACGGAAGCTGGTTTTGACCGCCGAGCCGAATAGCGACTTCATGGCGTGGTCGAGCGTTCCCTTGAGGTCGCCGAAGGTGATGTTGGTATCGACGCAGAGGCCTTCGAGCTGGTGGAAGACGGGCGAGTGCGTGGCGTCCGGCGCGTCGTTGCGATGCACCTTGCCGGGGCAGATGACGCGCACTGGCGGCGCACTCTTTTCCATGGTGCGGATCTGCACGGGCGAAGTGTGAGTGCGCAGCAGCAGGCGGTCGCGCTGGGCGCGCTGCTCCTGGTTGGCAATGAAGAGCGTGTCCTGGGTGTCGCGCGCGGGGTGGTTGGGCGGAAAGTTGAGCGCCTCGAAGTTGTAGTAGTCGCTTTCCACTTCGGGGCCTTCGGCGATGGAGTAGCCCATTTTCACGAAGACCGAGATGAGTTCATCGAGGGTGCGCAGCACGGGATGGCGCACGCCCAGCGGCCGCTCGATGCCGGGCAGCGAGATGTCAAGGGTTTCGGCGCGGAGGCGTGCGTTAAGGATTGACTTTGCTATCGCCTTAACGTGCTTCTCAGCTAGCTCTTCGGCACGCTGTTTGATCTCATTGACCCGTTGTCCTGCTTCGCGCTTTGCGGAACCGGGCGCGGCTTTCAGCCACAGCTCATTCACCTGCGCCACCAAACCGAACTTGCGTCCCAACCAGCGGTTGCGAAATTCCTCTAATGCCGGTCCGTCGGTGGCATCACCGGCCTCCACAGCCATCGCCGCTAAGAGTTCTTCCTTGGCCTCATCTAGCGCTCTGGCTGAAAAATCAGTAAGCTTTGGGACCGTGTACATAGTTTCCTCTTCCTACCCTTTGTCATCCTGAGCGGAGCGAAGCGAAGTCGAAGGACCCCTATCGTCGTACCACTCTTTACTCAGGTCAATCCAACTCGGGTTTAGCTTCTCGATCAAGACGATCTTCTTTTGCCGTGTCCAACCCTTGAGTTGCTTCTCACGATTGATGGCTGTGCGCACGTCGTCGAAGCTCTCGAAGTACAGCAAGCGATCCACCTCGTACTTTGCCGTGAAGCCGGCGATCTCATGCTGTTTGTGCTGCCAAACCCTGCGTGCAAGGTTGTTCGTCATGCCTATGTAGAGCGTACCGGATATGCTCCCGAGGATGTATGTGTAAAAGCGATACTCCCGTCTTACCATAGGGGTCCTTCGCTTCGCTCAGGATGACACCGAAATTCAATTGCGCAGAGGAATGGGCGGCCCGAAAGCCGCCCATGATCCACACTAGCTCGGAATTCGACTAGGCAGCGGCCAGCGCGGATTTCGCCTGGCCCACCAGGTTGGCAAAGCCCGCAGCGTCACGGACGGCGATGTCGGCCAGGATCTTGCGGTCGAGCTCAATGCCTGCCACCTTCAACCCGTGCATGAACTGCGAATAGCTGATGCCGTTGAGCTTGGCGGCGGCGTTGATGCGCACGATCCACAGTGCACGGTACTGGCGCTTTTTCTGCTTACGGCCGGTGAAGGCGAACTTGAGGCCGCGCTGGACGGCTTCCTGGGCTGCCTGGTAGAGCTTGGACTTAGTGAGGAAGTACCCACTGGCGCGCTCTAAGATTTTTTTGCGCTTGTCACGGCGCTTAGTACCACGTTTTACGCGAGGCATTCTACTACCTTCCTTTTAGATCATCCGCTGGAGCTAAATCTAGGTCCGCGGGATTATGGCGGCTGGAGGCAGGAGGTTTAGGCCTTGAACCTCTTCACACACCTGGGTCTTGCGACCCTCTGTTGCACCGGGTGAATCGATGTCACTCGGCGGGAGACCGCCTACTAGTAGGGGATCATCCTCAGAATCTTAGGCAGATCGGCCTTGTCGACCATTCCGCCCATATCCATCTGGCGCTTGCGCTTCGTGGCTTTCGAAGTCAGGATGTGGCGCTGGAAAGCGAAACCGCGCTTAACCTTGCCCGAACCCGTCTTCTTGAAGCGCTTGGCTGCGCCGCTGTGAGTCTTCATCTTCGGCATTTGAACGTCCTGAATACAACTCTTGTTATTAAACACGATCCGGGCCTCTCCGGGCAAACGCCGACGGAGCCAAGACCCTGAAGAGGATCGCAAAACTGCGGTTTGGGGTGGAGCAAAGGCTCACGGGCGGGCCGCCAACCGAGGTCGTTCGACCCGAGGCAGCGGGGCTCGCGCCCCTGCGGCTACTTCTGAACCTTCGGCGGAGCCAGAATCAGGTGCAGGGTGTTGCCTTCCTGCCGGGGCATGTTCTCCACCACGGCTTTGTCCGCAATGTCCTTGATGAGCCGCTGCAGGATCTCACGACCGAGCATCTGGCGGGTCATCTCGCGACCGCGGAAGAAGATGGTTGCCTTCACCTTGTCACCGTCACTCAGGAAGCGCAGCGCATGATTTTTCTTGGTCTGGTAATCATGCTCGTCCACATTGATGCGGAACTTTACTTCCTTGATGGTGATGATCTTCTGGTTCTTCTTGGCCGCGCGCTCCTTTTTCTCCTGCTCATACATGTACTTACCAAAGTCCATGATGCGGCAGACAGGCGGCTGCGCGGTGGGTGAAACCTCCACCAAGTCGAGTCCTTTTTCCTTGGCAATTTTGAGTGCATCCAGCGGCGCCATGATGCCAAGCTGCTCGCTCTGATCGTCGATCACGCGAATCTCGCGGACGCGAATGCGCTCATTGGTGCGGATAAAACGTTTATCGATACGATCCTCCGGTGGTACTGAAACCGCACAAAGTATAGCACGGAAAGGAGGTTGTTCTGGAGCGCAAAGCGGAGCGCGAGAGACTAGAGGTGGTCTCATGAACCGGCTTTGAAAGGGCACGATTTCAATCGTGCCGCAACCGGGCCGCATTTCCAGCGGCTTCAGCCGCTGAGGGAGAGCTTCAGAAGTCAGCGTGCCATTATGAGACCAGCCTTAGCCCTGCAATACCTTGGCAATGTCCTTCTCGATCGATTTGGGTTTGGTCATGGGGGCGAAGCGTTCGAGCACCTTGCCTTCGCGGTCCACCAGGAACTTGGTGAAGTTCCACTTGATCTTGTCGGTGAGCAGGCCTTTGGCCTCCGCCTTCAGGTACTTGTAGAGCGGATGCGCGCCCTCGCCATTGACCTCGATCTTGGAAAACAGGGGGAAGGTAACGACGTAGTTGCGCTCGCAGAAGCCGCGGATCTCCGCGTCCGTGCCCGGCTCCTGGTGGCCGAACTGATCGCAGGGGAAGGCCAGAATCTCCAGTCCCTGAGCGCCGTATTTTTTGTAGAGCTCTTCCAGTCCCTTGTACTGCGGCGTGTTTCCGCAGCGGCTGGCGGTGTTGACGATGAGCAGGACCTTGCCGCGATAGTCGGCGAGCGGCTTGTCGTCCCCGTTGTTGAGCTTGGCGGAAAAATCAAAGACGCTGGCCATGGATGGTCCTTTCCGAAATCGGTCCTGGGTCACATTTCCGCGATCATACACGGCCTCATCGAGGGACATTCAATTTGAATGCGGCAGTTTTCCGTTCTACGCGATCGCGCCTTGTTCATGGATGCCGGAGGAATCTCCAGTAGAAAGCTCCGAACACCAGGACAATGCCAACATTCACGGTCAGCCGTTCCCAGAATCGGTCTCTGAAGAACACGATATCTACGCCGACTATGATGGCTGCCATCGCCACCCCGTACAGCACGAGAGCGACCTGTCTTCCCATCTCAGATTCCTCGCCTAGACTCAATCTTACCCAAGGTGCTCGGTCAAAAACTCCAGCGAGCGAGCCCTCGCCAGCGTGGCGGCTTCCGCGCTGTAGCTCGCACGGTCATTGCAGTTGAAGCCGTGGCCTGCGTCGTACCAGAAGACCGGCACTCCGGGATTGGCCGCCTGCACCGCATCGATGCTCTCCTTTGGAATATGCTGGTCGAGTTTGCCGAAGTGCAACTGGACCGGCGCCCTGGGATGCTCGTCGGCGAACTTCGCGATGTGTCCGCCATAGTAGCCCACCGCGGCATCGACGCCAAGGCGAGCGGCGGCCAGCCATGCAATGGTGCCTCCGAAGCAGTAGCCGATGACGCCGCATTTCTTCCCTGTCTGCTTGCGGGCGTATTCCATCGCGGCGGCGGTGTCCAGCAGAGCATGGTCCAGATTGAGCCGGGGAACCAGCGACATCGCCTTCTGCATGTCCGCGCCTTCATAGCCAAGTTCCAGGCCGCGCTCGTAGCGGTCGAACAGAGCCGGCGCAACCGCCAGAAAACCGTCCTTCGCGTAACCATCGGCCACCGAGCGGATATGGCGATTCACGCCGAAGATCTCCTGCACCACCACCAGCCCGGCAATCGGCTCACCAGCCGGATGCGCGACATAGGCATCGAGCGTGTGGCCGTCGCTTGCCTGGAGCGTAACGTGTTCGTTCATCGGGTCGCCTCAAAAGCTCGCTGGCTCTTACTCCACCACGCCCACCAGCGCGTCGCCCTCAACGGAATGGATGCGCGCGGTGAGCATTCGGTTCGCCGGGAGCTCACCCGCAAGCCACAGCTTCTGATAGTTGCCGGTCAGCGCTTCGGTGCGGCGGTCTGCAATCTGCGTCAGGGTGAGCGCGCGCAACGTTGAGCCGAGGAACTGCTCCTGAAAGCTGCGTTTTTTGCTGGCCGCAAGCTCGCGCAGAATTCGATTGCGCTCGCGGGCGCGCTGCACGGGGACCTGATCCGGCATGGCGGCCGAAGGCGTGCCGGGGCGCGAGGAATAGGTGAAGACGTGCAGGTAGGTGAAGGGCAGCCGCTCGATCAGCGCGCGGGTCTGCTCAAAGTCCTCATCCGTTTCGCCGGGGAAGCCGACCATCACGTCGGCGCCGATAGCGGCCTGCGCCATGGCGGCGTGGATGCGCTGGATGCGGTCTTCGTAGTGCCAGGGGCGGTAGCGGCGATGCATGTGGCGCAGGATGCGGTCGCTGCCGCTCTGCAAGGGAACGTGGGCGTGCTTGGCGATGCGCGGCGAGGCCGCGGCCAGCGCAATCAATTCGTCGCTCCAGTCCATGGGTTCCACCGAACTGATGCGCAGCAAGGGCACGCTGGTGCGCTCCAGGATGGCCTGCAGGAGATCGACAAACCGGTCGCGAGTGGCCGCAAGGTCGCGACCCCAGCGGCCCAGATTGATTCCGCTCAGCACCAGCTCCTGATAGCCGTTGGCGACCAGTTGATCGACGTTTTGCAGGACTTCTGCGAGCGGCAGCGAGCGGCTGCGCCCGCGCACGTAGGGGATCACACAGAACGAGCAGCGGTTGTTGCATCCGTCCTGCACCTTGAGATTGGGGCGGGTCTTCTCGTTGTCGGAATCGAAGACGGGAGCGGCCATCAGCTGGGTGTGGGCAAAGATATCGTCCACGATCACCGGCGCGCGGCGAACGGCGGCATCGCCTTGCACAACGCCGTCCGGCGCGGTCAGGAAAGCCACCGGAATCCATGAATCCGGCGAGACCAGCCCATTCGCGGCGACCAGTTCGCCAAGTTGATGCTTGTGCGAGTTGCCCACCACCAGCGAGACGCCGTCGATGGCGGAGATTTCCTCGGAGGCGCGCTGCGCATAGCATCCGGTAACCAGGATGCGGGCACCGGGGTTCAGGCGATGAATGCGCCGGATGGCCGCACGCGCGTCGTGATCGGCGGAAGAGGTGACCGTACAGGTGTTCAACACCACGACCTCGGCCTCGGCCGCAGTGGAGGCGCGCGACAATCCCTGATCGGCCAACTGGCGTTCAATGGCTGCGCCATCGGCTTGGGTAGCGCGGCACCCGAAGTTTTCTACATAGAAACTGCCCACGGGAGTATTATATCGGCACTTGGGGTGGGAGCTACGCCGTTCTCGATCCGGCCAGCAGCTCCTATGATGAAAGCTTTTGCAGCGTACCTCTGCGGCCCGTGCGCACGGTGACTGGCCGCCTGCCTCCCAGCGGAAGCGTTTCTGCCGTTGGAAGCCGGCTTTGCAAGAGATTTTGGAGATGGCAATGAAGCGACGCATTTTGCTGGTAGACGACGAATTAGCGATTCTGTTGACCCTGAAAGCGATTCTGGAAATGAACGGGTTCGAGGTGGAGACCGCAGCCTCGGCGCGCGAAGCGGAGCAGAAGCTGGACTGCGGCACATTCGATATGGTCATCACCGATATGTGCATGGAGCGCCAGGACTCCGGCTTTGAGGTGATCCGGGCGGCGCGCCGCCAGGCCTACAATCCGGCCACCGCCATTCTGACGGCGTATCCGATGCTGGGCAACGGATGGAAGTCCGAAGGAGCCCAGTCCCTGCTGGTGAAGCCGATGAACACCCGCGACCTGCTGCGGCAGATCGAGGCGCTGCTGGTGACCCACCAGGACAGCAAGGCCGCAAACATCGAGACGGCGGTGAAGGCTCCGCCGCGGCGCGCCGCAGCCGCCAGAGTGAGCTTGCGCAAAGCCGTCTAGGAGTTCATCCGGCGGCGCGGGTCGGTTTCTTCTGCTGCCCGAAGCACTCGCGGCAAAAGACGGGACGGCCCTGGGTGGGACGGAACGGGATCGTGGTTTCCTTCCCGCAGCCCGAACAAATGGCGGTGGTTTCCTGCTTGTTGAAGGGATGGCCACCAGCGCCCGGGCCGGGTGCGCGCTTCTGCTTGCACTCCTTGCAGCGTTTGGGAAGGTTTTTGAATTGCTTGTCCTGGAAGAAAATCTGCTCGCCTACGGTAAAAACAAATTCAGCCCCACAATCCACACACGTCAACATCCTGTCCTGTAATTCCATGGGATCCCCTCTCAGCCCTGCTGCTGCACAAAAAAACGGTTACCGCATCCGGTTCCACTTGCACTTGCAGATTGCATACAGCAACCGCCGCGCCATGCCGGCAAAGCCGACCTCACGGACGCACAGCGCCGACTCTAAGCTCAGCCGATGCGGCAATTGCCAAGTTAAAAGTGCGGCCGTCGAACTTCCCCGGGCCCGACCCCATAAAAATTAGTTATGACATTTAAAACAAATTAGAATGCCGCAGATATTACTACTGAATCGCTCCGTTGCGAAGCATTTTGAATAGGGAAAGCGGAGAGATTTTTTCCGATTCAGGAAAAGCCGGATGGCGACGGCTTGTCTCCCCGGCCGGAAAGCGGGCGAGAGGCCGCGGTTTCTTCGCGTCTTTGATTCTGATATCGTCAATGGTTTGGGGCAGTTGGTGCCACGGGTCCTGGTTACCCGGACAGCGTCCCTCGCAAGGCCTTGGCTGCCGGCTCGGCCGGCTTCGTCGCCGGACCGGCAAGGCTGGAGAGATTTCCATGATTCGACCCTACAAGGGCGTGATGCCCCGGATTCCCGCGAGCTGCTACGTGGACGTTTCGGCGCAGGTCATCGGCGACGTGGTGCTGGGCGAGGACGCCAGCGTCTGGATGAACACCGTGCTGCGCGGCGACGTGCACTCCATCCGCGTCGGCCGCAACTCCAACATCCAGGACAACACCGTGCTGCACGGGATGCTGGGCAAGTGGCCGGTGGAGGTGGGCGAGGACGTGACCGTGGGCCACAGCGCCATCCTGCACGGCTGCGTCGTCGGCGACCGCTGCCTGATCGGCATGGGCGTCATCATTTTGAACGGCGCCCGCGTCGGAGACGATTCGATCATCGCCGCCGGAACCCTGATTCCGGAGGGAACGCAGGTGGAAGCGGGCTCGCTCTGGATGGGCTCGCCGGGAAAGTTCCGCCGCTATTTAAGTGAAGAGGAGAAGGCGTCAATCTTGACCTATCGCACGAATTATCTGGGCTACAAAGAGCAGTATCTGCGGGAGACTGGGCTTGGGGAGACAGGGTTGCGGGAGACGGATCAGTGAGCGCCAACGGCGGCCCGCTGACCACAGCCGAAAAGACGGTGGGAATCCTGATCTATCCCGACGCGGAGGTGCTGGACTTCTGCGGCCCTTTTGAGGTCTTTGCCACCACCCGCCTGAATGAGGAGACGCGGCGCGAGAGCGATTCGCCGATCCGCCAGTTGCTGGTGGCCGAAACCGCGGAGCCGGTACGCGCCAGCGGCGGCATGCGCATGCTGGCCGACGTGGACTTCACCACCTGCCCGCGGCTGGACATCCTGCTGGTTCCGGGGGGACACGGAATCCGCTCCCTGATGCATCAGCCGGAGTATCTGGACTGGCTGCGATACATGGCCCCGCGGGTGGACCGTCTTGCCTCGGTCGGCACCGGTTCCCTTCTGCTGGCCGAAGCCGGATTACTGGTGGGAAAGAAAGCCACCACCCACTTTCACTCGGTGGATTTCTTCCGCGAGCGCTTTCCCCGCACCTCCCTGCTGGCCGAGCAGCCGGTGGTGGTGGACGGAAACATCACCACCGCCAACAGCATTCGCGCCGGCATGGACATGGCGCTCTACCTGGTAGGGCAGACCTACGGACCCACCGTCGCCCGCGAAGCCGCCCGCCAGATGGAATATCCGTTCCCCGATGGACAAACGCACCGCCGAAGGACCGACCCATGATCAAAGCCGTCCGCGGGACCCGCGACCTGCTGCCTCCCGACACCGCACTGTGGAACTTCGTGGAGCGCAAGGTGCGCGAGGTCTTTGCCCGCTACAACTATCAGGAGATTCGCACCCCGGTCTTCGAGTCCACCGAGCTGTTCGCCCGCGGCGTGGGCGAGGAGACCGACATCGTCTCCAAGGAGATGTTTACCTGGGAAGACAAAGCCCGCGCCGCCAGCGAAAAGACCCAGACGCTGACCCTGCGTCCGGAGAACACCGCCGGCGTGGTGCGCGCCTACATCGAGCACGAGCTGGGACGCAGCGGCCTGCTGCAGAAGCTCTACTACATCGGCCCGCAGTTCCGCCGCGAGCGTCCGCAGAAGGGACGCTACCGCCAGTTCTACCAGATTGGCGCCGAGGTCATCGGCCCGCAGTCGGCGGGCAGCGAGCTGCCGATCCGCGACGCCGAAGTGCTGGACATGCTGACCGCGCTGCTCAACGCCGTGGGCCTCAAAGGCTGGACGCTCTTCCTGAATTCGGTGGGCTGCCCCAACTGCCGCCCGTCCTACAACCAGGCACTGCGCGAGGCGCTGGAAGGCATCAAGGACCAGATGTGCGGCGACTGCCAGCGCCGCGCCGAGACCAATCCCCTGCGCGTGCTCGACTGCAAGGCTCCGGCCGACCAGCCGTTCATCGAGAAGCTGCCCAAGATCGCCGACTACCTCGACGAACCCTGCCGCAAACATTTTGCCGAGGTGCGCGCCATGCTCGACGCCCTCGAAGTTCCTTATGAGGTCAACGAGCGCATGGTGCGCGGCCTGGACTACTACACCCGCACCACCTTCGAGTTCACCCACGGCGAGCTCGGCTCGCAGTCAGCCGTGCTGGGCGGCGGACGCTACGATGGCTTGAGCGAGCAGCTCGGCGGCCCCAAGGCTCCCGGTATCGGCTTTGCCATCGGAGAAGACCGCCTGGTGCTGGCCCTGCAAGCGCAGCAGACCGAGGCGCTCGCCCCGCTGAAGGCCTTCGTCATCCCGCTGGGTGCAGGCATGAACCGCCACGCCCTCAAGCTGGCCAAAGAACTCCGCGCCGCCGGAGTCGCCGTGGATGTGAGCGATGAGAGCTTCCGCCTGAAAAAGAGCTTTGAGACCGCCGAAAAGCTGGGCGCAACCTACGCCATTCTGGTGGGCGAAAACGAAGTGCAGGCCAGCGCCTTCGCGGTAAAGAACCTGAAGAGCGGCGAGCAGACCACGGTGGCAGGCGAAGAACTGCAGGAGTATTTGAAACGTTAGGCAGGGGCGCTGTTCTGCCTTTGTCCTTTGGGGGTCATTCTGAACGAAGTGAAGAACCCCGGCACCGTTCAAGTATCCGGTGCCGTTCATGGGCATTTCAGCCAATGCACCCCAGCGTGCGGCCTGTGAGTAGCTAAAAAGCACAGCGTATGGCAGCGATTTTAGCTACCTGACGTAGCATCCAAATGGCTGGAACCGGCTAAGTGGTAGGCCGCTAACTGAATGGCCTCGGAGCGGCACGGAAGATTTGGGCAGCGCTGGGGTTCTTCACTTCGTTCAGAATGACCCCTCAAGAAATGGGGCGACTGCATCGACGCGCCAATTATCGTAGGATGAACGAAGCCGATTTTTATTCAGCGGGACGGAAAGCGATTATGCAACTTGATTTCTTAGGCAATTTGAAGCGGACGCACCGCTGCGGCGAAGTGCGGGCCACCGACGCCGGAACCACGATCACCTTGATGGGCTGGGTCAACCGGCGGCGCGACCATGGCAACCTGATCTTTATCGACCTGCGCGACCGGTCTGGGGTCACCCAGATCGTCTTCGACAAGGAGCGCAACCCCGCCATGCACGAGCGGGTCGAGGCGTTCCGCAACGAGTACGTGCTGGCCGTCACCGGCAAGGTCGAACTGCGTACCGAAGGCACCCGCAATCCCAAGATGGCCACGGGCGAGGTCGAGGTGATTGCCGGCGAGCTGAAGCTGCTCAACGAGAGCAAGCTGCCGCCGTTCTTCCCTGGCGACTCCAACGTGCCTCTCAACGAAGAGGTGCGGCTCAAGTACCGCTACATCGACCTGCGCCGCCCGGAGATGCACGCCAACATCGAGATGCGCCACCGGGTCACGCTGGCCATCCGTAACTATCTTGCGGGCGAAGGCTTCTACGAGATTGAAACGCCTTACATGACGCGTTCGACGCCGGAGGGCGCGCGCGATTACCTGGTGCCCAGCCGGGTGCATCCGGGCGAATTCTACGCCCTGCCGCAGTCGCCGCAGATCTTCAAGCAGCTGCTGATGATCGGCGGCATGGACCGCTACTTCCAGATCGCGCGCTGCTTCCGCGACGAGGACCTGCGCGCCGACCGCCAGCCGGAGTTCACCCAGATCGATCTGGAGCTGACCTTCCCGACCGAGGAGACGATCCACGGCGTGGTCGAAGGCTTCCTCGACGCGGCTTTCACCGCCGCGGGATACACCATCGAGCGGCCCTTCCCGCAGATGGCCTACGACGAGGCCATCCGGCTCTACGGAATCGACAAGCCCGACCTGCGCCTGCCCGGGATGACCGAAGTAAAGGCCCTGCTTCCGCCCGACGCCATCGAGACGCTGCTGATCGACCCGGCGCTGCCCGTGGTGGCCATCCGCATCCCCAAGGTGGGCGAGCTCACCCGCAAAGAGCGCGACGAGCACAAGGCGCTGCTGAGCGAGAAACAGTCCGCGACCCTCAAGTTCTACGACGACATCAAGCGGCTGGAGAAGACCTGGCCCGAGGCCATCGCCAAGATTCGCGAGCTGAGCGGCACCGAAGAAGGCGACCTGCTGGTGCTGGCCGCCGGACCGAAGAAAGCCGAAGCCGCGGCCGTGGACGCAAACGATGCTGCCGCCGTTCGCCGCAGCCAGCGCAACGCCTACGCCGTTTACACTACCGCCGGGCAGCTCCGGCTGGCGCTTGGGCAGCGCTATGCGGCGCGTCACAAGGCCTTCGAAGGCAAGAGCTTCAAGTTCCTCTGGGTCACCGATTTTCCCTCTTTCGAGTGGAACGCCGAGGGCGGCAGCTGGACCTTCGCGCATCACCCGTTCACCTCGCTGCATGAAGACCACATGGGGCTGCTGGCCGAAGGCGTCAAGGCCCTGCACGATCCCAACTCGCCGCTCGGCGCCATCCGCGCCCGCGCCTATGACGTGGTTCTCAACGGCACCGAGCTGGGCTCCGGCTCCATCCGTATCCACCAGCAGGAGGTGCAGGCCAAGATCTTCGAGGCCCTGGGCATGAACGAAGAGGAGCAGAAAGAGCGCTTCGGCTTCTTCCTCGAAGCCCTGCAATACGGCACTCCGCCGCACGGCGGCATCGCCCTGGGACTCGACCGCATCGTCATGATCCTAGCCGGCGCGGCCAACCTGCGCGAGGTCATCGCCTTCCCCAAGACGGCGGCGGCCACCGACCTGATGATGAACGCTCCCACTCCGGTCACCGACGCACAGCTGAAGGAGCTCAGTATCGCCGTCAAGAAGTAAGCCGGCGGAAATCAAGCAGGGGGCACGCTTCGGCGTGTCCCTTTTTCTCTTTCGTCAGGCCGCATGGTCAAGCGGCCCGATCCTGCGTAGAATTCAAACTTGAAGAGCAGGCTGGTTCCGTTACTATAGATTTTTGGGTCCCTACTGACTTATGCCGCTTCCGAATTCTGACTCCACGGCTGCCCTGGCCAAAGCGTTACGCGAAGGAATCGAGCGCCATGTGCGCTACACCCTGGTGCGGCCGCTGGATCACCTGACCCCAGCGGAGTTGCTGGTCCCGGTTTCGCTGGCGGTGCGTGATCTTTTCGTGGACAGGATGCTGAGCACCGCCGACCGCTACCGCGAGGCCGACGCCAAGCACCTCTACTACCTCTCCATGGAATTCCTGATGGGCCGGCTGCTGGGCGACACCGTCTGCAACATGCGCCTCTACGAGGTGCTGGACGGGGTGCTGGACGAGTTCGGCGTGCGGCTGGAGGCGGTGCTGGAGAGCGAGGCCGATGCCGGGCTGGGCAACGGCGGCCTGGGCAGGCTGGCCGCCTGCTTCCTGGAATCGCTTGCCACCCTCGACATGCCCGGCTACGGCTACGGCATCGACTACGAATACGGCATGTTCCGCCAGGAGATCTCCCACGGCTTCCAGCGCGAGAAGCCCGACCGCTGGAAGACCAACGGAACGCCGATGCAGATTCAGCGTCCCGAAGAGGCCATCGTCATCCCTCTTTACGGCCGGGTGGAAAACGCGCTCGAGCGCAGCAACACGCGCCAGAGCTGGCTGGACTTCCAGGTGGTCGTCGGCGTACCCAACGACATGCCGGTGGTGGGCTACAACGGCAACACGGTCAACTACCTCCGGCTCTTCCAGGCACGAAGCTCCGACGACTTTGACATCGACATCTTCAACCGCGGCGACTACATCCGCGCCGTCGAGCAGAAGATCGCCAGCGAAAACATCTCGCGCGTGCTCTATCCCAGCGATTCGGTGATGGCCGGCAAGGAACTGCGCCTGGTGCAGGAGTATTTCCTGGTGGCCTGCGCGGTGCGCGACATCGCCCGCAGCTACCTCGCCACGCACAACGACTTCTCCAGCTTTGCCGACAAGGTCGCCATCCAGATGAACGATACCCATCCCGCGCTGGCGGTGGCCGAAGTGATGCGCGTGCTGGTGGATGAAAACAACCTGGAGTGGGCCGAAGCCTGGGAGATCACCCGGAAAACCTTGGCCTACACCAACCACACGCTGCTGCCCGAGGCGCTGGAAAAGTGGGGCGTGGCGCTGATGGAGCGCGTGCTGCCGCGCCACATGCAGATCATCTACGCCATCAATTACGAATTTCTGCGCAGCCTGACCGCCTACTCCTGGGTGGATGGCGACAAGGTGCGGAGAATGTC
>Ga0316217_10001029_pt1 | contig 37790 bp, 14 predicted proteins | sample 1anoAmetaG_FD_203633 | JGI IMG/M metagenome (GOLD analysis project Ga0316217, IMG submission 203633) | Freshwater microbial communities from Trout Bog Lake, Wisconsin, USA - 1anoA | ecosystem: Environmental > Aquatic > Freshwater > Lake > Hypolimnion/Profundal zone | place: USA: Wisconsin...
GCTTCAGCTTTGGTTTATATTAAATTGCCGATGTAGGAGCAACTATCGTAGGATTTTTAGGACTATATGAAACAACTAATACCCTTTATCACTCTGTAGAACACATAAAACTACCTACATAAGATGAGTGAATAGTCTTATAGATCTTTGAGTTAAGCAGAAAGCAATCAAATTTTTATCCATCCATAAAAGATCCACACATTTAACTTTTAGGCAGCTTTGATGACGAATTGCTAGACTTAGGAATGCTTCATGTTTGCTTTTTGCTTAGTAGACAAGCAAACCTCGATTATTGTGCTTCGGCAATTCAGAAAGAAGATTCAGACAATGCATGAATAGCAGCTAAAATCGATAAATGTTGCAGTCAGCGCTATGACGTTCAAATTCAACAAATACAAAGAACTGTAGCTGATTCTAGGTACCAAATGTGGAAGGATCTTTGTCTACCGAAATTTTTAGAACCTTTAAATTAATGTATCTTCATTCAGAATCTCAGCTTGCTCAATTCAGTAAATTCTGTCAACGACCCTGGAAAATACGATATTCGTACTCTAGGAGAGCGGAATCATTTACATAGTTGACATTTCGGATGAGCTAATAAAGTTGCAACTGCAATGCCTACAACCGAGAATCAAAGGCAGCTAGATGAAGCTTTTGGCAGATCTAAACTACAAATACATTTGGTGCTGCTTTAGCTATGGTAGAATCATGACTTGGGATATTAAAGATCACATTACATCAGTAGTAAATTTGGTTTGCTCTTAACACTAGACACATTTGGATTAGGAACAAAAAATAGCAGTCGACAAAAAAGTTGCAAAGAAGCAAGGGAAATAAGCTGCCAAAAAGAATGTTCTATTGAAACCGAAAAGTCTTTTTTTGCCTTGTGTACTATAGGGAATATATTGGATTGACCTTCTAGGAGAGTTTTTTATGGTTTTGACCAAAAGTGGCATTTTGAAGATAGTAGCAATCAGCAATCAAGAAAAGACACAAAGTCTAGAGTTATACAAAGTAATAAACCAGCTCAAAGTTTCAGAGTCTTGTGAACCGAGTGAAAAGTAAAATTATGAAGAAAAGATTGTTGGCGTGCAAAAGTTACAAAACCAATGCGTTTTTATTGCCAAATAAAAACAAATAATGCTAAGCGGGCGAAGATAAAATATAGTATTTTAAAGATATGAGATTAGAGATAAGTTTAGCATTTGTAAAACTTTGACAATCATCCTGTGTTTGAATAGCTCTCTGAAATAAGTGATAGTTAGTCAAAACTAATAGCATATAGTTTGTAGAACGACCAAAGGTGTGTCCATTTTCAAAATCTTTGATTCGAAAGAGAAGAAATGAAAGCATCAAAACCAAGATTTATTGCTCTCACCAATATCCCAAATTTATTAACATTTTTAATTATGTTTGCAAGGCATTTAAAATATCTTACCAGAGCTTTGCCTCTGTCATTAGCCTTAGGAGCTAATTTATTTAGTTACCAACAAATACAACTTGCCACTCCCTTGAACGAATCTACAAAAATAAAATTCATCTCAGACATTGGGCAGTACATTTAGAGCTAAACCGAAGCATAAAAACGGTCTGATAAAATACTAATCATTTGCGAATTGAAAGGTGAGCCTTTTATTGATGATCAGCTCATTGCTCTAGCGAATTTGTTCTTGAAAGAAGCATAGAACAATAGTATTGAAAGCAGGTTTGAATTTCTGTTTTTGAAAGCAGTCGCAATCCCTGAATAATAATACCAAAGTTTTTTCATAGTTTATAGCAGTAAGGGAGAAAAAGTCATCAGTTTAGAGCCCTATCTCAATTATAATCGCAAAAAGCCATACATAAAGGTTTCAAGCAAGCCACTTATGAAAAGGCTGACATAAACTATCAAAGGTCCAAGAGAACTAAGTTTGAGAAATTTGGCTTAGGAGCTATCAATAATCACAAATACGAACAACTATTATGCTCTTGTTGCTATTCCTGACTAAAATTCAGATAAGCCTAATACAGAGATTAACGATTTTATCGCAACTCATTAAATCAAATCTAAATTTTGCTCAAAATTCATAGTAAAAGACCAAACATCGAAAACTATTCTTGGTTTAAGTCATAAAGGCCCAGGTTTGTATTTGATTTCTTCAGTAAACTCTAATTTGCAGCTTTCATAAAGCTAAAAGTAAAGAATTTTCAAGATCGGTGATAAGCCTTTCGTAGTGTTGAACCCAAAAGAAAGCATTCAAGAAAAGTTTATCTTTCCGCCAGTCCAGACTTAGCTACCTCCATAGCAAATAGTTTTAAATGTCTACATTAACAAAAACCATAACTCTGGAGAGATATAGCAGAAATTATTCGCTGAGCTTTCTAGGCCAGAATACAAACATTTACCCAAAGGGATATTCTACACTAGTGATGTATAGTTCGCTTCATTAGCTTTAGAAATGAACGAGTATTCGAAAGTATCTCTGACAGCTTTTGACACAAAAACACCCTTGCCACCTAATAAGGTCAAAGAAATACTTGGTAACACTTATTAATGGGTATATCCTATTCAATCATCTTCTCAAATTTCTTCATCTGCCATTCAGCAATGGATTCAACAATCTACAGGTTCAGAAAAGATGCAATACCAAAACTTTAAATCTGAATAGGCTTCAAACGGATGGGCTACCCCTATCACTGGGCTTGAGTACAAATAAAAAAGAGATTAAACCAATGATAAAGTTATCTATCATTATTCTAGTCACTGCCATGGTTGCAAAAAATTCGGACCCAAATTCGAAGAATTCGCTCGCAAAAACAAAAGTTCAGCAAAATTGAAGTTTTACAAAATAAACAATGATTATAACAAAGCTGAGGGCGTAAGAAACTTCAATACAACTCCAGTTTTCGCCTATTATAAAGAAAATTGCACAATACCATTTGTATACAAAATGCCTATCTTCACTTAGCAGCTGTTCAGTTCATTTTTGGAAATCACAGGAGACATCAAGCTGATGGATAGTGCTCTATTAACAAAAGTAGTAAATGATAGAAAAGAAGCAGAAGTACTCATCAAAGAACTATTGAACAAATCAGTGATTTATAGTTGAATACAATTGAATAATCTTTTTAAATCAGCTTTCTTTTATCGAAACTTTTTTACGGTCCTATTTGCTTTGGTTTGGCTAAGGAGTTCTTTATTGTTGCAATTACTAGATGATTTCAGGTGGAGCAACACCGTAAGTTTCTCTCAAAAAGAAACTATTTATGATGTTGGCAAATCCAAAAATGGCAAAAAAATAACTATAGGGCAGTTTGATGTTTTAAGCTATCTTATTTGTCCAAGGCTGGACTATACCAGAAGCTTCACCAGCTATGTAGCAGATTATTGCAGCAGTGGCTCGAACTTGGGCAGGAAAAGTTTCATAATTTGATGTGTAGGTTACGCTTTACAATACAGATACTTTCATCCGAAATATAAAGTAAATAACGATCTTAAAGAGTCCAACAGTCCTGAAAACGTCCAAAGCCATTAGCAATGAAAGGACGAATATTGAGATGCTCAGGACCAAAATAACTTTTTTTCTTTACAAGCTTGTCAATGAATAGTAGACGAAAATAACTGAAACCATTTTAGACACTCCAGAAATGATGTTGTCCCAAAAGATGTCTTGACTTATGTTCTTTTGAATAAAAGAGGGTGCGTAGAAAAGATAGTTGCAGAAAAAGTTGGCAATTATTAAGGGAATCAATAACGTTCTCAATGATTTGAACCTACATAAATCGATAGGATTGAAAGCTTATGTTTTTGACTATGATAGATATTCTGTCTTCAAAGCTTATACTAGCTTTAGATTTAGCTCAGGATTATTGACACCATTCATATTAGCAATCTTTTCCATAGTTCTCAAAATTTATGGACTTTTGCAACTAGAAAGAAGGTCGATAGGAGTTTATTAAATGTAATATATGATACCGATAATGACAGTGACTATGGGTATGATATAAAACAGCAAAAAGACAACTCTCCAGTTTTTGATCAAATAGTAAGCCAAACTATTCATAATAATGCCCATACTATCAGTTAAAGCAATAGAACAACCAAACTTAAAGCGATATTTTTAGTTCACTACTTCTGTAGCGTAGCAAGAGCTATACTGGACAGTAGTTTAAGCTCCAGCGAAACAAACGAATATTCCGATTCCGAGAATTAGAATACTTTTACTAAAGAAAACAATCAGTATACCGATTAAGAAGATAACCATTGAGAATAGCATAGACTTCTTTCTGCCCAGCTTCTCAGTGAATACCGAAAAGATGCACATTCCAGTGATTGCTCCAATAAAAAGGAGAGATTGTATTGTAATCAATTACTGGCTTCTTTAGCATCTGAAATTACCAAGTTCATCAGCCAGTGAGTAGAAGGGGGTTTTTGCCGTCAAAAAGCGATTAATTTAGCTTTAGTCAAGCTTACAGACAAATTAGTTACAACTTTGAGTGTCCAAATCCGAACAAGAGTAACTGACTTGGTGAAGAAGGTAAGGAAGCATGAACATGACAGCCATTTAGAGAATATTTATCATTATCATCAAAATCAGGATTATTAGCTGATATTTGTGATGAGATCCTGCGTATTAGATTAGTTGGAAATATTTCCGAGGTTTCTTTTACTAACTAATCATAGATAATTATCTAGTTTTGCTCAATCTTCAATTGAGATACTCACCAATTTTATTTGACCCGATGTGTTAAATTTGACACAATAATAAACAATCAGTTTTAGCTTTCAGCTAATTTCTGGTATTTGATGCTTGCCCGAGTATTTAAAGTAGTCAATGGAATGTAATCTTTAATTTAATTTGGGGCTCCTTGCTGAAGTTCCTAAATTATCTCTTGTGGAGGCAGTCCAAAAGTCTACTTAAAAAAGCAGGCAGTCACCAAATTTACCAAGCCGAACAATACGAAGGTGCTATTGATTGCGATATGATGAGCTTAGAAGAATTTTATAGCCCAAGGCTGAGCTACTCCTGCCAGTTCTCCTGAGATATAGCACAGTATCCCTGCAGTAGCTCTGATCTGCGTCGGAAAAGACTCGAAATTAAGCACAAAAATGATGTTATCTTCCACAGAGAGGACCAAACGGAAAAGGAAATAAATAACAGCTTTCAAAAGGACAGTTTATTTGACAAGGCTGGCTGACAGGCAAGCTGACAGTATGCTGATGAACATACATAGAAACATCTGCGCTTTTTTTCTCTAAAATAGCTTGAGTGCGAAAAACACAAATAGACATGAAAGCATGTTAGATATGCCAGAAACGATGTTTTACAAATACAGATCGGTCTTTTAGTTACCCTGTATGAAAGATGGAGCATAGAATAAATAGTTGGAAACAAAGTTAGCTACGACCAATGGGATGATTATCTTACGAAGTGAAGCAAATCTACATAAATCCAACACGTTGAAGGAGTCACTAGTGGATTAGTTATTGTATTACTATCTTAAGTTTTATATTTCTTCTTCTTGCAAGTCAGGCCTTTAGACGCCATTTATAACCGCGATTCTTTTTAAAGCGTTGATGATTTCTTAGGTTTGCTCAGTGGCCAAAAGATCAATGGGAGTTTTTTCAACATAAGTGATAATCCCGATTATGATACCTATGACCGGCAGTATGTAAAAGCAAAGAAAGACTGTCCTCCAATCTTTTATACTGTAGTAAGTGAGGCTATTGAGCATTATTCCTATACCATTGGCGAAAAAGATGAGAGTCATAAAAAGGGGTCTTCGTTTTTATGAGATAACCTCACTAGCATAGCAAGGCGTAAATTGTAAAGCGTTTTCTGTGCCCATAAAAGTGATGAAAACTCCAACTCCGACCATTCCTAGCTTGCTAGAAAAAAAAATGAGGATCATTCCAACTAAGGCGAGTACCATTGCGATAAGTAAAGAGTGCTTTCTACCTATCTTTTAAGTAAAAAAGGAGAAGGCAACCATCCCAATCAGTGCACCTAGGAATGGAAGCGACTGAATGGCGGTAAGTTCATAATTTCGTTCGCATCTGAAATCTCCAAGCTGATCAGCCAAGGAAAGGAATGGAGAAGAATTAGGTAAAAAACGATGCCTCTGAGAAATGTTGAGCTTGCAGACTTTTATGGTGCACTCCTCGCTTTCAACTCCGGAGCAAACATACTTTGACTGGTGCAGAAGATACGGGAGCATGAAGATAACTGCAGCTTCGAGAATATTAACAACTGCCATAATTCCAAAGATGATGTACTGATATGTGTGACAGGATCCGACCTTTTCGATGAGTCCAATGTATTTTCGCTACTCCCCTTTGTCACTCATTAATCAATATAGTAATCTCATAGCTAATAAACACGATCTAGTCAAATAATAACTGATTATTAATATTAAAAGAAGACAATTTAATCACATTTGGAGTATCCTAAGTATAGTGAAGTTGGATGCTTTAGATCATCCTTCTAACAATTATAAACTTTCAGACTCACATTTTTCCAGAGCTTCTATGGCCTCAGCGTACTTCAGCTGTTTGGCTAAAATAGTTCCTTTCCTAGATAAAACCTTCGCCCTTTTTACCAAATCTTTTATAGGTCGATTAGCAAGTACTATTTCGATACTACAAGCAGCCAAACCAGTTTTTATAATAATGCTTCTTAAATTGGCTGACTTTCTTTAGTCATTCTGGGCTAGGATTCACTCTCTTTGGAAGCTGAGCTTTCTTTTTCTTGGATGATTTCAATATTTAGACACTTTTATTTCTCCTAAACAGCTAAAGATTTTTTATCTTTTGAGTATTTATAATGCTTAAATTGATAAAGTGTTTTTAAGCAAATCAAAGGCGACTATCATTTCCTCAACTAATCGTTCTGCTTGATCTCCTCTTCTTTTTGCAATAGCCCTTCCTCCTCTACCTGCTATACCTCCTCTACCTGCTCAAGCTGTTGTTCCGGTTTTTCTTCTTGAGGCTATTCATTCTGTTTTTACCAATCTCCTCTTTCTTGCCCCTTTTTCTCATCATCGTATTTTTGCTCTTTTTCTTAGCTTTTATCTCTTTTGCGGGGGACGGTCTTTGAGTTGAATATCTTGCTTTTATAGTAGCATTAAACCTTTGATAGATCTGCATAAATCTGCAGCGTCAGCTATCGAGCACCATGTCTATGCGGCTTGTTAGATTAACTCGTCAGTAGCTTCAGCGATTTAATTAGTCCCTCCCTCAGTTCAATGCATTCTTTACATGTAAATTAAGCATAGTCTGCTATTTTAGAAGCTAAAACCTATGAGAAGTCTCTGAATTCTTGCTGATGCTGTAGAAAAAGAGCGAATTTGCATGTTTTTGTGGCTTCCGTTCTGCTTTTAGGTGGAGTACTGGCCTAGAGTTTCATGAAATGAGTTTAATTATGTAGGTAGTCTAAAAATCTGTGAGTATTTGTAGGCATATAAAGCTGCTTTGAAAATCGACATAGAACCTACCTAAATACCCAGAGTTTAATTGACAATTCCAAAAGAAGTATTCTTGAAAAATAGTCTCCCTTCCATTCTGCAAAGAGAACTCTATTGTATAGTAAGGCCAGAAAAAATAAATATGGAAATGTTCAAACTCCTTTTACATCGGACTCAGAAGGTGATGCAGCCTGCTGAGAAAGATCAAATCAATAGAGTTGGAACATAATAAAGTATTTACTAAGTGTAATTTCAAAAAATAGAAAAATAGTCTCAGAAATCATACAAAATCAACCCGTTCTTAAAACTCCTGCAGCAATCAGTTTTTCGATTTTCTCTGCAATGCTTCTATCTTTCATGATATTTTCGATTGCCTTCGGATCTCTTTATAAATCAGTCAAAGCATTCCTCACCTCAGGGTTTTGAAGTATAGCTTGAATTTCGGGATCTGCCAGAGCTCTTTTCGCTCTCTAAGCTTGTTCCTGCTCCGAATTACTTCCTATATAAGTTGCTGCTTGAGTCTTTTCAATTCCTTCTTTACAGAATTTGTCTTGAGAGTCTCTCTTCAAGCCGGCCTCATAAGATTCTAAAGCTCTGTGGTACTCTTTCAGCTAAAAGTGGCAATCTCCTTTTTTGTGATAGGCTTTTTGGAAGCTGGGATCTTTTTTTAGTGCAGTTTCATAACTTTATTTAGCCTTCTGGAAATCCATCAACTTGATATGTACCTGACCTATGTTACTATAGTATTTAGCACTATCTGGGTTTCTTCTGGCGGCTTCTTCGTATTATTGGAGAGCTTGAGAGAACTTTCCTAGATTAATTGAGTCTTACCTTCTTTGTAGAGTGCAGTACCTTGTTCATTATGCTTTTAGGCTAGTTAAGGATTGATGTAGCCTTTTGTTTCTTTCTCTTTTTTGAGCTTTTTGATTCGGTTAAGCTCGTCTCTAACCTTTTGATTATTATCTTCCAAAAGGCTCTTTTCCAGAGCTTCTATCGCCTCAGTGTACTTCAGCTGTTTGGCTAAAATAGTTCCTTTCCTAGATAAAACTTTCGCTCTTTTTACGAAATCCTTTACAATTCCTTCATCAAATAGCTTTTAAGCCTTTGAAATTTATTCTAAGGCTGAGTCTAAATCATTAACCTCGATAAATGCTGCAGCTTTGTTATTATAATAAAGAGGTTCGTTTGGATTAACTTGAATTGCTAGTTCATAGTAATTTAGCGCCTATTAAAAATTCCTCTTTTTGAATTCTTCATTGCCTTTGTTTTTCAAATCTTATGCTGGATCTTAAATATCCATTTTTTTTGACTTTTTCTCTTATTGATAAGGTGATGGAGACGGTTGAGCCTTTTCTTATCTTTTAGGAGGATCAGCGGATTATTTTTCTTTCTTGGGCTGTTATGCAGGTTGCCCGCTAGGAGAATTATTAGGATATTTTTATCTCATTCTCTCAATGTCAGCAGGATTAGCTTTCTTTTGTAAAATTTGAATAACTTTTTGAAACCTAGGATCACCCATATATTTAATTCCTTCTTGAGGTTTAGCCATGATAGAAGAAAGAATGGGGATGAATGTAGGGTCTTGTAAATAGCCAGAAAGTTCTGGATCATTCATGATCGTGTTAAAAATATTCATATTTTAGTCTTCTGTAATCTCTTGCTCTTACTCTTGCTTTTTCTTTTCTGCATCTTGCAGATTCTTCAGTAATTAAGGATTGTTAGGATCATAGGTAAGTCCTTGTTTATATGTATTGATAGCCTCTTCATGTCTTTTAAGATAAAACAGAGCAGTTCCTTTGCGCTGATATCCTCTTGGCCAGCTTGGGTTGATTCTGAATAATGAAAACCATACATAATGCAGGCTTAGGCATCCTACAATGCTTCTTGATACTGTCCATTGTTGAAATAAGCTCCTGAACGATTTGAATAAAAAACATGATCTTTGGGATTGAGCTAAATAGCTTTAGAAAAGTGTTCAATTGCCTATGGATAACGTTTTCCCTTGAAAGCTTCATTTCCTTTGTTTTTGAAATCGTTGGCTAGTTGCTAGTTGCTCATTAAAGATTTATAATTCCAGAGAACTCTTATGCAAATTTATTATAACTTTACTTATTGTAAGTTTCTAGTATAATCTATCAGATTTGATTTTTGATGTACAAAATATAAGCAATTCTTAGAGGAAAAGTTTGATTTGATTATCAAGGTTCAGCTATATTTCATGGATTTAACTGAGTCTTACTGATTTTCTAAATTATATTTTTAAAAATGATGGAAAATTCTTTGAACAGGGGATAGAACTAAGAAGGAAAACTACTTCAAAATTCAACCAATTAGGTGTTAGTTTAATAAAAAAATAATAGGACTGTTTACTATCTTCCTTGCTACATCAGGTTCAAAGTTAAGGAAGTCTGTGAAGTCAAAATTGATAAACTCCTTGGAGTAATCTCAGGAACACTTCTTTTCTCGTTTTATTACGGAGATCTGCCCAGAGAAATTCTTGATCAATTTACTGGTGAGAATCAAGAAAAAGCCATTTTACTACAATCAAAAGAATCTATATAGCTAAGAGAGGAAAAAGGAATCATTTTCAAAGAGGATGTCTCTAACAGAATGATTGACTATGTTGTGAGAACCTAGTTTGACTGCCATCTCAAAGGAGATGTATTCCTCACTCCTTTTTAAATCATCAACTTGTGTATGTCTATCACTGTTCAAACTGTCGTTTTAGACCCCAAATCAAATAATGGCACGAGGATTGACATCAAATTCAACTGTATGAACAGCAATAAAGTGAGTGTAATAGATCATGGCTAAAACATTTGCTTTGGTAGCTACAGATTAGCAGATTACTTCCTAGATTGTGACTACCATAATTCGGCAGAAAGTAGATTTCTGCCAATCTCAACTATTGACCCTGACACAAGAATCAAATCTGAATCCCATAGCTAAAACAACGACTTTAGCGTCACTTTTAAGATAAAGCCAAAATCAAACTAGGAAGATTAGACTACAAATGTTAAACTCATGGGTTCTGCCACTCCTTCTTAAGCAAAAAACATTTAAGTCATCAAAAAGCCCAAGGTGGAGACCTAAGGCAAAATAAAAAATTTCCAATATGTCCATTTCCGTATACCTCTCTATAAATACCCTGGATCCAATCTGCTATCAATTTTCCTTCCTCTCTGGGTACTTGCTTTCATAAATCTTACCATATACTTCCAAGACACAGGCTTTGCAGGTAGACTGGCAGTTATCGCAACTATTACCTTGGCCTTTATCGCCTTTTTGCCCACAATAAATGAAAAGATCCCTCAATCAAGTGTCGTCAAGTTAGTGTAGATACTAATCTACTTTGAAACAGGTTCGACGATATTGACTATAATTGAGTCATTGAGAGTTAAGGATAATGACCAATCCTGGACTTTCGTGTGGAATTAAAGCCCATTCTTCGTGATTACTCTTATAATAAACTTGTTAGTAGCAGGTTTAGTAGTGGTGATGTTCATCACTCATAAGCTATTTTGGTAGAAGATTTACTTGAAAAGGAAGGAGAAAAAGATCACAGAAAGATTGATAAAGGAACATTGGGAAAATAAAGAGTGCGACGAATACTTCAAGGACTATTTCGCTTCCAACAAAGTCACAGGTGTTCAACCCACTTTTCCAGTCATAAAAATCAAACCATGTCCATGATCCAATCATTTTTAGATATTATTTTTAATGCTGTGAGTAGCGAATTTATAATTAATGACTAAGTAAAAAGATAGCAACAAAGAGGTATTTTTGATTCGAGGTAGAAAGGAAAGAGAAAACATTCGAAAGAAGATAGGCCAAAGAAAAGGAAAGTTTAGTCTAGATCTCGTTCCAGGTCTTAAAGATCATCGAAAAGATATCAATCTAAAAGCAGTTCTTCCTCAAAAGACAAAAAAACGGATAGATAGCGTATATAAAAAGAGCCAAAAAAGTAAATTTCAATCAAACCCCATGAAGTTTCAAGTAGACCTCCTAAAAATAGGATAAATATGAATATCCTCTCCAGTACTCTCCTTTCTATCCCAGATATAATATCGGACCAAAAGAAAACAAACAGAAAGCTTGACGAAGAAGAGATATCTCGGGCTGCTAGCAATTTCAAGCAAAATTTTACTGAAGAAATACAGCCTGTCACAATGAGCTCGTTTCTGAGTAATCACGACTTGATAAAGAAAGTAGAAGCCAAACAAATAAAAGGAAGTTTGCACTGCTCGTTCTGCGAATTGGATTTCCAGACAAATGATGAATTACTTCGACATGTTGCCGAGCATACTTATGGTAAATAGTGAATGATTTTGTATTACTGCGTTTCATAAGTGTTTAATCTCTTGCTCATACTTAGTTTCCTTGTCAATGTAAATATCTGGTTACTGTCGCATAGGTAATTATAAAGAATCATTCAATACAGCTAATCATATCTTTCTCTATTGTAGTTTTATCTTTTTTTGAGTTTTAGATGACAAGGTTGATTTTGCTGACCTCAGGCAGCTTCACCTTTGACTTGTCATTCTTTTTTATAATTTAGACGGCTTTGTTTGTCAGCAGAAACCGTTTTTTGATTATCTCTGCTTTTCTAAGTTCTAAACCTTTGAAGCTTTAGTCCTAGTTTTCTGGTTTATCTTTAATTTTGTTTTAAACTATTTCCTATTTATTCTATTCCTTGCATTAAGTGGCTATTCTTTTTCTGCTTTAGACCATGATGTTCTGGTACTATTTCATCTGTGACTGCTTCTGGCGATTTCTCTCCTTTTAAATGATTTTATTGGTGATCAGTCGATTTAGAGAACCATCTTTCTTCTTCACTAACACTTTGTCAGGGGTAATTTTGTTTATCTCTTCATTGATGTAGTCAATTATGATTCTTTTTTTGATTCTTCTTATTTCTTGCTCCTCAATATTCAAGTTCATCTCTTTGACGATTCCTGTTTTGGCGTCCATACTTCCCTTGCTATTTAGTTTCATCTCGACTGAGTACTTTATTTAAGGAAAAAAAGCCTGAATGGGTAAATGGGGGGAAATCGATCGATGTGACTCTGCAAACTAGAGTTAAACTCTTTTAAAAGTAGGCATTTTAGAATGCTTTACAGCTTTGCTTAGTGAATTCGAGATGCTGATTTTCTATTTCTCTTCAGTTCTTATTCTCATCTTCTGAAACTTGGTCGTTTTTGCTTATTTTTGAAGAGTAACCTATTAGAAGTAAATCACTTGCTTAAATGAAGCAGGCCAGTTGGTTTTATTGATTTATTCATGGATTTTGGTGATGTTCCATTATTTGTTAAGAGGTTCTTAAAACTTAGTTCGAATACATTCGTGAATCGTTTTAATCTTTTGGTTAGCTTTTATGTCCATGAGTTTGAATCTCTCTTCGTTCTGAAGTAATTTGAGCCCAATTTACTTAATAATGGACTCTTTTGAGTTATCTTTAAATCTTGAAAACGGATTTTTGTTCACCATATCTAAAATCGAAATCATTAATGATTTCCCTAGCTGCTTGTTTTAGGTTACAATAACATTTTAGTTGCTTTTTTCTATTGGCTAGGCTGGAATAAATTAGAAAGATTGCTAATTTTGATTATATATAAATGCTGAATTGTTGGGACTCAATTTGGGTACTTTTTTAAGAAAATTCGCATAAGATGAAGGAAAAACACTGGACTAAACAGTATATGAACAAGTCACTCCGAATAATCTATTTATTACGACTCTTCCACAGCCTTCTTTAGATAATGATTAGCCCTTATCCTTGTGTTTCATATGTTGCTCATCGAAATTACTTAGGGTGTATCGAAATCTAGGAAAGTTTTACTACAAAATTTTGCAGAATGACTGAGAATAAGTTTGGTTGACTATGTCCTACAGAGCATTTCCGTAAATGAAAGCCTATTTGATTGCAGAGTGTGAATGAAGGTCAAAATAATACTCTATTTTTTGCTTTATCCCCAAAGTCTTAATCAATTAAAGCACATGATATATAGCTGGTCTTCATTAGTAAAGATTTACTGTTGCTATTAGTTAGGTTCTAAGTAAAACCTGTTCAAATTGAAACCTAAAGGGTCCATGCGATAATTGCCCTCTATCACACCGTCAGGATTCAGCAAGGGAACTATTTTGAATATAAAAAGTCTCCTTAAGAGGTAAGATTGAAGATTGTTGTAGTCTAAAAGCATCTAAAGAATGCCTTGGAGGCAGAAAGAAGATGAAACTTATCCTGGATGCACTCTTGCCGAAATGAAGACTATTGGCTTTCTTTCTTAAGCAGGCAATCCTTATTTTGGTTATTTTGCTCCATTTTTGTTTGCCTTTTCAGTGATAGTAAGTATATGTATTGAGTTTCCTCGAGGAGTCAGGGTAAGTATTTCATCTTAATACATGATATTCGGATGTACTCTTTGCTTTAGTTGCTAAAGATAGATCTCATTTTAAGTGTAGGTGAATGGAACTGTGAGACAAAAGTAGACCTCTTACTTATTTTTAAAGGTATGGTCGATTACAACACAAAGCTAGTCTCTATACTAAATAGTCGTTCAATTACACTTAAAAAGGCCTCTGGCACTTAATTCCAAATTCCGTTCAACCCCTACTTCATCATCGGCTTGCAATAGATTCTATCCTGGTTAAATAGCAAAATACCTAAAAAATGTACTCATAGATGTTGACGTTCTGAATGATTAGTCGAACTTTGATGCCTTTTTATGATTTGGATTTGAAGTAAAACCAAGATTTTTTCGACTGTGTGTTTTAGATATCGGGCAGTGCTTATAAAACATACTGAGTGTTGAAGGAGGTACGTAGAGCTAGTTCACTTGCTTTACTAATGAAATGTTGCCGCTTTAAAAATTGGAACTGATTTGTATACTGCGCTCATCGTCGATCGAGAAGGAGTAATCATTGCGCTTTGGGCTGCTGAGCGGACTGCAGCTTTCCTTTTTCTTCATTTCTCACTTGAATATGTTAATTATTATTAACTTATAATTCAATGTAAATTTCTATGAGGAAGAATTGTGTCTTATGGGGTTGTTATAATTTAGATCAACTATTATCCTTGTTGAACTTTAAGTTCAAACAATTGCCTTCGAATCTTGTTATTTACTAAGAATATATATTGACCTAAGAATTAATTGTTTTAGTTTGATTTTTCTTGAGCTGGTACTAATGTGAATGAAAGCAGCACAGAAATGGGGGAATGTACTCCCGTGATAATTTATAAAGAAAAGTTTAACTTGAATCAAGCTATTCTTAAAAGTTTGAAGCCAGGCGGCGGAAAAACTATATTATTTATTTTTTGGTCCTAGAAATTGCAGCTGAAGATAAAAATTGTGGAGTCTCCTGCAGTCAGAACCTGCTAGGGTGGGTGCTGGCCTAGCAGATGAAATCCATTATGACTAATTTCACTAAATTACCATATTTTTACCTCTTATTCACAGTCACTGACATTCTTATGTTTGTATCGTGCTGCAGATTGCATAAGACATAGCCATAGCCACCTTCATTGTACAAGAAGGATGTTTTGATCCAATCTTCAGGTTTTGGACCGATCTTAGATTTCTAAGTGTTCATCCGAATCGCGTGATTCATCCAGACCTGTTCTAAGAAATTGGGATACTGTTTGCCATATTCGACCGTTATTTACTTGCTTTTCGTCTACTAAACTGAATCGAAGTAATAGCCAAAAGTGCATTGGGATTCGCTGGTGAGATTAGGATCATCAGTTTCGACCATTATGAGATAGCTTCCTGGTTTAAATGAAAGCCATAGATTGAGGTCTAAGATATCGCTTTAAAGCATTGAGCCATAGTATTCCAAAGTCTAGAAATCTCTTTGTAGTGCCACGATTATTCTTGAAAAGCCATAAGTAGAACCTATGACATCTTGACTGCTTGCCTAAGTTTCATATCTTTTTATCGTAATATACCCTTATTGCGCCTCCTTTACATTTATCCGGACAAACAAGGGTTCATTTTTTGGCATCTTCAGTTGTTAAAATTCATAGCTGAACCCAAATCTAAAATTTGATATGTCAATACTAACAAAATTTTTTATGAACTCATCGAATGGCAGAATAACATCTCCATTGCTAGCTTCTGCTAGAGCTCTAAACTTCAGCTTAAATTCTTAGGGTACTCCATCCCAGAAAGCTTTGTCCGTTTTACTTGCATATCCGTTGTACTCTATTTTACTCCAAGGGTTTGTAATTTTTACTAATCTACACAATTTGCCATAACTGGGTATACTTCTACAATCTATAACAGTGTAGGCATGAAAGGGAAGCAAGCTTTAAACTTTTACGCTATCGCCTGTACCTGCAACGATTGGCATGAGTTAGCCTGCAGCTTATGTGAGCTTTTGCCAAACGAATTCTCTATACTCTTGATCCTAATTTTCATTGATTTGATAAAAGTAGCAAGGCGCAACTAGAAATGTGTTCAAAACTTAGTGAGGGCATCCAGAGCTGATTGCGCCATAAGACCCTTTTATTTTGGCCCAAGCCTTTTAAATGAGCATGACCCAGATCTACTGCCGTGTTGGCTTGCAAAATACTGGTCTGTTGGTCTCCGTGAAGACAGGTATAAAGTCATCTATTACCATCTATGAAGGAACGCCCTACTTCACTACAATCAGTTTGTATATTCCTTGTTAGCAAACTGCAAAGTTTTCATGAAAAATATTTGAAATTCTCTCCTACACTTGAGCGATAGCAGCGACGGAAGATAAAAAGTAGCAGTCTTTGAGATTGCCTTAGCAAATATCTTAAGGTTTGAACTGGTCTTAAGCCATAACGCAATCTTTGAAGATCTAGCCTGCTCTTTTCCAAACTATTGATCTTCCCTCGACTCTGAAGTCAAGATTCTTTTTGTTGGGCATAAACTACTTATCAGTAAACTTGGTCTTTTTGCTTTTGCATTCTTCGAGATAGTCCCTGAACTTTGATTTGCGCAACCTGAGGTATGACTGCTTTTTGGCCTTATTGAATTTGGTCTATATGCTTGTATGTATTTTGTTCGGCAGCTACAATCTGTTCACTGTTATCTCTGGTTAATCTGTGCCTTTGGTGCACATATTTCCACAAAGAAACATCGTCCAATATTCGTTGTTAAATTAATACAATATACCTCAGGTACGTTATAACGGGCAGAGTTTTCACTATCCATAAAAACTAGACGGTTCTTTTGAATTCAGCTAATAAAAATTTTTTGTTTCATTTAGTATTTCGGTCCAACTTTTTCACGAAATCTCTTTAAAAGCACAAAATTTTCAAAGCTTTCTTCTGTTCAAAGCCAAGGTCTTATCGCTAATAATAATTTAGGCTCGATTTTATTGATAGTCTATTGGCAGTCAACCTAAAACAAAGTGTTTATGAATTGACTTTGGATAGTGAAATCACCAAAAAAATAAAACCATTAATCAACATTCTAAGTTCTCCAAATTTTCCAGATGCCATTACATCCATTTGACATGCAAAAGGTTCTTTTCTAGGTTTGTACTTTTTGCCTTTATTAACAAAAATAGCTTAATGATATATGAAACTCCAAAATTAAGACACCTCTTTTAATTCTTTGTCTATTAATTCTTATAATTTCGTTTTCAATGAGCTATAAGTCGTATTTGTGAAATATTGTATTTTGTTTGTTTTTGGAATCGTTTTGAATCTGAGAATAAGTACAGGCAATTTCCTATACTAAATTGATTAGTCAGAGAACATTAAAAAATTACCAAAAATAGCCAAGTCCAAATATGCAGAATGCAACATTTAAAAATGTTTGGGATTAGGCTTCCAAAGCTACTTTTTCAGTGCGTGTTTGATTTATATTTTCTTGTCAGAATTAAATGTAAAAGAGTTCAATTCTAAGCTATTAATGATAGTAAAATATCAAGTATAGTATAATAATTTGTACTAGTTATGCAGAGCCAAATGAAAATCTAAGGAAACAGCATGTAGATAGCTTAAAAGACAGTGATTTCTAAAAAGGAAAAGATTGGCAGATGGTCGGCTGCTGAGTGTTACATGTTCTAATGCCTGCTTTAGAGATTTGGAAAAAACTGGAAGAAGATTCAAGAGCATATGAAGAATAGATCTTTGGGTCAGATCAGGTCTCATGCTCAGAAGCATTTTGACAAGATTGGAGCTAAAAAGGTTGAAGAGTTTGAAAGGAGAGCCAAACTTTTGGAAGCTTATGAAACCCTCCAAAAAGAAAAACAACTCAAAGATTAGGCAATTAGTTAAATTGTCTCAAATGAGCAGAAAGTAGTTCTGGAGATCAAGCAAGAGGAGTAGTCTCCCGTCACTACATATAATATTGAGGCTGAAAACATCCCTTAGAAAAATTTGGAGTCATCAAATATAAAAGAATAATAAGTCAAACCATCAGAAATTATAAAAGAGGATGTTGCTAAAAACTTTATCACTGAAAATTCCTACCCTTTCCTCAGCAACTTCAATGCCTTTGATGGAGGATATCTTCTACAAATTATAGGACGAAACCCTGGGCCTTTTTACCAATTCAAAGGCATTGAGCCATACATCGACTGCCCTGCTTTTAGAGCTTCAATGTTCCAAAACTTATGAATGATTTTACTTATTACTATATTCTCGATAAATTGTTCTTTTTACATGATTAATCACTTAATGTTAAGACAATGTGGTTGTTTTATAAGGGTTATAAAATGTTTTTTCTATATAAATAAAGTATAGTATCAGCTAAAATACTCGTCAATTTTTTATTGGAAAAAATTGTATAGAGAAGGGTTCTCATTTACTTTTTATTCCCAAGGAGATCCTTTATAATTCCTTGCATTTTTCACTATATTCTCAAAATAATCGAATGTAAAGATTCTCGCTGATTTTTGAAGGATGAATAAAGGTAAGAAAGTTAACTTAAAGTTGGCTTTAGTTGCCAATGTTACTTTGGCTCTAGTCTTGCTCAAAGGTTGATAATTTATGCAAAAGTATTCAAGTTTTAGTCTTACATATTCTGATGTTGAAGCAGCAGGGACAGGAATCTAATATTCCCTTTGCATCTAAAGGTCTTAGTCGTAGGTTTCGGTATAGCAAAAGATGGTGCCTGTGGTTTACATTCTATCGTAGCCTACAGCACAGTAATAGCACTCTCGATCTTTAAGCAAAGGAACGTAAGTCTTACTATAAGCTGCCTTTTTGTTTCTTCCCAAATCTTTAATAAGTTCAGTGACATAGACAAAAGGCACATAAGTTTTTTGTAGTTAGACTTCATTGATGATGGCTAGGAAAGGTAGCATCTCCATATCGATTTCTGCTTCTATTCTGACGGCAATCGTTTTCTCCTACTAGTAGACTTTATATTCCATTCGAATATTATCCTCTTGTTTATCAAAAATCCAGCCTTCACCATCAAGAAAGGAATAAAATTTGATCATCTTGTGGTACTCATTTTATATTTTCTTTATCTTAGTCTGATGGTCTGCCATCAGAACTGACTTCACTTCTGTTTAGTCTATCTTCTGAAGCTAGCTTATTCGCTGGTAGGCTCGATCTAAGTTATGCTATTCATAGCATTTATAAATTTCATTGACGAGGTTATCCACTTTGTTTCTCACATTTTTTTGCTATTCTCTCTGTAGGTCATTATACTCTGCGCCTGAGCCTTTGTATTTCTATAGAAATTATAAGATATCTGTCACTATTTTCTTTTTATTCTTTGATAACGTATTAAGCTCTCTACTTTAGTGCTCTAGCAGTCTTTTCTTGAAATCTTCTATTAAACTGGCCAAAGACATCTCATAATAGCTTGTTTTAAGGTGGTTTTCCTAAGAGCCTACATAGTTTTATAGTAAATTGGTCTAGAATAACAAACTTGGTACGGCAAAAGTGAAAGCTGGAATTAAAGCTTCTACAGTGGAGGTATGAAGCGCCTCTTTCAATCTATCTAGGTTGCGTTTGATCTTTAGCTCAGATTCCTAATTGTTCTAAAGCATAAGTCGAACAGAAAAAATATAAATATCAATCCAAATTTTTGAAAATTAATCCAGAGATTAAACTCCAATTTGTTCCATTCTATTGGGTAAGATTCTTGATCGGAAATCGTGATGAAGTTTATATCTAAAAAGAATAATGGCAATAGTCAAAACATAGAGTAAGAATAATCCAGCTCTCACGAATGAAAATCATTTTATTGGATCCAGTTTCCTCATGGTTTTGGAAGAATTTCTTTTGAAATCAAAATTTTTTGAAGTTTCAAGAAGTTCTTTCTCTTTCTTCTTTTATAAATATTTGGTGTTCAAGCTCTAATTTTCAGTTTTCAATTGATTTACTCTCTCCTAAAGCTATTCAATCTATTTCTCATATTTTTTGTGGGCCATTTTCAAAGAGTTCTAAGCCACAGACTTTTTCTACACCAACTAATTTAGACCTTTTTAACTTATTTCAATATTCTCAATCTCTAAATGGCTGTTGATAATATCTTTGATTGACAAATATTTTTTATTTTACTTTTTTTGGTCAGAAGCCAACTTGCTTATACTTTCCTCTCTTTTCTTTTGAACCCTTTTTTCTTTGAATTCTTCAAAAGTCAGAGGCTTTTCTCCCAACGTTTTACATTTTTAGATATATTGCTTTTGAAGTTAATCGAGTGTAGCTTTTCTTTTCTACAGCTGTTCTTATTTTTGCTTGTGTTTAACTTTCAAGCTCTAAAGAATTTACTTTTGCTTCCTAATTTACTCTACTAGTTTGGAAAGTTTGTTTCCATCTTCATTTTTTTACTTTTTCTCAATCATTTTCTATTGCTTCCTTTTTACGATATTCAAGTTCTTAATGTCCTAGTTTAGCTCTTTCAAATATGCTTATTTTTTCTTTATATCAGACTCCAGCTACAGCAGATCATCGGCAGTAAATTTATTTTTATTGGATTTTTTCTGTAATGCTTTGAGTTCATTTTGATAGTTCTTTTGCATGATCTTGGCGTTTTCCAGTTCCTTCTCTAGCTGTTTTTCAAGCTTCTACTCGTCAATGTACGGTTTATTGGTATTCTAATGTTCCTTGCTGATCTTTTTCTAAAGAGAGTCTTTAAACTATTTGATGTAGTTAGTCAGTTTTGATTACTAGGCCTTCAACTTGGCAATCAAATCATCTTGTTGCTATATTTTCTTTAGAAGCTTAGTGACTTAATCTTATTCGCCTTGCATTTATTAAAATAAAATTACAAAGTTACAAAATATCAAAACTGAATAATTCTTATTAAATACTTAAGCTATAAGGATCCGGCTTTTAGCTCTAAGAAACTAAGTTCTAGGATCATTGAGGCTGCAGAGTGAAATTTTTTGAAGAAGACTATGAAAGCTTTGCTAGGTTAGACTGGGAAACTGAGCAATTTATAAGATAGCTGCATAATTAAACAGTAAAAAATAATCAATCACTAGTGATCAAGTATTTAGCATAGAACCCTTGCTTTGAAATCGATTACTCAGGCTTTCCATCTTTTTTCTGAATAATCTTCACCTACTTTTGTTTGCTAAATTTATTTATCATACTATTCATAATAATCTTTGAGCTATTATCCTTGGATAATCCATTTTTCTACTTCAATAAAGCACTTACAACACTTTTTTCCTGTTCAGGCAGCAACTTATTGTCATTCAGGCAAATAAGTAAATCCAAATTGCTGCTAATGGTCATAATATCTTCTGCTTTTCGGATATTTTAGATGACTATTTTTACTACTTTCTCATGCATCTGCCATACCTTTTGAGGCTCTTATTTCCAATTGTTTAAAAGTTTAGATAGCATCATCTTAGCGCCTTTACAAGTCTATAACGTCTCAACTTCAAATTTGGACTAGTATTTAACTAAGACTTTCATATAGCTGCTTACTTTGTCCTATTTTTCCTTCAACAATTCCCAAAAATCGTAAACTAACGATAAATTATAATGTCTCTGCATCAGAATATCAATCCAATAAAGAATGACCTTTTTGTCTAAAGCTAATCCCTTCTGGATGCATGCTCTGAGTAAGCTGAAAAACATTTCAAATTACTACTTTGGCTAAACAAAACCAAAGATCTAAATCCATTGGTCTAACTAGCTGCTGAACAGTTATCTAAACTCTTTAGAGTTATTGATAAATAGGTCTATGATAGCCAAGTAAAGCTAGATGTTCTTTTTAGACGCAGCTCCGAGTAATTAATTGGGTTTGTAGAGCAAATGCTTTTGTTTGTCAATCAGCTGTTTTAAGCTTAAAATAGTTTTTTCCCTCTTAAATGTATCTCTTAACGGCTTGTAAAGTTCGCTATTGATTGCTACTACTTCTTTGGGAGGCTGTTTCTATTAGCCCTTACAAATCGCTTTCAATTATTTATAGTAAAAAGGAATTAGTGTTAATCTCTACAGTTACGTAATCACTAAATTGGTTTTTAGTAAAGTTAGCTGGATGATCTCTCCAATCAGTTACAAAATTTTGGCATCAAAGTTAAGTGACAAGTATTGACTTACAAACATAAATAGCTATATTTGAGGATCTTATTGATAAATAAAGCTTTCCTTCAGCTCTTCTAAACATTCGTAAAGATGTGAACGCTGCTAGCAGGCGACAATCTTGTCAAAAAACTAGCTTCCACTCATGTCTCTAAAAGACAGTGCGTCAACCTTGTTGATATCTTTGGCTCTTTGATTCAAGTCGACTTTGGATTCTAAATTGGCGAGAGAACTTATTTCGAATGCTAATTGAAACACATTTTGTATGATATTGTTAGTTTACTGAGGTTTTATGGTAAGATTGAGCTAAAACCTTCCTCTTTTCTGCAGGTACTCAGATATTTAATGCTTTTTTTAAAAAACTTGAGTATGAGTAAAAGAATCGATGATAAAGCCAGTTATCTTTAAGTTAAATTGGTCTTACTTTGATTATTGAATCAATAGAGTTCTAATGGTGCTATTCGTAAACTTTATATCTTTGTTGCTTTCTATCAGTCTTGCTTACGTCAGTTGAGATTTTATGCATTATCTCGAACTTTTTTCAACCTCAATTTTGTAATGAATAAAAGAATCATATTTTTATTTGAGACCGCTCAGAGCTATTCCAGAATTGTGCTTCAATTTTATCTCAATATACGCCCATTCTTTTTTAGAAAAAGTTATTTCTCCCAAGGCGAAGATATTTTCCTCCCTGATGATCAAATTATTGATGTGTTTCTAGAGATTTATGGAATTGTTAACGATGGGTTATAGTTTGCATCCAATAATTGATTAGTTAGTTACATTTGAAAGGTTAAGCGTAGCGTAGCTAATGGGCATGAGCTAAATCCAATTTTTGAACAGTCTTTAGCTATTTTCTCGATTCTTTCGACTGAAGTAGTTATCGACAAATAGATAAATCTCAAGAATATCACTGCTTGTGTTATAGCCAAACTAGATTTAGGTCTATAAAGACTCTTTTGTTGACCCAAATTCGTTAATATTGTAAATAAAGTGACATTGGTCATTATGCTTCAATGCTATTCCCAATTTCTTTGTGAGTATCTAATCATGCAAAGTCTTTTTTAGGTGTAGTAATCGCTTTTTGCTAAGTGCCAAGATCTGATGCAGCGTAAACTTAAATGTCCAGTTTTCCTTCCCAAGATCTGAATAATTGACTTATTTCGTTATAAGTGTGCAGATGTATTTATGATTTTGGTCGATTATGTACTTTGTTACGCCTTGAGATTAGCCTAACAATTCAACGTTTTTATCAGATGTCTCGGAGTGTAAGACCTTCAGCTTATTTATTGACTTCTTCTTGCTTGTGTAGTAGTTAAATTAGCGTGGATTTATTAGAGAGGGCTTTAAAAGAACTTTTTATTGATCTTAAAATGCTATTGAGATATTGGTATTTTGGCTTACTAGGACTTCTGGGATTGTGAATTTGTATAAACATCCTTTACTCTTTTTTGGCTTTGCTTAGTTACTTAAGTTGCTGAGAGATATCTCATTATTGTTGTATTTAAGCTACAGATATTTTTCCTTGGTTTCTCCAAATAGAGTGTATTTTACGATTTGATCCATTTTTACTTAACTCTTCTGAACAAAATATGAATATTTCATAGAAAGCACAATGCTTTCTCCGTTAAATTTCAGTTTCTTATTGTAAATTTGCTCCTAATCATATTTTTCGATGGGTAGCTAGCCCAAGCTCAGAAATTAGATGTATTTTGCCCCCTTGATTTATACATTTAAGATTAAGATGTTCAGAAGATCCTTTGCTTAGACTTTGATTGCACATTTTTTTGATTATGAGCCTTATCTCTTCAACAAAGACTATTTTGACTCTAATAAAGCTTAGTTTTGGCAGAAGCTGATTTCAAATCTATCTATTTTCTGCCCTTAGAAAAAGAAATCGTTAAATAGGAATTCTCCCCTGAAATTGCTAGTAAATTTGTTATAAAAAATAAGGCAGCTAGCAGTTATAAAGAAAAAGTTTTAGAATTGAAGTTTTATTGGAAACTATTGATTTGCCTTATAATGATTTCCTCTCAACTTAAGTAAAGCTTTAGTTGATATTTTTTTATAATTGGCGCCATTTTTTGTGGTGATTACTGCATTTAAGCATAGCTCCATGTTAGCTGCTTTAAGAAAGGTAGTTTTGTTCAATTTCAATCTACTTTGAGAAAAGATGTCTAGACGAAGTTCTTTCACTTATATTTGAATGATTTTGCCGTTGATATTTGATTAGATGTAATCGCTTAGTGTGATCTTTGCAACACCATCGCTAAGCACATCTAAATCTAGTCTACCTTTCTGGCTCTTCATCTACTACTTCTCTGACTCTATCTTATTTGTTTAAGCTGTGTAGAATACAAAAATCTTTATTTTTTGTTCTTGAAGTACTAAATCGTTTTTGGTCAATTTAATTTGGGCTTATTTCTTGGGGCAAAAGTCAAGTGTAAAGCAGCCTGAGTCCTAGATTTGAGGCCAAAATATCTTACCTCGCGCAATTAATTCCTTTTAACTTTGCTGGAATTGTTCCCGGCTGATTGCCTTCATTGATGAGTACATATCAATATCGAGAGAGTCATTTTTGTTCAGAATAGATGACCATTTAGTCTTAAAACTTTGCTCTTATAGACTGCATTCAACAATTTCAGTTTCGTTGGAACTTTTTTTGACCATCATATAGTATTTATAAAGAGGTCTAAGTGATTAAACAAGTTGGTTCAATTCTAGCTTATTAAATGAGAGCCTAATTGAAGCTGATTACAAGGGAAAAGAATGTAAGACCTAAAAGATCAAATAAATAAATTTGATTTTGCTTTCTTTTTAGTTTGTAAGCACCACTTCGTAGTATCCTTTTCCAAAGATTTAACGGACATTCATAGATCCGTTATATATGGCTAGGTTACTGTCATCATCATAGGAGTGGCAGCTGAAGAAAATGAAGTCTTGTTCAGAGTTCTAATTGGGTTTTAGATAGATTTCTTAGTTAGGTTCAAAGATAATTTGTTAATTGTTTGACTTATATTCAAAAGTTTCGTAGGTGTAGGAAGAGCGGGTTATTGCAAATTTATATGTTTGCTTATTTACTGAAAAATTAGCCTTTCTTAATTTTAGGACGATTGAACTGTTACCAAAAATTTTACATTATTTCTGTCTCTTGACTTCTTGCAACTTGGGGAGAGGCTGTTCAATGAATTCATAAATAATTTGCAGTTTATTGTTTTAAGAAATCTTAGTTTATAGCAGATAAGTATTTCCTTTGGAAGGAGTACCGAAAAGCTCCTCAACTTTTCCATGCCAGCTATAGGTCAAGTTATTCATTACTTTAGAACTTGTCGGCAAATACTTAATATCCTCACCCATAATAAAATTATGCATTTAGACTTAAAAGTGTAGATTGCTGTCTCCCAAATTAAAGTAAAAGGGCTTTTCCAGCAAATAGCTTCCCACAAGTCCCTTTACAGTGAATTGAACTCCACTTATTTTGATTTTTGTCTCAATATCTGCCTACTTCCCTGTGGCTCTGATATTTATTATTTTGAGAAGACCTTTTTTGAGCTCACCACAATAGCGTGATTTAACTTTTATGGTCAGTAAAGAATCATGCACCATTTGATTAAACAGTTTGCAAACTCCAACCAAAGACTTCTTTTTGGCATAGGCTAAAAATTTAGAAGAAAAGTCTATCTTTTATTACGACAAACTACTGATTTTTTCAAGATTAACTCTGAATATTATTGAATCGTCAATACTTTTAGTTTATTTCTCAGAAAAGCCAAAATCCAAACACAACAGCATGAATACTCCTTTCCCGCCTGCTTGCAAACTTAGCTTAGTGTCGATTATAACCTAGCTTTTATCTTATTTGACTGTCCATCTTTTGCTTGTTCTTACTATTCCATCTTTGTCCAAGTGGACTAATTAAACTGCTGCATTCTTAAGCACTTCGTATAGATAGCAGTTATTCAGCTTTATTTGTTCGATTATCACAGTTGATTATTCGTCAAATAGATTTTAGGGAGGATTTAGTTTTGGGATTACGGTAGATAGCTGATTGCCTTTTTTAAGAACGAAATTGAACGTTAAGGCTGTTTAAATATTTTTGAAGCTATCATAGTATCGAAAAGTCTGTGTTTGAGCTAGATTTTAGTCCTTCCAATTCAAAGAGTTTATCGCTAATTTAAAAGAACAATATGGCTCTCTACTCTCTATGACTTAGCCTTACTAAAAATACTCAATCAAGATAATCGAGTTGTTCTCTACATAAATTTCTGACTCTTTTTGTTAACTGACAACATTTTCGTTTAAAGGCCCATAAACCTTGATTTTAGAATTGTTACTCTTTTTTCCTCCGCTATTCTTGAGCTCTTGCAATTTGACTGCAAGGACATTGAAATTTTATGGAATGAGGCCATTGATAATCAAGCCAGCAGCCAAGTAGACATAGATATCTCTTTCTGGGTGGTAAAATCGCAGCATAAACAGGTTATTTTCTCCAATGTTTCGTACTAACAGCTATGAATCGCATTAAAAAGGGTCAGTTTATTGTTTTCCTCTGAGAGTAAACCTTATTCTATCATATTTTGAATCATATTTGAAAGTCTTTTTGCTAAATTAATGAATAAGAAGAAAAGAGCTTTAACCATAGTGACAAACTAGTTCCATTTACTCCAAACCCCCGATCAAGCTCAGCTTGATACAAGAGCGATCACTAAAAGGCAAATACTAATCTTTAGGATTAGCATCAAAGTGCTGAAGATAAAGGTATGACTAAGTAATCTAGTGAAGTGCGTTGACCAGCCTCAACTTGTATTCCGAATTGGACCTAGTTAGAAGCTCTCCGAACTACAGTTTTCCATATGCGAGGAGTTAATCTACTCCATTTGTATTGTTGTTGTAGATCTAAGTTACTCCACAAGTACGAAGAAATTGACCACTGAAGTTACGTCTTTTGCGGACAGTGAGAAATTGTACATCCAGTGGGGATTTTTGTTATATTTTTGGATTGGAGATGTGAATTGAGTTTATTCGCAGTCCACTATACTGACTAATAGAACTTTTACATGTATGGGCTTGGTTAGGATTTGACTCCCAGTAAAGGAATATTGAACGCGCGTTATAGAGTGATCTAAGCTTTAGGCATATTCAAACCTTTAATTTAATAATTTGAATCAATAACTTTACATGAAAAAGATGAAACCAATATGATTGTAAAGATTAGAAAGATCTCAACATTCCCTTCTCTTTTCAAATCAGTCATCTTACAATCTAAAATTGCAGTAAGTATTTACGATATCTGTGATTTAAAGAGAGGAGACCTTATGGGCCATTTGAGGTAAGAAAAAAGATTCCTGAAAGGTTAAGTGCTAAAATACTAATAATGTTCTTCTAAAAACCCTGTCTGGGAATACTTATAAAGATTATAAGTTTTATTATTAATTTTAATGACGAATAACCGTGAGTATGGTAACTAGGACTCAGAAGTCAAGAGGCTACTCCAAAGGTTTAGACAAAAAGATGTCATGCATCATAATCAAGAGACTTTTCCCTAGTACTCTGCAGTAAACTCAATTACTAATTAAAATGTGCTGGCTACAAGTGAGATCAGCTGGTTGGACAAGATAGCTTAAATAAATGACAAAGTCTGTGACTAGACAATTTATTAGGGTAGAGAGGAAAATAGTGCTTTAAGGCTGGCGAATTCAATGAAGTTCAGCTTCAATCAGAATTATCAAACTAATGTCAAATAGGAATAGAAAAACAGCTATAGCAAAACTAGCAGAGGGGAACGAAGCTAGAGTTTGAGCTAAATCTATATGAAAAAACTTGAAAAGGAAAGCCACAAAATAAAAGAAGTTCAAAAGGCTCGCAAATAAATAATCGATAGTATAAATAGTAAGAAGCATTTCAGTTCAAGCAAACAAAACAAGTAAAATTTAGTCGGCTCAATAAAGAGAAAAAACTCAAACTTCGAACTTGCATCAAAGGCGAATTAATTCAAGCAATAAAAGCATTAGAATAAAGTAAGCTTTGGGTTTGAGGCAGTTTAGCTTCCTAAAAACATAATAATCGAGAAGAACAAATAGGCAAACAAAGAATAAGAGGGAACTTCATTGAGATATCTCCAATAATCTTTGGCTAAAACTAAAAAGATTGTAGAAACCCCAATAGAAACAAATTAGAAAGTACAATTATCAAAGAAATCTTACCTATAATCAGCTAGCAACCAGCAAACTTATAATGAAACTTAGTCTAATACCATCCCAAAGTAATTCACCTAACGATAAGGAACAATCTCACAGTTTCTCCAAATCATCTTTTAAAAAGTTGATAAATGTAAAATCGGACGTCTCGACAAACAAAACTGTGATTACTAACACCTCTAAGATGTTTGCAAGATTGTCTTGGGAAGTATATTTGCTCGCATCAAGTTCAAAAACTTAACACTGAGCAAGCAGTAGTTTATAAAGATCGGCTTACAAATGATTAAAGAGCTGTTCTCTGAGGAACTGGATGTGTTGATACAAACTACTGTTTCGGAGCATAACAAAAAGATGAAATAGAGTGAGGAATAGAAAAAGAGTAAAGGGTTTTATTGCTAGAAATGTGAAAATAAAATCGAAAAGGTTTTTTCCTATTCTCCTTAGAAAAATGAAACTTACAGTCAGTACAAATAAACTAGGCAAAGTTTGTCACCAACGAAGAAATAGCCTATGCCTTCAACGGCTAGTATCCCAAAACAAAAGCCAACGAATCATACAAAATCACTAATTTAGTTTAAAAGCGAATAAACGCGAGAATTGTAGTACAACAAGTATAAGTTATAAAGAACCAAGCAAATGCAAAGTGAGCTGTAACTGAACAGATAAAGATAAAGATTGTAAATCTAAAGGAATATGAGTAGACTAAACCAGTTCACTAACGTTTACTTGAGTGGCAAGGCCGAAAAAAATGAGCTGAAGAGCGTGAATCTTGCGCGTGCGAAGAAGAAAAGAAACATTTCGTAGTCAATGATCGAGGAGCACAAGAGAAACCTATAAGACTTGTTGATTCTAAACGAGCAAGTCTAAAATTGCCTGACCAAAAGTAGCAAATCAATTGTGAACTAGAATTAGAAAGCACTTCTGTACTTGTAAGCTCAATATAACTCCGTCTTATGACTTCTTGATGATTTACCACCAATTTTATTTTGAACAATTTGGCTCCAAAATAAACACTCTCTTCATTCAAATTTATAATTGCCGTACCTGGTTTGCTTGTTTTCGGGCTTGCTGCCTGAAAAGTGAATTCTAGACAGTATTTACAAATAAGCTAGAGCTCTATATTTTGGGACTATATTTCAGCCACACTGTAATAATATTTAAAGAGTCCTATTCTTTATTATTGCAATGAGTAAAGCCGCTACCAAAGCACCGCCCAAGGGACCCCAGTATGTCATAGACTATGTAGTATCTAGCTCAACATCTCAACATGGACCAAGGATTCCCACGGTCTCTATGACTATGAGGCGCAGGAGGAGGCTTACCGCAAATAAACGCATTACATCAAAAACTCTTGCAAAATCTACCGCGACATCGCCAAGTCCGATACAGTAAGTTTGGGGTTTAAATCAGATTTTCGACTCCAACGGGAAGCATCAAGACAACACAAACAATTCATTGGTCATCGAAGTGGTGATTGACAAATCCAAAGGCACGCCTGACTTCAAACTCAAAAGTCTGCTGAAGAAATAACCAGAAGTTCAGCAGGAGAGCGCCAATTATCGCATTCCTTATTTGGTGGTGCGGGAATTCAGCAAGAACGGCAAGGATGTCGGCTATCCCCTACGTATTTCTGCCTGCATGTAGACCCTGGGAACGTAATCAAGCTAGGGAGAGTTTAGTATATGGTCATATAGTCCAAAAACTAGACTGACACCTACTCCCTCAGGAATACCAACCATTTTGAAGAAACTAACGGCGTGTTTGAAGTCTAGAAGCATAAGACTCAGCATGACCAAGCTATTGATGAGGGGGAGGGAAGTTGTAAGGTTTGTCTGTGCAGTTAGGAAACGGAAGCGGATCCGTTGATTTCTCCCTGCAATTGCAAAGGCAGCTGCAAGATGATCCATGTGGGCTGCCTTCGGACTTGGATAAACAGCAAGGTGAAGAAAGAGATCAAGGGGATCGCCCAAAGCTACAACTTCACTAAATTCGAGTGCGAGATCTGCAAACGTCCCTTCCCCCAGATCGTTCGTTACAGTTCCAAAGATGTTGAGATGATGACCATTTCAAAGCCGAACAAGCCCTACATCATTCTGGAGAGCATCAACAACAAGCAGTAGAATAAGGAGGAACGCTGTCTGCATCTTATTTCTACTGAGGAGAACAATTCGATCAAAATTGGCAGAGGGCATGAGTGCTAGATTCGGATCACTGATATCTCGGTTTCCAGGAAGCATGCGGAGATCCTTCTGAAGGAGGGCGATTTCTATATCGCTGATACGAAAGCCAAATTCGGCACACTGGTCAAGCTAGACTAAGAGCTGGCCTTAGCTCCCAACAAGCCAGTTCGCATCCAATTCGCCAGATCCGTGTTCTAATTCAAGCTGAAATCGGATCAAGTCGAAGAGGTTGATACTGAGTGATTGACTGATCTCATTAACTTCCTATTCCATTCTACATATCTTATGCTTATTTGGGAGTGATACCTTGAGATAGATACCTCATTGATGAATCAAATGTAGTTTGAGACAACAAAATTAATATAAAGTAATCAAAGTTCAAGTTCTGTATCTGTAAAGCTGCTGATTGTGCGAATACTGCAGCTGCTGTTCATTCTACCTCAGCCTATTCCTCAAGGACTCAACTTCAACGAACAACAGAAACATTAATGAAAGCTGTTCCTCAACCTTATTCTACAGTGAGTATTCTCCACTTAGTGCTAATTTGAACGAAGTGACCTACTAATTTAGATTGATGTTTTAAGATGAGAGTCTGTTGATTTCTGCGTTAAGGACTTGGATCTATGTTAGACATACTTTACTTTTTGCTGTAGGATTTAAGCGTTCTTCAGGGAGATCTAGAAGAAGTAATTCTTGGTGACGAGCTTGGAATGTTCTTGGTTCATGTTTACCAAAACTTCCTTCAATTTGACATACTCCTTCTAAAGTTGAGCTGTCCTGAATACAATCTAGATTACTTGTACTAATAGGCATGAAGATGTATTTTAGTTTGTTCCTGGCTGCTCCTCATGAAGTCGTACTAAATTTGATTTTGCTTCAGCTGCCCTCTCGTTTCTTAGAGTTCGTCTTACAAGTTGTAAATCTTTTCAATTAGCTGACGTTTTTCTGATTATGTAGATTAGAGTAGGGAAATGGTGTTGATTGATTTCGAATTAATCTAGAGGAGTTTATTTAGTTCTCTCTACAGAGAGGTTATTTGTTGGTTTGCGTATTATAGCTTGCTTTGGCTTTAGGATAGTTTGTACTGCAAATTTTGTAGCTATTTGTGAAGCTAGTTGTTCTTATATTTGAGTTATGTCATACTTTATAGATTTGGCTGACTGTTTTGCCTAACTGACTCTATCTGTTTAATCTGAAGGCTCAAAGTTTCAACACTCCTTTTTAGTTACTTCGAGACCGCTTTTTACTTTAGCAACTACTTTTATATCTAGCTAAACCTTGTTTTCAGCTTGAAATAGTCTTACTCGTTACTTAGAATCTGTGCATTTCTGATCTCTAGAATACTCTGCAGCTTGGCAACTTACTTCTCTAGAAACGATATTTTGGTACTCTAAACGATGTTTATATTGTGGTTTGATGATCTAGACTAAAACTTTTGAATTAGTTGCTTGTATTTTTCGATTTATTTGGTATTCATGGCAAGTAACTCATTTGCCTTCTCGAGCTAGCTGAGTCTAGGGCTGATTGTCATCACTAGATTATCTAAATTCTTTTATATTCTCATTTTCTAGCTTTTTATTGCCTCTAACTACCTCTATTTTTACTGCAGCTTTGTCTATACCTCTGCCAGGCTATTTAAGATGCTTTATTTTTATGTACGTTAATGTCCTATAGCCTAATGGTATGCTAGTTACTTTTGGTTTATCTATGCTTTCAGCTCCTAAATCTCTTTCTTCTGCTTTTTGTCTATTTGATTGATTTTGGACTACAGCTCAACAATGCTCTGGTTTTTAATTGAGAGTTCCATTTAGTGTTAGCTTCTGCCCATATTTAGCTGTTCCTTTATCGCAGCATTCTCTTGAGTGAGCTCAATCAGTTTCTAAAATATTTCTTCCTGCTTGGTTTGCTACTCCTACTTTAGCTGTAATTTGATATTTAGATCTTAGATCTCCCCTCTAAGCATGCCTATCTATTGATCTTTTCTTGATACTATACTCTGAACTTGCAGCAACTGATCATTTAAGCGGAGATTGGCGTTTTTAGACTATGAATCTTTTTGGTTGAGTATGGTTAAGATCGTGCCTGATTGTTTAGATATGTCGTGAAGAGTGCCGCTAGTAGTTTTATTTAGCTTTAGGATGAAATCTTTGAGCTAGGTGAGTTGGTTATTCAGCTATAAATTTTTCTTGGCGTCATCCGCATATGTGTTTTCGATGATGCTGATGACTTTGAGCTGCTCCTGATACAAAATATCAATTTTTTGTATAATTTTGGCGATCTCGGACCTCTGGCTCTTTATTTCTCCCTATTTGCTGCTGACTACTTGGTTTAGCCGCTAGATCTCTTTCATAAACATTTGGAAATTGCCCTTGGATTCTTCTGTTCGACTTAAATTGGATGTTAGTTTATGGTTGATTTACCTCAGACTTACAACTTCGCCCTTTTTTTATTAGAATATTTGGCTGAGTTGTCTGTTATGGGCAGTCAGCTATAGAATTGCTATCTCCTTCTCTTTTAGAACTACTGTGACTCTTTAGAGCTAGTTAGTCAGCTCCAGAATTCTAGAGTCACTCTCTTTTAATTTAGCATAGTATTATTTTAAACTTTTTTCATTATCGCCTAGAATCCTCTTATAGTTGGCAATCTCACTTTTGCTAGATTCATATTAACTTTGAAGCTATTTGAGCTGCTCACTTAGCATCTATATCTTTTAGGTGTAGCTGCTCAGTTCACTGCTTTTGGCTTATATGTGCTGCTAGTTTTTCTGGAGCTGCAGAAGAAGTGAGTTTTTCTCCTGGAAGATCATGTCTCTTTCCCTTCTATTCTGATCGATAAGTTTTTAGTAGTTTTGCAGCTTTATTTTGAACTAGTTGATGATCTACGTCCTCTCTCTGATTTTCTCTTCGCAATCCCGCCTGGTATTATCTATGATGGTGCTTTGCGACATGCTGGATTGCTTGAGTTGTGCGATTTCGGTGACTTTGTTAGTTATTTCATACCTAAACTGGGCAATTTAGCTATCTCTGGAGGCGATATCGGCTCTCAGCTTGTTTATTTCATTTACGTGTGCATTTATCTAGCTATTTTTTTGTTATTTCAGGTTTTCCAAGCTGAGTTGGAACTATTTGAAGAGATTCCTTTCTTTTTACTGGAACAGTTTGATGGTTGCTTAGTATTGTTTGACTCTTTCTTAGTTGCTCAGCTTGAAGCTAACCTATGATTTGACTAAACTCTCCTTTAAAATTTCGTTTTCTCTGCCGATCTTTTACCTTTCATTCAGTCTCATTTATATTTCCCGTATTAAATCAGTCTTTTAAAGACTCAACTCTTGGAGTTCTTTGATGGCATTCTATTTTTGATCTACTATGGATGAGTGCTATCTCTTTATTGACTCAAAACGAAGGATCAGCTCGTTGTACTCTCTTATTATCTGCTATTTTTCAACCTATATCTTCTTCTAGGAGTTAGACTTCTCAGTTAAGGCAATTCTCAGTCTGCCAATCTCTTGCAAGTATTCAGTGTTTTTGCGCTTTAGCTAGTCGTCGTATCTTTCAAGTTCTTGAGAAGACCATGAGAGTTTGGTCTACAGTTACTTGATTTGTGAATCTTTGAACTTCAAAGTTTGAGACAGCCTAGATTATCTTTCTTGCAGATCGGTAATTAAGGTCTCCTTATAGGCCATTTTTTAATGAAACTAGTGCAACTGTTGATTGAAGCTGGAGTTATTGTTTTTTAGATCTCTATTCTCTATCCTCAACCTTTCGATAGCCTGTTTGCTCTAGTGATTTTCGTACTAAATCCTTTGGATGAATTCCTGCTGCTATTTGCTATTCATCCTGTATTTTTCGTTTTCCTTCTTCATAAACTCGTTTACTCCTCTCAACCTTTCGATTTACTGCGACAGCAAGGCCAACTTTTCCTCATATTCTTCATTGGTCTCAATGATCTTTTTGTTTTCCTTTTAGAGCACGACCAAGCTGTCTTTCATATTGACCAGTTCAATTTCGTAGTTGCTTTTGGTGATGGACAGATTGGAGATCAGATTCTGGGACTTGTTGAACACGTTTTGGTCCCTGCTGTAGTCTAGGTATGGTAGAGTACTTACTGAGTTCCAACTCGTTGTTCTTTTTCTTGTACTTCTCCACTTCTCGATACAGCATCTCATTCTTTTGGACTGTCTCTTGCAGCCCTTATATCGCGTTTTTGTATCTCTACTTCAAGTCCTCTATCTCATCCTCCCTCTCTTTGATCATCACCATCAGCTACTTAATTTGGGTCTCGTTAGAGCCATTGTAGGGTTTGCCTTTCTACATGTCTTGGATGCGGTTTATATAAGCGGTTAGAGCGTTCTTGTACCTCTAGATTTCCTACTGCTGGATTTTGATGATTTACTCGTAGGTCGGGTAGGCTTGTTTCTTGGCCATGCTGCGTTGGGTGGAGTGTACATGTTGGCGAGGTGAGGGTGTTCCCTTGCGAAATGTTAGATGGAGGTGTCCATGATGGAAGGGTCCTGGTTGAATGTTCTCGAACTTATTTACTGGATATTGAGGAGCGAGTGCTGGCTCACTTATAACTTTGATCGATTCATTACGAAATAAAAGGATTGTAGCAGTTTGATATAATTACTCAGGGTTTATTCTATGATTAAAAAGGGATGGGGTAGGCAGTTGCTCTTCGATTGATAGGTTGCTTTACAATGAGGGTGAATGGGAGTGAATGCTACATAAATCGATTAAATAGTTATAGTCATCAGTTATAATCATAGGAAGTCAATGGATGTAAAGATGCACCGCTACATGCAGAGAATCGAGAAGATAATCCATACCCCCAGCAAGTTGGGACCCAACATGAGTCCACATCGGCCCGCCAAATCCCCCCTCAGCCAAAAGCCCAACCGCCTCGATCGATATATAAAATATGAACTGTCAATGAAAATGATTAACAGCATCATCAGCCGTACCAACACCCACCTGGCGATGGTATTTTTCAACATGATTCGTAACTCGGACTATCGCCAGAAGTAGAAGATATACAAATTTGTGGCAATTTAGAGGAATGAGGTGAGGGTGGACTTGGGGGTGGCTGCCAAACTCATGGTAGCTGTTGTCAAGCAGCTGCTCAAGAAGAGGTTTTCTCACTTTTTGGTCAGATTACAGAACGACCGGCCCTTTTAGTCCGCTTTCAAAAAGCTGCTTAGATAGGATCTATCGCCCTCGGGGGAGCTTTTGAGGACTACTAGTCTAGATCTCCGAAGCAATGTTGTTAAACCTTCGGAATGGATTTAAGATATGGATGTTGAGCAAGAAAAAACAGTATTGGTCAAAAAAATAAATGTCTTTAGGGAATACACCGCGAAGGTTATATCAAAGAATATTAACCAATTCTGTATGAAATCATTAAGAGCAGCCTTTTAAACAATAAAACTGCATGCTGTCCAAATCGTAGCTTCCAATCTTAAAGCTAAATCATTCCAAAATCAAATCAAAACTTGGGAATAGCGGTAGAAAAACTATTTATTCTAAATACAGCAGCTTTCAGAGAAGCTATCTAAATGCTAGCTTCTTCTCTTAAAGCAATCATCTCAAAAAATGAACGAAAGCGTGATGAAAAACAAGCCAGTAGACTCTTCACGTTATTTGAAATCGCAGGTAAGCTAAAATAACATCTTTTGCTTTATAAGTAAGAAAGCTGATAAGTAAAAGTATAGATTTCTACAGCAAATAATAACTTTGATTCATTAAGTTGCGTTGAATAAGAAAAAGCAGAGAGGTGTTGCCAAAATCGAAAGCTTTCTAAAAGGCAGCTGGAAATTGACCTTACTTCTGAACAAGATTTATAGGTACTCTATCTAAAAGATGAAACAGGCGAAGATTAAGAAACCTTCAAATGCCTCAATTTTAGTCATTCCTGTTTTATAGCTGACCAAAAAAAGAGTAATTCAATATTATTCCTTCTTCTTTAGATAATTACATAAGTTATCGACAGTAAAGCCTTAGGTAAAGTATGAATTCCTTGGTGATTCTATTGAATGCAGAAGCAACAGTTCTCGAAACATCGAAAACAAATGCAATTTAAATAAAAATGTGTTGCTGAACTCATCGACAATAACGCCACTCGCTAAACCCAATTTCCATCTATTCATTGACAAAATATTCAAGCTTATCCTAGTTATCAGCAAGCTTTTGATTCCCTTAAGGTAGTCTTTTGACAGAATAAACCAGTATGCTTTGTATTCCTATGAAATCGAGGATAAATTCAAAGCAATTGGCTTGAAAAACATTCGCTAATCCTTTCGCAAACTAGCATAGTATGACAAAAAAGGCCACAAAGGATTAGTTAAGTTGATGGTTCTCTAAGGACTGGTTCGTGAAAGGCTTGTCTAGTCATTTAGGTAATACTGTAGATATTAAGCCACATCAAGATCATCTCTAAGGAAAATGAGCTAAAGATAAAGCTGGTTCCTGTGAAGTTCCAGATTGTAGAGATGACGAAGCAGTTCATCGAAGAAAGGAAGATATACTCTCAGACTTCTTTGGATAATTGGAGTAGGATTCGGTAAAATATGCTGTAAGATGTGAAGAGTAGCTAGTAGAAAGAAAAGAATAAAAAAGTTTTCAATGTTATCTGACGCATTTATAATCACATCTTCTCATGCTCTTAATAAAAGACAGTCATTTGATCCCATTTTTAATGTTAAGTACGGATTTGCCATTCATCATAGAGATTCTTTGTTTGATTATTAGAGGATTGTAATATCATAAGAATTAGAATGATCAGTTTGAAGCAAGAGTGTAGAGTCTATCCCTGCCCAAGAAGTATATCAGTTCTTAGAGTATTGAAACAAAATCGAAGAGCGACTACCTCTCGTAAACCTTGGCCAGATTTTACCAATCCTCCAAAACTCGACTCGCAGTTATCATTTAGCTGATTCTGGGCGAATTGGCAGCATAGTTTTTGAATAGCCTAAAAAGGCTTTTTTCTTAATCTCTGGCTCTAAGTAACATATAAGCCTTCTTGTAAAAGGTAATCGATGGTTTGATGATAATCATATTGAAGATTTCAAATAATGCTTTTTTGCTTTATGTGGGCAACGTTTTGATGTAGTTCTCGATAATCATCCAAAGGATTTATTCATAGTGAAGGTTTTTTTTGAACTATTTCAACTTTACCTACAAATTGCTGCAGAGTTGGCTAGCTTCATTCACTTTCTTTAGATTGCTATAGCTATGATAGAGCAGATAATAAACTTTAACTCTTTACTATTACAGAAAGCTATCTTCCCTTTCGTAGGTTTACAATAGTTACTTTACATTCTCAAGTTAGGCCACTACCATCTCATACTTGCGTTAGCTGAAATAGAGTGTAGCTAAAAGAACTCTTATTTTTTCATAAAGTGGTATTTTCTTCTGCGTGCTAAGCTAAATGATCTTTTTGGCTTTCTTGAGGTATTCACAGGCTTCATTATCTCTTTTACTTTTGTTCAAAAGCTAAGCAATA
>Ga0316217_10001030_pt1 | contig 37722 bp, 29 predicted proteins | sample 1anoAmetaG_FD_203633 | JGI IMG/M metagenome (GOLD analysis project Ga0316217, IMG submission 203633) | Freshwater microbial communities from Trout Bog Lake, Wisconsin, USA - 1anoA | ecosystem: Environmental > Aquatic > Freshwater > Lake > Hypolimnion/Profundal zone | place: USA: Wisconsin...
GATTCCGTCGCCGCGCGTTATACTTTGCAACGTCCATTCCTTGGTCTCGTTGCGCAGTCCGCGCCTGTGTTCCTGCTCAACGGCAATCACGAACAGGCATCGCTGTTCAATTACAATCAGACCGACGAGCGACATGCGGTCGCGGTTCACGCGCAGAACGCGCGCAACCGGTTTTTCCCCACACCGGCGCCGGACAATTTTTACTCCGGCGACACCGCGACGTTGCCCTCCATCGGCCTGCGGAAAGATTATTGCGCGTGGACCTGGGGCGATGCGCTGTTTGTGATTCTGGACAATTACTGGCATTCGCCGACGCAGGTGGACAGCGGATTTCGTGAGCAGGAAGCCGGCGGAGGCAAAGGCGGCCGCGGACAGCGTGATTGGTGGGCGCTTACGCTGGGCGATTCGCAATATCAGTGGTTCAAGCGCACGCTCGAAACCAGCCGGGCGAAATACAAATTCGTCTTCGCGCATCACGTCCTGGGCTCGGGTCGCGGCGGCGTGGACGAATGTGATTTGTATGAGTGGGGCGGACACGACCGCAATGGCGCTTACGAATTCCAGCAGCGTCGTCCGAATTGGGAATTGCCCGTGCATCAGCTCATGGCCAAACACGGCGTCACGATTTTCTTTCAGGGCCACGACCACCTTTACTGCCGACAGGAACGGGACGGCATCGTGTATCAGGAAGTGCCCATGCCCGCCGATCATGGCTACCAGACTTACAACGAGGAGCGTTATCAATCCGGCGTCAAGCTGCCGAACTCCGGCCATCTGCGCGTCACCGTTTCGCCGGAAAACGTGAAGGTGGAATACGTCCGCAGCTTTTTGCCGAACGATGAAACCGTACAGAACAAGACTGGCGACATTGCGCACAGCTACGTTGTAAAATCAAAGGGCAGCGAAGCCTGATCTATGGCTTCACGTGTTCTTAAGGTGAACTCTGGCAAGTTCCGCGAGCAATCAATGTGACATGAGCAAATGCCAACACACCGCATAAGAATAATTCTGTGCTGCCTCGTGCTGACGGTCGCCTGCTTGCTCTACAACCGGGCTGCCGCCACCGCCACCAACCTCATCGCGACCGTCAGCCCGTCGTCTGCGCCGCAGGGTACGAACGCCATGCTGGTGACGTTCACCCTGAGTTCGTCGCCGCCCGCGCCGCCGGCAACCACCGTTCCCATCAACAGCGTCAGCATCGGCACCAATGCGGGCACGGCGTCGCCGCACACCAATCAATACGTCATCTCCGCGCTGTTCAACCTGCCGGGCAACGTCTCCACGGGTGCCCAAAACGCGCTCATCACGTACGCCGGCTCGGTGGTGAGCTATAAGGCGGGCGGTTTCACGATCCTGCCCGCGATGGTCGCGAGTTTCACCGCTTCGCCGGCCAGCGGCGTGTCGCCACTGACCGTGAATTTCACCGACGCGTCGGGCATCAACATCACCAACCGGCTCTGGAATTTCGGCGACGGCATCACTGACACGAACGTAAATCCGGTTCACACCTACAACGCCGCCGGCAGTTACAATGTCAGCCTCTCGGTCTGGGGTTCGCTCGGCTCGAATGCGCTGACGCGGACAAATTTCATCGTCGTTTCATCGCCGCCGACAAACGGCGCGTATGTCGTGGTGGATAGCGGCCAGACGAATTGTTACAACGACACCGCCGTGATGGCGCCGCCCGCACCGGGCCAGCCGTTTTACGGGCAGGACGGGAATATTTCCGGCCAGCAGCCGAGTTATCGCGACAACGGCGACGGCACGATTTCCGATTTGAACACCGGCTTGATGTGGGTGTCGGCGCGCGGCGCGCAGGCGACGTGGGCGGCGGCAGTTTCCAACGCGGCCGGATGCAACGTGGGTGGCTACACCGACTGGCGTGCGCCGACGATCAAGGAGCTTTATTCGCTTACCAAATTCACCGGGCAGAACGGTTTCGGCTTCACGAGCACGACGGGCTACATTCCGTTCATTGACACCAATTACTTTGGCTTCACCTACGGGCCGGGCACTTCGACGACGGTCGGCTCGCGCGTCATTGACGCGCAGGATTGGTCGGCCAACGCCTATGTCAGCACGGTGATGGGCGGACAGGCCGCCGCTTTTGGTTTCAATTTCACGGACGGCCGCATCAAGGGTTACGGGCAGACCAGTTCCAACTACATCCGTTATGTGCGCGGCAATACCAGCTACGGCGTGAACAACTTTATCAACAACGGCGACGGCACGATTTCCGACAAGGCGACGCTGCTGATGTGGGCGCGCAACGACAGCGGCTACGGCATGGACTGGTCAAACGCGCTGGCGTGGGCGCAGGCGGCGAACGCGACGAATTATCTCGGCCACAACGACTGGCGGCTGCCGAATACGAAGGAATTGCAAACCATCGTAGATTACACGCGCTCGCCGGACACGACCGGCTCGGCGGCGATTAACGCCATGTTCAATTGCACCGGGATCACCAACGAAGCCGGCCAGCCGGATTTTCCGTGGTATTGGAGCGGCACCACGTTGCTGGCCAGCCCGTCAAATCCCGATGGCGTTTATGTGTGCTTTGGCCGCGCGATGGGTTACGACAACGGCGCATGGGTAGACGCGCACGGCGCGGGCGCGGAACGCAGCGACCCCAAGAGCGGCAGCCTGACGAATTACACCTATGTGCCTTATGGGTATTACAGCACCAACGCGCCGCAGGGCGACGCGATCCGCATTTACAATTTCGTGCGCCTCGTGCGCGACATTCCGGTGACGAGCTCGTGGAAGTTTGCGTTCGTCGGCGACACACACGTGCCGCTCACGACCGTGCCGGGCGAAATCGCCTCGGCCGTGGCCGGCGACGACGCCAAGCTGCTCATCATCGCCGGCGACGTCATTGACGCCGGCTCAAATTGTCCTGCCGCCACGTTTGAATCCGAACTGGCGACGTGGCGCAGCGAGATGGCGCCGCTCGCGGCGGCGGGCATTCCGGTTTATGTCATTCGCGGCAATCACGAGGACGACGCGCCGGACAACTTGTTCCTGTGGACAAATTATTTCAGCGGCGGCTATTCGATGCCCGCCAACGGCCCCGCCGGCGAAGTGGATTTGACCTACTCCACCACGATGACTTACAGCAACGCCTTCTTCGTCGGCCTGGATGACTATGTGAACATTCATCAAATCAACCAGCCGTGGCTGAACCAGCAGCTCGCTGGCAACCAACTTCCGCACGTTTTTGTTTATGGCCACGAACCGGCGTTCAAATCATTTCATACGGATTGCCTCGGCTCGGTGCCGGACGCGCGCAACACATTTTGGAGCAGTCTCACTTCCGCCGGCGCGAAAGTTTATCTGTGCGGCCACGATCATTTCTTCAACGTCGCGCGCATTGACGACGGCGACGGCAATCCGACGAACGATCTTTATCAGTTCATCGTCGGCACCGGCGGCAGCACGAACTGGCCGCCGCAAAAATACAGTTACGACGGCACCAACGCGCCTTACGCGCCGGTCAATCTCTGGAACATCACCAGCACCTTCGGTTATCTGCTGGTCGAGATCAGCGGCCCCGGCACGAACGATCTCGGCGTGACGATGACGTGGAAACAACGCACTTATGACACAAACACCGCGGCATATATCTACGTTGCGACGACAAATGTGTTCACTTATACCGCCGTGAATCGTTTTCAAGACAGCGTCGGCGACGGCATTCCCGACTGGTGGCGCGCGCAGTATTTTGGCGGCAGCGGCACCACTACCAACGCATTGTCTTGCGCCACGGCCGACCCGGACCACGACGGCATGAACAATTATCAGGAATATCTCGCCGGCACGAATCCGACGAATGCCGCATCGGTTTTCAAAATCCAAAATATCACAAACAGCCCGGCGGGAATTGCGCTGAGTTTCCAATCCGCGTGGGGACGAAATTACACGCTGTATTGCGCCACGAATTTCATATCCGGCTCGTGGACCGCCGTGCCATCGCAGCCGGTGATTCTCGGCGATGGCGGCGTGGATGCACTCACAGATACCACGACCGCGACCAACACCCAGCGGTTCTACCGCATCGGTGTCCAGTTGCCTTGAACACCCCAAAGTCAATGACCGACATTCGCAACGTGCCGTTGGTTTTCATGCTGATTAGTTGCGCCTTTTGCCCAACCGTTTCAGCCACACTGAACAATGAGAAGCCAAATGGCGACCACGGCCACCGGACGCCATCGGGGATCAATGTTTTCAACGTCGCCGTGCCAGCTCATGCGTATGATTTGATTCTCGCGCGCCCGGAAAAAGCATCCGTGACGTTGAGCGTGCTGGCCGATCAAAGCCTGGATGGTTTTGTGGCCTACGGAACGCGGCCCGGCCTGTGCACCAATCAGATGCCGCTGTGTCAGTTCCAAGCTGGAGTGCCCGTTGAATTCGTCATTGCTCCGCTGCAAGCCGACACAAAGTACTACTACCAATTCCATTCGCGGCTCGCCGGCGCATCATCATTCACCATGAGTCCGGAATATTCCTTCCAAACCGCCCGGCCTCCGGGCAGCACGTTCACCTTCACGATGACGGCGGATGTGCATCTGGACGAGCACACCAGCGCGCAAGTGTATGAGCAATCGCTTGCCGACATTCGTGCCGAACAGCCGGACTTCCATATTGACCTGGGCAATCTCTTCATGACCGACAAGCACGCCACCCGCGACGAGGCGGCACGGCAGTATTTGGCGCAACGGTTCTACCTCGGTCAGATCGGATCATCCGTGCCGCTCTTGCTTGCGCTTGGCGTGCATGACGGCGAGAGCAGCCGCGACGACGACGGTTCGCCGGACGGTCTCGCGGCCTGGTCGAATGCAATTCGTAAAAAATATTTTCCCAATCCCGTTCCCGACAGTTTTTACACGGGCGATGCCATCCCCAATGCGCCCAGCGGACTGCTGGAAAATTATTATGCGTGGACCTGGGGCGATGCGCTGTTCGTGGTGCTCGACCCGTATCGGTATTCGCTTCGTCAGCGCGGCGGCGGCGGTGATGGCTGGGCGTGGTCGCTGGGTCGCGAACAATACGATTGGCTCGCCCACACGCTGGCCGCCAGCCGCGCGAAATACAAATTCGTCTTCCTGCATAATCTCCTATGCGGCGACCAAGCTGCGCGCGGCGGGGTCGAAATCGCCGGGTTCAATGAATGGGGCGGCAAGAATTTGGATGGAACCGAAGGCTTTGCCCAACATCGCCCCGGCTGGCTGCTGCCTATTCATCAACTGCTCTTGCGCCACCATGTCACGGCGGTTTTCAAGGCGCACGACAACTTTTATGCCCGGCAGGAGTTGGACGGTGTTCTCTACCTGATGGTCCCGCAGCCCAGCTTCGCTGGCAATGACCGCATCCGCGACCTGCAAAACTACGGTTACAAGCAGGGCATGTTTCGCGGCAATTCCGGCCATGTGCGTGTCACGGTGTCGCCTGAAAAATTGATTGTGAGCTACGTTAAGTCCTCGCCCGACGCGCCCGTGGCGGACAACTGCTTAATCCCCGCACCTTAGTTTGTTGGCAGCCCGTTCAACTTGGCTTGCAAATACCCCCCCCCCGCGCAAGTTGGCGCTGTTCCCAAACCCGTGTCCGCACAGGAGGCAGACCGCTTGGGTCCCACCTTCCACCAATGACCTCGTGGCCGCCACCGGCACGACCCAGGCGCGCGCGTCCAAACACCGCGCCTTGCTGGCGGCGGGCGGGATTCTGGAACGAAAAAAAGCCGGCCAGTGCGTCTATTAAGGAGCGAAGGACGGGCTGGTATTGCCGTTACACGAGTTAGTCAGGAACCCATTGAACGCGAAGCCAGCCCCGCCATAAAACCACAAACAAAAAGCCGACCGGCTCTATTCAATCAGCGCGAATGACTCCAAAAGTGAAACAAGCTATTATCAAAAGTGAATTGATACGCCACGTAACATTGGAAATCCACCGGGCCGTCAATCGAGCGGCCTGCAGAAAACAGCAGGTGCTGGTGCTCGCTCAAATCCAGGACCATGCCGACGTTGAAGGCCGTGCCCTGGTTGGGAAAATCGGTCTGATAATCGGTCTGATAATATACCTCCGTCCCGATGGCCAGGTTGGGCAAAACCTGCTTTTGCAGCATCACGCCCTCAAATTCCCAGTTCTTGCTCCCGGAAAAACCATTGATGCCGTAACCCCCGCCGCCATAAGCCGTCCACGATCCCCAGCTCTTTTGCAGCCAGAGCGGCAGGAACGCCTGCCAATGGCCGTTGCCCAGATTATCGTGCGCGCTGCCCGTGGGCAGTTCGAGCAGGGGGAAAAGGCCCGCTTGCGGCAGATAATTGGTTTCCTGAAGAAAACGATATTTCACCCCCAGTTCCGTGTCGCCGTAGCCATAATGGGCGGCCCCGGACGGCGGCACGTCATAAGCCAGCGGCGCTATCAGGTGAAGCTGGACATCCGGAACCACGCCATAGTTCAACTCCCAATGCGGTCCGGTGCCCGACCAGTCACCGCCGAGTTTGGCGTCCTGGGAGGCCACGTAGAATTCCCAATGCTGGTAGTCCACCGGTTCGGGGTCGTCGGTGATGAATGGCGGGCCGCCGCGGGCGGCGCCAGCCGCTCCGAGGATGACCAGCGCGGCCAAAACGGCGTGTTGACGGGTGGCTTTCATGGCGCGGCACCGGTCAATCGGCGAGGAGATAAAACCCCACGATGATGGCGCCGGACACCACCACGCCCGCGAGGAGGGTTGGGATCAACCGGTTGACTGGCAGCGTCCACCCCCGGCCGCCCCTGCCCCCTGCCAAGAGGAAGCCAAACCCGGCAAACAGCGCCAGCACGATGGCCGCATGGGTGATCCAGTGATGGCCCGTGAGCGATTTCATTGCGGCTTGGACGGCCGGACTCTTCTCCTTCACCACCACCAACACCGCATTGAGCAAACTGCTCAAGGCCAGGGCCAGTCCAAACGAAGTCGTGTATTTTGAGACGGTGCGATTTTCCATATGATGCTCAAGGGCTAAATCTGTTTTGCCAGCAACGCCACCTTCACGCCCATCGCAATGACGGCGCCGTGACCTTCGATCATCAGGCCCAGCAGGGGAATCAGCGCGGCCACCCACAGCACCAGCCGCCGCGCGTCCCGGTTCGCCGCCAGGGGGTTGGCCGCGGCCACGGGCAGGTAGGTGGCCAGCAGCAGCAGCATGATGACCAAGTGCTCCTTGGTTTCCATGAAGTACTCATGCGCGAAAGGCCACGGGCCTTTCAAAATGATCGTCTTGTCCGCCGGATAAAAAACCACGTACCAATAGCCGCCGACCAAAAACGACAGCCACATGAAAACAGCCGCCGCCCGGCTGACCCATTGGATGCGTTTCAGGTTGGCTGCGCTGGCGTTCAGCGTGTCCACAAACACCCAAACCGCCGCCAGCACGCAGCCCACGCCGAACGCCACATGCGTCATCAAGATGATTTCCTTCATAGTCGCCTTCCTGGGTTTTGCTTGGCTTCAAGGAGCCGGACCACTTTGATATCGCGGTTTCGGGTCCAGGTCAAATGGGTTTTGCGCGCTGGGGCCGGCGGCTGGCGGAGACACAATCCTTCTGCCCGGTCCAAAGCTCGCCTGAGCGCCCCGTCTGGCGGAGCGCGACTGTGTCGGAGACCAGTCGCAGCAGCATGGCCAGCCAGAAAATCGTTCGAACGTATCAAGCCCATTGAATGGTGGTCGTTGCTGCGGCTGGCTTTCAGTACAGCCGCGCGCCGGCGTCACGGTTCGCCCAAGTTTCCGCTCAATATTTGCGCTCATCTATATGCAGACCGCGCTTTTACTGGCTTTTTGTGTCTTCGAGAACTTCGTCTTACGCCCTGGCCGGCGGCTGGCGGAGACACAATCCGTCTGCCCGGTCCAAAGCTCGCCTGAGCGCCCCGTCTGGCGGAGCGCGGTTGGGCCGGAGACCCGCCCGCAACCGCACCGCCTATCCGGGGCGAAACTCAGGCAAGAAATGTCTGGCAAACAGCAATATACGGGTAGTCGCGCTCCCGCCTTCAATATAGCATGTTAACTAGATAATAACACGCGTTAATAAAAAGCCAATCTTATTGCGTCCATGACTACTGACAATCGCCACCCTCAACCCGGAAAAACCATGACTGTGTTCAAAGCTATGCCCGCGCGGGGTCGGACCATTTTCGGCGCCCTGCTGATTGGCGTCCTGGCGCCCAACCTTTGGGCCGCCGACCCCCCGGCGGGCGAGTCCGCCTCCACCAACGCCGTAGCCGCCCAGGCCGCGGCGCCGGCCCTCAAGGCCGCCGACAAGAAAAAACTCACGGGCGCGGAGTTGTACTCCATCCATTGCAATCGCTGTCATCCCGAGCGCTATCCCACCGAGCGCACGGCGGCGAATTGGAAAACCATCATGCTCCACATGCAGGTGCGGGCCAGCCTGCCCGGCAGCCAAGCCCGGTTGATTCTGCAATACCTCCAAGAAAACAGCGGCCGCTGAACGCTTCCATCTTTAACTAAACATCGCATGAACCATACCATGAAAACCAGCCGCCTAATACTGGGGCCGGGGCTTACTCTGGGCGCCCTCTTGCTGTCCCTGCCAGCGGCCACCGCCGAGGTGAGTGAGGCGGACTTTAACGCGCTGAAGGAAACGGTGCAAAAGTTGAGCGAACAGGTTCAGAGTCTGACGCAAACGAACCAACTGGTGCGGCAACAGCACGAGAAAGACGTGCAACAGCTCACCGAACTTCAGTCCAAACTGGCGCAAACCCAGCAGACCGCCGCCGATGCGGAACAGAAGAGCATCGCGGCCGCCCAAGCGCAGAGCGAACCCGCCGCCCGCGTGCCTTTGGATGAGGCCACGGTCAATCGCAACTTCCAGATTCTGGGCGACGCCGAGGTCCAGTATGTCAACACCGATCACCAAAACGGCTCGTTCGCGCTGGCCGATTTTGCGCCCATTTTCCTTTATCGTGGCGGCGACAACATTTTGTTTGAAGCCGGCTTCGACACCACCCTGGCGAATAACGCGCCCAACAGCGCCGGGTACACCACCACGTTCAACCTGAGCTTCGCGCAGATGGACTATGTGTTTAACGACTACATGACCCTGTGTGCCGGCGAACTGCTGCTGCCGCTGGGCACGTACAGCGAGCGCGGCGCCGGTTGGCTAAACAAGTTCCCGGATGACCCGCTGGCGGTGGACGCGCTGCTCCCGGGCAGCGGCGTTGGCGCGGAGTTGCGGGGGGGCGTGCCGCTGGACGATGCCGGCAAGTTGTTCAACTACGCCCTCTACTGTGTCAACGGGCCGGGTTCGGCGGATGGCACCGGCAACGCCGGCGCCTTGGATCTGGGTGGCAACGTGGGGGTGCGCTCGGACGGCGTGGTGGCCAATCTCCATGATGCGCCCGCCGGCGGCGGACGACTGGCGGTGTTCCTGCCTTTCAAGCCGCGTTACGATCTCGAGTTGGGCGTCTCCGGCCAGGTCGGCGAGTGGGACAACGCCGGATCGCACCTGTGGACCGCCGGGGTGCTGGACGCCTCCTTGCATTTGGGACCCAATTTCGAGATCAAGGGTGAGTACGTGCTCACCCGCTACGGGAGCGACGATTTGGGCCAAATTCGGCAGGATGGCTGGTTCGTTCAAGCCGGCTATAAAATGGCCGGGCTGAACCTGGAATTGCCCGGCCTCAACAACCTCGAACTCGTGAGCCGCTACGATTCGGTCCACGACGGCTTGGGCACCTCCACTGACCGCTTCACGCTGGGTTACATTTACTATTTCACCAGCGCGCTGTTGTTTGAAGGGGACTATGAGTTCATCAACAGTTCCGATCCCACTCAACCCTCCGGCCAGTTAATCTTCCAGCTTTCTTATGGTTTTTAGGCAGAACCGGCTCGGAATGATTAACTCCACGGATAATAAGAAATCTATGAGCAAACTCTCATCAATCCTGTCATGGCCGGAGACTTGGCGCCTGCGATCCAACATTGCGGTCGCCCTCGCGGCCATGGCTTTAGTCGGCGCCTGCGGGCTGTCTTCGACCGCCTGGGGCCAGGACAACACTAGCGCCGCCGCCGCCGTTCCCAACCCGGCGCCCACGTACCTCGGGGATATTCAGCCCATCTTCATGGGCAATTGTTCCCGCTGCCACAATCAGGAGTCCCGGTTCGTCTATAACTGGCTGGATTATAAAACCGCCTTTGCCGACCGTTGGGAAATCAAGCGGCGCGTATGGGACAGTTGGAAAGGACACTACTACAAGGAGCCCATGCCGATCGTCAACAGCCCGGAATCCTTGGCGCTCACGGATGAGGAGCGGCAAACCATCCGCCACTGGGTGGACAGCGGCGCGCCCTTGGGGGTGGCTCCCGCGGAAGGCGCCCCCAAATCGAAAGCCGAGCGCATTCAACTGGGCCGGCGGCTGTTCACCTCCATTTGCGCCGCCTGCCATCAACCCACGGGCCAGGGCCGGCCCAATGTGTTTCCGCCCCTGGCCGGCTCGGATTTCTTGAACGCCGACAAGGGCCGGGCGATCAACCTGGTCATCTTTGGCCGGCAGGGCGAGGTGGTGGTCAACGGCTTGAAGTACAATAACAACATGCCCATGTTCCCGCTCAGCGACCAGGACATCGCCAACGTCCTGACCTATGTTTACAATTCCTTCGGCAACTCCGGGCTGGAAGTGACGCCGGAGGAGGTCAAACAGGAACGTGCCCATCGGCCCGCCCCTTCCGCCACCCCGGCGGCGAAAAGCCAATTTGAGTAAAATTGGATGCGAGTGGGCTTCAGCCCAAACGGCAATTATATGGATTGGCGGCGGCGATGCTGCCTCATGGGCTGCCCCCAACAACTGGCAAGGTTTGCAGGTGCCCGGGACGACCAACAATGCCACCATCACCAACGGGACAGGCGCGAGCGTCGTCATTTCCTCCGCCGTTTCGGTGGCGAGCATTCTGTGCAACAAGGCCCTGACGATTTCCAGCGGCTCCTTGACGGTGACGGCGAGGGCGTCATCGCTGCAAGGGGCGCTGACCGTAGCCAGCGGCGCCACGCTTTCGGCCAGCGGCGATGACACCACCTTGTCCTCCCGCGGAACGGTAATCGCCGATGGTCAAAGTAAATGACCGTCATTAATTCATCTTGACATGATTGGCCCGTGATGCTAAATTAGCTCAAATTCAGTCACATATTATGAAAATTTTGTCTCAGATTGCCAAATCCGTGTCCTGTTTGGTTGCTTTTGCTTTGATCTCTGTTCCGAATGTTAGCATGGGTGGTTTACCCGGTTGGACTAGCATTTCGTTCAGTTGTGACAGTGAGACATCCGCCGGCCCTGACTACTTGACCGGGTCTCAGGGGTATGGTGCCTACTCCCAGACTCAAGTTTATAATGGTAATTGCACGGCCACCATAGACTATTTCTTTAACGGCACTCAATACGAATCGGAGACCTACAACGTTTATAACCAATGCAATTGTGGCGCCGACCCATATTCAAATGAAATCATTGCAGGTGAGTTTAACGATATCTCAGTGGCGTCTGTACCAGTGGGTCTCAGCACCTTGTTTTATGCCGGGGCCAACATCGATCACTTCAACCTCTACGACTTGACATCTTCGAATGCTGTTTCGAGTTATAGCACCACAAGCAACGCTGTTACCATCTCCAGCGCCGCTTTAACTACTGGGCATAATTTTTTGATTACTGCCTGCACTGCCGACAATCTAATTCAAGGAGGGTTGGGCTTCAAAGCCAGTACCAGCGGAATTACTACTCTGCCGCAGGCCAGGGCTTGGCAGAATGTGCTAACCAACCTGCCGGGCACCACTATCTTGGTCGAGGTTGCTACGAATCAACTTGCAACCATGTCGCAATATGCCGGCGGGTTGGTTGCTTTCGGAAGCGGGGCCATAGTGGCACCCCCAACCTTGAGTATCGCTTCGGTGGCAACCAGTCAAGCGGCTTTGTTTTGGCCGGCCTCAGCTACCAACTTTGTTTTACAGAGTACAACCAATCTGGCTTCTCCCAATTGGGTGACGATTACAAATGGCACGCCGATTACGGGTGTTATTTTACCGAACGCCAGACCGGCCAGCTTTTACCGCTTGCAGTTACAGCCCTGAGGAAAAGCAGGTTTCTACTTGGAAGAAAGATGGATTGATCCAGTGGCATCCATATGTGCAGGTTGGTATTGGTTCCCTTTGAGGTCCCCCCAGTGATCCGGCGACGCAACGGCCGTGCGCGAGAGCGTGTTTCCGGTTTGGTTCCTGACAGCTTAATTTCTATGCTCCCCGGCCTGATCAAATCCGACCCGATTGCTTCGTCCCGCGCCCGTGCCAGATGCCGGCGGCAAAACACACGACCTCGCAACCGGCGGTGAAATCCCATTCTGAACAGGGGAGCGGTGCTGTCGCTACCGGGGGTGGCAAGTTACCAGGTCGGTTGCGCGAATATCACTTGGTAGGCCAGCGGAAAGAACAGCGTCTTCGAACTGCCAGGGTTGACCAGCCTGCAAGGCCCTCTCTGTAACGCAGATCTGAACATTCAGGCGTCGAGCGGCGGACAGGTGCTGCTGACCAATCTGCAATCAATTGCCAACGGCAGCGTGGCCATTCTTTCCGATGGCGTGGGCAGCGCGATCAATCTGACCAATTTGTCGGCCTTTGTCCTTCAGACCGGTCAGGGAAGCTTGACGGCGCAAAATAGCGGGGTGATTCTCTTGAACAACCAAGCCTTCCTGCTGGCCAACGTGGCCATCAACATTCCCGCCGGCAATCCCGTCCTGCCACCCACCTTGGTCCCCTCGGGCACGCTCACGCTCTACGGCACGGCCTGGCACAGCTACCGCGTGGAGGAGCGGAACACCCTGCAACCGGGCAGTCTGTGGAGCACGAACCTGGTTGCGCTGACCAACAGCTTCCAGGCATTCGCCGCCGTCCCCCCGGCCAACATGGCCTTTCTGGTGATGGACTTCGTCGCCTCTCCGCCGATCCTGCAATTGGCCAGGACACCGGATCACTGGGTGCAATTGGTGCTGTACGGCCTCACCAACGGGAACTACCCCGTCGAATCCACCACCAACCTGCTGGCGCCTTGGACCCCCAACAGTGTGGCGATGACCAATGCGTTCCGCATTTTTGCCGAACCGCCGCGCTCGACCCTCATGCAGTTCTATCGCTTCGGACAATAGAGGCAGCAACTCATGTCCCTGCGGATTGACAGTTTATTTAATTTAGTTATAACAGACGGAAATCTATGAGAGGTTCAATTTTCTGGAAGTCGGAACGGTCGTGTTGGATGATTCGGCGGCAGTTCAGGCAACCGAAGCTGGCTCAACCGCACCAACCATCATTGCTTGTGACCACCAAACACAATTCAACAATCCCATGAAAACCCCACGTTCTTTCCTCACTCACTGGTTGCTGGCGGGCGGAGCGGCTGGCAGCCTGCTGTTCGGCGGCGGACCGATATCGGCCTATGGTCAGGGCCAGCATCCGCTGACCACGAGCGCACGGCTGAACGCGGAGCGGCAAATCCAAGCGCTGATGGCCGATAAAGCCCACTGGACCAAAGCCCAGCACAAGCTCGATTCTCAATTGATCTTTCAAGCCCGGTTCAAAGCGGCGGGCGTGGTTCACTCGGCGGCGCCAAAACTGCGGCCCTCCCTGGCCCCGGAAACGGACGGGCGGATCAAAGTGGACATCACCGCCACCGTGTCGCCGGATTTGGTGGCGGCCGTTCAAGCCGCCGGCGGGACCATTCTCTCAGCCTTGCCCGGCTATCATTTTCTCCAGGCCGTGCTCCCGGTGGAAAGCCTGGAGGCGCTGGCCGCCCGCAACGAGGTCAACTTCATTGAACCAGCGCACCCGGCCCGGCAGAATTATGTGGACTCCGAGGGGGATTATACCCACCAAGCCATTCAGGCGCGCGCCAGTTACCCCGCCACCGGCGCGGGCATCAAGGTCGGCATTCTGTCCGACAGCATTGACAACGGTGCCGGGGCGCTGGCGGCGGCAATTGCCAGCGGCAACATTGACGCCACGAACACCTTTGTCATCCCCGGCCAGGCCGGCACGGGCGACGGCGAAGGCCTGGCCATGTGCGAAGTGGTTCACGATCTGGCGCCGAAAGCTTCCATTTATTTCGCAACCGGCGCCGCCGGCGAGGCGCAAATGGCGTCGAATATTGTGGCGCTGGCGCAAGCCGGCTGCCGGATCATTGCCGACGACGAATTCTATGATGACGAATCGCCCTTTCAGGATGGCGTGATTGCGCAGGCGGTCAACACGGTCTCGGCGATGGGCGTACTCTGCTTCTCCTGCGCGCGGAATTCGGGCAACCTCGACTCCGATAATTCCTGCACCTGGCAGGGAGATTTTGTCGCCGCCTATACGAACTCCTACGGACAGTATCTTCAATTTGCGCCCGGGGGGATAATTGAGGATGAGATTTTGAGCGGCGGCGCTGCCGATGAGGCGGATTTGTTTTGGACCGACCCGCTGGGGGCTTCGACCAACGACTACGACCTCTATATGCTGAATTCATTGGGCGACATCGTCTATTCCTCTCAAAATGTGCAAAATGGCACGCAGAATCCGTACGAACACATCTCCGATCCGGCGCAATATAGTACCGGTTATTATTTGGTGGTGACCCTGTACAGCGGCACCAACCGGTTCCTGCATCTCGATTTTGGGCGGGGCATTTTGGACTGGGCCACGCCCGGCTGCATTCGCGGGCACAACGCGTGTGACGCCCCCAACTCCTTTACGGTGGCCGCCACCCCGGCCGACACAGCCTATGCTTTCGGCGACCCCACGGGGCCGTATCCGAATGCGTTTAACTCCAGCGACGTGGTGGAATACTACAGCGCGGACGGCCCGCGGCGGATGTTCTTCAACCCCAACGGAACGCCCATCACGCCCGGCAACTTCAGTTCCAGCGGCGGGCGCGTGCTGTATAAACCGGATTTCACCGCCGCCGATGGCGTGACCACGACGCCCGCCGGTTTCGCTCCTTTCTTCGGCACGAGTTGTGCCGCGCCCCACGCCGCCGCCATTGCCGCCTTGGTCCTGTCCTACAATCCGGTTTTGACGCCCGCGCAAATGCGCGACGTATTGACCAATTCCTGCATTGACATCATGGGCACAGGTTGGGATCGGGACTCCGGCTCCGGCATTCTCATGGCGCTGACGGCGTTGCAAAATACGCCGCCCCCGAACTATTTCGTTCCCGACTCCATCAAGTATTCCAGATCGGGCCCATTCCAAGTCGCGCTGGGCGGCGTGGTCGGTTCCAACTACCATATCCTCGTCTCGACCAACCTCCAGACTTGGAGCACACTGACCACGATCACGATGACCAACGTGAACAGCGTCTTTTCCGATCCCACCCCCAATTCGTCCCGGCGCTATTATCGGGCCGAGCTGGTCCAGTAATAGGCCCGGTCATCGCCTAAGCCTTTTCGCGCCCAGAACGATTGAAGCGTCAGCCTGTCGGGCCAGACCCGCCACCGTCCGCCATTGCCCGGCGTCATGACCGGCGAAGATCCACAGATACGGCGTGTCGTCTGCGGCCCAGCGCGCACCCGGCCGCAGCGCCTGTTCCACCGGGAATCGCGCATCGGGATGGAACTCGGCGGCGGAGCCTTTCCAATAGTTGACCAACCAGCCGCCGCTCGGGTCCAGCGCGCCAAAGCAGCCGCCCAGCTTGGTATTGGTCCAGAATTGTGCGGCACGATAATATTCGGGCACGCCCTCGCCTCCGGCCACGTCGTCAGCAGGCGAGCCCCCAATGGCCGGACGGCAGAACCAATAGACCTCGGCCAGCTTCCAACTTCGCGCCCCGGCATTCTCCACCCACAACGGCCGGGCGAGCATCACGCCGGCGTGCTTGAAGACCGCCAACCGCGCCGCCGCGCGAAAACTGTTCTCCGAACCGGCTTCGCCGTGGCTCATCACCGCTTCCACCACCCACGCGTCGGACTGTTCCAGGAGTTGGAGCGACTCAATCCGATCACACTCCGTCCATTGCTCGCGGCCCTCGATTTGCCGGTGGATGCCAAATACGAGCCGGCCCAAAGCCAGATCACCGGCCTGGATTTGATCAAAGAGATTTCCATCCTTGCAGCTCCCGGACCAGGTCACGCCTTCGGTCTGGAGATCGAGGCGGTCGGGTTTCGTCCAACCGGTGCCGGGCGGCTGGAGCTTTTCGGTCTGGCCGGGAGCGAGCGGATGCAGCCACGCGGCCACCGGCTGCGGATCTTCGATCACGACCGGCGCGCCGGCAAGGGTGCTGGCGGATACATTGGCCACTGTCAGCGGCCCCACCGGCGGGCCGCTGAGGGTGCGCTGTTTGGTGCCGTCCCAATTCTGCAGTTCCACGCAAGCCACGCTTTGGGCCGGCAGCGACAGGCGCCGCTTTTGTCCGGCAGGGAGGAAAATGCCTTCGATGCGGCTTTGGCCGGCCGCGGAAATCCTCACGAGTCCGTGGGCGGCGGTGGCATTGGTGTTGGCGACTTCGATCCGATTTCCTTCGGCAATCAATTCGAGATCACCGGAAACGGCGCTACGCGCATGGCGGCTTTCCGCGGAGCGATTCACTTCGGTCGCGGCCTTGACGAGGATTTCATAGGTCTCGTCCTTTTCGTTGACGAGACCATAATTGCTGTCCTCCGGGAAACTGGCGCTGATACCCGGCGCCGGTTCATCCGCCCACATAAAATAGTGGTAGCCGATCACGAAAGGCAGGTCCGCCATCGCGTTGGCGAAGATGCGGTAGCAGGCGGCTCTTTGTTCCTGCGTATCCACTCTCATGCCCGCTCCATGCTGGCAGGGCAATCCACTGTCGAGCGCGGGGAAGCTCCATTCGGTAATGAGGATGGGCTTGCGCGCGACCGCGTAATACCCGGTCAATTCGCGGGGCACGCGCGCGACCGCGCCACCTGTGCCGTCCGGCGCCCAGACATTCTCGAAATCAACCCGCGGGTAGGTGTTGAACGTGAAAACATCGTCATATTTACCGGCCGCCGCCAGGACCGGCGCCGGCACACTCCCGGCAAAACGACAGCCCAGCACCAGATGGTCCGGATCCGCTTTACGCAGCGCCTTGGCCGCGACGCTGAAATATTTTTCCGCGATGAGCGACAGAAAGCCGTCACGCACTCGCGTGAGCGCGGTGGAAGGCTCGGGCACATTCGTGGATGCCAGGAAGCCGGCTTCATCGGCATAGCTCGTGGCGAGCCGGTTGTTCACTTCAGTCGTCGTGCCGTATTCCCGCAACAGCCAGTCCCAGAGCGCCTGTTTCGCCGGCTGCAGCGGGCCGCGTTGAAAAACATCGTCCACCAACTGGCCGTGCTTGCCATACCACTCCAGCTCGTTGTCAATAAAAGTGCCAATGCACCAGGGGTCGCCAAGGCTGCCGCGGACGGTCTCACGCGCGGCAAACCGACAATGGCTTTCCCAGCGGGGGCTGAAGACATCGGGGAAGCCGGTCCAATCCTTCGGCTCACAGATCCATTCGCGTTTTGCAAAGCTGGTTCCCAGCGAACCGAACAGAATGTGCGGCAGGCCGCGATGCCGCAAGGACGGGCTGTGCCCGGCGGGTAGCTCGTTAAATCCCCATGCCTTGAGACGCTCGATGGCGTTGGTCGCCCAGGCATCTTCGCTGCCAAACTCGGCCTCCACCTGGCGATGGTAGGGCGCATAACCTAGCTTTTCGCAGAAGTGCACCTGGTAGTTCACGTGGTCGGTGCCGACGGCAAAGAAGGGTTTGCCGTCCGGATCCACCAGCCACCAGCGCCCGTCCACTTCGGCGGTGCGAAAGAACCCCTCGCCTTTCACCAGCGCGCTGCCCGGGCGGGCGCTCCAAGGCGGCCTTTTGGGGGTGTCCTTAGCACCATGCAAATTCTGGGCCAACGCCGGGAACTGGAACAGAGCTAAAGCAACCGGCAGCAGAACCAGCCATGCCACGCTTCGATTGCCGGCAAGGTTTTTTGTCATGACGACGAGGCTGGCAAGAGATTGGCAAACAAACAAGCTGGAAGACCAGGCCCCCCATCCGCGAACGGGTTTGCCGGCAAATTCGGCCGCCAGCACCGCCTGCACTTCCGCCAGGGAATTGAGCCAGGCGACCAAAGGCCGCCCTTTCCCGCCATTTTCCAGCCGGCGATTCACCTGGTCTTGGAGGGCCTTGGGGAGGCGTCCATTTTTGCTCTGGGTGCTTCGTTCATAATTTTTCTATGGTCGGATTAACCTTTATATGGTTTGATATGGTCGGATAAAGCCGAAGGCTGAGAATGGAGAATGGAGGATGGAAAATGAAAAGTGGAAAGTGGAGAATGGGGGATTTTTGAGGGTGGGCCGGGCTTCTCGCCCGCCGGGGTTGGCCGCTGTTTTCAGCGATGTTTGGCGCGTCATGTATTGTTACATCTCTCCCCATCGGCTCCGCAGACTCCGCCGACGCGGAGAGGGAGAAACGCACCCAGCGTCTTGGCAAAATCGTGCGTCGGATTGGCCAGCTTGGCCGGGTCGCTTTTGCGCCGGGCGGCCGACCAGGTCAAGCCAAAGATGATCTTTCTATCGGCTAACCCCGAGATTGATTTGGCTGCTGCTTAAACTGAATCCTTGCGGGAATCAGCGGAACTATACGCGCCTGGGCGAATTCGTAGAAGCTCCTGCCGCCAGCCAGAACAGAACTTGAATGGAAATTTACGTTTATGTTGGACCCCTTCATGGTCGGCGTTAGGTGCCAACGCGCAATCGAACTAACGGGAGCAGTCTGAGTTTGGCTAAGAAAGAATCCGCAGTTGCGGTTGCACCGCAGCATCAAGCGCGCGTACCAGCAAATCCAGTTGTGTCGAAGGATTCGGCGGAAATTGCGTGCCGGCCTGCTTGTGATATTCGCGAACTTCCGTTCCGCGCCCAACGGCAGCCGGGATGTTGCGTTTGAGGGTGGCCCACAGGGTTGGGAATGTTTCCGCCCGCTTATCGTAATGCTGCCCCCACGCTGCGCTGACCGCGTGCTCCGCCGCCACACTATTCAAAAGCGGTCCGGGACGATCGCGAAAGTGCAGCAATAACCAGAGTTCCACACTAGGGGTCGAATGACCAATGTGGATGTTCTCGCTTCGCGCTAATTGCAAAGCCGGGCCAAGCTGGCCCTGCCGTTCCGGAACATCGGTGTCGAACAACACCCACACATGGTCGAAAACTTTTACATCACGGTTGCCACCAGCGGTTTTGGCTAAGCGGTTGCCGTCTTTGTCCCTTTCGTACATTGACATCGCCGCACGCACCAAGCCAACGGCGTCCGTGCAACTGGGATGTACCACCCTCACTGTAACTGGCGTCAATTGCAAAGCCGAACGAACGGATTCAAAATACAGCTTCTCGGTCACTTCGCCTTCTGTGACTATGAGAAACGATTCGCCCAAAGACGGTTCGCCAGGTAACGTGAGAGCAGGTGTGCGCCTGGAGTAATTTCGCCGTTCCTCGTGGGGCCGCGGCGGCCTGGATTTAGCCACCATGTGGGCTCTCCTTGGACGGTGATTGTTCGGGTTCAGAATCAATGAGTCCACGAGGGATAAAAGGTAGCGCGCCATAGCGCCCTGACAAATAACCTCGCAAGAGCGACTCTTCGCGCCTTGGCTTATAGTCGGTGAGGGGATACAAAAACGATCCGCTCTCATTGTCCTTGTCTACGAACCAAACCTGATCGCGGCGGAGGAAGGTTGGGTCGAGCAGCAGTGGGTTGTGGGTAGTGAATATGACCTGTGTACCTTTGGGATTGTGTTCCGGCTTGAACACTAGCTCTAGCAAGGCTTGCGTCAAGAACGGATGCAAATTCGTGTCAAACTCGTCCAAAAAAAGTGTCACTCCTTGATCGAGGGCTTGCAGCCACGGACCGGCCAGCGCAAAAAACTTCCGCGTCCCGGCCGATTCATCTTCAAGCGGCAATTCAAACTGCATACCACCCGGCCCGGCGTGACGGAAGTTTACATGGGTGCGCTCTTGCTTGAAAACGCGAGTTTGTCCAGGCGACTCCTCATCCTCCTCTTCAAATTCAACCTGCTCTTTCCAAACCCGCGTCGCAGCGATACCGAAATCCGCAGACTTTAATAATTGCTGCAAGCGATCGGCCAGCGGGCCGCCAGCCTCCACGCATCTGGCCGTGCTTATGAAATTTGGGGTTGGCCCGAATCGATGCGGATGTTCAGTCACGCTGAACCGCAACTGGGTGCGAAACCAATCCACCACCGGCTGCAACTGCTCGTTGTTCAACTGCACCGCAGTGGACAAAAATAGAGCATTGGGTCGGGTAAACTCTTCTTGCTTCGTGTCCCGTTTGAACAATGAGCTGTGCGTTGGCTCGTAACGGAATTGGCGTGTTTTCGCTTCCCAGAAACGGCGATACCAAGTTTGCTTGCGGCCATCGGGATACACTTCCAACACTTCCTCCAATACCTGATTTAAGGTCAGCACCAACTTGAAGCGGTAATGGGTACCCAAATGCACGAAATCAACTTCCAACTCCGTCGGCACCTGGGCCGTGCCTTCCTCCGACATGAACGGCACAACGCCTGTTGGCTGTTTGGGTGGGAGTAAACGCGCCGAGTTCAATACAAAGCTGCGCAGGAAATTTAACGCCTGAATCAAATTTGATTTGCCGGAGGCGTTCGCCCCATAGATCACGGCGGCTTTCAGAACCCGCATATCCTCCATGCCAGGCGCACTGGCAATCAGCGTATTCTGAGGAAGCGTCTCTTTGTCGCGGTCGCTCGCCACCAAGCTCAAAGTCTGCGAGGTCCGCAAGGACTTAAAATTCTGCACTCGAAATTCAAGCAGCATTATTTCAGTCTCAAGCAGCAAATCAAACATTGCAACAACAATCTGCAATTAAACCGCAGAAAGCAGGCCAAATTTTGTCTGATGTCCAAATTTCAATGCTTTTTGTGCGTGTTTTCGCTCTGGATAAGGTTTGCATTTCGGCATGAACACCACATGCTGTTTGCATTCCCAGGTCGTGTGCTTCAAAATCTCATGCGTTTGCGGGGCTGGTCCGTTCGCAAACTTTGAGCGGTTCACGAAAATCAACCTCCCCAACGGCTCCCGGAACGGTCATACTGCGCGTGCCCCCGGCAAAGCCGGAAGGTTTCCCATTGGACTAAATCTATTTTATAATTAGAATGATTCTAAATATGACGTTAAACGCGAAAAATGGAACGGAAGTGGCGGTCGCCCAATTTGCACCGTTTGCCGCCGCCGCCCGCGGCCCGCAATGGCTGGCGCCGCTGCGCCAGGCCGGCCTCGACAGTTTTGCCGCCCAAGGCTTTCCCACCTTGGACGACGAAGACTGGCGCTTCACCAATGTCGCGCCCCTGGCCCGGCTGAATTTCCGGCCCGCGGCTCCCGTGGCCGTCAACGGCGCCGAGTCCCGCACCATCGCCGCCTCGGTCTTTGCCGGACTGGCCGGCCATCGGCTGGTGTTTGTCAACGGCTTCTTCGCCCCCGCGCTCTCCAATCTCCAGGCCGTGCCCGAAGGCGTGCGGATCGGCAACCTCGCCACGGCCCTGACGCACGACGCGGGGCTGATCCGCGAGCATCTGGGCCAGCAGGCCCGGACCGACAAAAATGCCTTTGCCGCCCTGAACCAGGCCTTTTTTTCGGATGGCGCGTTCATCGTGGTGCCGCCGGGGGTGACCATCGCCGACCCGGTGCAGGTGCTTTACATTGCCTCGGCCAAGGAGTCGGGCGAGGCCATCCAGCCCCGCAACCTCATCATCGCCGGCGCCAACAGCGGCGTGACCGTGGTGGAAAGCTATTTGCAGGCCAGCGACGCGGCGTATTTCACCAACTCGGTCACGGAGATTCTGGCGGCGGACGGCGCGCGGGTCGAACACATCAAGCTTCAGGACGAGGCGGCCGGCGCCTTTCACATTGCCACCATCGCCGGCGAATTCGGCCGCGCCAGCATGGTCACCGTGCATTCCTTCGCCCTGGGCGCGAAACTTTCGCGCAACAACATCCGCGTCAAACTGGCGGGCACGGGCTTGGAATGCATCTTGAACGGGCTGTACCTGACCCGGAACGAGCAACTGGCCGATCATCACATGATCGTGGAGCACGCCCAGCCCCACTGCGCCAGCCACGAATATTTCAACGGCATCCTGGACGACAAATCCAAGGGCGTCTTCCACGGCCGCATCTATGTCCACCCCGCGGCCCAGAAGACCGACGCCAAGCAGACCAACAAGAATCTGCTGCTGTCCGACAGCGCCTGCGCCGACACCAAGCCGCAACTGGAAATCTACGCCGATGACGTCAAGTGCACGCATGGCGCCACCGTGGGGCAATTGAACCCGGAAAGCGTGTTTTACCTGCGCTCGCGCGGCATGAGCCGGGAAACCGCCCGCCGCATGCTGATCCACGCCTTTGCGGGGGAAATCATCGAGCGCATCCAATGTGAACCGGCGCGCGCGGTGATTGATCGGCTGGTCTGGGACCGGCTGGAAGCCAATCCGCACCTGCTCCACGGCTGACCCGCAGGTTGGAAGACATTATGTGATTGGAAATTCCCGCCAACCGGGTAGATTTCAGCCCTTGTTTTCACCGAAACCGCGCCCATCCAGACGCCCAGGCGCGCCTGGGCCGAATGAACCGCGCGGGCGCGGAATGGTCAAAGACCATGATTCCGGTGGGCCCATTGGTGTGGGCCCGTGGTTCGCCATATTGATTTGAAATAATGCAAAGAATTCTCGCCATCGCGTGGTTGACGTGGAAGGCGGCGCTGCGCTTCCGGCTTTTCCTGGTCATCACGGGCCTGCTGGTGTTCGCCGTCGTCGGCCTGCCGCTGATCATCCGGGATGACGGCACCGCCCAGGGCTTCACGCAGATCATCCTCACCTACACCTTGAGCGCAATCACGGCGCTGCTGGGACTTTCCACGTTGTGGCTTTCGTGCGGCACGCTGGCGCGGGACATCGAGGAGTGCCAGATCCAGGTGGTGGCCACCAAACCCGTGGCCCGCTGGCAAATCTGGCTGGGCAAATGGCTCGGCATCGTGAGCCTGGATGCGGCGCTGCTGGCGATCTCCGGCGCCTGCGTGTTTGGCCTGCTGCAATATCGCGCCGCGCGGCTGCCGCCGGAGGTTCAAAGCAGTTTGCGCTCGGAAATCCTCGTGGCCCGCGGCTCGGCCAAGGAAGCCAGCCCGGCGGCCAGTATCGAGGCGGACACCGAGGCCGCCTTCGAGCGCAAAAAGAAAAACCCCGAATTCGAAAACTTGTCCGACGCGGAAAAGGCCGAGGTCAAACGCCAGCTGCGCGAAGCGGTCAGTGCCGAATATCAATTGGTGCCCTCCAGTTACGAGCGCACGTGGAAGATTGACCTGGGGTTCGCCAAGAATTATCTGCACGGGAAGCCGCTCCAACTCCGGGTCAAGTTCAACACCGCGCAGGGCACTTCAGCCGGCACCTTCGGCGCGCTCTGGCGGGTGGGCGATCCGCCCAAAACCAAATATTGGCAAACCGACGTCCCGATGAGCCTGGCGGCCAATACCTTCCACGAATTTGCCATTCCGCCGGATTTGTTCGATGCGGACGGCGTGCTGACCATCCAATACGCCAATCCCAATGACACCGCCGTGTTGTTTCCCATTGAAGACGGCCTGGAGGTGCTGTATCCGGAAGGCGGGTTTGCGCTGAACTTCGCGCGCGGTTTGGGCATTATTTTTTGCTGGATGGCGGTGCTGGCGGCCATGGGCCTGGCGTCGGCCAGCCTGCTGTCGTTTCCGGTCGCGGCTTTCTTTTCCCTGGCCATGATGCTGGTGGTCTTCAGCAGCGGCACCCTGGCCGAGTCGGTCGAAGCGGGCACGGTGGCCGGGGGCAACGAGGAAACCGGCAAAATGAACCATTCCTTCGCCGACGTGGCCTTGATTCCGGCCTTCAAGGGCGTGCTGGGCGTGGTGGATCTGGCCAAGAGTTTCTCGCCCATTGACGCCCTGAGCACCGGCCGCAGCATCACCTGGAGCGAACTGCTCCAGGCCTTCGTGCAAATCGTCCTGGTGCTGGGCGGCGTGTTTGCCGCAGCCGGCATCGCCCTGTTCTCGCGCCGGGAGCTGGCCACCGCCCAAGGCACGCAATGATTTCAACCGCATGAACCGCCGCGTCAAAAAAACCGCCCTGTTCTTGCTCGCCGCCGCGCTCCTCTTCGGCGCGGGGCGGGTGCAACAGTCCCTCAACCAGGACCGCGACACCTTGGGGCTGACGCGCGCGGCCGTGCTGGAGAACGCGCCCCCCGCGCTGGCCTTTACCACCGTGGCGCTGGGCGGCTTCCGCGGCCTGATTTCCAACTTCCTCTGGATCCGCGCCAACGATTTGCAGCAGGACGACAAGTTCTTCGAAGCCGCCCAACTGGCGGACTGGATCACCCAATTGGAGCCCACCTTTGCGCAGGTCTGGATCTTTCAGGCGTGGAACATGGCCTACAATATTTCCGTCAAATTCAAGGAAAACTCGCCCGGCCATTACGAAGACCGCTGGCACTGGCTCCAACGCGGCATCGAGCTGCTGCGCGACGAGGGCCTGCGCTACAATCCCAACAACATTCTCATTTATCGCGAGCTGGGCTGGTTCTTCCAGCATAAGATGGGGCAGAACCTCGACGACGCCAACATGTTCTACAAAAAGGAATGGCGCAATGAAATGCAGCCCTTTTTCGGCGTCAACGGCACCAACTTTGAACATGTGCTGCACCCGCAAACGCCGGCGGATTTTCAACTCGTGCAGGTCCTCACCAACAAGTTCAAAATTGATCCGCAGTTCGCCAAGTCCGTGGATGAGCAATACGGGCCCTTTGACTGGCGTTTGCCGGACGCCCACGCCATCTACTGGGGCGCCAAGGCGCTGGATGAAGCCAGGAAGAACCCGGGCAAGGTCAAGCCGGACGACCTGATCACCGTGCGGCGCATCATTTACCAGTCCATGCAGCAGGCCTTCATGCACGGGCGCGTGGTCTCCAGCCCCTTCAGCCCGCTGGAATCGCTCGGCCCCAACCTGGACATGATGGCCAGCGTCAACGCCACCTACACCAATGCCTGGGCCGCGGAGCCGGACCCCGGCCAGAAGGATGGCATTCTCAAGGCGCACCGCAATTTCCTGCGCACGGGCATCTATTATCTGTACGTGGCCGGCCGCACCCGCGAGGCCCAACAATGGTTCAATTACCTCGGCGAAAAATATCCCGACAAAGCCATCATCGAAAACCGGCCGGATTCACTGCCAAAAAATCTGACCTTGGACGAATACGCCGTGGCCGTGTTGCAAATTGACATCGGCGAAACCTCCCAAGACCGGGTCAGTTCCGCCATCGAAGGCTTCCTGTTGCAGGCTTATTCCAGCCTGGCCGCCGGCGATGAGAATCGCTATACCACCCTTAAATTACTGGCCCAACGTGCCCATGAACGCTATGACCTTAAAACCTCCAGTTTTGCCGGCGACGTGCGCGTCAAGCTGATGCCCTTTGATGAAATGAACCAGGCCATGGTGCGGGATTTGCTCAATCCGGACAACGGCGTGCCCTATGCCGCCCGCGCCGCCCTGGTGACGCGATTGGGCCTGCCCTCCTCCATGCTGACCAACGGCCTGCCGGAAGCCGTGACGAATTCCGTCCCCGAGCCCGAGGCCACCAACGCCCCCCCCACCAATGGCCTGCCGACCGTCCGGTCCGAACCCAACTTCGGCGACCACTGATCGGATGATTTTCAAGCTCCCGGAATGAAAAAGCAATCTCCTGCCGCAGCGCCGCTAAAAACGGCGGAGCCCTTGCGCGTGGGCCTCATCTCGCTGGGCTGCGCCAAAAACCTGGTGGACGCCGAAATCATGCTCGGCTCGCTGCTGAGGCATGGCGTGGAAATCACCAATGACCCCGCCCAGGCCGACGCCGTGATTGTCAACACCTGCTCGTTCATTGATTCGGCGCAGGAGGAAAGCGTGGATGCCATTCTCGAATCGGTTGAACTGCGCGACGCCCGCCAACGCGGCCAGGCCGTCATTGTGTCGGGCTGCCTGCCCCAGCGGTTCCGCCAGGAGCTGCCCAAGCTCCTGCCCGAGGTGGACGCTTTCATGGGCATTGACCAGGTTGCGCGGGTGGGCGACATCGTAAGCCAGGCGGTGGCCCTGCGGGCGGAGAAAACCGCAGCCGGGACCAAGCGGTCCCCAGCCCTTAAACCTTCATCGTCCAAGGGTAAACTGGCGGCGCAGTTGCAGCAATTGGAGCAAGGGCGGCCCGCCGGCGAGCACGAACACGAAAACGCCCTGCGCGGCACCGGGAAATTTGGCAAAACGAAAACGGTGGTCGGGGCCAAGGTCCCCGCCCCGATCCTGGAGGTGACCCCCCGCCCGACCTTCATTCCCGATTTCGACACCCCGCGGTTCCGGCTGACGCCGAAACATTTTGCCTACGTCAAAATCGCCGAGGGATGCAATCACCCGTGCAGCTTCTGCATCATTCCACGCATGCGCGGCTCGCATCGCAGCCGGCAGCAGGCGGACGTCGTGGCCGAAGCCCGGGCGCTGATCGCCGCCGGCGTCAAGGAGATCAATCTGATCTCGCAAGACTCCACCTACTACGGACTGGACCTGCGCCCGGAGCACCGCCGCGCGATTTCCTCGCCCGAACGCTTTGCCGCCGCCGCCAAGTCCCTGGCCGCCGATGCCACGACCATCTGCACGCTGCTGCGCGAACTCAATGCGCTGCCGGGCGATTTTTGGATCCGCCTGCTCTACACCCACCCCGCGCACTGGACCGACGAACTCATTCAGACCATCGCGGGCTGCCCCAAAGTGGCGCGCTATGTGGACATGCCCCTGCAGCACATCCACGAGAACATGCTCGAACGGATGCGCCGCGAAACCTCGCGCCAATACATCGTGGATTTGATCCGGAAAATCCGCGCCGGCGTGCCCGGCATCGCCTTGCGCACGACCTTTATCGTCGGCTTTCCCGGCGAGACCGAGCGGAGTTTTGAAACCCTGCTGGCCTTCATCCGCGAAACGAAATTCGAGCGGCTCGGCGTGTTCGCCTATTCCCAGGAAGCGGGCACGCGGGCCGGCGCCATGGCCGGCCAGGTGGGCGACAAGCTAAAGCAAAAACGGCGCGCGTTGGCCATGGCGGCGCAGCATGAGGTGGCCGTGGCGGTCTCGGAATCGTTTGTGGGCCGTGAAATCCGGGTGCTGGTGGAAGGCGAAGCCAATGCCCGACAATTGCTCAGCGCCAACGTCAGCTCTTGGGAACACGGTTTGATCCGCGAAGCCGACCGCCAGGCGGGGCCGCTGAAAGGGCACTATCATGTGGGCCGCGGCGAGGCGGACGCACCGGACATTGACGGGCGGGTTTATATTCGCGGCCAGGTGCCGGTGGGCGAATTTGTGCCGGTCAAAATCGTCGGCCACACCGATTACGACTTGATCGCCGAACCGGTTAAAAAACCCAAAAGTTAGATGTCGAAGCTCGGCTTCTGGGCTTCGGGAACGCGCCCAAAAGTCAGTTTCTCCCACAGGCGCTCGTGGGCGTAAAACAGGCCCACCTTGGTGAACAATTCCACGCCGCTGATGGTCAGCGCCCATTTGATTTTGCCCGTGATCAGGAAGGCAATGATCATCGTGTCCACGCTGCCGGTGATGCGCCAGGACACGGCTTTGACGAGACTGCGGTAATGTTTGTCGGCCATGCGGGCCACAATAGGCCACCCGGCGGCGGAGTCAAACAAAGTTAAAGCGAAAGTTAAATGGAGTAATCGTCGGAGAACACCTTGACGTTTTTGAGCTCCACATACACCCGTTCGCCGGCCCGGGGCTGCAATTGCTGGAATTCCTCCTTGCTCAGCTGCGCGCTGAAGTGCCCGCCATCGTTGAGGCGCTCCAGCTCGAGGCTGGCCACCGGCCCGGCGGCGTTGCAGTGCAGGATCACCGCCGGAAAGTTCTTCGGCCCCGCCGGCTCGCGCGTCACGCGCACATCGTGCGGCCGCACGAAGGCGATCGCGTCGGTGTCCGGCCCGCCGGCCGTCTCGGGCGCGGCGAACTCGGTGCCGCTGATGACCACCGCCCCATCCTTGAGGCGGCCGCTGAAGAGGTTGACGTTGCCCAGAAAATCATAGACGAACGGGGAGGCGGGATGATCATAGATCTCCTCGGGCGTGCCAATCTGCTCTATCCGGCCGTCGCGCAGGATGGCGACGCGGTCGGCCACTTCGAGCGCCTCCTCCTGGTCATGGGTCACGAACAGCGTGGTGATATGGATCTCATCGTGCAACTGGCGCAGCCAGCGGCGCAGTTCCTTGCGCACCTTGGCGTCCAAGGCCCCGAACGGTTCGTCCAGCAGGAGGACCTTGGGCTCCACCGCCAGCGCCCGGGCCAGCGCCACGCGCTGGCGCTGGCCGCCGGACAACTGCCCGGGAAAGCGCCCCGCCTGCGGCTCCAGTTGGATCAACTGCAGCAGCTTGTTGACCCGCGCCCGGATGTCCGCCTCCGGCGGCCGCATAGCCTTGGGGCGCACCCGCAACCCGAAGGCAATGTTCTCGAACACGCTCAAATGCCGGAACAGCGCGTAGTGCTGAAACGCAAAGCCCGCCTTGCGTTCGCTGGCGGGAATGCCGGTCACGTCCTCGCCGTAGAATAAGATCTGCGCGGTGCCTGGATCGGGAAACTCGAGGCCGGCGATGGTCCGCAGCAGCGTCGTCTTGCCCGAACCCGACGGCCCCAGCAGCGCCACCAGTTCGCCCGACTCCACCCGCAGGCTCACGTGGTCCAGCGCCGTAAAGCCGCCGAATTTCTTGGTGACATTTTTGACTTCCACGCTCATGGTGCGCTTTCCGGTTCGTTCAGGGCGGCCTGCTGGTGCTCCACCCAGGTCTTCAGGCCCAGCGTCACCAGCGCCAGCAGCGCCAGCAGCGACGCCACGGCGAAGGCGCCGGTGAAATTGTAGTCATCATACAGGGCCTCGATGTGCAAGGGAATCGTATTGGTCTGGCCGCGGATCTTGCCGCTGACCACCGAGACGGCGCCGAATTCGCCCATGGCGCGGGCATTGCACAGGATCACGCCGTACAGCAGACCCCACTTGATATTCGGCAGCGTCACGCGCCAAAACGTCTGCCACCCGCTGGCGCCCAGCACGCGCGCGGCTTCCTCCTCGGCGCGCCCTTGCGCCTGCATCAGCGGGATCAGCTCGCGCGCCACAAACGGGAAGGTGACAAAAATCGTCGCCAGCACGATGCCGGGCACGGCGAAAATGATTTTGACATAATGGTCGTTCAGCCAGTTCGCCAGCCACGGCAGCGCCGGATGGTCGGCGTTCAGGTAGCGCCCGAGCCAGCCTTGCGCGCCAAAGACCAGCACAAAGATCAAGCCGGCGATGACCGGCGACACCGAAAACGGCAGGTCAATCAGCGTGAGCAGCACATTCTTGCCGCGAAAGTCGAATTTGGCGATCGCCCAGGCCGCGCACACGCCAAACACGCAGTTCAGCGGCACGGCGATGGCGGCGGCCAGGGCCGTAAGCTTGATGGCGCTCAGGGCCATGGGATCGCGGAGGGTTTGAAAATAGAAACCGGCGCCCTTGGCCAGGGCCTGCACAAACACCGCCACCAGCGGCAGGAACAGGAAGAGGCTCAGGAACCCCAGCGCCACGCCGATGAGCAGCCGGCGCACGGCCGGAGATTCGCTCGTGGCGCGGCGGTGGCCGGTCCGGTGCGGGGCGTGGAAGGTGGTCGCGGCGGGAGTCATGCCAGATGGGTGGTGTTGTGGCGGTTGGCCCACCATTGCAGCACATTGACGCCCAGCAACAGCACAAACGAAAAGACGAGCATGACTTCCGCGATGGCCGTGGCCCGCGCATAGTCAAACATATCCAGTTCGCTCATGATGACGACGGGCGTGATCTGCGTCTTCAGGGGGATGTTCCCGGCAATGAAAATCACCGAGCCGTATTCGCCCAGCGCGCGCGCAAAGGCCAGCGCGAAGCCCGTCAGCAGGGCCGGCGTCAGCAGCGGCAGAATGACGCGCCACAGGGTCTGCCAGCGGTTGGCCCCCAGACTGGCGGCGGCTTCCTCCAGCTCCGGGTCCAGATCTTCCAACACCGGCTGCACCGTGCGCACGATGAAGGGCAGGCCGATGAAGGTGAGGGCGACAAAGACGCCCAGTTGGGTGTTGGCCACCTGCACGCCGAGCGGTTCGAGCCACCGGCCGATCCACCCGGCTTGGGAATAAAGCGCGGCCAGGGTGATGCCCGCCACGGCCGTGGGCAGGGCAAACGGCAGATCCACCAGCGCGTCCACCAGCCGTTTGCCAAAGAAGTCGTACCGCACCAAGACCCAGGCGACGATCAGGCCGAAAACGGCGTTCACCACCGCCGCCAGAAAGGACGCGCCGAAGGTGAGCCGATAGGACGCCAGCGCCGTGGGCATGGTGACGGTATGCCAGAACTCCGCCCACGTCAGCGAACTGGTTTTCCAGAACACCGCCGAGAGCGGAATCAGCACCACCAGGCCCAGGTAAAAGACCGTGAAGCCGAGCGTCAATTTGAAGCCCGGCAGCACGCGGATCCTCTTGGCCGATTTGATTTTGGTCGCCACGCCGTTTTTGGAGCGTAACAGGTAAAACAATTACGCGGCGCTTAGCAAGTGGCTAATATCATCGGATTCAGCACTGATATCGGCGAACAGCCAGGTGGACAGATAGCGCTCGCTCGAGGAGGGCACGATGGCAACGATGGTTTTGCCCTTGTTTTCGGGACGTTTGGCCACTTGCAGCGCCGCCCAGACGATCGCGCCGCTGGAAATGCCAATGGGAATGCCTTCCTGCGCATTGACCTGCCGGGTGATGGGCGCCGAATCGTCCTCGTTCACCTGAATGACCTCGTCCAGAATCTTGGTGTTGAGATTGACCGGGATGAACCCGGCGCCAATGCCCTGCAGCTTGTGCGGTCCCGGCGCTCCGCCAGAGATCACGGGCGATTTGATCGGTTCCACCGCCACCGCCTTGAAACCCGGCTTCAAGGGCTTGAGCACTTCGGCCACCCCGGTGATGGTGCCGCCGGTGCCCACACCCGCCACCACGATGTCCACCTTCCCGTCGGTGTCCCGCCAGATCTCTTCGGCGGTGGTCTTGCGATGAATGGCCGGATTGGACGGATTCGAAAACTGCTGGAGGATGAGGCTGTTGGGAATCTGCCGGTGCAATTCTTCCGCCTTGGCGATGGCGCCTTTCATGCCTTTGGGGCCTTCGGTCAGGACGAGCTTGGCCCCGAGAATTTTCAACAGCTTCCGACGCTCCAGGCTCATGGTTTCGGGCATGGTGAGAATCAACTTCAAGCCCCGCGCCGCCGCCACAAACGCCAGCGCAATCCCGGTGTTGCCGCTGGTGGGTTCGATCAAAACTGTGTCCGGGCCGATGGCGCCGGCCTTCTGCGCGTCGTCAATCATCGCCACGCCAATGCGATCCTTGACGCTGGACAGCGGATTGAAGAATTCGAGTTTGAGCAGCACTTCGGCGACCGCGCCGTGCTCCTTGGCCGTGCGCTGGAGCCGCACCAGCGGGGTGTTGCCGATGGTTTCAGTAATATCATTATAGATGCGTGACATGTTGCTTTTGAGGTTATTGGTTGTTGGTTAACGAGTGAGGTTAGAGGTTCGGAGCATACGCGATGAACTTGCGGTACTCGGCCAAAATGGCCTCCAAGGAGGCGACCAGCGCGGCTTCCTTCAAAAAAGACGGCGGCGCCTGGGGCGTTTCCAAAATGATCTCAAAGGGCCGCGGCCGCACCTTCGGCGGCGCGCTCAACATGCCTTGGTACGCCTCCCGGATCACTCCGTTGCGCGCGCGGAATCCGTCAATCACCGGCCGCACATCGCGGGCCAGCAGTTTCTCGGCGGCCTGCAACGCCGGCTCAATCAAATCTTTCGCCAGCGTGGCGCCGCGCACCACCCCGTAAAAGCCGTCGCTGGTGTCGTCGGTGTGCAGCGAAATAATGCCTTGGAACGAGCGGGAAACCAGCTCGGCCTCCAAAATCCGGACTTCCGGCTGATCGGAGTTTTTCCAGAACCCGCGGTTCAAGTCCCGGCCCGACCTAGAATGCCGCGTGCCATCCTCGAACCCGGTGGCATTGCAAACCGGGTACAGCGACAGATAGTAGCCGGCGGCCAGTTCGGGCCGGGCTTCCAGCAGTTTGACAAACTGCACGAGCGCGTGAACGCCCTCGGGTTCGTCGCCGTGAATGCCCGCAAAAATGCCGACGCGAATGGGCGTGTCCCCGCCGCGCGGGCCCACAAACAAATAGCGCGGCAGTTCGTAGGTCTCGCCCGCCACCTCGAACCGCGCGTCGTGGTTGGCCACCAGGTTGGGCGAGTGCGCGGCGATTTGGTCCAGCGGGGCGAGCAGGTCGGCCAGCGAGCGCCGCCGCGCCCGCGGCAACACCGGGGCGGTTGATATGGGAACTTCAGCGATGGTCATAAATCTGGTCAAATCTATGGGATGTCGGCGGCCTAGTCCCGCCGCCATTGGCTGGCCGTCCAGGAGTTCGTAAAGGTGGTTTGTTCGGAGTGGCCGTCGGCATAGCTGGCGTTGGCGCGGCCATTGTGCCGTTCGAGCAATTCCGCCTGGGTCGTGGTGCCCGGCGCGATGACCTGCATTGGATACAAGCCCCCGCGCGAAGGCGTGTTGTCGCCGCGGCCGGCGTCCGCCAGGATCAGAAAGCCGGCCGGCTTCTTCAGCGAGCTGTCGGTATAGGTTTCATTGAACCCATAGTCGGGGTTGGCCGCATACCAGTCGCTCTCGCCAAACCCGGGCGTGTAGTTGGCCTCGCTGAGATTGAAGCCGTAATCACTGGTGAACCACTGGCCGGCGGCGGGCGCGGGCCAGGGCAGACCCGCGCGGCAGCGAAACGTGTTGGCGCCGGGATCGGAATTGGCGTTGGTATTGAAGATGAAGTTGGTGCTGGCAATATAGGGCTCCAACTGGCCGCGGATGGAAAACGGCGCCACCCCGCCCGGCGTGTTGGGGATGGCCCCCCAGCGCACGCTATCCGTCGCTTCCCGCTCGGTCACGGCCTTGGGAAAGTGGTCGTTGTTGTCGTTCAGGAAAAGCTTGAACGCGAAGCCGGCCTGGCGCGTATTGGAAACGCACGCGCCGCGCTTGGCGGTATCCTTGGCCCGGGCCAGCGCCGGCAGCAGCATGGCGGCCAGAATGGCGATGATGGCGATCACCACCAGCAGTTCAATCAGCGTGAACGCGCGGGCGGCTTTGATTTGTGACGGTGTTTTCATGGCTGTAATGGTTGTTTTTTCGGCTCGGGATTTTGGGGCTTCACGGGTGACTTTCATTTTTGGTAAATCTGGTCAAAGACGCCGCCGTCGGCGAAATGCGTCTTTTGCGCGGCGGCCCAGCCGCCGAATTCCGCATCAATGGTCACCAGCTTCAGTTGATTGAAATTGGCGGCATACTTCCGGGCCATGCCCTCGTCGTGCGGCCGGTAAAAATTCCGGGCGGCGATTTCCTGGCCCTCGGCCGAGTAGAGGTATTTGAGATATTCCGCCGCCACTTCGGTCGTGTGGTGACGGCGCGCATTCTTGTCCACCACCGCCACCGGCGGCTCGGCCAGGATGCTCAGCGACGGCGTCACGATTTCAAAACCGTCGGCGCCGAATTCCTGGAGGGCCAGGTGCGCCTCGTTTTCCCACGCCAGCAACACGTCCCCGATGCCGTTCCGGGCAAAGGTGACCGTGGAACCGCGCGCGCCGGAATCCAGCACCGGCACATTCTTGTACAGCCGCTGAATGAAGGCCCGCGCGACGGCGTCATCGTGATGGCCCGTTTCCAGGGCATAAGCATAGGCCGCCAGATACGCCCAGCGCGCGCCGCCGGACGTCTTGGGATTGGCCACCACCACGCCCACCCCGCTCCGCACCAGGTCGTCCCAATCCTTGATGTGTTTGGGATTGCCCTTGCGCACCAGGAAGACAATGGTCGAAGTGTAGGGCGTGCTGTTGGCGGGCAGCCGCGATTGCCAATCGGCGGGCAGCAGCCCCGATTGCGCGGAGATCGCGTCAATGTCGTAGGCCAGCGCCAGCGTGACCACGTCGGCATCCAGCCCGTTGATCACCGCCTGCGCCTGTTTGCCGGAGCCGCCATGCGACTGCGCCACTACCACCTCGTCGCCGCTCCGGGTCTTCCAATACTTGGCAAAGGCGGCGTTGTACTCGGTGTAAAACTCCCGGGTGGGATCATAGGAAACATTGAGCAGCTTGATCTCCGCCGCGTCGGCGGCCAGCGCGAGCAGCGCCAGAATGAGGATGAACAGCGAGGTTTTCATCAGAAAGCCAGTTGCACGCGGGTGAACAGCACGTTCTCGGGCTGCGCGGGAGCCACTCCGGGCGCGGCTTTGCCGAGGAAGTCATCGAACAGCGTGCGCGAAAAGCTCACATCCGCCCGGATATTGCGGTTGAGATACCAGTTCAGGCCCACGGACCAGGCGGTGGCGGCGGACGCGGATTTGCTGGAGCTGGCAAAACCATCCGTGAAGGCCTTGCCATCAATGTCCAATCCCTCGAAGCGCCCCACCAACTGCAAGGCGCCCCAGTCGCCAAGGTGCGGATTGAACGGATGCAGCGGGGTGACGCCGTTGTAGCTGGCATCATCGCCCGTCAACACCAGGCTGCCGGTGACTTCCCATGCCGTGTTCGCCAGGGCTGCCTTCTTCTTAGCCAGCGACACCCGCTGGTCGGAAATCACATATTCGCCCAGCAGTCCCAGCGGACCGTAGAAGTAATAAGCTTGCGGAGACACGCGCCAGCCATCGCCGGCCGCATTGACGCCCGCGTTGTAGGTGAAGAATTTCTGCTGGCCGTCGGTGGTATAGCCCGGGGTCAAACCGGTGGCCGAATTGGTGGGCGGACGATTAGCCAGATAGCTGCCGGCCACGCCAAAACCCAGTCCCCTCAGGGGATTGAAATCCGTGCCAATGAACGGCTGAAAAAACAGCCGGCCCTCACCCGCCTTGTCATCTTCCACCGGAGTGTTGACCGTGGTGCCGTTATAGTCGGTGTCGCCGTTGAACAGGCCCAGCCCGTAGCTGATGGCGCCGCCGAACAGGTCGCCATGCAATTCCGCCCCCAAGTCGCGGTTGGGCACCAAATCCGTGGCCAGCGACCGCTCGTTGAACAGAATATCCCGATCCGCCATCAACGCTTCCAATCCCACGGGCGCCTTGAACTTGCCCACTTCCAGTTGCAGCGCGGAGTTATAGTGGTAATTCACGTAGGCGTCCAAGATTTGCACCGTGCTGCCGCCAAAATCGGGCGTGAAATTGAAATCAAAATCATGAAACACCGTGCCGGTGAGGATGGGCCGCGCCCGGCGCAACAGAAAGCCGTCGGCGCCGTTGTTGTTGTTGTCTTGGAAAAAGGTACGACTGTCCGCTTGCAGCACCCCATGAAACTCGACCACAAAATTGGTGTCGGCGGAACGGATGCTGAAACCGTTCTGACCGAGGGCAAGCTTCGGCTGGGTTTTGGCCAACTCGGCGGCGGCGTCCTGGTCGTTATCCCGCTCGCGCTCCAAGATCTGCACCTGCTTAAGGGCTTCCTGTTGGCCGCTCTGCGCCGACACCGCCTGCGCTTGTTGCCTTTGCTCCAATTCGTCCACCTTCTTCTCCAGCGCCTGGATCTCCTTTTTCAGCGTGGCAATTTCATCGGCCTCTCCCGAATTGGCCGTGGCTGGATTTGCGGTTGCCGGGTCCGCAGCCAGTGCCGAGAAAGCACATTGAGCGCTCACTACCGCCGTGATCGTCAAAGGTATCAAGTTGACTTGTCTATGTCTTTGTCGCTTCATTATTATTAACGACTTTTACAGTCGTGTTTATTTACAAATAAAATTGGTCGAATCAATGTCTATCTTCCATCAAATGTTTCCAAATTCCAAAACACCCGCTGCCATACATAAACGACCAATGTTGTAGTGATTATGACGGAGAGTCGGATTTTGTCAAATAAAAGTTCGATTTTCTTTCGGCGTCGTCAAATGAGCATTTGGATGGTCGCGAAGCGACATTGGAAATTAGCCAGATACGAAGTGTCTGGTGGGGTGGTGAATAAGAAATCCGTCCCGAAGGGACGGCGGAAATGCCCGCAGAACCGACGCGCTTCCGGCGTCCCTCCAGGACGCACGGGATTATTGGTCCTGTTTTCCCGGCACCTTGTACCGGGCTAATTTCCAGTGTCGCTTCGCGACTTCCCTGACCTCCGACTTCCGCATTTCAAGTCTTCCAGTTAAATGCCTTCCCCACCGATGAAAACGGCGGAGACTTCATGCTTGGCCAGCGGCAGGCCTTTGGCCACGTCCGCCAGGGTCGAGCGGTCCATCAGGTCGGCCACGAAATTCCTGGCGTCGTAGAAGACCCGGCGGAATCGGCACAGCGGTTCCTGCGAGCAGCGCCGGTAGCCCGTAACCGAGACGCAGTCAATGGGCGCCAGAATGCCGTCAAAGTGCCGCACGATTTCGCCCATGGTGATCTTGGCCGGGGATTTGGCCAGAAAGTAGCCGCCGCGAATGCCCGCCGAGCTGTCCACCCATCCCTGCGACTTGAGGGCGAGCATGATTTGTTCGAGAAAGCGCTTGGGCACATCGTTGCGCCGGGCCAGTTCGCGAATGGGAATCGGCGCGCCGCCGTAATGATCCACCAGCGTGAACATCGCGCGGAGCGCGTAATCGGTCTTTCTTGATAGCCGCATCCTAAATACGATAATCCAAGTGGTTATTAAGTCAATGAAATGAAAAAACGGCCCCGGATCACTCCGGGGCCGGATGGGAAGCTGCGTTCGGTTCGCTTACGGATTCAGCGACATGCGGTAGAAGACCGCCGGACTGTTCGGACTGACGGTGATCGTGACGCTGGTGCCGGCACTTGAATTGGGCACATCCACCCAATTGTTGGTGGTCAGGCCCTTGCCCAAGGTATTGGTCTGCGCCTGCAAATACCAGCCCAAGTGGTCGGCCGGCCAGGAGAGGGACAGTTGATTGCCGCTGAGGCTGGCGGTCATGTTCGTGGGATAGGTCGCCTCGTTGGGCGCGCCCACTGCGACCACCATGGAGCCATCCACCGCCAGATTGGTAGTCCACACATAGGTGATGGAGCCGTTGGCCGTGGTGACCGGCAGGGTGATGCTGGTGAAGCTGCCGGTGACCGCCGTGCTGAACAACTGGAACTTGTCGCCCGTATGCAGATCCGGGCCAGTGTTGGTCACCACCAAAAGGCCGCCCGCCTCAATGGTTGTCGCCACCACCCGGTCACTGTTGCTGGGTGAGTTCGTCCGGTTCAGCTTCAGGAGGTTGGTGCCGGATTGACTCAGATTCAGATCATTGGTGATGGTCAGGGTGCCCAGGGAATTGCTGGTGCCGGGATACACATTGCCAAGGATGTCCATGGTGACGCTGCCGTTAATCCGGCCATTGCCTTGCAGTATTTGCACGTTTGTGCCGTTGCCCAAAATAAGCGGGCTGGTCGCGGAAACATCCAGAATGCCCGGCGCGAAGACCGCAACCGGCGAGGAGTTGGGCAAGGTGCAGTTGGTGCTCAACACCAGCGTGCCGTTGCTGACAGTGGTCTGGCCGCTGTAGGTGAGGGTGGCGCCGCTAAGAATCCAGCCACCCGTGCCGACTTTGATGATGCCGACGTTATCAATAATCGTGCC
>Ga0316217_10001031_pt1 | contig 37707 bp, 34 predicted proteins | sample 1anoAmetaG_FD_203633 | JGI IMG/M metagenome (GOLD analysis project Ga0316217, IMG submission 203633) | Freshwater microbial communities from Trout Bog Lake, Wisconsin, USA - 1anoA | ecosystem: Environmental > Aquatic > Freshwater > Lake > Hypolimnion/Profundal zone | place: USA: Wisconsin...
CGAACTCGATTCCCGAACGCTGCAGTGCCGCGGCGTAGGCGCGGCCGAGGCCGGCGATCGCGGTGCCCGTGTCGAAAAGCCCGGCATTGAAGAAATAGGGGCTCTGCCGCCCCGACTTGAGCGTGAAGGAGCCGAACCGCAGGACGCCGAGGCGCACGGCGAGTTCGAGGAAGTCGCGTTGGAAGGCTTGCATGGTGGCCGCTAGTCTCCGCCAGAATCCCCCGTCGGGACAAGCGGGGCGGGGCGCTTGCTATGATCGGCCGATGCGAATCGCAAGCCTCAACTGCAACGGAATCCGCTCTGCCGCGCGCAAGGGCTTCTACGACTGGCTGCCGCAGCACGGACTCGACGTCGTCTGCCTGCAGGAGACCCGCTGCGCCGACGAGGACGTCGCCGATCCGCTGTACCAGCCGTCCGGCTACCACAGCGAGTGGCTGCACGCCGAGAAGCGCGGCTACAGCGGCGTCGCGATCTACTCGCGCCGCAGGCCCGACCGGGTGATCCGCGGCTTCGGCTCGGAGGAGTTCGATCGCGAGGGCCGCTACCTGGAGGCGCGCTTCGGCAACCTCTCGGTCGTCTCGGTCTACCTGCCGTCCGGCTCGTCCGGGCCCGAGCGCCAGGCCGCGAAGTTCCGCTGCCTCGCCGAGTTCGAGGCGCACCTGGGCAAGCTGCGCCGCTCCCGCCGGGACGTCGTGTTGTGCGGCGACTGGAACATCGCGCACAAGCCCATCGACCTCAAGAACTGGCGCTCCAACCAGAAGAACTCCGGCTTCACGCCCGAGGAGCGCGCCTGGCTCGACCTGGTGTTCGGCAAGCTCGGCTGGGTCGACGCGTTCCGGGTCGTCGAGCCCGGCACCGACCAGTACACCTGGTGGTCGAACCGGGGCCAGGCTTGGGCGAAGAACGTCGGGTGGCGCATCGACTACCACGTCGTCAGCCCGTCCCTCGCCGACAAGATCCGCGCCGCCAGCATCTGGAAGACCACGCGCTTCTCCGACCACGCGCCGCTGATCCTCGACTACGACCATGCGCTCTGAAGCCGGCGCATGAGCGCGCGGCTGCGCCTGGCGGACGTGCTCGGCAACGGTCGCGTCGCCGCCGCCCTGACGCTGGGCTTCGCCTCCGGCCTGCCGTTCAGCCTGCCGCGCGGCACGCTGCAGGCGTGGCTGGCGTCGCTGGACGTGGACCTCAGGACGATCGGCTGGCTGACGCTGGTGGGCGTGCCGTACACGTTCAAGTTCCTGTGGGCCCCGCTGCTGGACCGCTTCGTGCCGCCGTTCTTCGGCCGCCGCCGTGGCTGGATCGTGCTGTTCCAGGCCGGCATTGCGCTCACGGTCGCGGTGCTCGGCCTGCAGGCGCCGAACGAGGCGATCTACGAGGTCGCGGCGCTCGCCGTGCTGCTGTCCTTCCTCGGGGCCTCGCAGGACATCGTCATCGACGCCTACCGCACGGACACGCTGCGGCCCGCCGAGCGCGGCATAGGCTCGACCGCGGCGCAGCTCGGCTGGCGCCTCGCGGCGCTGGTGTCCGGGGCGCTGTCGCTGATCCTCTCGAAGTACATCGGCTGGCGCGACACCTATCTGGCGATGGCGGCGCTGATGGGCGTCACGATGGCGCTGACGCTGCTGGCGCCGGAACCGGAACGCGCCGTGGTCCCGCCGCGCACGCTGCGCGCGGCGGTGCTCGATCCGCTGGCCGAGTTCCTCGGCCGGCCCGGTGCCGCGGCGCTGGTTGCGCTGGTGGTGCTGTACAAGTTCGGCGACGCTGCGGCGCTGTCGCTGTCGACGGCGTTCCTGATCAAGGGGGTCGGCTTCACCGCCGCCGAGGTCGGCGCCGTCGCCAAGACCACGAGCATCACGGCGACCATCGTCGGCACGCTGTTCGGCGGCCTGGCGTTCGCGCGGCTCGGACTGTTCCGCGCGCTGCTCGTGTTCGGCGTGCTGCAGGCGGTGACCAACCTGCTGTATTCATGGCTCGCGCTATCGGGCCACGACCTCGGCGTGATGGTGATCGCGGTCGGCTTCGACAACCTCGCCGGGGCGATGGGCGCGACCGTCTTCGGCGCCTTCCTGATGGCGCTGTGCGACGTGCGCTTCAGCGCCTTCCAGTTCGCGCTGCTCTCGGCGCTGTCGTCGATCACGCGCGACTTCATCGGGCCGGTGGCGGCCGCGGTCGTCGGCCACGTCGGCTGGCCGGCGTTCTTCCTGATCACCTTCCTGGGCGGGGCGCCCGGGCTGCTGCTGCTGTGGCGGTTGCGGGCGCGCGTGATGGCCCTCGACGTTCCCGCATGACGGCGCCCGTCGGCGACGCCGGGCCGCTGTGCCGGCTCGAGGATCTCGCCGATCCCGGCTCGCGGGAATTTCGCGTCGGCGGTGGCGACTGGCCGTTGCGGGGCCTGCTGGTGCGGATCGGCGACGGCGTGCACGCCTATGTCAACCGCTGCCCGCATGCGGGCCACGCGCTCAACCTGCGGCCGGACGACTTCCTGACCCCGGACGGCGCGCTGCTGATCTGCCGCTCCCATGGAGCGCTGTTCGAGCCCGCCACCGGCCGGTGCGTGGCCGGGCCCTGCGTCGGCGCCGCCCTGCAGCGGATCCCGGTCGAGGTCGTCGCCGGGTCGGTGCGGCTGGTGGCCGGCGTCGGGGCCGAAGCGCGCTGACAACGCCGGCGGGCGCGGCTGCTATGCTCGGCGCACGCAGCGGTGAGGCCATGCTGGACGAACTCGTCAAATTCTTCGTCGTGATGTTCGTCGTGGTCGACCCGCCGTCGCTCGCGCCGATCTTCGCGACGATGACCGCGGGCGCGAGCCCCGGCTACCGGCGCCGCATGGCGCTGAAGTCGAGCGTCATCGCGTTCCTGATCTTCGTCACGTTCGCGTTCGGCGGCAGCTGGTTCATCGGCGTGATGGACATCAGTCTCGAGGCGTTCCGCATCGGCGGTGGCATCATGCTGTTCCTGATCGCGCTGGACATGGTGTTCGCGCGGGAGGAAAAGACGACGCCCGAGGAGAATGCCGAGACCCGGCGGCGCGCCGACATCTCGGTGTTCCCGCTCGCGTTCCCGCTGATCTCCGGTCCCGGTTCGCTCGCGACCGTGCTGCTGACCTTCGGCTCGGCGCGATCCGAGCCGCTGCTGTACGCGGGCCTGGTCGGCGCGCTGGCGCTCGTCGTCGCCGCGTCGCTCGGCGCGATGCTGCTCGCGCCGGTCGTGATGCGCGTGATGGGCGTGACGGGTGCCAACGTCGTCGCCCGCATCGCGGGCGTGGTGCTCGCGGCGCTGGCCGTGCAGTTCGTCATCGACGGACTCAAGCAGGCGTTCCACCTGCCCTGAGGCGCGCAGTCAGCGACGCAGGTAGGCGAGGTCCCGCACCTCGTGGCCGAGCCGGGTCCCGCGCCGCTCGAACTTCGTCACCGGCCGCTCCGCGGGCCGCGCCACGAAGCCGGCGTCCCCGGCCGCGTTCACGTAGTCGGGATTCGCGTCGAGCACCTCGCGCATCCAATCGGCATAAGGCACCCAGTCGGTCGCGAGCCGCAGCCGCCCGCCGGGCGCGAGCCGGTCCGCGAGCAGCCTGGCGAACGCCGGCTGCACGATGCGGCGCTTGTGGTGGCGCTTCTTCGGCCAGGGGTCGGGGAAGTAGACCAGCACCTCGTCCAGCGAGCCGGGCGCGAGGCTGCGCTCGAGGACCTCGACCGCGTCGTGGCTGATCACCCGCAGGTTGGCCAGCTGCGCCTCCGCCGCCCGCAGCAGGCAGTGGCCGACGCCGGGAGCATGGACCTCGAGCCCGAGGTAGTCGCGCCCGGGATGCGCCGCAGCGAGCGCCACCAGCGTCTCGCCGTCGCCGAAGCCGATCTCCATCGTCCGCGGCGCGCGCCGGCCGAAGACGGCATCCAGGTCGAGCGGGGCGCCGTCGTAGTCGAGCCCGTAGCGCGGCCACAGGTCGCCGAGCGCGCGGGCCTGTGCCGCGGTGAGCCGGCCGGCGCGGCGGACGAACGAGCGGATCGCGCGGCGCGGCGCGTCCTCGGCGGGCGGGTCAGGCTGGTCGGTCATGCGGCAGGCGTCGGACGGCGGGGGCTGCAAGTGTGGCGCGCCGCGGCGTGCCGTTCCAGCGCTTTCGCGGATCGCCCGGAGGGAGTATTCATGGCTGGCCGGTGGCCGTGCCGCCGCACGGGAGGAACCGCCGCATGTCGAAGCACCACCATCGCCTGATCAAGCGCTATCGCGTGCCGCCCGGGGCGCGGATCCGCCTGCGCGACCACGACCCGGCCGACACCAGCGGCGTGGACCTGCTGCCCCACGGGCCCGACTCGATCAAGGCGCGCGCCGTCGAGCTGCTGCAGATCAGCCGGGACGAGCTGAGCAAGGCGCAGGAGCTGCTGTGGGCGAGCGACACCTACTCGGTGCTGGTGGTCCTGCAGGGCATGGACGCCTCGGGCAAGGACGGCACGATCAAGCACGTGATGTCCGGCGTCAGTCCGCAGGGATGCGAGGTACACAGCTTCGCCACGCCGACCGAGCCGGAGCTCGACCACACGTTCCTCTGGCGCTACTGGCAGCACGTGCCGGAGCGCGGCCGGATCGGCCTGTTCAACCGCTCCTACTACGAGGACGTGCTGATCGTGAAGGTCCATCCTGAGCTGCTGGCCGCGCAGCGGCTGCCGCCCGGACCCCGTGGGCGCCAGTTCTGGCGCGAGCGTTACGAGGACATCAACGCGTTCGAGCGGCATCTGGTCCGCAACGGCACGGTGATCCTGAAGTTCTTCCTCAACATCTCCAAGGCCGAGCAGCGACGCCGGCTGCTGCAGCGCATCGACGCGCGCGACAAGCACTGGAAGTTCTCGATCGCCGATCTCGAGGAGCGCGGCTACTGGGACGACTACCTGGACGCCTACCAGGACATGCTGCGGGCGACGAGCACCGACTGGGCGCCGTGGCACGTGATTCCGGCGGACCACAAGCACGTCGCGCGCGCGGGCGTCGCGGCGATCCTCAGCGGCACGATCCGCGGGCTCGGGCTGAAGCTGCCGCCGATGACGCCTGCCGACGAGCGACGCCTCAGGCTCGCACGCCGCCGGCTGCTGGCCGCGCGCTGAGGAACCGGCCACGCCTGGCGGGGCAAGCGGTGACTCAGCGGTTGCGCAGCATCTCCGCCATCGCCGCCAGCGGCGGGCGGATGCGTGACTTGGCCTCGTCCGGCGCGCCGATCTCGTCCAGCGCCCGGAACATGCAGAGCAGCCATTGGTCGCGCATCGCGAGGTCGATGGCGTACGGCGCGTGCACGCTGCCGATGCACGCCGCGTCGGGACGGTCGTGGTAGCGCTGCGGGCCGCCGAGCCAGCCGGCCAGCCAGTCGGTCAGCTTGTCGCGCATCGGCGCGAGGTCCGCCGCATGCATCCGGCGCAGCGGCGCGAACGCCGGCTCCTCGTCCATCAGGTCGTAGAACCGGGCAACCAGCGCCGCGACCGCGGGATCGCCGCCGAGCAGTTCGTAGGGGGTGCGGGGCGTGTCGCTTTGCATGGCATTGTCGTCGTCGAGCGCGGGGCATCATCGGAACACGGGGGCGGGGCGGCGGGCTTCCGCAGATTCCGCACCGCGCCGACTCAGCGCGCCAGATGCTCCGCCAGCAGCGCCGCCGGCACTCCTTCCGCCAGCGCCGGTCGCAGCCAGCCGTCCACGGCCTCGTCCCAGCCCCCGTCCCGCGGCAGCAGGATCGCCTTCTCGGACGGGTCGTATAGCTCGGCCAGCAGCCGGCACAGGTCCGGCCGCTGGCGCGTCACCAGCGCGATCTCGATGTCGTCGGTGAACATCACGTCGGCGCGCCCGTCGCTGAGTTCCGTGAACACGGTGCGGTTGTCCGGGTGCACGAGCAGGCGGGCATGCTGCAGCCGGCGCCGGGCGAAGCTCTCGTTGGTGCCGCCGGCGTTTTCGACGACCCGTACGCCGTCGCGGTCGATCGACGCCCAGCTGTCGAGGCGCTCGCGGTCGCGGCAGCGGCCGATGGCGGTCTTGCCGCCGCGGGCGAGCGGCAGCGAGAAGGCGGCGCGCGCGCGCCGCGCCGCGGTGATCGAGATGCCGCCGACGGCGAGGTCGAAGCGATCCGCCTCCAGGTCCTCGACCAGGCTGCCCCAGCCACTGGCCACGAACACCGGCCGCAACCCGAGCGCGCCGGCGAGGCGCACGCCCAGGTCCACGTCCGCGCCCTCCAGGCGGCCATCCCGCAGCGTCGCGAACGGCGAGTAGTCGCCCGGCGTGCCGATGCGCAGCAGACCGGCGGCGCGGGCGCGCGCCGGGGTGCGCGCCCCCTCCAGCCGCACCCCTGCCAGCGCGGCGACGAATTCCGCCCGCGCCGCCTCGGACCAGCGTTCCGGCGGCAGCCGCTCGGCGGCGATCGCCGCCAGGTCCTGGCCGGCCAGGAACGGCGCCGCGAGGTACAGCGCCTGCATCAGCTCGCGTGTCAGCCGGTCGAGCCGCGGGCGCAGATCGTCGGCCAGCGACGGCACCGGGCCGGGCTCATCGTAGCCGTCGCGGCGCCAGCGCGCGTGCAGCGCCTCCTGCGTCTGGCGGGCGAGCCGGACCTGCAGGCCGAACAGCGTTTCGACCGGCGCGCGCGCGAGGCCGAGCGCCGCCGCGCCGTCGCCCGCCGCGCGGATCACGATTGCCTCGCGCGCGGTGTCGGTGATCGGCTGGCCGCTGGCCCACTTGGCGGCGGCGACGCCGGGCATCACTGCCAGGCGCTGGTCCGCGACCGCGCAGACCGCGCCGACCAGGTCGCGCGCGCTGGCCAGCGGCGCGCTCTCCACGGCGCCGGCCGGAATCGACCGCCCGGACAGCAGCAGGAGCAGTGCGAGCAACGGGGACAGGCGGAAGCGGTGGTGCACGGGGGCTCCATGGTCGGGTGCGGTCGCGCGCGGTCGGGCGCCATCATCGGCCGGCGACGCAGGTGACAGCAACTTCGCGGTTGTGCGAAGGTTGCCGGCCTTCGATGCCGAGGACCCGCTCCCCATGCAACTGCCCGATGGATACTCCGACGTCGCCGCGGGCAAGCTGGCCAATGTCGTGACCTGCCTGGAGATGCTGCAGGCCCCGACGCTGCGTCCCGAGCGGGCGGATCCGCCCTGGAGCATCCGCGCGGTACCGAAGCCGGCAGCGACCTGGTACCGGGAGCTGTTCGCGCGCGTCGGCGCCGACTGGCTGTGGTTCTCGCGGCTGGCGATGCCGGTGGACAAGCTCGAATCGATCATCCACGACCCGGCGGTCGAGGTGTACGCGCTGTCGGTGGGTGGCCGCGACGAGGGGCTGCTGGAACTCGACTTCCGGGACGCCGGACAGTGCGAACTGGCGTTCTTCGGCCTGACCGGCGCGCTGCTGGGGCAGGGTGGCGGACGGGCACTGATGAACCACGCCCTGCGCCGCGCCTGGTCCCGCCCGATCCGCCGGCTGTGGGTGCATACCTGCACGCTCGACCATCCGGGCGCGCTCGCGTTCTACCTGCGCTCGGGCTTCGTCGCCTACGCGCGGCAGGTCGAGGTGGCCGACGATCCCCGCCTGACCGGGCTGGCGCCACGCTCGGCCGCCCCGCACGTGCCCCTGATCGAGCCCGCGCGCTGACGATGCGCCTTCGTCCCGGCCGGAGATTCCCCCTGATGACGACCCGCCCGACCCGGCTTCCCCGGTGCCATCCATGAGCGCCGCGCGGGCTCCTTCCGCGGCGCTGTCGCGGATCCTGGGCTTCGGCTTCAGCATCGCGCTCGCCTTCGGCGGCACGATCGGGGTGGGGATCCTGCGGCTGCCCGGCACCGTGGCGGCCGCGCTCGGCGACGTGCGCCTGGTCATCGCCGTCTGGGCGATCGGCGGCATCTACGCGCTCCTGGGCGCGATATCGATCGCCGAACTCGCCGCGGCACTCCCCCGGGCCGGCGGGTTCTACGTCTACGCGCGGCGTGCGTTCGGGCCCACGGCCGGCTTCGTCGTCGGGTTCAACGACTGGGTGCTGAACAGCCTGACGTTGTCCTACGCCGCCACGACGGCCGCCGAGTTCTTCATCTCGCTGGTGCCGGGCTGCGCGCCGTACACCAGGCCCCTGGCGATCGGCATCCTCGTCGCGTTCACCGGATTGCACTGGATCGGTGTCCGCATCGGCAGCGGCGTGCAGAACGGGATCAGCGCTCTGGTCGGCGTGCTGCTGGTCGGGCTCGCGCTCGCCAGCCTGACGATGACCGGCACGCCGGTTGCCGGCCCCCTGCCGCCGGCGCCGGTCTCGATCATGAGCCTGCCGCTGCTGTCGCTGGGCATGGTGGCGGCGCTGGCCGCCGCGCTGCGCTCGGTGATCGTGACCTACGACGGCTGGTATACGTCGATCTACCTCGCGGAGGAGATCGTCGACGCGGCGCGCGCCGTGCCCCGCGCGATGATCGCGTGCGCACTGCTGGTGACGGCGCTCTACCTGCTGATCAACATCGGCTTCGTGCACGCGCTGTCGCTGCCGGTGCTCGCGGCCTCGAAGCTGCCTGCCGCGGATGTCGCACGCCAGATCTTCCCGCACGGCGGCGCGGAGTTCGTGACGATCGTGTCGCTGTGCACGCTGCTCGGCCTGATCAACGCCGTGCTGCTCGGTACGCCGCGGATCTTCTATGCGATCGCCCGCGACCTGCGGATCGGCTCCCTGGTGAAGGTCAGCGAGGGCGGGACGCCGCGGGTGGCGCTCGGGCTCACCAGCGTCGCGGCCGTGCTGCTGATCCTGTGGGGGTCGCTCGACGAGCTGATCGCGCTGGCGGCCGTGCTGTTCGTGATGAACTACGTCTCCGGGTACAGCGCACTGTTCACGCTGCGCTGGCGCGAGCCGGGACTCGAGCGGCCCTTCCGGGCGCTCGGGTATCCCTGGGCGACGACCGTCGTGCTGGTCGGATCGATCGCGTTCCTGGTCGCGGCCCTGGCCGACGATCCGCGCTCTGGCTGGTTCGCGCTGTCGATGGTGGTGGGCGCGACGGCGCTCGGCTGGTGGACGAGTCGGCGGGCGGCTCCCGCCGCGTCCTGACGCTGTCCAGTACGGTCCGGCCGGGGCGGTGTCGGCGGTCGCTCCGCCCTCGGGGCGAAGTCACTGCCGGAGATGGGGTCCGCGGCCTGGCACATCCCGAGGGTGAAATCGTCGCCTGGAAGGCGCCGGCAGATCCCGTCGGGCACCTGAGCGGCGCCCTGTCCGGCGCCAGGATCGGGCAGGATGCATTTACAGATATCAGTACATTTCACGAATCGACTTCGGGGGAGTGCCCCTGATAATCACCCGCCAATCAGCCAAGCCTGTCACCCTGGGAGTCTGCCGATGCGTTCTCATGCCTCCGTCTCGATCGCCGCCGCCGTGGCCGCCTGCTTCGTCATGCTGGCGCCCGCCGCCCAGGCCGCCGATGCCGACGCCGCCCAGGCGCTCGCGCGCCAGAACAACTGCTTCCGCTGCCACAGCGTCGAGAAGGCCAAGGACGGACCTGCCTGGAAGGACGTCGCCGCGAAGTACAAGGGCAAGGCCGACGCGCACCAGAAGCTGTTCATCCACCTGACCACGGGCGAAAAGGCCAAGTTCGCCGACGGCCATGAGGAAGAGCACAAGATCATCAAGTCGCCCGATGCCGCCAAGACCAACAACCTGATCGACTGGATCCTGTCGCTCTGAGCGACGTCTGCCTGCGACTGCGTCGTAGACCCGGCGGCCGCGACAGCGTCCGTCGGGTCATGACAGGAGAATAGAACGGTGAATGACAAGCAACCTGGTTTCATCGGCCGCATCTGGTCGACCCTGCGCAAGCCGAGCGCGAAGTACTCGCTGCTGACGCTGCTGCTGGTCGGCGGCGTCGGAGGCATCGTCTTCTGGGGCGGGTTCAACACGGCCGTCCACATGACGAACTCGCTCGAGTTCTGCATCACGTGCCACGAGATGCGCGACACCGTCTACAAGGAATACAAGGAAACGATCCACTACCAGAACAAGCACGGCGTGCGGGCTGCGTGCCCGGATTGCCACGTGCCGAAGGAGTGGACGTACATGATGCTCCGCAAGGCCAAGGCGAGCCTGGAGCTGTATTCGAAGCTCACCGGCAAGATCGACACGCCGGAGAAGTTCGAGAAGCACCGCATGGAGCTGGCCACCGACGAGTGGGCGCGCATGAAGGCCGCCGGCTCGCGCGAATGCCGCAACTGCCATAGCTGGGACGCGATGGAAGCGGCCAAGCAGAAGCCGGCAGCGCAGAAGAAGCACGCGATGGCGCAGGCCACCGGCAAGACGTGCATCGACTGCCACAAGGGCATCGCGCACCTGCTGCCTGCCGAGTACGTCGAGCCCGACGAGCAATAGTCTGCCGAGAGCGTGCGGCGCCCCCCGACGGGGCGCCGCCACGCCAGGGCGAGGCCGCGCCTGAGGGCGCCCATCCACCGCCTCCCCCTCACCCAGCCCCTGGATCGCTGTTCTTCGCGGTGTGCGGCGGGAGCCGCCGTCACCGTGCGCGCGCTGTCGTGGCGAGTGCTTCCTGCGCCCGCGGCGGCCGCCTCGAGGCCGGCCGCGATGGCCCCGCCAGTGGGCGGAGCCGCCCCGGCCCGTCATCCAGGCTCCCGTCAGGCCGGCACGGGGCCGATCCGGCCCGGGGTGTCCATCGATCTGGTGGCGGGAACGGACCGGCGTCTCGGCGGCGGACGACCGGGCGTCGACGCCCTCCCGCGCCGCCCCGGGCGGCGCGGGAGGGATCGCCTCAGGGGGCCTCGAACCCGCCGATCTGCGGCACGCCCTGCGTGCGCAGCAGCGTGTTCAGCGCGGGCAGGTCGGTGCGCACGAGCTCGCGCCAGCGGCCGAGTTCGGTCGTCAGCTGGCCGTGCAGCAATGCGTAGATCTCGCGCTCCGGCGCCGTCGGCGCCCAGTCGGAGTCGATGACCCACGAGAACGTGTCGTATTGCTCGTTGAGCTTGACCGGGTAGCGTAGCGAGTCCTCGGACGCCTCGAGGCGCGTCTGCAGCAGCTGCTCCTCGATCGCGCCGATCTTCGCCAGCAGCGCGTCGCCGGCTGCGATCACCGGTTTCGCCGCGGCGCTGTCCGCGCTCCATTTCCGCAGCGTCTGCAGCTTCGCCCGCGTGTCCCGCATCTGGTTGACGGCACGGTGCAGTGCGTCGATGTCGGTCCAGGTCTGCAACGCGAGCGCCTCGAGCCCGGCGAGGTCCTGTTCCGTGACCTCGCCGCGCAGCCGCGGATCGAGCACGATCTCCAGCGGTGCGGTCTGGCTCTGGCCGCGCACCGTCAGTCGCACCTGATAGTGCCCCGGGCGGACCAACGGGCCGCGCGGGCCGTCATCGGAGTACACGGCCCCGGGGATCACCGTCGGGTCCTCGCGGCGCATGTCCCACGCGAAGCGGTTCGCGCCGGCTGCCGCCGGAATGGTGTCGGCCGCCGCCTCCCGATCGGTCCACTCGGCCGGCTGCTCGTAGGCGTCCTTGGGCTTGTGGTTGGAGAACCGCTTGACCAGTGCGCCGCCGGCGTCGAGGAACTCCAGGGTGATCTCCTCGTCGTCGGCGGGCCTTTCCTTCAGGTAGTAGTCGACGACCGCGCCCGGTGGCGGGTTGTCGCCCACCGGCAGCCGGCGTTCGACCTCCATCGGCACGTGCAGCCGGATGGCGGGCGCCGGCCGGAACAGGTGCGCGATGGCATCGGAGCGGATGGCGCTTGCCTGCCGCAGCGGCGACAGATCGTCGAGGATCCAGAACGAGCGGCCGTGGGTCGCGGCAACGAGGTCGCCGTCCTTGATCGCGAGGTCGTGGATGGGCACCGGCGGCAGGTTCAGCTGCAGCGGCTGCCAGTGCGCGCCGTCGTCCATCGAGAAGTACACGCCCATCTCGGTGCCCGCGTACAGCAGCCCCGCCCGGGTCGGATCCTCGCGTACCGCGTGCACGTTCGCCCCCTCCGGGATTCCCGCGACGATGCGCGTCCAGGTCCTGCCGTAGTCATGCGTGCGGTAGATCAGGGGCTTCAGGTCGTCGAGCTTGTGCCGGTCCACCGCGACGAACGCCGTCGCCGCGTCGTGCGGCGACGCCTCAATGAGGCTGACCATGCTCCATGCCGGCATGTCCTTGGGCGTGACGTTCTGCCAGCTGCCGCCGTCGTCGCGGGTCAGGTGGATCAGGCCGTCGTCGGTCCCGGCCCACAGCATGCCCCGTTGCAGCGGCGACTCGCTCAGCGCGAACACCGTGTCGAAGTACTCGACGCTGGTGATGTCGAGGGTGATGTCGCCGCCCGAGGGCTTCTGCTTGCTCTTGTCGTCGCGGGTGAGGTCGGGGCTGATCGCGTGCCAGCTGCGGCCCTGGTCGGTCGTCTTGAGCACGTACTGCGACGCGGTGTACAGCACGTTCGAATCGTACTTCGACACGAACAGCGGCTCGGTCCACTGCTGGCGGTGCTTGAGCGACTCGGCGCCGTTGCCGGACACGTCCAGCGGATAGGGCGACGCGTCGCGCATGTTGTTGGTGCGGTGGTCGTAGCGGCTGATCAGGCCACCCTCCGAATTGGCATAGACGATCTCCGGGTCGCGCGGGTCCGGCGCGATGTAGCCGCTCTCGCCGCCGCCGACCGGATACCAGTCCTGGCGGCCGATGACGCCGTCGTCGGTGCGGCTGGCGATGGCGACGGTCGTGTTGTCCTGCTGCGCGCCGTAGATGCGGTAGGGGAAGTGATTGTCCACGGCCACGTGGTAGAACTGCGCGGTCGGCTGGTTGTAGACCGGCGACCAGGACCTGCCGCCGTCGACCGACAGGCTCGCACCGCCGTCGCTGCTCTCGATCATGCGCCGCGGGTTGGTCGGGTCGATCCACATCGCATGGTGATCGCCGTGCGGCGCCGGCAGCAGCTCGAACGTGCGGCCGCCGTCGGTCGAACGGAACAGCCCCGTGTTCGCGACGTAGACGACATCCGGCGACTGCGGATCGGCGAACACATGGCTGAAGTACCATGCCCGCTGCCGGAACCGGTGGTCGCTGTTGACGCGCGTCCACGTGTCGCCCTGGTCGTCCGAGCGGAAGAGGCCGCCTTCCTGCGCCTCGATCAGTGCGTAGACGCGCCCGGAGCCGCCACCGGCCACCGACAGGCCGATGCGGCCGAGGTTGCCGGCCGGCAGCCCGTGGCCCTGCAGCTGCTTCCAGGTCACGCCGTTGTCGGTCGACTTGTACAGGCCCGAGCCCGGGCCGCCGCTCGAGAAGTGCCACGGCTGGCGGCGCATCTGCCACATCGATGCATAGGCGATCGAGGGATTGCCCGGGTCGAGGACGACGTCGGCGGCGCCGGTGTCGGCGTTCCGGTAGAGCGTCTTCTGCCAGGTCTTGCCGCCGTCGGTGGTGCGGAACACGCCGCGTTCCTCGTTCGGGCCGAATGCATGGCCGAGTGCCGCGACGAGCGCGATGTCGGCGTCATGCGGATGGATGGCCACCGCGCCGATGTGCTGCGAGTCGCGCAGGCCGAGATTGCGCCAGGTCTTGCCACCGTCGGTCGACTTGTAGACGCCGTCGCCATAGGTGATGTTGCCGCGCGGGCACGCCTCGCCACTGCCGACGTAGAGCACGTTGTGGTCGGAGTCCGCGACCGCGATCGAGCCGATCGAGGAGGTCTTCTGCTGGTCGAAGGTCGGTTGCCAGGAGACGCCGGCGTCCGTGCTGCGCCAGACGCCGCCCGCGACGCCGCCGAAGTACCAGGTCGCCGAATCGCCGGGCACGCCGGTGACGGCCTCGACGCGTCCGCCGCGGAACGGGCCCACCTGCCGCCACTTCATGCCGGAGAGCAGGGCGGGACTGACCGGTGCCTCGGCGCTTGCCGCCGCCACCACCGGCGGCAATGCCAATGCCACGAGCGGGACGAGGAGCTTGACGCGCTGCATCATAAAAAAATCTCCAGCGGGGCATGTGCCCGAGGCGACCTATCCTATTCGAAGCCGGTCGCTCCGGCAGCGAATGCGGTTGTCTCCCGTCGTCGCCGGGCCTGTGGTATCAACGTCCCGGCGCCACTCCGGCGCGCCGCTCCGCGGGACTGCATGCGCAAGACATCCGCGAGGCTCCGCCACCTTCCGAACGTCCTCAGTGCGCTGCGCATCGCCGCCGCCCCGGTGCTGGTCGTGCTGGCACTGGTCGGAGCGGAGCGGGCGTTCACCTGGCTGCTGATCCCGGCCCTGCTCAGCGACATCGCCGATGGCTACCTCGCCCGCCGGCTGGGGCTGACCTCGCCGCTCGGCGCGCTGCTGGACTCGATCGCCGACCTGCTGCTGTTCTTCGTCGCGGTCGTCGGCGTCTGGTGCTTCCACCCGGGGCTGCTGCAGCAGCACCGGGTGGCCGGCAGCCTGCTGCTCTCGCTGTGGGCCGTCGAGCCACTGGTCGCGATCCTGCGCTACGGACGGGTGTCGTCCTTCCACACCTATGCATCCAAGGCCGCCGCCTATCTGCTCGGCATCATGGTCGGCGTGCTGTTCGTCTGGGGCCCCTCCGTCGTGCTGCTGCGCGTCGCGCTGTTCGCCGGCATCGCCGCGAGCCTCGAGGAACTGCTCCTGATCGGCCTGCTACCGGCCTGGCGCGCGGATGTACGAGGCGTGTACTGGGTGCTGCGCGACGGCCGCGAAAGGGCGTCGTGACGCGTCGGCTTGCGATCTTCAACCCGGCGGCCGGGCTGGCGCATTCGAACCGTCGGCTGCTGGCCCGGCTGGCGCGACTGGGGACCGTCCCGGAGCTCGCCCGGACGACCGGACCGGGCGACGCCACCCGCATCGCCCGCGAGGCGACGGACTATGACGAACTGCTGGCGATCGGCGGCGACGGCACGGTCGCCGAGGTCATCAACGGCATGGATCGCCAGCGCCAGCGCCTCGAGCTGCTGCCGGCGGGCCACGGCAACTGCCTGGCGCGCGATCTCGGGCTCGGCCGGATGGCGGCAGCCCTGGTTGCACTGGAGGCTGGACGGAGCGCGTCCATCGACCTGATGCACGTCCGCGTGCATGCCGCCGCCGGCGCTCCATTCGCGCGCCTGGCGGCGAGTACGCTGGCGATCGGCTACGTCGCCGACGTCGTGCACGAGGGCCGGACGCGACTCGCCTGGCTGGGCCGGCATGCGTACACGGCGGCCGCCGTCGGCACGCGGCCGCGGGCCCGCGAGGTCGAACTCGCCGGCCAGCCTTGCAGGCGCATGACCACGCTGGTCGTCAACAACACCGCGCACCTGGCGAACTTCCGCACCTTCCACGGCGCCCGGCTCGACGACGGCACACTGGACGTGCTGGCGAGCGGCTTCGGCTGGTGGCGGCAGATGCTCCATAACGGCGCGATCCTCGCCGGCAGCCAGCGCTTCGGCCCGGCGCGGCAGTGGCAGGCGGCGGAGCTCGCCCTCCGGCTGCCGCGGCCGTCGCTGCTGATGCTCGATGGCGAACTGCTGCCATCGGTCAGCGCCGTCACGGTCACCTGCCTGCCGGCCGCGCTGCGCTGCCTGCGCGCATGACGCACGCCGCGCTGCTCCAGGCCTCCCTGACCGGCTTTGCGTGCGGCGCCGTCGGCATGGCGGCCGCGAATCGCCGCGTCGCGCCGGCCATCGCGCGCCAGCGCTGGCTGAAGTTCGCCGTCTTCTTCGTCATCGTGCACGCCGTCCTCGGTGCCGCGGCGCTGGGCAGCTGGCCGCTGCGGGGGCTGTACCTGCTGCTGTGGGGCTGCTGCATGCGCGAGGCGGTGGGCGCCTGGTGGCGCGTCCCGCCGCCGCGCCCGGCCGCGGCGTGGCCGATCGGCCTCGGCCTGCTGCTGCTCGCGACGTGGGCGACGCTGCGACACGAGGCGGCGGGCCTGGCCTGGTGCTTCATGACGGTGGCCTGCGCGGACGGTTTCGCGCAGATCACCGGGCAGTTGCTGGGCCGGCGCCCGCTCGCGCCACGGCTGAGCCCGGCCAAGACCGTCGAGGGCGCGCTCGGCGGCCTGGTCGCGGCGGTGGCCGTCAGCGTCGCGCTGCGCGCCTCGGTCGCGCTCGGCGCCGCGTCGGCTGCGGCGTGGGGCGCTTCGATCGCGGTCGCCGGACTCGGCGGCGACCTCGCCGCGTCGTGGCTCAAGCGGCGGGCGGGGCTGAAGGACTACTCGGCCGCGCTGCCGGGGCAGGGCGGATTCCTCGATCGCTTCGACAGCCTGCTCGCCGCCGTCGCGCTGCTCGCGTTGCCCGGCGCGCCGTCCTAGGCGTGGGCGGATTCCGCGCGCGCGAGGCCCGTGCTAGCCTCCCGGCGCGACCGAGGCGTCGTGCTTGCCGGGTGGAGAGAGCAGATGACGGAGAACTTCCGGAAGGTGATGGCGCTGTCCGACCTCAAGGAAGGCGCCATGCGCGACTGCGTCATCGACGGCCGCGAGGTCGTCGTGTGCCGCACCCGGGACGGGCTTTACGCGCTCGACAACATCTGTTCGCATGCCCACGCCCGCATGTCCGAGGGACGGCTGCGCGGCACGCGGCTGATCTGCCCGCTGCACGGCGCCTCCTTCGACGTCCGCGACGGCAGGGCGCTCGGCGCGCCGGCTTCCAAGCCGCTCGCCTGCCACGCGGTGCGCGTCGCCGGCGACGACGTCGAGGTGAGCCTCGCGGCCCCGGCCGAGGCCGGCCGGCCGCCCACGCTGTAGGCGCGGGCGCCGCCGGCGGCGCCCGCTATTTCTCGCGGTTGATGTAGCGGTCGAGTTCGCGGTGGAAGTGCCGCAACCGCTGTTCCTGGTCCGACCACAGCGGACCGCGGAACGCCGCCGACTTCGAGCCGCGCTGCACCGCCGCCACCAGTTCCACGTCCTGGTCCAGCACCTCGCCGAGGTTCGGCTTCACGCCCGCCGGCACGTGCTCGACGTTCGGTCGCGTATTGCCGGTCACGTCGGTGCCCTCCGGCAGTCCCATCCAGCCGGGGACGGTGTAGCCCGGATCCGCCACGTAGCGGAACATCGTGATGTTGTCGTAGAAGAACCGCTCCGGATCGGTCGGATGCGGGAGGAAGCGCATGATGAACACGCCCTCCGGATGCATGCCGATCTGGACGTTCGGGAAGTAGCCCGTCGCCCAGCTGTCGGTGAGCTGGCCGTCGGTCAGCTTGTCGTAGTTGGTCAGGCCGAAGCGCTTGCCGCGCTCGCGCTTGGCCTGCTGGATCGCGACGCGGACGTCGCGGGCCGAGCCCTTGAAGGTCGCCGGATCGATGCCCGCTTCCTTGAGCATGTACTGCTGGTAGGGATCGACCGTCTCCTGGTCCGCGATGCGGTGGGATTTCACGCCGATCGGCACGATCATGCGGCTGAAGCCGTTCGGGTACAGGTCGTACTGGCTGAAATCCTCCATCACGCCCTGCGTCTGCGGGTGGATGTGGGGGAGGTGGTAGGTCTCGTAGAACGCATCGACGCCGGCCTTCCAGTTCGCGAGCCACTCGCTGCGGACGTGGCGCACGACGTGCATCTTGTCGATCTCGTAGTTCTCGATGTAGCCAGGCGGCAGGCCGATCCACTCGCGCAGCGGCGGGGCCTTGCCGTCGATGTTGATGAAGATCAGGCCGCCGATGGCATCGCAGCGGACCTCCGTGAGGCCGGGCCGGTGGGCGATCAGTTCCGGCGCGTAGGACATCTCGTCGGTGATGCTCTGCAGTTCGCCGTCACAGCCGAACTTCCATCCATGGAACGCGCAGGTGAAGCGCTCCACGCTGCCGCGTTCGTTGAGGCAGATGCGGTTCGCGCGGTGCGGACAGACGTTGTAGAAGGCCTTGAGCGAGCCGTCCTCCTGGCGGACGACGACGAATTCCTCGTGGCCGATCTCGAAGACCGTGTAGTCGCCGGGCTCCGGGACGTCCGGCGTCACCCCGGCCAGCAGCCAGACGCGAGGCCACAGGTGCTGCCATTCCTGCTTCATGTACTCGGCGGAGTAGTAGCGCTCGGGGGAAGGGACGTCGAGCCCGTTGTCCACCGCCGGCTGCTTCGCCTCGAGCGAATCGGCGGGCGCATTGAGGTTCATGGGCCAGGCGGCTTTGAAGTTCGCGGACATCGTGTTCAGGTCCCGTTTTGTCGTGATCGTGCATCCGCCATTTGTTGGCGGCCCCCAAGTTTCATGGATGTTAGCACCCGCCTCCGGAGGCGGACAGGCCGCCGGCCGGGCGAGCCGTGTTGCCGGTCCCCGCCTGCCGGCCACGCTAGAGCAGGGGGATCAGGACCTCGTTGCGGCGCAGGAACGGCAGCGTCCACGGCGGGTTGTAGCGCGCCAGGGAGGGGTCGCCGCCGGCCGCCAGGCCGCGACGCTGCATCCACTGGCGCAGGCGCGCGGTTTCCTCGCGCAACCGTTCCTCGCCGACGAGTCCCGAGAATCGCACCACCGCGTATCGCGCCGGCGCGACCTCCCGCAGCGTCACGGCCGGGTCGTCCGGAACGGGCAGCGTCGCCAGGGTGTAACCGGCCGGCATTACGAACTGTACCCGCCATCCCTCGCCGTCGCCGCCGACCGTCACGGGCGCCGTCATCGCGATCCTGCGGGAGGTGGGCTCGACCGTGACCGGCGCCGTCATCGCGATCTTCCGCGCGCTCCCGCCGCCGCGCGCGTGGTTCCTGCCGAAGATGTACCCGGCGATCCGCCGGAAACCGGCGTTCGACGCCGTCCGCAGCGAGCCTGCGACGGTGGTTTCGGCGACCACGCGCGCGGCGTACTGCCGTACCGAGTACTCCCGGTCCTCGGTCAGCGTCGTGAACGCGGGTTCCTCGATGGCCATCGCGGTGTGCGCCGTTGTCAGCAGTGTGGCCGCAAGCATTGCACAGGCGGCCCAGCGGCTGGGTGACATCGCGACCGGGCTGTGGGCTGAACAGCTCATGGCGGAGCACATCCCGGGTCGGGGTGGCAGGTGCGAGTCGCGCGAGTGTCGCCGCGGCGGAATAAGAACCCGAAACCCCGTCCTGCCCCCGGTCGCCGCACTGATCGCAGGCCCCCTCGCCACCGCTTCCTATCCCGCGCGGCGCCCTCGCCCTCGGGAGGGAGGTCAGCCGCCGCCGGTACTCGGAGGTTCATGCTCGCGATGATACCGGTGGATCGTCCACAGGTAGCTCTCCATCATGGAATCCTTGCCCAGGTCCGCCAGAACCTCGCCGCGACGGCCGGCGGTGGTGATCCGCGCCAGGTGCGTGCGCGCCCGGGTGAAGTGCGTCAGCTGGTTGCGGTACTGCCAAAGCAGTTCGCGCGTGGCCATCTTGTTCTGGTGCAGTTCCCAGGCGCCCAGCAGCACGGCGAAGAATCCCATCAGGAACGTGACGACGTTCTTGAGCGGCACGCCCAGCCCCGCGTCGATGCCCTGCAGCGCCTCCCCGAACAGGAACAGCGTCAGGATCGCGAGGATGATCACCACGAACAGGGCAGTGCGCAGGCGGCCCGTGCGACTCGTACTGCGCTCGAGGTGCGCGACCTTGCGCGTGAAGTAGGCGTGCTGGCTCTCGATCCACGCGTCCTCGACGCAGCGGGACTGCGGGCTGTCCGGGTCGTAGCTCGGGTGGGCGCGCAGCCCGATGCGCTCGACGGAGTTGATCACGAAGACCAGCCAGCCGAAGCCGCGGAACCGGCCGGTCCCCGACAGCGAGAGCATCTCGCGGGCGTCCACGCGATGGTCCGCGCCCGCCAGGCGCAGGTAGAACTTGGTCCGCATGGTTTCCGCGAGGGCCCGGTAGGCCAGGTGCTTCGCGAACCAGCGCTGGCCTTCGAGCAGGTAGTAGAGCCCGAGACTGCCGAGCAGGACGACCATGTAGGCGACCAGCATCAGTCGCGCCTCGGTCAGCTTCTCGTAGATCAGGTACGCCAGCCCCATCGCGAAGGTCATCAGGCCGAAGAGCACGAACAGGCGATCGGAACGCCGCTGGAAGTAGACCGCCAGCGCATCCGCCTTGCCGTACTGGAGGTCGATGTCGGCCAGCCGCGAACGCCCGCGCAGTTCCACGCCCGGCGGCAGCGCCGCCAGCAGCGAGTCCTGGGTCCCGAGCCGGCCTTCCGAGCTGAGCTGCTCGTGTTCCAGGTTGTAGGCATTGAGTTCCGCGACGCGAGCCCGGAAGTCGTCCGGCAGCGTGGCGTGGCGCTGCAGCGTGTGATCGCCGATCCCGGTCAGGTAGCAGGGCGATGGCAGCGGTTCCGCCAGTGCCCGGGAGCGGCGCGCGGTGGGGATCCAGTAGACCATCCGGGGCGAGACGTCCGGAGCGTCCGCCATGTCGACGAATTCCAGTGGTACATCGCTGGCGTGGTCGTCGGAGCGGATGTCGAGGTAGCGCAGCACGGTGTCGGCGGTGCCGCCCGGCAGCGGTGACGAGTGCCCATCCCAGAGTGCGAGCAGCAGGCTGCTGCGCCGTATCAGCGCCTGCATCAGGTGGCCGTAGGAGGCGTCCCGCCCGACGGTGGACGGCGAACCGGGCGGGTCGGCCCGGGCGCCCGGGTTCGCGATCTCGATGCAGCTGACGTCGCGGTGATTGAGCAGCTGGCGCAGTAGCTGCAGGCCTTCCGCGTCGAAGTCGGCGGCGTAGCGCTCGAGCGGCATGGGCAAGACCGCCTCGATCTTGACGCCCAGCGAACTCGCGGTCTGCGCGACCAGCAGATCCGCTCCCTCGGCCATGCCGATGATGAAGCGGATCTCGGTGTCCGGCAGCTGCCGCTGCAGGCCATGGACGAATTCCTCGATCGCGCCACGCAGCCGCGGCAGCGCAGCCGGATCGAGGTCGCGATGGCCGGACACGCCGACGATGAATGGCGAGTTCGCGGTTGGTGGTTGGTCGGCCAAGTGATCTGTTCCGCCGTTGCAGGGTTCCATCCCCGGCCCATTGTGAGAGCGTGGGGGCGAGCCGTGTCAACGTTGGCGCGCGGCTACTCCTTCCACCTTGGCGCGTTCGACGGCCAGCCACGGCTCCGGGAGCGGAGTCAGTCCCTTTTCAACCAGATACCCCTCGCGGCCCGCCGCCCGCTCGCTGACGAACTCGCGGACGAACTCGAGCAGGCCCGGTACGGCTCCGACGTGGGCGGTCTTGAGGTAGACGAAGACAGGGCGCGACATGGGGTATCGCCACGCGGCGATGGACGCGGAGGTGGGGGCGATGCCGTCTACCCGTGCGGCCTGTATGCGGTCCCGGTTCTGGTCGGGATGCGCGAGGGCGAAGATCCCGACGGCGTCCGGATTGCCAACGAGCTTGTTGACGAGCAGGGAATAGTCGCCCGGCATGTCGGTCCATGCGCCGTCCTCGCGGGGAAGCGCCCGTATTTGTGGCAGGACTTCGCAGGCCGGCACCATGACCAGAGCGACGAGGGCATCGCGCGTCCCGTGGTTCGGTGCGGGCCCGAGGACCGAAATCGGCCACTTCGGCAGCCGTGGGTCGATATCGCTCCAGTGCCGGTATGGGTTGTCGACGAGCCGCCCGTTGAAGACCACCTTGCGCGCGAGCGCGTTGTAGAGCTGCGAGCGCGTGAACTCGAACTGCGCCGGGCGGCGGCTTCTGGCCACGACGATCCCGTCGTAGCCGATGCGCAGGGCGGTGACTTCCGCGACGCCGTGCTCGGAGCAGGCCTGGCGTTCGCGATCGGTCATCGGCCGGGACGCGTCGTTGATATCTGCGGCATCGAGGCCGGCGCGGCTGCAGAACAGCTTGAACCCGCCGCCCGTGCCGGTCGATTCGATGATCGGCGTCTTCCAGCGACCGGTTCGACCGAATGCTTCGGCCACCGCGCTCGCGAACGGAAATACCGTCGAAGATCCTACGGTCCGCACGCGGTCCCTGCCGTCGGCGTGGGCCGTGGTGGTGGCCAGCACGCACAGCGCCGCGCGGACGAGCCAACCGGGATCGCGACAGTTCCGCTGTTGCATGCGCGCTTCCTGCAGGGCCGATGTCGGGATGCCGAGGAAGATCGCTCGCATCTTCCCCGAGGCATGTGAGGATGTCGTTGTTGAATCGATCCTCGTTGCAGCGCCATCCGGCGGCGGCGATGGATCGCGGCAGGCTTGCAGTCGGCGCAGCGTGGCACGCGGCGCGCGTGTCGCCGCGCTGCGACGGTACGACGGGCCTGCGAGCGCCGTAACTACGGCGTTCTCGCGCCTGCACCTAGGGAGTTGGATTAGCGCGTCGCGCTCGCGCGCTGTGAGTTTCCGTCACCGCCGCGGATCTGTGATCGGCGTCGAGTTCGGCAACGGCGTGTCATGGCACCTTTCGCGCAGGCCGGCCAGCGTTGACCGACCGCCGTCCGAGGGACCCGCCATGAGCCAGACCTGCCGCCAGATGGAAGTGAGGACCGATGACTGGGCGCTCGCCACCGTCGAGGCGCCGCTGCCGCAATACCGGGTGCGCTGGCGCGAGCCGCTGCTGGTGGACCTGCCGTGCCCTGCGCCGATCAGCGCGGCACCCACCCCGACCGATTTCGAATGCGAGGTCATGGAAACGGCCGAGATGGCGCGCTACGTGCGCGTCTCGCCGCAGGCCATCCGCACCCGCGCCTCGCGCTGCGCCTGGGGCGTCGCGGTGTCCGCGACGCTCGCCATCGGCCTGATTGCCACGCCGGTCGCCTTCTGGCTCGGCACCGTCCCGGTTGCGTTCGCAGCCGGCTTCGGCTGGCAGTGGGCGGTGTTCAGTGCCGCCGCCAGCAGGCTCGAGCGGGGCACCGCCGCAGCCTGAACCCGACGCGGCGGCGCGCCCGCGCCGCCGCCCGCTCCATCCTCGCGAACAAATACCGCCATGCCGCCGTCCGGCGGCGCCGTGGCGCCGCCTAGAAGCGTGTCGAGAACGTGAGCCCGACCTGGTCGCGGCCCACGGTGATGCCCAGGCGATCGAAGGCCTGTGGCTGGATCGCGCGCAGCGAGCGGACGACGGGCCATGTGCTGATCCGCTCGTGGTTGAGCCCGAGCGCGCCCGTCCAGTCGATCCGGCCCCGGACACTGTGATGCGCCAGCGGGCGGCCGATCTCGCTCATGACCAGGGGTGCGTGGTCTTGCGTGCCAGCCAGGAGGGCCTGTTGAGCGACCGGCTGCAGGCGGCTCTCGGGAGGCGTCGAGCGGCTGATCGTGGCGCAACCGGTCGTGCATCCCAGCACGAGCAGCGGTAGTAGAAGTTTGGTGTTCATGTGACTCCTCCTCGCTTCCTGCGTCACGCCGGCGCCTGTTGATCGGGTGCGGCGGGGCTCGTCTTTGCTGGGACGGATAGTGAGCCGCCGGCTGCGCCAAGGGTGTGAAGCGGATCAAGCTCCGCTCTGGGGAAAACCCGTCATTTGCAGCACCTGTGGCCGGTGTCGCCGGGCAGGCGTCGGTATGTACGGATCGGCTTGCGTCGGCGCTGCCGGCGAGCGGGCGATGCGCCGCCCGGCGTCCGGCCGGCCGCGTCGCGCGGCGCGCCCGTGCTGCGCATCGATTCGCCACTGCCGAGTCGACCGGATTATGCTGCTCGTCCCAGCCCAGGATGCCGGAGCTCCCGACAGTGCGCACACCCGACAGGTTTCTGATCGCGACGTTGGTCGCCGTGTTGGCCGGACTCGCCGCCGACATGGTCCAGGCCCAGGCACTGCCGGCCGGTGCCTTCCAGGACCTGCAGTGGCGGATGGTCGGCCCGTTCCGCGGTGGCCGGACGCGCGCGGTCGCCGGCGTTCCGGGGCAACCCAACGTGTTCTTCGTCGGCGCCGTCAACGGCGGCGTGTGGAAGACGGACGACGCCGGCCGTACCTGGCAGCCGATATTCGACGCCCAGCCGACGCAGTCGATCGGCGCCATCGCCGTCGCGCCGTCCGATCCGAACATCGTCTACGTCGGCAGCGGCGAGGGACTCTACCGTCCCGACCTGTCGGTCGGCGACGGCATCTACCGTTCCGCCGACGGCGGCCGCACCTGGACGCACCTCGGCCTCACGGGCGCCCAGCAGATTCCCGAGCTTGCGGTCGATCCGCGCAACCCCGACAGGCTGTTCGCCGCCGTGCTCGGGCATCCGTATGGCCCAAGCCCCGAGCGCGGCATCTACCGGTCGCTGGACGGCGGGCGCAGCTGGCAGCGGGTCCTCTACAAGGACGAGAACACCGGCGGTTGCGCCGTGGTGCTCGACCCGCAGCACCCGGAGGTGGTCTACGCCGCCCTGTGGGAGGCCCGCCTCGGGCCGTCGGAGGACAAGAACGAGTACAACGGCACCGGCGGCGGCGTCTACAAGTCGACCGATGGCGGCGCCACCTGGCGCAAGCTCGCAAGCGGGCTGCCCGCGAACCTGTCGCAGGTCAACATCGCGATCGCGCCGAGCGCACCGAACCGCCTGTTCCTCAGCGTCGCGACCAACGAGCCGGGCGGCTACGCGTCCGCGGCGGGCCTGGGCGTGTTCCGCTCGGACGACGCCGGCGAGTCATGGCAGCGCATCACCGAGGACCCGCGCCCCGCGTTGCGCATCGGTGGCGGCGACCTCGCGGTCCTGCGCGTCGACCCCGGCAACGCCGACGTCGTCTACAGCGCCAGCATCGTGGCGATGAAGTCGACGGATGGCGGCCGGACGTGGGCGACGCTGCGCGGCGCGCCCGGCGGCGACGATTACCAGAACCTTTGGATCAGCCCGACCGACCCGAAGGTCATCGCGCTGGTCGCCGACCAGGGCGCCGTGGTGACGCTGAACGGTGGCCGGACGTGGAGCTCCTGGTTCAACCAACCGACCGCGCAGCTCTATCACGTCGGCATCACGCCGACGTTCCCGTACCGCCTCTGCTCCGGGCAGCAGGAGAGCGGCTCGGTGTGCATCGCCAGCCGCGGCAACGACGGCATGGTGACGGAGCGCGACTGGCACCCGGTCGGCGTGATCGAGTACGGCTATGTCGCGCCGGATCCGCTCGACCCTGACGTCGTCTACGGCGCCGGGCGCAACGAGGTGTCGAAGTTCCACTGGTCCACGGGCCAGGTACAGGACGTGACGCCGCTGCCGCTGCGCGGCATGGCGCGCGTCGACCGCACCGAGCCGCTGCTGTTCTCGCCGCTCGATCCCCACACGCTCTACTACGCCGCCAACATGCTCTATCGCACCACGGACGGTGGCGCGCACTGGCAGGCGATCAGCCCTGACCTGTCGCGGGCCGAGCCGGGCGTGCCGGCGAGCGTTGGCACGCTGTACCCGGCCGGCGGGGACAAGCAGCGCGGCGCGATCTACTCGGTCGCCGCCTCGCCGCTGCAGGCCGACACGCTGTGGGCGGGGACCGACGACGGCCTGGTATGGGTCACGCGCGACGGCGGCCAGCACTGGTCCGACGTGACGCCGCCGGCGTTGACGGCCTGGAGCAAGGTCACGCAGATCGAGGCGTCGCACTTCGACGCCGAGACCGCGTACGCGTCGGTCAGCCGCTTCCGCATCGATGACCGCCGGCCCTACCTCTACCGAACCCGCGACGGCGGCAAGACCTGGCAGTCGATCAGCGCGGGCCTGCCGGCCGACGCGCCGGCGAACACGGTTCGCGAGGACACGCATCGTGCCGGGCTGCTGTTCGCCGCGACCGAATCGGCCGTCTGGGTCTCGTTCGACGCCGGCGATCACTGGGAGTCGCTGCAGGCTAACCTGCCGCACACCTCCGTGCGCGACCTCGCGATCCACGACAATGACCTGATCGCCGCGACCCACGGCCGGGGATTCTGGATCCTCGACGACATCTCGCGCCTGCGCGAGCTGTCGCCGGCGCACCTGCGGGACATCTTCATGCCGACGCCGGCGCCCGCGGTGCGCGTGATGCGCAGCACGTGGTCCGATACCCCGATCGCCCCCGACGAGCCGACCGCCGCCAATCCTCCCGCGGGCGCGGTGCTCGAGTACTTCCTGCCTCGTGATGCGAAGGGGCCCGTGCAGCTGGAGATCCTCGACGCGGCGGGCGCCGTGGTGCGCCGCTATTCGAGCGACGACGCTCCGGAACCGTCCGCCGAGGAACTGGCCAGCCAGCTGATCCCGCAGTACTGGGTCAGGCCGCCTGCGAGCCTGGCCAGCGGGGCCGGCATGCATCGCTGGGTCTGGGACCTGCAGTACCCGGCCCCGCTGGCGACATCGCACGGCTATCCGATCAGCGCCGTGCCGCACGCGACGCCGCGCGGGCCGGCGGGACCCGTCGCGCTGCCTGGCAAGTACCGGGCGCGCCTGACCGTCGAGGGACGCAGCGTCGAGGTGCCGGTGCTCGTGAAGGCCGACCCCCGCGTGAGGGCGGACGCTGCCGAACTCGCCGCCCAGTTCCGGCTGGCACGCCAGCTGTCGGAGCTGCTCACCGATAGTTCGCGCGCCCTGCTCGAGGCGCGTTCGGTCCGCGAACAGCTGAAGGCCCTGCGGGCGGACGGCAAGCTCGCGGCGGACCTGCATGATCTCGATGTCCGCGTGGCTGCGCTGCTGGAGGCGCCCGCCGCGGCGGCAGCTCCCGCAGCATCCGCAGCCCCCGCCGCCCGGCTGCTGCCGGCGCTCCAGGCGGACTTCGAAACGCTGTACGCGGCCGTGACCCGCGCCGATGCGGCGCCGACCGCCGCGCAGGTGGCGGCGGTCGACGCGGCGGCAGCGGAATTCGCCGCCCCGCATGCGGCGTGGGCGAAGCTCGGCGGCGAGCTGGCCGCGCTCAACAAGCGGTTGAAGTCGGCACGGCTGGCGCCGGTCCGACCGGAGCGGCTGCCGGCGCGGGACTTGAATTCGGCGGACGAGGATTAGGGGGGCGGGCCGCGCTTCCCCTGGGCGCTTCGAGCCGGGCGGGTTCGGGCCCGGCCCGGTGCCCGGGCATGACGAGGGCGATCGCGGCTTCGGCCCTGGTCATGCCTTCGCGGACCCGACCCCGGCCGCAGGTTGCGTGCGGCGGCCACGGCGAACCGGCGGACGCCGCTCTCCAGGCGACGATTGCCTCAGCGGGAGGACGGCGCCAGGAGTGCCTCGTGCGAGCTCGCGGCCCCGGCGACGCTCGGCGCTAATCGTTGATCCGGAATGACTCGAGTTCCCCGACGTAACGTTCGTTGCGTACGCCACCGTTGCCGTAGTATTCCTCCACCGACTTGACCCATCGACGGGCCTCGGGCGCGTACCAGAACGCCTTGTAGACGCGGCCGGTCACGGGTTCGACCCGCGCCTTCTGGGTCTCCGTCACCATCGACGTCCCGCCTGCGCTCGACCGGGCGCCTTGAACGACCGTCTGCGCGGGCTCGATCTCGGCCGTCCAGCGCCCCTCGGCCTCCACTTTCATCGCGTTGAACTTGCCTGCCGGCACTTCCACGGTCTCGAAGCCGACCACCGTGAACTTGCTGTCCCGCCGCTCGGACCTGTAGGTCTTGTTCGGGTGCTGCTCGGTGTAATCGAGGTCCCACGTCTTGCCTACGGTCAGAGGAAATGCGAACGGACGATTGACCACGGTTTCCTTGCCGTTGACGTCGCGCAGGCGGCTCCAGTCGAGTCCGGCAAACAGTTCCTTCGCCGGCTGCGTGGAGCCGCTCGGCTTGGATGCGTAGTAGATGAGCGAGGAGGTCACCCGGGACACGGTCACCTCCTCGTGCGTCTGGGTCCACCCCGTCGCGCCCTTCTCGGTGGTGATGCGATACGTCCAGGTATCACCGACCTTGACGGCTGGCGCGTCGACGGTCTGTGCCCCCCACGCAGTCGCGGCGACAGAGATTCCTAGCAGTGCAAGCGTGGCGATCTTCATTGTCTGCTCCCGGCGGTATGCTGCCGATCGTATCGGATTGCGTGACTGACGAGCGAGGGACCGTGCCGTGGGGCTGTCCGCAGTCCGCGGCAGCCGGGACGGCCGTGGGCGGATCTCACGTCCGCCTTCAGGGCGCGCGAGGTTCGGGGGCATGGTCGATGGCCGGTCGCGCCCCGTCACGCCGGCGGCGTGGCGCCGACCCGAAGCCGGCGCGCCGGTTGCAGATCCGGAGAGGCGGGGCCGGACCGGCTAAGCGGCGACCCGCGCGACGTGCGCGGCCGGGCTCGGCGCTGCGCGTCGCCGATGCCGCGTAGGCTGATGCGATCGGCCATAACCAGTTCTCCGAGGAGGTGCGCGCCACTTCGGCCGATACCGGCGCGTGCGGCTGGCTGGTCGGCCTGTATTAAGGCCGCGAAAGCTCGCACGCGACCGTGAAGTTCCATTTCTTCGACGCCTATCCGGCAGGGTTCTACCTCCCGGATGGCACGCCGGTGTACGGCGTCGACGAGTACAACAGCTTCGACGAGGTCAAGGACAGCAAGGCGGTGTTCCTGAACACGACCTCCGACCTCGCCTCGAAGCTGACGCTGCGGGCGGGCACGCGCTTCACCAAGGACAAGGTGACCATCAGAATCTCTACGCTCTCGAGAGTGGCATGCTCACGCCGCCGGTCGGCTATGCCCCGGACGGTCGCCAGACTCCCTGGACGCAGACGATCGGCGCCCTGCCGGGCCTGGCGCCACAGGCCCGGCGACCTCGCGCCAGCAGGAGAACAACAACACCAGCGTCAAGGTCGGGCTCGACTGGAAGCCGGTGGACGGCATGCTGATGTACGCGAGCTTCAGCCAGGGCTATCGCGGCGCCCTCTCCAACGGCCAGGCCTTCAAAACGCCCGTCGAGGCCAACTTCGCCGACCCGGAGAAGCTGAACTCGTTCGAGGCCGGCATGAAGAGCGACCTGTGGAACCGGCGCGCGACGTTGAACGTGGCCCTGTTCCACTACGACTACCGCAACCAGCGGTTCCGGGACGCGTTCGCGCTGCCCGGCGGCGCGGGGACCGGATTCCACGCCGTCAACGCGCCGAAGTCGCGCATCGACGGCGCCGAGTTCGAGCTGCGCGCCGCGGCGACCGACGATCTCGAGATCGATGGCGGCCTGGGACTGATGAGACGCAAGTATGTGGAACCGATGTTACACGCCGGCGAGTTCCAGGCGCCGGGCTACAACGCCGACCTGTCGATCGAGAGGCGGTTCCTGCGACTCGACGCCGGCGACTTCCGCCTGCTGGTCGACGGCAACATGTACGCCAAGCAGTACTTCGGCGCGTTCAACACCGAGCGCATCGCCCAGGACGCCTACGGCATCGCCAACGCACCCGAGGGCTAAACGTGGCCTACGGTTTCTGGTTCAGGTCGCTCCCGACCAAGCTTCCGCGCATGAGCTGGTCGCAGGCGGGTGCAACCATAGACAGGCAGCCGGCGCCGCGCTCCTGCCGCATGCATTGGTCTTGCGCAGTGAGTCGCTGCCGCCCGGGTGCGCAGCGGAGCTGAGCTGGACCCCGCCCCGTGGAGCCCCCTCTGGCGCGGAGCCGGACGCTACGAACGAACGGTCGCGACAGTCGCCTGGATGATGGCGACCACCTTGTAGGCCATGCCCACGAAGGCGCGCACCTCTCCCGTGCAGACGGTCAGGAGCTTGCCGGCGTTCTGCACCCTGCCAATCGCCAGGAATCGGTCGCCCATCGCCGGCCGCAGGAAGTTTATCTTGAACTCCGCCGTGACCACCTCGCAGCCCGCCGGCGTCCTGGTCAGGGCGGCATAGCCGCAGGCGCTGTCGACGATGCTGGTGATGGCGCCAGCGTGAACGTACCCGTGCTGTTGGCTGAGCCGCTCGGCAAACGGCAACGCGATGTGAACCTCACCGTCCGCCACGAAGGCAAGCTCGGCGCCCAGGGTCGCCATCAGGCGCTGCGACGCGAAGCTTGCGGCAATCCGCCCTTGGATGTCATTCATCTGGAATACCACCGGATCAACGCAACAGTTTCCAGCCGATGCGACGGCTGGTATCGCAGACTGTAACTGCGGGCGCCTGCCAGCGACAGGGGAGGTCGCAACGGCGGCGTCGAAACCGGCGGAAATGGAGTGGTCAATCCCGGCGCCGCGAATGACGCGGCGAGCGCGCCAATCGCTGTCGACGCGATCTTCGGAGGCTAGTGGATGTGCAGTCGCCATCGCCGTGCCTGGCGAGCCGACGGGTCCTTGGAGGTCGGCGCTCCAACGCCGCTCATTCCCGGGTCGCGCTGCCACCGTCCGGCCAGCCGCCCAGCCGGACCCGCCAACCCCGGCATTCCTGCAATCGCAGTGTGCACCGGTGAGCATCGACGTTGCCCGAGGTGCCGAGGATAGTGGCATCACTCGATGCTACGCCGCGCCGAGCGGCGAACAGTCAAACACCGGAGACCATGAATGAAGCTGTCACTTGTCACCGCGGCCGCCACCGCGCTCCTTGCCGTGAGTGGGCTTGCGCACGCAGGCGACTCGGTCCTGATCATCACCCACGAGGTCAAGGACTTCGCGACCTGGAAAGTGGGATTCGACAATGACAAGGCGACCCGCGAGAAGGCCGGCCTTGTGCAGCGCTACCTGCTGCGCGATCCCACCAACCCCAATCTCGTGACCGCCGTTTTCGAGGCCACCGACGCCGCCGCGGCGCGCAGCTTCGTGTCGAACCCCGCCCTCAAGGACGCCATGACGAAGGCGGGCGTCATGTCGCAGCCCGTCATCACGATCGGCAACAAGTCCAGGTAGCGGAATCGCGCGACGCGGAGCGTCACGGGTCCTCGGCAGCATGCTCTGTTGCCGCGCGCATGCCCGACTGCCCGTCCGGCACGCGCGTCAGCGCGGCGGCGAAGGCATCAGCCAGCACGCCGGCGGCGGCCCGGATACGGGCAGTGTCCCGCTGCGAGGCGTGGTAGACCACGTAGCACGGAACATAGGAGTGCGGCTCCGGGAACACACGTTGGAGTGCCGTGTTCCGATCCCCCTGGTGGCACGGCAGCGTACCGATGCCACGATCCAGCGTGATCAGCTGCTCGGCGCCCTGGAAGTTGTCGACGCGTGAGATCACCGTCTGGTCACCCCGGTAGTTCTCAAGCCACCGCAGGTGATCGGCGATGTGATGCAGATGCGACGCGAGCAGCACGAGCCGATGGCGTCCCAGCGCCGCTGGCGAATCGGGGAGCCCGTATTGCTGGGCGTACGTGCCGGAAGCGTAGAGCGCAAAGCCCACGTCCGCGACATGGCGCCCGATGAGGTCGGGCTCCATCGGCTTGCCGCCGCGCACCGCAATATCGGCGACACCCTTGGCCATGTCGACGCGCTCGAAGCCGGCCGTGAATTCAAGCTCCAGCGCCGGATAGCGCTCCTGGAACGCTCCCAACGCCGGTGTCATCAGGGCCAGCAGGCCCGGTGTGGTGGCCACCCGGACGGTGCCTGAAACCTCTTCCTTCGCGGTGCGCACTGCCCGCATCGCCGCGATGACGGCGGCTTCGGCGGCCTCGGCGGCAGCCAGCACCCTTCTGCCCTCGGCAGTCCAGGAGAACTCCCTGCCGCCGCGCACCAGCAGTTGCGCGCCGAAACCTTCCTCGACCGCCGCGAGCCGGCGACTGACCGTCGAGTGGTCGATGCCCAGCGCTCGCGCAGCGCCGGCCACGGATCCGCCGCGGGCGAGCGCCAGCAGGACCTTCAGATCGTCCCAGTCGGGTTCCATGAAAGCATTCTGCACAAACGCGTCAGGTTTGGGAGCCCGTCCCGCATCTGTGCACGCAGCGCTTGCAGTTTAGGGCCTCGACGCGGCCTGCCGCGCGGACCTAATTTGGTCCGGGCGAAGCCGCGCCAGTCCGGATGCCCGGGCTCGGAGACCGTACATGAAGCTCTACTGCCATCCGCTGTCCACGACGAGCCGGCCCGTGCTGTTGTTCGCCGCCGAGGCCGGCATCCCGCTCGAAACCCGGCTCGTCGACCTGTTTGCAGGCGAACACCGCGAGCCCGCGTTCGCCGCGATCAATGAGAACCGCCTCGTTCCGGTCCTCGAGGACGGCGGCTTCCGAATGACGGAAAGTTCGGCCATCCTGAAGTACCTCGCCGGCAGGACGGGTGCGACCGGATACCCTCGGGAACTGCGGCAACGCGCGCGCGTCAACGAGCGCATGGACTGGGTCAATACACAGCTGTCCCGCGAACTCTGCCACGGCGTCGTGTATCCGCAGCTCTTCGATTCCATGAGGAAGCGCAGCGAGGAAGCCCAGGCCGCCCACCTCGAATGGGCGCGGGGGCAGGCCCGGCGCTGGCTGCAGGTGATGGATGAGGCGCTGCTCGGAGGCGCCAGTCCCTATCTGTGCGGCTCAGCGATCACCATCGCCGACTACTTCGCTGCGACGTTCGTGGCCCTGGGCGAACTGACGGGCAGCGACTACGCCGCGTACCCGAACATCCATCGCTGGCTGGAGCGGATGAAGGTCCTGAAGAGCTGGGACCAGGTCTACAGGGCGATCAATGGCTTTGGCGGGACGCTCGACCGCAAGTCCATGGTCGCAGCGTTAGCCGCACCCGGCATTGCCGGAGGATGGAGCGGGTGATGGGAATCGAACCCACGTTAGCAGCTTGGGAAGCTGCAGTTCTACCATTGAACTACACCCGCATCGAGTGGCGATTCTATTCGGCTTCCGGGGTTCCCAGCAACACCGCACGTTGCGTACGTCCGTCACCGGCGCGCAGCGAGCCTTTCCAGCCGCAGAGCCGATCGGTCCCCTTGCTGGGGACCGTTCAGGCGGCGCCCACCACGCGGCGCCGCAGGGCGGCGTAACGGCCGGTCGGTGTCAGGTCCAGGGCGTCGGCTGCGGCATTCCACAGCGCATTGCGCCTGGCGACGAACGTGCTGTTCGTCAGCGACTCGAGGGAGCCCGAAGCGGCGAACAGGAAGCCCTGTCCGGCGACGCAGCCGAGTGCCACCAGCGCCTCGACCTCGCCCTCGACCTCGATGCCTTCGGCGACGGTGTCCAGGCCCAGCGTCTCGCCGAGCGTGATCACCGCGCGGGCGAGCTCCGGCCCGTTGTAGGTATTGGTGAGGCGGCTGACGAACGAGCGGTCGATCTTCAGGATGTCGATCGGGAAGCGATGCAGGTACGACAGCGACGAATAGCCGGTGCCGAAGTCGTCGATCGCGAGCCGCACGCCAAGCGACTTCAACTGCACGAGGCGGGTCAGGTTCGCCTCGGTGTTATGCATGATGGTGCTCTCGGTGAGCTCGATCACGAGGTTGCCCGGCTCCAGTCCGGAATCGGCGAGCGCGCGTGCGACATCGCCCACCAGGTCGCCGTGCTGCAGGTGCCGGCCGGAGATGTTCACCGAGACGCGCAGGTTCTCGCCGCCGGCCACCACGGCCCGCCACGCGCACAGGTCCCGACACGCACGAGTCAGGACCCATTGGCCGAGGCGCGTAATCTGGCCGCATTCCTCCGCTACATGGATGAAGCGCCGGGGCATCAGCAGGCCGAGCTCCGGATGCTGCCAGCGCACGAGCGCCTCGACGCCCAGCAGGCTGCGCGTGCCCAGGTCGACGATCGGCTGGTACTCGAGGATGAATTCCTCCTCGGCCAGCGCGCGAGTCAGATCGGACTCGAGTCGCATCCGCTCGTGCAGGGTCTCCTGCATCTGCGGCTGGAACGCCGTGAAGCGGTTCTTGCCTGCCGACTTGGCGTGATACATCGCGATGTCCGCCTTGCTCAGCAAGGCATCCGCACCCACTTCGGAGCTGGAGAAGGCGACGCCGACGCTCGCCGACACGTGTACCTCGGTGGTGCCCAGCGGGAACGGCTGATCCAGCTTGGTGATCAGCGACGCGGCCAGCCGCTCGACCTCGAACGTGGCCGTGCAGCCTTCGACGAGGATTGCGAACTCGTCGCCGCCGAGGCGGGCCACCGTGTCCGAGGAGCGGGTCGACTTCACGAGCCGCTGCGCGACCGCCTGCAGCAGCCGATCGCCCGCATCGTGCCCCAGCGTGTCGTTGACGTTCTTGAAGTTGTCCAGGTCCAGGAACATGACGGCGACCTGATGGCCGCCGCGTTGCGCCAGCGTGAGGGCATGCTGGACCCGGTCGCGGAACAGGCCGCGGTTCGCGAGCAGCGTCAGCGAGTCGTGGAACGCCAGCTGGCGCAACTGCTCCTCGAGGCCCTTGCGCTCGGTGATGTCGCGGAAGTTGAGGGCCAGTCCCTGCACCGCCGGGTCCCGCGTGAGGTTGCTGCCGACCACCTCCAGCACGTAGCGTTCGCGGCCGCGTTCGATCGACATTTCGACCGGGCCGATCGGCTCGCCGTCGGTCGCCGCGACGTCACCGAGGAACGCTGCCAGCCGCTCGGCGTCGCCGCCGGTCCACAGGTCGAGCAGGTTCTTGCCGCTGAGTTCGTCCGGGCTGAGGCCGAGGGTGTGCTCGGATGCGGGCGAGGCGAAGCGCAGCGTGCCGTCGACCCCGGCGATCATGATCACGTCCGAGGCGTTCGCGATCAGCGACGCGTAGCGATCCTCCACCAAGCGCGCCGCCCGTCGCTCGCGGGTCGCCGCGTCCTCGCGCAGCACCAGCGTCTGGCGCACCATGACCAGCAGCGCGAGCACGAACACGATGATCGTCATGACGGTCGCCGGATTGCCGACGTCGCCTTGGGTCAGCGTGACCAGCACCAGGAACGCGGTCAGCATCGCGGCATAGGGCAGGGCCTGCGCGAGCGACTTGGAGACGGCCGAATGCGTGTTCTGGCTGCCCATGCGGATCTGCTCGCGGCCGGCCGCGGCCAGCGGTACGTAGCAGGCGACGTACAGGATGTCCTGCAGGTCGCCGGGCAGGTAGTGGCCGGTAATCTTGGCCACGGACCAGGCGACGTCGCCGAGCAGCATCGTCGCGAAGCCGATCGACAGCAGCAGCGGCACGCGCGGACTCTTGTTGTTGTCAGCGCCGGCCAGCAGCAGTACCCCGAGGGTGAGCACGAGGATGCAGTTCAGGGCGATGTAGGTCTGGCTCAGCGCGTTCTTCACGAAGTCGAGCTCGGTGCTCGCCGCGGCGGGCCGGATGATCAGGAACCAGAAGAACGCGCCGAAGCCGGCCACCAGTATCGCCGCGTCCAGCACGAACTGCGTCCATCGCATCTGGACCGCCGCGACGCGGATCATCAGGCCGACCGCGATGAAGAAGCAGGGGTAGAACGCGAGGAAGAAGAAGTCGGCGATGCCAGGGAACGGATCGCGGTCGTGCAGCCAGTCGTTCACGCCGATCGACGTGCCGATCGCGTAGAGGGCGAGCGAGGCGGACAGCATCCGCCAGGCCGTCTTCGACGGCCCCGGCACCATGCGGCGCGTGGTCTCCAGCGTCACGATCAGCGCGACGATGCACGCGGGCGTGTCGGCAAGCAGGCCGACGTAGTGGCGGACGCGCTCGCCGCCGAAGCCGGTCAGCATCAGCACGATGCAGGTCACCACGTAGAAAAGGAGCGCGAGGCAAAGCCTGTCGACCCACCCCGACAGCGGCGCAGTGCGATGCTCGTCCAGCGATCCTGTTGCAGCGCTCACCGGCGCGACCTTCCCTGGGACGCCCGGCAGGCCGGTGCGTCGATTTGTCTTAAGTAATCCGCCCGAGGGCAAAACATGCGGTGTAGGCCGGTCCGTGGCAAGGCCGATGAGGCCGCCCTGCGATGCAGGTCTCGTTTGTCCCGGACAGCCTAGACCACTCCGGACCCGGTCGCGCGATATTCCGTGAAACAGCGCACGTTCTGCCTGCGGGCGCATGCTGCGGGCCCGCGGGCCGGTCGCTCGCCGGTTTACGCTAGGCTCGACGCTGCGCGGGGCCGCCCGTCCGGGCGGCGGAATCGTGCCGGAAAAGCGAGGGAGTCCATGGCTTCGTTCAACAAACCGATCGCTGTCGCCGCCGAGTCGCCCCGGGGGCGCCGGACGCCGCCCGTGCCGGTCGCCATGGCCGCGCGCGCCCGCCGGGTCGCTGCCGACGCGAGACACCGAGGCCCGGCTTGAGCGACGACGTCCCCGATGCCCGCCACTATCGCGATTTCGCCGACCTCGCGCGGTGGCAGCGTCGCGGGATCGACTACGAGATCTGTGCGGTCGAGCGCCCGGCCTCGTCGGTGGCCGTACTCGCACCGCACGGCGGCGCTATCGAGGATGGCACCTCGGAGATCGCGACGGCGATCGCCGGGGAGGACTTCAACCTCTACCTGCTCGAGGGCCGGCGACCGTCGCTGAACTACCGGGCGCTGCACCTGACCAGCCACCGGTTCGACGAGCCCGAGTGCCTGCGCTTGCTGGCGCGGTGCTCGCGGGTCGTCGCGGTCCATGGCTGCGACGGCGACGATCCGGTCGTGCTGCTCGGCGGGCGGGACGCGTCGCTGCGCGACCTGCTCGCCGCGGCGTTGCGTGACGACGGCATCGAGGCCGCGACGGACGGGCATCGGTTCCCGGCCACGCACCCCGGCAACATCTGCAACCGCGGCGTCGCCGGCCGTGGCGTGCAACTGGAGCTGCCGCACCGGTTGCGCCGGTCCGCGGCGGCCGCGCGGATCGCCGGTGTCGTACGGTCCGTACTGCTCGAACTGGTCGCGATCACCACCTCGCCGGCGGATCAGTCCGGGAGCCGGTAGGTCTTGCCGCCAGCCGGTCGCGGCTGGCGCGGGGCAACATGCGGCGGCCGCCGGCGGGGACCGGATTCGTGCTAACGAAGGACCGACTCCGACCCATCACGAGTGCGGGACAGGACAGCACACTGCCTGCGATGGGGTGCGGTCGGAGATCGAAGATCGGCACCCTCCGCGGTCCGAACGAGCGGGCCCGCCAATTCCATCCAGGACTCATTGAGGAGCCCTGATGACCCAGCGGAACCGCAGGGCCGCGTGGATCACCACCGGCGTCGCCTTCTCGTTTCTGGGCGCTAGCGGCGTCGCGGCCGCGCACGGCACGGACCCGTTCGTCGGTACCTGGCAGTACGATGCCGCCCACTCGCCGTCCACGGGAGACCGCGTATGCGAGCGTCACGGTGCTGCGACCGGATGCCCACACCGCCATCCGCACGGACCGCCGCGCCGGACGAGTCGTCGGGATCAACACGGTGACCGTCTCCAGGGACGGCAAGACGTGGACCGGCACGGTACGCGGCGTGACGGCCGACAACCACGCCTATTCGGCCGCCACCGTCTGGACGCGAGTGAAGTGACGCGCGGCGCCGCCGGCCGGCCCGGCGCCGGGCGGCGGTCGCCCTGACTGCGGCTGCTGCGGGATCTATACTCGTGCCTGCGAACGAGTCCCCGGAGCAGCCCGATGGCGGTCAGGTTCGATGACATCGCCGCCTTCGCGGCGGTTGCCGAGTGCGGCAGCGTGTCCGGTGCCGCGCGACGGCTCGGGGTCGCCAAGTCGGTCGTCAGCAAGCGGGTCAGCGAACTCGAGCGCAGCCTCGGCGCGACGCTGCTGAAGCGGACGCCGCGCAGCGTCGCCTTGACCGACCGCGGCCGGACGTTCTACGAGCGCTCGCGCGCGATCATGGCGGCACTGGACGAGGCGGCGACGCTGGTACGCGAGGAGCAGGGCGGGCTGCGCGGACAGATCCGGATCGCTGCGCCGATGACGCTCGGCACCATGTACCTGGGTGGGATGCTCTGGCCGCTGCTGCGGGAGCACCCGGCGCTGGAGGTCGCGCTGGACCTGGACGACCGCGTCGTCGACCTGCTCGGCAGCGGCTACGACCTCGGCATCCGCATCGGCCCGCTGCCCGATTCCTCGCTGATCGCGCGCAAGCTCGTGGACATCCCGCGCGTGCTGTGTGCAAGCCCGGCCTACCTCGCGCGGGCCGGGCTGCCCGGGTCGATCGAGGACCTGCCGGATCACGACTGCGTCGGCTATGCGCATCTCGCCGCCGGCCAGGTCTGGTCGTTCCAGCCGCTGCGCGGTTCCAGCGAGCCGCGCGCGGTGCGCGTCAAGAGCCGCTTCGTCGCGAACAACGGCGAACTGATGCGTGGCGCC
>Ga0316217_10001032_pt1 | contig 37656 bp, 36 predicted proteins | sample 1anoAmetaG_FD_203633 | JGI IMG/M metagenome (GOLD analysis project Ga0316217, IMG submission 203633) | Freshwater microbial communities from Trout Bog Lake, Wisconsin, USA - 1anoA | ecosystem: Environmental > Aquatic > Freshwater > Lake > Hypolimnion/Profundal zone | place: USA: Wisconsin...
CGATCCGTGAAATTGTCGGCAGGGATCAGGTCGACATTATCCTCGATAACATCGGCCTGCCTTACAGCGGCATCAACATCGCCCTGAGCGACTCCGCGACGATTGGTCCGATGGATGGGGAGATCCTGATCTCTTTGAATAAGAAACATTCGCCGACTGCCGCGCATATGGCCGATCTGCGGCGTGAGCTGCCTAAGCGCTTTGCCGGGATGCTTTTCTTTTTTCAGCCCGCCGATATCGTCGATCAGGTATTGAATTTTGGGCAACCCGCGCCGATCGATATCCGCATCTCCGGCCCTGACAGCACCCGAATGTATGCCTTGGCCTCGAAACTTGCGCGCGATCTGCAAAGCGTACCGGGTATTGTTGATTCACATGTTTTCCAAGTACCGGATGGCCCGTCGCTGGGGGTTACTATCGACAGGACATTGGCGTCTGAATTCGGGATGGATCAGCAAATTACGGCCGGCAACGTTTTGGTCACGACCAACTCAAGTGCCCAGACGATGCCGAATTTCTGGGTCGATCCGACCAATGAAGTCAGTTATCCGCTCGTCGTCCAGATGCCGACATATCGCATCAATTCGACACAGGATTTGGGGACAATGCCGGTCACGGCCGACAACAGGGAACAGACCGGCCAGCTTTTGATGAATGTAGCCGCGTTCGGCCGTGGAACCGTGCCGATGGTCTTGTCGCAATACAACATAAGGCCGGTATTCGATGTCCAAGCCGATGTGCAGGACCGGGACCTGAATTCCGTTGCCGCCGCGATTGATAAGGTTATCGCTGCGAACCGTCCCGATCCTTCGAAAGGAATTACGGTGAAATTGAGCGGTCAGATAGAAACCATGCGGGAAAGTTATTCCGGCCTCTTTGGCGGCATCGCCCTTGCCGTTGTCCTGGTTTATCTGTTTCTGGCCATCAACTTTCAGAGTTGGCTGGACCCGCTCATCGTATTGATGGCCGTACCTTTTGCCTTGTGCGGCGTCATGTGGATGCTGTTTTTGACGCAAACGTATCTCAGCGTTCCAGCCTTAATGGGAACACTGATGTGCATCGGTCTTACGACCGCCAACAGCATCCTTGTGGTGACCTTCGCCAACCAGCGCATGGCGGCGGGCGACGATGCGCCTGTTGCCGCCGAAGCCGCCGGATTTACCCGTTTGCGCCCCGTTTTGATGACAGCGGGAGCGATGATCCTTGGCATGATCCCGATGGCCCTGGGTGTGGGCGAGGGGGGGGAACAAAACGCGCCCCTGGCCCGCGCCGTAATCGGCGGCTTGCTGTTTGCAACGCTCGCCACGTTGGTTTTCGTTCCCACAATGTATCGCCTGCTTCGTCGCGCCCCCATCCGCTTGAAGGAGAAATAAACATGACGTCACCAGACACGAGTGAGCATTTGCCCGCAACAGGACGCCGATTGCTGATTTTTGCCGCTGTTGTCGCCTTTGTTCTTGCAGCAGGTTTTTTGGTTATTCATCTTGAGAAGTCCAGGGCCGAAAAAAAATTGTCCAAAACTACGACCGCGGCGGCTTCCGCGCCGCAAACAGTTGACGTTGTAACCGTAGAGAAGTCCCCTGCATCGTTTGCCTTGACGTTGCCCGGAGAAACCGCTGCCTGGTATGAAAGCGTCATCTATGCACGTGTTGATGGTTATGTCGCAAAATGGATGGCGGATATCGGTGACCATGTGCACAAAGGGCAAGTCCTCGCGACGATTGATACGCCCGATTTGGATGCCCAACTGATAGCGGCCAAGGCCAAGCTCAAGGCGGCTCAAGCAGTGGTGGTCGCTCGACAGGCTGATGCCCTTTTTGCCAAGACTACTCATCAGCGCTGGAGGGATTCGCCCAAAGGCGTTGTTTCCGAACAGGAACGCGAAGACAAGAAGGCAGGTTATGACAGCGCAACGGCCAGGTTAAACGAGGCTGTGGCGCAGGTGGGACTCGCTCAGGCCGATGTTGACCGATACACGGCATTAACGCAGTTCAAACAGGTCACAGCCCCTTATGCCGGCACAATTACCGAGCGCCGTATTGATATCGGCAATCTGGTCACTGCCGGAAGCACATCCAACACGACATCGCTGTACCGCATGGTTCAGGACGACCCTATTCGCATTTTTACCGATGTGCCGCAAAGTGCTGCGGGGTATATGAAACCGGGATTGTTAACCCATGTGAGTGCCGGCAATATCCCCAACCGTGTTTTCAATGGAAAAATCGTGCGTACAGCCACCGCCATCAACCGGCAGACACGTACTTTGCGGGTCGAAGTGGATATTCCCAATCCCGATCATATACTGGTAACTGGTTTGTATGTTGATGTCGGCTTTCAGGTGCCGACCGAAGGTGTGGTGCAGATTCCGGCTGCTGCCTTGGTGTTTCGTTCGGGGGGGCCGAAAGTTGCCGTGGTGGGTGCGGATAACAGAATTGCTTTCCACGCCGTGAAGATTGCCCGCGATAGCGGATCTGTCATTGAAATCAGCTCGGGTATTGCGGCCGGCGATAAAGCAGCACTGAATATCAGCAGTCTGATCTCGGATGGCGAAACCGTGACCGTGCGCGAATTTACGGAGGGTGCCTCCAATGCCCATGCTCAGAGGTAGAATGGTCCGTACATGGCTGATAGCTGCCGTAGCGTGCCTCTTGACCGGTTGCCTTGTCGGGCCGAATTACCATCCGATAGAAACAAAGATGCCTGCCGGCTTTATCTCCATGTCATCATCAAAACATTTTGCCTCGAATCATATCGATCAACCGGTTATCGATGCGGCTAAATGGTGGCAAGCGCTGGATGATCCTCAACTGAACGAGCTGATTGATCGCGCCATAAAAGGCAATTTTGATCTCGAAGTTGCGTTGGACCGCATCCAGGAAGCCAGAACACAAGAATATGTCGTTATGGGTGTGGCCCTGCCCGTAGCGGGCGCCAGTATTGGCGGCGCAGCAGGGACCGGGAGCGATCTTGCGCGAGGACGTGCTTCCCAGCCTCTCGTATCGGCGGAAAACACAGGAACCTTATCACAGGTCACGCATCTTGCCGGTTTTGATGCCGCATGGGAGCTTGACCTGTTCGGTAAATACCGTCGCGGGATTGAAGCGGCAAAATACAATACCGAAGCAACAATAGCCGCACGCAACGCAGTCCTTATTTCGATCATAGCCGATGTTGCCCGCGCCTATGTCGATATGCGCGCCTTTCAGATGCAACTGCTTGTTCTGCAAAAGAATATAGACACGTTGCATGACTATTTTATTTTTACCAAGGAGAGGTTTGATCGCGGCATTACCAACGAATTGGATGTAACGTTGGCACAAAGGCAATTGGCATCCTTAGAGGCTGAAAAGGCGCCGCTTGTTGCGCAGATTCATGCCGCTCAATATGTCATCGCTGTTTTGGTTGGACAGTTTCCGGAAGATGTGGCCCCGTCCCTCGAAAGGCCCGGCATGGTTCCGCAATTGCCGGAAAAGATCGCTGCCGGCTTGCCGCTTGATCTGTTGCGCCGCAGGCCCGATATTCAACAGGCTGAACGTGACGTTGCCAGTGCGACTGCCCAAATAGGTATGGCGACGGCGGATTTGTTTCCGCAGGTTTCGTTGACAGGCAGTGCCGGTGTACAGGGGAAGGGTATGGGCTCCAATGCCTTTAATAGATTCATATGGTCCGCAGGCCCTTCCCTAAGCTGGCCGCTATTGGATTTCGGCACCCTCGATGCCCTGGTCGTAATTGCCGATCTGCGCACGAAGGAAATGCTGGCTCATTACAGACAATCAGTGCTGGGAGCCGTGCGTGAAGTGGACACTTCCGTCGAATCGTATGCGGCGCAGCAGGACAGGCTGAAAAATCTCGATACTGCGCTGGCTGCAAGCCAGAGGGCAGTTAGCATTGCGACGCAGAGGTACGATAGGGGGCTGACAGACGCCCTCAATGTCATCGACGCCGAACGGCAGGAATACGACTTGGAACAACAGTATGTCAACACGCAACAATCGGCCGCTGAACAATTTATTGCCCTCTTTAAGGCGTTAGGCGGGGGTTGGGAGCAATATCAAACATTTCCGCCCATCCACCGGCCGCAACCCGCTGTTCTGGCGGCATTCAAGCGTTTGCTGGGTTCAGATGACCCACAAAAGAGATAGGAAGTTATTTTATCTGGTTATCCTATATATTCTAGCACCGACCGGGAGGGGACTATGGAGTCGCAACTGATTGTAGCAATTGTACGTAATGAAATGTTTAAAAACGTAGAGGGTCGGCTTAAAGGTATGGGGGTGAAAGGTATCACAGTATCAGATGTAAAGGGGTATGGCGAATTCACCAATTATTTCAATAAGGACATGATGGCTAACCACACACAGATCGAAGTTTTTGCCGATAAATCCAAGGTTGATGAAATCGTCGCTGCCATCATGGAAGCCGCTCATACCAATTTTCCAGGGGATGGCATTGTGGCAGTACTCCCGGTGGAGAAACTCTATCACATTCGTACCATGTCCATAGCCCAACCTGATACGATTTAGGGATTAGCTGGGCTAAAGCGCATGCCTTACACCCACATCATATCAGCCCTACCTTGAAAAGGCAGTTAACCACGATTGCCGAAAGGGCCTTGCCGAGTGAGTTCGTGTTTTTCGGATCGGATGTCCGGATAGTGGCAGACCACAGAATCTTACCGGTTTTCCCATCGAAAAATTTGACATGTACTTTTCCTATCTCGTACGAGACGTTATTTTTTAAAGAGTCAGCATATGCGGTTGGTTCAATATCGTTCCAGCCCGGAAAGACATCAAGATCGTGAGTATCCCTTTCGAACCGTTCCATCTGCATCGTGATAACGGCATCTGCTCCGGACTCCTCCAACCCCTTTTCCATGGGTAGCTTGTCAGACGTCTTCTCTTCAGGAAAAAGCGAATAAGCAGGTACAGAAGCGACTCCCCTTTGTTTCAGTTCGTTAGCGAGAGCATCTTCAATGGTTTTGCTGCGAGTGCCATGCTTGGATAAATATACCACCAGGATTTTGTTATGGTGCATCGAAAATGTGTCGTTCGGGTTACGCCAAGTCTCAACCAGAGAAGTGGTGGCACAGGAAGAGAAAAATACGGAAATAAATATAAGGCTTATAATCTTTAAGATAGATGAACGCATCTAGCACCTCAAACGCTGTATTTTAATCTCTAACGGCCCATTTTCATCCAGATACGTTCAATAGGATGTCGTCAGCTAGCAAGTCACTTCTATCACGCTGCTCTACGAAGGTGTTCAGATACTACTGCCTTTTGCTCTATAGACTGTTCCATCTGAAAGTGGAGCATTTCTCGTTCATCCGTTAATTGGTTATACCCCAATAACCGTTCTTGCTATAGTCTACCCAATAATGGGGTTCCCCTATGTTATGAATCTCTCTAATGGTAACAACAGGGCAGACGTACTGAACCCCATTCAACAGCTTGGTCTCACTGCCTTTAATTTCTCCAAACATGCTGATTTTTGTCCCTGGCGTGTATGCAAGATGCATTGAAGTTGTTGCCAGAAAAATACCGCCTGATGGGATTGTTTCTTCTGGGCGTCCCCACTTGTCGAGCGTGTGCTCTGAAACCAGGAATTGAGTTCCATCATGTCGGTGTTTTACCGACATAACGGTGCCCCCGAGCATAACGAGTTTCCCTTGGTATGACGGCGCATTTTCTGTCAGCATCTCGAAGGTTAAGTTTCGATCAGCTTGCGCACGAGACTGATCGCTTATCCAGTTTTCTGTACATCCGTTGAGAGCTAATAGTAATGTCGAGGTTACCAGGAGTAGCCTTTTCATGTAAAACACCTCCCAATCTAATTCATTTCCATCCGAAGTTTCTGGATGGAAACGAATTAGGTACTACATATGTTGAATGCTTTTCAAAAAATCGCCAATCCTTTCAATGTACTGAAGGAGGAGAAGGAACAACTTTCATCCAACCGTTTTGGCATTGTTTAACATATGGGTAGTATCCTTGCGGTTTCTGACAATAGTACCAATAATTTTGGGGTGACGCCGTCTGTTGCTGACTCGGATTCACATACACCGTTGTGGACGGAACATCGTCATAGTAAGGATAGTAGGGATAGTCATAGTAAGGATAGCCGTAGCCGTAACCCCATAAACCCAAGCCTCCCCAGCCCCATCCCCATCCACCATAATAGCGTCCGCCGCCATAGCGCCCACCACCATGGTATCCACGGTATCCACTACCGTAGTATCCGCCGCCATAGCGTCCGCCGCCGAAAGAACGTCCACCACCGCCCCTGCCGCCTCCGCCGCCACTAAAAGAATGACCCCCTCCGCCCCCTCCGCCGCCACCACCACCGTGGGCAGCATAAACTTGACCAGACATGGCAAAAGACATGACTACTGCCATGATGATCAGCGAAATACGATTAAATAAAACAAGAGAAAGTTTTTTCATGGGAAACTCCTTTCTTTCCCTTCTCCTCTTATTTTTATTATACCTCGGAATAGCACTTCGGACATTCGTAAATTCAAGGTTGAATGCCTTTGCAGGAGCGACACATTCAGGAAGTTTTTATTAACCTATTTCAGCGTCCCGCTCTGAAAAACCACATTCAGGCGCTGCGCCTTGAATTCATATTTTGCGCTAGCGAGCGGTTTTCACACCTCGGACGGTCAAAAATACTCTTATGAGCGGGACACTGTGCTATCCGACAGCTGAATCGTTCCTTCCCAATGGCGTTTGTATTCATGCAAAATAAAATCGAAATGACAGCGGGTTTCGTCCAAAGTCTGTTTGAATACCTCCAGTAATTGTTGATTATCAATAGAAGAGATGAAACATGAATACTGCTCAATACATTCTTGTTTCTCAAGTAAAGATAATTCCAAAGCTTCTTTTTCAGTTGCATTATCAATTGTGATTTTTTTATGTTTCATAAAATAATCTTCACAATTGACAGAGGTATTCAGCTCCTGAAGCAAATCAATTCCCTCGCCTGGGAAGTATTTAATCATTCGATCTAGATGTTCCTTTTCACATGTAGCTAAAAGTTCGAATACACTTTTTATTTCAAGATTAGTTACTTTTTCAGCTAAATTTCTGTAAAATTGCAAACTTGTGTTTTCTATAAATATAGCTTCTATAAATACATTTATTAATTGACGATTCATGTATATTCCTTTCCTTAAAGTTGATAATAACTGAAAGTAATTGATAATCATTGTCTCATGAAGTTTATTTATTCAATGCTAAGATCCTCTGTTTTTTTGACCAATTAAGTTAAAAATGTATCAGGAGTTTCCGGATGGAAACTACCTAGAGAACTGCATTTGTTATTGAGGTGGTTCGAGTTTCAGATCGAATTGCCGCATTCATGCACTTGGTTGAGGGGTTGAGTGGTGGTATGCAAAATGCACGGTCAGGTAGGTGCCGCCCAATAAGGCGTTTGAATCGCCCATATTCGATTTCCAAAAGCCTGGCAGCTTCCATCTTTTTCCCCCCGGTGGCGGCGAGCGCCTGAAGCAGCGCTTGTCGAATCGCCTGGTCGAGCGTCAGGGGAGTTGCCGATTCTTGGCCGGAAGTATCCCTGCTTTTTGAAGTGAGAATACCGGAAAGTTCCTCTACCGTGAGCGTCTCGCTACCGAAGAGGGCTACTCGTTTCATGACACTCTTTAATTCACGTATATTGCCAGGCCAGTGCTGATGTTTCAAAAAAAGAATTACTTCAGTGGCAAGCCGTGGCGGGACCCGCTTCAACTCCAACGATGCATCGTTCAAAAAAGAGAGTGCCAGGAAGGCAATGTCGTCGCCACGTTCACGTAGAGGCGGCAATGTGATCACCAGGTCGCTGAGACGGTAGTAAAGATCCTCACGAAAGGCTCCTTTTGCAGCCTCGGCAAACAGATCGCGGTTGCTTGCCGAGATCACGCGCGTATCGACATTTACCCTCTTTGCCCCTCCCACAGGGAAAAACCACTTCTGCTCAACAGCGTGGAGAATTTTGGCCTGAATCGCGGTGGAAGCGCAATCCACATCGTCGAGAAACAGGGTTCCGCCGTCGGCCACTTCGAAGAGTCCCTGTTTGGCGGTCAAAGCCCCGGTAAAGGCACCCTTGACGTGGCCAAAGAGTTGGCTCTCCGCCAAAGTTTCGGTCAATGAACCGAGCGAGACCGTAAGAAAAGGACGATCTCTACGTTGGCTTAAATTGTGGATAATGGAAGCCAAATATGACTTGCCGGAACCGGTTTCTCCCTGGATGATGATAGAGAAGTCCGTCTCGGCAATACGATGTGCCTGCTGCACGGTTTGGCGCATCACTGGACTCTCGCCGAGCAGTAACTCAAGTGAGGCGTATTCGCGCATGATTGCTTCCTCAAGTTCACGACATTGCAAAGCGGGCGCGGCTAAATCGACAGTTGCCACCAATTCAAATGATGTCTTCATACATTTATTTCTCCCTTTGAGCGATACTCCTGACGCCATCTACTTCAACTGACGACTTGGTGTCGGCAAAAGGCCGTTGATACGTCTATTTCAGTGCCCCGATCTGGAAATCCACATTCAGGCGTTGCTCCTTGAATTCGTATTTAGCACCAACGACAGCGATCTGGGCCGAGGTCAGGTTCAACTCTGCCTGGCTCAACTCAACGATGGAACTCAGGCCGTAATTGTAACGGCTCTGGGCAAGCTCGAATGCCGTTTGCGATTGCTTGAGCAACTGTTCGGTCAAGCCTACGCGTTTGAATGCGGTTTCATCGTCCAGGTAGGCCACCCGTACATCTCGGGCAATCCTGATCTCCAGGTCGTTGCCGCGCTCGTGCGTTGCCTGGGCGCGAAGTTGGGCTTCGCTTTCGCGGGCTTTAAATAGCCAGCCGTTAAAGATCGGTATGTTCAGGTTGATGCCGATGGCGCCATAGTGCTCCGGTATCTGCGGCTGACCGGCCGGAACAATGCCCGCCGCGCCCAGAATCCCGATATTCGGGTAGTTAAGGGCATGTTCCGCGCCAACGAATTTTTCCGCCGCGCTCTGCTCAAGGTGAATACCCTTGAGTTCAGGCCGGTCAGACAGCGCTTGCTGGATCAGGTCGTCGAGCCGGCCGGAAACGGGTTCGGGCGTAGGGTCATCAACTAGGACGAACGTCGTATCCCCCGATACCGCCAGCACAGCCGCAAGCTGCGCCTGTACCGATTTCAGGGCGTTTTCCGCCTGGACCAGCAAGATCTTGGCATCCTCGAGATTCACATTGGCAAAGCTTGCATCCAACTCGGATTTCAGTTTGCTCTGGGCCAGTGCGGCGACCTGATCGGCAACAAGCTGCCGAGCCTTCACGGTCTGCTCCGCCACGTCGACGACGGCTTGCGCCTTCAGCACGGACAGGTAGGTCTGGCCGGTAACCAGGAGGATATCGGCTCGGACCTGTTCGGCAACCTGGTTTTGGGCATCCGCGCGAAGCTTGGCCATGTCAACCAGGTTTCCTGTCCGGCCGAAGTCGGTAACCATCTGGCTGAGGGAGAGACCTGTTGCAAAACGGTTGTATACTGTCGGATTGTTCAGTCCTCCGGCAGCCAACCGGCTGCCTTGGTCGGAAATTACACCGGTGGCGTTGCCCTGCAACGTGGGCAGGTAGGCTGCACGGTATTCTATTGGAACCTGAAAAGAGGCGGCAGCGTCAAACACGGCCGCGGACAGTTGAGGATTGTTCTTCACCGCCAGCTTTTCCGCCTCCGCCAGTGTCAGATGTAAAGGTTCTTGAGCGTGAACGGGGCTCCCCTGACAAACGAGGAGCATCGCGGCAACGGCGAGCAACAGATGATTAAGGATGTTCATGCACCACTCCTTTTCCCAAACAACGATCCGATCTTCCAACCTTCTCTCTTTTGGCCGTATGCGAATTGATACGCCGCAGGCACCAGGAGTACCGTCATGACTAGAGAAACACTCATTCCGCCAAGGATCACCCGCGCCAAAGGGGCATACGCCTCGCTGCCGGCGCCAAGCTTCAAGGCCATCGGCAGCAAACCGATGATGGTGGCAAGCGACGTCATCAGCACCGGCCGCAGCCTGACACGGCAGGCGACATTAAGCGCTTCCTTCACGGCCATTCCCTCATTCTCTCGAAGGTGCCGGGTGAATTCCACGATCAGGATGCTGTCAGATACCGACATGCCCACGAGCATGACGATACCCATCAGCGACATGACATTTAATGTCGTACCGGTAAGTATCAGGGTGAGAATGACGCCGACCAGGCCGGGCGGCACGGCAACCAGGATGATGAACGGATCTATGAAAGAACGGAACTGGGCCACCAGGATAAGATAGAGGAGCACCACCGAGAGGCAGAGGCCGACGGCAAAGCTGCTGAATGAGGCTCTCATTCCCTGTACGCTGCCGCGCAGGGTGACGGACAAGCCTTCCGGCACCTTGGAGCGGGCAATGACACTGTCGATGGCATCGGCAATCTTGCCGAGATCTTCATGTTGGGTACGGACAAAAATGTCTATGGTGCGCCGCAATTGATAATGGTCCACCTCGGTTGGGGAGTTGATACGCCGCAGGCTGCTGATCATGTCCAGGCGGGTCGTGTCGCCGGTCCTGGTTGCCTTGAGGGGTATCGCCGACAGGTCTGCCAGCGACTTGACCTGGTCTTCCGGATATTGGACCGTCAGCATGTAGTCGTTGCCCGTCTTCGGATCTATCCAGTAACTTGGCGCGATCATGCCGTTCGACGTGAGCGCGGTAATGATGTTATTAACGACCTCCTGTTGATTTAGGCCAAGTTCGCTGGCACGGGTCCGGTCGATGTCCAGCTTGAGCGCCGGGTAATCCAGGTCTTGCGGGGTGTAGACATCCGCCACGCCACCAATCTTGCGGATCTGTTCAGAAAGCTTCTGTGCAGTTTCGTAGGCGGATTCCATATTCGACCCCGCAACCTGTACGTCTATCGGTGCCGGCATGCCCAGATTCAGCACGGCATCCACCAGGCCGCCGGACTGGAAGTAGGCGGTCAGTTCCGGCAGTTCCGCGGCAATGCGGCGCTTCAAAATGTCCATGTAATCGTAGCTGCCGACCTTGTGTCCTTCCTTCAGGCTCACCTGAACGAACGCTGTGTGCATGGCGGAGTTCGGGGTATAGATTGCCGAAAAGTCAGGGGTCGTGCCGATATTTGCGACGATCATGCCTAGGTCGGAGGGCCTGACCACCTGCCGGACCAGGTTTTCGACCTTGGCGATCTCTCCTTCCGTGTCGGACAGCCGCGTGCCGGACGGGGCCTTAAGGTTAATTACAAACTGGCCGGCGTCGGTGCGCGGGAAGAAGGAGACCCCCACCAGAGGAGTAAGGGCAATGCTGGCCGCAAAAACCCCGAATAGGACCGCCAGGGTCCAGCCCGGCCAGCGCAACGTCACGGCAACCGCCCGATCGTAGTGCTTGAGAAGCCATTCGAACCGCTCATTGAACCAGACGTTGAAGCGTTCTCCGAAGGTTATACGTCCCTTGGGGTGCCCCACCACAACCGGCACTTCCGAAGCTGGGGTGCCATGGTGCGCTGGGGCTTTGATGAAATGGGCGCAGAAGAGGGGCACAACGGTCATGGCGACGACATATGAGGCCATGAGTGAGAGGACGACGGCGAGAGCCAATGCCGAGAACAGGAACTTGCTCACTCCGAAAAGGAATGTGACCGGAAAAAAGACCACTATAGTGGTAAGGGTGGAGGCAAGGACCGGAAGCGCTACCTCACGGCCCCCTTTTTCGGCAGCCTTCTTTGGTGATTCTCCCAGTTCCAGGTGACGGTAGATATTTTCCAGAACGACTACGGAGTTGTCGATCAGCCGGGAAAAAGCGAGCGCCAGCCCTCCCAGCACCATGCTGTTGATGGAGCTTCCCCCCATGGAGAGCGCGATGAAGGCCGCCAGCGCGGATAGGGGGATGGAGAAGAAGACCGCCATCGTGGCGCGCATGCTGCCGAGAAACACCAGGATCATGACTGACGTCAGGAACAGGCCGATGGCCCCTTCATGCAGCAGCGTCTCGATCGCGGTCTTTACGAACACCGACTGGTCGAACACCACCTTGCAGATGAGCTCCTTCGGCACGTCGAAGAGGCGCGTGACCGCGTGCTTGATGCCATCCACCACAGCGATGGTGTTTGTGTCCCCCCCCTGTTTCAGAACCGGGAGATAGACCGAGCGCTGTCCGTCGATACGCACGATATTGGTCTGGATCTGCTGTGCGTCCCTGGCGGTGCCGATATCCGCAACCCGCACAGGGGCCTGGCCTACCATCTTGATCGGCAGTTCGTTGATCTGGTCGATGGTATCCAACTGGCTGTTGGTATAGATATTGTAGTCCTGATGTCCGATCTGGACGTCGCCTGTGGGGAGGATCAGGTTCGACTCGTTGATCGACCGCACCACGTCCATGATGCTCAATTGATGCGCCTCCAGTTTGTTGGGATCGGTGTATACCATGATTTGGCGGTATCGGCCGCCAAAGGGCTGCGGCACACTGGCGCCCGGCACGCTGGCAATCTGGTTTCGGACCTGGAACTGCGCCAGGTCGCGCAACTTGGTTTCATCCAATCCTTCCCCCTTCAGGGTGACCAGGCAGACCGGCAAGCTCGAAGCGTCGAACTTGAGCACCACCGGCGGCAGCGTTCCTGGAGGAAGCCGCCGCAACTGCGCCATGGCCAGGTTGGAGATGGTGGTTACCGCCGAATCCGGGTTTGTGCCGGGTTGGAAGTAGACCTTGATCACGCTTACACCCGGCAGCGAACGTGATTCCATATGCTCGATGCCGCTTCCCAACGTGAAAAATCGCTCAAAGCGGCTGGTGATATCCGTTTCGATCTGTTCGGGCGGCATGCCGGAATAGAAGGTTGCCACGACTACTACGGGGATGTTTATCGAGGGGAACATGTCCACCGGCATGCGGCTTATACTGGTGGTGCCCACCACGAGGATAATCAGGCTGACGACTATGATGAAAAATGGATTGTTGATAGCAAAACGGGACACGAAAATTCCTCTCTATGATTTTCCTGGCAGACTGTTGAAAAACTGAGGTTGTTCAAAAATAGTCATATCGTAGCACCCGCAGAATGCCCTGAGGAGGTGTAGCAGGCCTGCTCCGCCGAAGCAGCTTTGGCTGCGAAGACCGGGCGCTACGTCGCACGAAAGGGCTTTCGAGGAGGAAGGCCAAGATGGCTGTTTTTCAACAACCTTCTAGGAGGGTGCTCCTCCCAAAGCCGTGACCTTTGGACGCACTTCCTGGCCCGCTTGAAGGCTGGAACGTCCGCCGATAACCACGAGATCCCCATCCTTCAATCCGGCGAGGACTTCTATCTTGTCGGCGGTCTCCAGCCCGAGCGAGACTTTCCGGATTTCTATGCGGTTGCCTGGTGTGACGACCATCACATTCCCGCTGCGGGCCGTTGTTGAAACGGCCCCGCTTTCCCTGGATGGCTGGGGTGAAGAGCTGCCGGCCATATCGACCGCGGATACGGGAACGGCGAGTGCACCCTTGCGCCGGTCGAGGTTCAGCCGCACTTCAGCGTACATGCCTGGGACCATGACCAGGTTTGCGTTAGGCACGTCGATTTCCGTATCCATGGTACGTGTGCTGGTTGCAACCTTATCGGCAAAACGGGTTACTTTCCCTGAAAATGAACGATTCAGCGTCGGAACCCGAACCCCTACCTGCCCCCCGATGTGAATGGTGGGGACCGCCGACTCCGGTACCGGGACAATGGTTCGCAACAGGTCGTTCTGGGAGAGGCGCACCAGCGGCATGGCCTGGGTCTGGGATGCTGTGCCGGCCTGGATCATGGCGCCCACATCCGCATAACGCTTGGTCACCACACCGTCGAAAGGGGCAGTCACCCGGGTGTAAGCCATCATTGTCCTTACCCTGGCGAGCGCGGCCCGGCTAACCTGAATCTGTTGGTTGGCCGACTCGATGCTCGACCTGGCCGCTGCAACCTGTGCCTGGGTGGAAAGGTCCTTGCTTTTCGCGTCGTCGATCTCCTGCTGGGCCACCAAACCGGGCCGCTTCGCCGCAACCTCGGCCAAGCGCGTGTAGGAAAGATGCGCTATGTCGTTAAGCGATTGTGCCCGGCGCAACTCGTCCCTGGTCCGGACCGCCTCGGATTCGCTCCTCTTCAGGGCGGCTGTCGCCTGGGCCATGTCGTTCGCCATCTCCGGGACTTCCAGCAGGGCCAGAAGCTGGCCCCTCTTCACCTTGTCACCGATATCAACGTGGATGACCTTGACATATCCCGCCACCTTGGCCATGACATCTATTTCCTGGTACGGCCTGAACTCGGCGGTCATAACCACGTCACGCGACAGGTCCTCCACGCCGGTTCTGGCTACGGCCACGACAGGCGGCTGCGCGGTCTTTGCCGCCTCTTTGCCGTCCTGGTCGCAGGATGTCATGAACAAGGCAGTTATAACGAGCGCCAGTGCGCTCATTGCCGCTGCAATGAATCTCGGACTGGATTTGATCGGTCTGGAAGATGGTGCGGAACAACGCCCCCGGCTCTTGCGTAACATCGGTACGATCTCCCCTTCTCTGGTTTCTATGTTGGAGCTGATGAGCCCTTTTAGAATTTTCATGACTTTGGGTCTAAAGCACTGCGTTTGCTCAGGGCAGTGAGAAGATTTGCCGGCGAAAAATCGGGAGACTGGCAGACTTCGATGATGGCTTTGTCTTCCCGAAGAATGCGTTCCGCGACAGCAGGGAGCTCGGCCGCGATCCCGATGGGGATGTTGAGGACCCCGTGACAGTCGGCGTATATAAGATCCCCCGGATGCACCTCCAGTCCCATGATCTCGACCGGTGTGCCGAAGTCAATGATGTGCAGGTAGGAATTTGATACTGATAACGATTTGGCGAATACCGGAAGGCCCAATTTTTTGAGTCCTGGCAGGTTGCGGACCATGCCGTCGGTTATCAACCCTTTACAGCCGAAGGCCTTGAGGATAGCCACGTTAACTTCTCCCGTGCAGGCCCCTCCGCCGGCTTCTCCGTTAATATCTTCGAACACGGCTATCCTAGGCCGTGGCAGGGACTCGATCGTGCTCCACCACTCCGTGCGCTCCGCAAACCTCCCGCCTATCACCGGAGGGTCGGTTGAGCGCACTCGAAACGTAGCGGCATAGCCAAGTATCCGTTCGTCTGCTCCGGTCATGCAGCTAAGGCCCGGACAAGTAAAACCCTCATTGCGGAGCCTGACGCCAAAGTATTCGATTGCGTTGGAAATTGCGCATGTGTCAAACCGCAAAATAGCGTCGAGCTGTTCCTGGGTAGGCAATTGAAGCCGGGACACCGGCGCTGCATCATGGCCTTGTTCCATTAGTAATCTCCTTGATCCTCTTAATTGCCTGATAATGATGAGTTTAATAGCTTGGCCAGAACACCGAAGTATCTATAATTTAGGACATCTCGATATCGGCCGAATTATAAAAACGACGACGGTAGATGTAAAAGTACAACAGCCGTTTTTGCTTTTATAAGCGAGCAAAGTAAATTCCGGTCAATGACTTCGGTTCTCAAAGCTAACAACACATCGTGGCGAAGCTTTGCCCTGACTTGGTCACCGCTCTGACCTGATATTATACCTGGTTGTAAAAAGAATGATTTGCTTCTGAAAAATTATGCGAGGGAGTTAACTGGGGGAGCTCGTGGCGATATGGTGCCTGATGACAAACATGGGACTATTGCGGGGGATGGGTGCGATTCAAGAAAATCTGTTTCCGGGGTGAGAAGGGCAAGAGTAGGATGGTCAAGTATGACCGGTATTACACCGATCTTTGCAACCGATAATTTTACAATCTTGACGGAATGTGTTTCAAGGTTGGCCCGTCGCACTGGCGTGGCCGTATGTGGATGCGAAATATCCGGAACCCTTGTCCCTACAAAAAGTAGAAACATGGGGAGAACCACGGCTATAAAACAAAAATATTTAGTATTTTTAAGTTTAAACACGATTCTACATTAATATCAGTTTCTTCGATCCGATTCAAGTGGTTATTATTTTGAGTCAGGTCATCTTCCGGCTCAGATGGCAAATGCCTTGCCCACGGAAAATGCGAAGACCCGCCATAGGCGGGTCTTCGTTGCAACAAAACTCAGAATTATCAGTCACCGTGAAGGTGATCAATTATGGTACCTACAGCAACCGCCGGTATCGCGGAAGCGGTATTATTGCCAGTAGTAGCGGACGCTGGTGAAGAGCATGTTGTCGCTCGTCTTGGGAGCTCCGCCGACACCACTGAAGAATTTGTTTTCCGTGTAGGAATACTGCAAGCCGGCCTGCATCTTCCCGTAGCTGCCCTGGAGGAACTTCCACCACAACCCCAAAGTGCCCTGATCGATCCTCTGGACCTGGCCTTTGAAGGTTGTAGCGCCGGGTGCGCCGAAGGCGGTGACTAGCGTGCTGTTGCCGTAGCCTGCGCCGCCGCTCAGGTTTTCCCTCTGGGCCTGTTCCAAGCCATAGTAGCCGTAGAAGGTCCAATCGCTGGTGGGGTCGTAGATCAGGCCGGCGAGCAGTTGTGCCTCGGTAAGCGGGACGTCGGCGCCATCACTGCTCGTTGTTATGTCGGCCAACTGGCCGGAACCATAGCGCCCGATGCCCCTGCCGTACAGGCCGGTGACCTGAAGGGTGAGGTGATCCGGAACCAACGGCAGGATGGCGCCGCCACCGATGGCATTGGTCGTGGTGTTGTTGACGGTAGTAAGGCCCGTGGTACTGGCGAAATTGCGAAGCAGGTCATAAACTTCGAAATGCCCCCAACCCGGCTCTACGGCCGCCTTGAAGATTACATCGGGGATATCATTTTGAGAGACAGTGACTCCGCTGAGAACACCTGCTCCCCCTTGACCAAGCGAGGTATTGGCTGCAGGGTTGGAGACGGCGACGGTTTGCGGGTTTTCGACAGAAACCGCCAGCCACAGCTTCCTGTCGAAAAGATCCTTGGTGAGACGGAACTGGGGTTGACGCGTCCAGGTAAAGCCAGGTACGTACTGGGCATCTATACCGATCGGGGTTACTTCATTGTGCGGCGTGATCCCCTTGCTGTTCAATGTAGCCAGGGACCAGGTCTGGCCGGCCAGCAGGTGCAGGCCGAGGGAGTCCCAATCAGCGGTTGTGTAGAGGTGCCGGATGCGGGGGTTGTAGGAGTTGGATTCCTTGGAGTTGGCGGTAGTGGCAGCGCCGAGGAAGTCCATCTCATAGTAGCCGCCCAGGTGGATCGTGGGGGTGGCATTACCGCTTGCCTGTATGAAGAACCTAGATTGGCGGGCACTGAATCGGGTTTCATCCTGGTAGAAGTTGGTCTGGTTCGGAGTCGGCAAACTCTGGAACGAAGATGGTAGATCGGAATTCTGACTCCTTGTGCGATAGATGCTCGCGGCTTCGATGAAGCCGCCAAAGTCGAGGTTGACACCCTTCATCTTCATGGACAGTCCGCCTTCGGTGTCTGCCGGTTGGGTGTCCGCCAGTGCCGGCGTCGCCAGCAGCGTCGATAATGCGATTACAGCCAATGCTTTCTTCATTCATTCTCTCCTTTTGTTGAATTTGCTGCAAAACTCAGTCATGTCAGCTTGAAACTTTATGCATCTCTGGTAGTCTGATTTCATCGTGTAATTTTTGAGCTACGGCAGACTGAGTTCAGGTCACGCATCATATTGTATTGTTCAAAAACTGCTGTTCCGAAAAAAGCGGAGTCATCGCAGTTTTGGGGACGGAGGTTGCTCCACGCAACGGGCTATCTGTCACAAAATTTAACTAAGCTTTATAAACTAACTTTGTGACATTAAGGTTACGATTGTAATACATAACGGAAACTTTATCAGCGAAAGCATGGCCTGAACGGCAAGCAACGTCTTTTTCCTTAATATCGGCGTCGATAATTTGTGATCGGTGCGGAAAGCGAGCGTGCGGCCACAGCCGTCAGAAATATCGTTCTCACGGGAGTCTCAAACTCAATTTTAGGATAGTTTAATGATTTGATTTTTACGGGGGATGATGAGGCTGTATCAAGAGACAGTGCCCAAAAAAAAGGGGGGATTTCTCCCCCCGATCGCATGAACTGAGCTCATGTTGTCGTGAGCCCCAACCTGCTGGTTTCAGGAAATACTGTTAGAAGAAATAAAACATGCTGAGGCGGCCGATGTTGTCAACGCCGGTAGCATTTTTAGCGCCTGTGCCGCTTCCGTAGGTCGTCATCATGTTCTGGTATTCGGCGGCGACACGTACGGCTGCATTGATGTCATATGCGATGTTGGTATAGAACATGGAATCGGATTTGTCATAAGAGCCCACGCCCTTAAAATTATTACTCCTGTTCATGGCAATACGATCGGTAAAGCCGACAGTGAGACCCAATTCCTGGGTCGGGTAACAGATAACCTGCGCTGCCACGCCGACGTCCCTCATTGAAGTGATGCCGTTTGCGTAGTTATAGATACCATTGCCGTAAATCTGGCCGGAGCCGACCTGGGTAAAGGGCGTTGCGGTGCCGCCGTTCCAGACCATGTTGCTTGCTTCATAGACCTGGGCTTCAAGCGATGCCGTCATAGCGCGGTTCTTGATATCCTTTGACGGAAGGATCGGTAAAAAGGCATACAGACCGTAGCCGTAGCTATCATCGCCCACAAGCGGACCACCTGCAGCTACCGCTGTGTAATCATAACGCGCATGGCCATAAAGGCCAAAGCCCATGACTTGAAGCTCTTTCATGGCGCCAAGGTAGCTGGGGGCATAGCCTAAGGATTTGCTCTTGAAGGTAATCTGGCCTTCAAGGTTCGGCATGTTTGTGTTAACCGTGGCTTGCGTCGCACCTAACGGATTAAGCACGCTCCAGTTGGACCCCAAACCATTGCTTGCCATCAAAGCGCTGTTAGCTCCGGTCTGTTGCGGCATCACGACTGCACCCACGTAGGACAAGGTGTTGTCGGCGTCAAACTGCTGTTTGTAGGTAGCTTTGATCATCGGCTCGCGCTGCCAGGGAGTGCCGTAGCCCTCGCCGGCACGGAAATCCAACGTGTTGGCGAGCATGCCGCCAAAAAGCTCCCAGGTCTGGCCGAACAGGAGTTGGCCGTTATCCCAGTCCAAGGTGCCGTACGCATGGCGGAGGCGGAAGTCCGGGCTGCTCATGACTACGTTGGGGACGCCGAAGAAGTCGCCTTCAATAAGTGCCGATGACTTCCCGCCCCAGATGCCGGGGCCGTCGACCTTGAACCACAGGCGGGTCGCCTCAACACCCATTGTCGATGAATCGCCTAATGAACCTTTAGGGCTGATTCCGCCATTGTCAGGGGTAAGCAGGTTGAAATAGTTTGTCGGTCCCTGCTGATTGGAGTTATAGGCGTAATCAAATTTTACAAAACCGCCGATGGTAAGTTTGTACTTGCTGAATACGTTTGCCACCTGGACCGGTTCGTCGGCCATTGCGGCAGTTGCGGTAAACAATGAGGCTGCTGCAATAAGAGTCATAAGTTTTTTCATTCTTTGTCTCCTCCCAATTTTAAAAGCAAATGATTTAAAATACATTTCTCGGTTAGTTCCGCCGGGGACTCACCTCCTTTTCATTAGATGAATTATGCCGTAACCATACGGCAACTGTCTTTGGCGGCTACTCGACGGAAGTCAAGTCACCCGCCTGGACCCCTTTGCCATCCTTGATAACCCCATATGCGCCGTTGACGCCTGCAAATCCTCTTATCTCGACGGTGGCGACCATGTCGCCAGGCGCAAACCCCACGCCAGGCACTGTTTTGCCGCCACGGTATATCTTCAGTATCTGTCCAACCTTGAGTCCGGCCTCACTGCCCGCGTTTATGTACACTCGCCCGCTTCCAATGGCGACAACCCTTCCGTACCAGGGAAGGAGCGCGGTAACCGCCTTCAGCTTTCCGGCAATCTCGTCCAGTGCGACATCCAGGGCAGCGTTTTGAGCCGCGGGATCGGTCGAAGCATAAGGTGGAATCTGGGCCACAACCGTCCTCACGACTCCGCCGCTGAGGCCGTCATAGACAGTTCCCAGTATGGTTTTGCCCGGCGCGAGATTGTCGGGAACCGAGATAAAGATCGATGCGATGGTGCCGAATTCCTGTTGCAGGCGCACGCTGACGGCGGGCCAATCGGCCATATTGGACAGATCCGAATATTTGGCCAGAAAGGCAGGTTGGTGGTGATCAAGGAGAATCCCGGCCCCTAAACGCTCCAGCTTGTTGCTGAGGGGCAAAATCAGGCCGTTGTCCTTGGCTTCGAGCACTGCCATGCGGTTTTTGAGTTGAACGGTAGCCGGTAAAGGTTGCGCGGTAACAGGAGCCGGAACAGGCTGAGCCGACGGGGGCGGCGCTGTAATGCCGGAATCGCTTGAAACAGGCTTGGTGTCGCTCAGCGCCTCCGAGACCTTCTCGGCACCCTTTTTCACAAGCTCGGTGGCGCGGGGAACCCCCGATTCCACGGAAGAGCGCGGCACCCAGATCGTTGCCGGAGCATCCGGGGATGCGCCAACAAACGGATTAGAGATCTCAACGTAGTCGTCGGAGGTCGCGTTGCCATGGTGGTTTGCGCAAGCTGGAAGAAACATTAAAAATAATAAAAGAATTGTTTTATAATTCTGCATACATGTCCTTATTTACCATTTAAGCCAACCGCTTTTGATATCTTTTCTGTCAGGTATCCAAAGCAAAAAGGTTTTGCCAAGCCAAGCTCAAACCCGCATTTCATGACCCAATGTATCGTAGAGTCGCAGACTTATCTTTTGTTACAGTATGGTGTCTGGATAAATAAAACAGCTTTTGTCTGGGGTGAATATATGGTTTTTAAAACTAAAGTCAACATATTTTTTCATATATATGCCTGAATAGGTGGTGCCTAAACGGCGGATCGTGCGCATGCCGGTGTTAGTACTATGACCTGCATAGGATAAACCCATAGAGGTTAAGCACAAAGAGGGAGGAATCAAAAGGCAAAGTTCATGCTGAATTGTACCTTCGCCTCCGATGGAACGGATTTATTCTCATATTGGATCGTGCCAAGACCATACGCGCCATCAAGGTCAAAGGATACGCTCGGTATGCCGATGCTGAATCCGGCCGTCACGGCCCCGGTGGATTGGGCGAGGTCGGTCAAGCCGCCGACACGCAACTTGAGACAGCGGTAGGGCTTGAATTCCGCGCCGCCGCCGAACTGCTGGCTCCTCAGCCCCGGAACCACTGTAGTATTCTTGATAACGTCAAGGTCGGCAACGATGTCAAGCCACTTGAGGGGGCTTATTGCAATACCGGTGCGGATCTGCGGATCTACCGGGATCTTGTCGCCTGATTGGTCGGAGAATGAGGGCGCGTTCAGGTTTTTACCTACAAGGCCGATACTCGTAGGCACAGGCACTACTTTTCCGATCTTCCATAACGCGCCGAGGTCAAGGCCGAAGTTGTCTTTACTGCTCAAGTTTTTTGACAGTTGTTTCGTCAGGTCGTTTGAGGAGATTATTGAATTGTTCGAGCCGTTGTAAATTGATTGGGTAACGGAGGTTGTTTCGGCATGGAGATATTTGAGAGAAATCCCGAGACCAAGATGGCCGTACTTGTCAAGATTGAAATCACGGCCGTAGGAGAGGGGGATTTCGAGGAGCATGATGCCTCTTGGAGTCACGGTGCTCTTCGCAAGATCGTTTTGCAGGGTGGCGGGGTTGTTGGGTGATGTGATATCGCCTTGCGGTATTGGCGTTATGTTGGGTGAGGCTCCACCTTCGAATGTCCCGAAGACGCCGGTCCCGAAATGCTTGATCTGTACCCCAACGGCCCCGTCGATCGTGGCTACGAGGTTATCGGAATTGGAGATGCTGTTTACCGCATTGACGAGACCGGTCGCGGCTTGGTCTATAATCACGGGGTTGTTGGTAGATAGATCGTTATTCCACGTCTTATAGGTTGTCGACAGATTGTCCAGATCTTGAGCGAGTTTTTTCCCAGGCATGAGGCCAGCTCCACCCGAAACCGACACAGAGACAGTCTTATCGGCAAAAGCCAAGCCTGCCGGGTTCCAATACGGCGCCATTGCTCCAGAGGATCTGGCCACCCCGGCTCCGCCGACACCGAGAGCACCGTTACCAATAGCTTGAAACTCCAAGGCATGTGCGCTCCGGCAAAATGCTAAAATAGCCAACAGTACTGCAAAACGTCTAAACATGTTTACCCCCATTGATTTGATGGCTACTCCATAAAGTGCATGTTTCTGTCCGAAGTTGGGAATGCTCCTGCATCTAGATGATTTAACCGGATAAAACTGAATAATATGCCTTGGTACATATAGAAAAAGTGTAATAGCTCATAATGCTTTAATTGTCTATGATTCATTAACGAGCCGCTCGCCATTTAACTTTTTAAAACAGCGGGGTAGGGTGATAGCAGGCTGAGGGAGGCTCTTGACATATATGAGGAGACCTGACACGCTATCTCCCATATGGATGACCGCCGCGCCCATGGTTGCAACCCTGTCGCTTGGCACCGGTCGCATGACAATACTCTAGGGCGCGGTTCACTGGGTGATCCTTGCCGTCTATCTATTCACAATAGTGGTTCCCGGACACCCAGTGGATTTCTCCTGCTTTCTGAGCGTTGAATAGTCATGATAAAAATTCCCTTTTAAGGGATATTCAAACTCGACTCATGCACTTTTTAAATTTATTTTTAACAGATCAACTTTAAGAGTTGACCCTTTGGGTTAAGCCAAGGTAAAGACGATTCACTGAAAAGCATTCATTGCGGAAATATTTCATGCTGTTCAAGGAGGGCATGAAGAAATTTTCCGAAGCAATGGAAAGGACAGTAATATGACATTGAAGTACTCACCGATAGTACTTGATTCCATCAATCACGATAATTTTCCCGAGATCGAGTTATTCGTCAGGCTTGACGGGAAATACACCCTCTACAAACCCAGGAACACAAAGCTCACCATACAGGACATCGAGCGCTTGCGTGAAAACGGGACGGAATTCATTTACATCAACAACAAGGATACGGAAGAGGTGCAGGAACATGTAGAATTGAGACTTACTGATGCCAAGGCCGAGAATATACTGTCTCGCTATTCAATGAACCTTATTTGCAGCCAGATTATCATCAAATGTATCGACGATGTCTTCATGAAGCCCAACGATGCCGCCGCATTCAATAAATGTCTCAAAATTTTGGGTAAGGTTTCCTTCAAATTCAAGGATAGAAATGAGTTGATCAGTCTTTTTTCCAAACTGGAAGTTAACTTTGACAAATACCTCATAAACCATTCGGCGCAGACGACCATACTGGCGATGTTCATGAGCGAGAAGCTGTTCAATGCCGGCAAGGATGATCTCATTAGCGTCGGTGCGGCAGCAATGCTGCACGATATCGGGATGTTGTCGGTATCCAGCTACATTACCGACAAGATTAACGTACTCTCGGATGACGAATATTACCGGGTCAAACTCCACCCTAAATCCGGCATTGCCTTGCTCAAAAACTCAGGAGTCACGAACCCGATTGTTCATGCCGTTACGTTAAACCATCACGAGCGTTACGACGGCAGCGGTTATCCGAGGGCGTTGATTGGCAAGAGCATACCCAAATATGCGATGCTGGTGGCCATCTGCGATATTTACTGCGCTCTGACCATGAGCCGACCCTTTAAGGCCGCATCGACTCCGGATGCTGCCTTGCGGACCCTGAAGAATGAACGGCGACTTTTCGATCCGAATATTTTAAAGGGATTTTTGGGTATCCTGGAAGACAACTCGCTTCCGAAAGCGGTTGAGGAAGAAAAGAAATCTCCCATAAGAGTCAAGACATTTGATTTGGCTGAGATACGAGAGCTGAGAAGACAGATGCGGAGTCCACAAGCCGATCGCGACGAGCTGCTCAAAATGCATTCCATCATTACTGATAATATCAACAAGACGTTTGGCGAAGAAAAAGCAGCCTTTGTCGAGCTGAGAACGGAATTGAAAAATCTGCTTCAATCGATGTTTCCGCAAGGGGTTGCAAAGATGTGAACCGGGATGAGGTATGCCCGGCCGGAGCGCTCCAGGGTGCTTCATTTGACGAAGAACATTAGGTTCGAAGATTCATTGGCCAAGGTGAGTTATAATATCGGTATTTAACGCAGGGGGAAAATTGTCATGTACATAGCCAGAGACTTGAATAAGGACCTGTACCTTTTCAGCGAACTCCCTCATCGGGGAAAAGAATGTTGGTGGGCGCCTTCTGGCCTCGACGGAACCTACCTCCGTCTCGAAAAAACCCTTTATCCGGAGGTCGACTGGGATTCGGAGCCGTTGAAGGTTGAGCTGACAACGATTGCGCAGTCTTGACAGCCGCAGGCTTCAATCAGTTGAAGCGGCCGGCATTCGAAAAAACTTTTCGCGCTGGCCCCGCAGTTAGGCCGGAGATATCCTCATCCCACAGGGGGGATGAGTTGTCATGCTTCAGTCAACATAATATCTGCGTTCTCCAATAAGGGGGGTACCATGAAAAAGCTTCTCTTTGTGTTGTTGCTGGCAGCGTCGGTTGCCCAGGCGGAAACCAACGAGGGGACCGACAGGGAGGGTAAAACCCCTTGGACTTATGGGACTTATTGGAGCACTGCGACCTGTTCTGCCCTTGTGGCTTTTTTGGTTCCTGAGGTACCAGTTGTCCCTGTGGTTCCAGTGGCTCCCGCCATCCCCGTAGCCCCTGTGGCTCCAGTTGCTCCCCTGGTTCCTGAGGTGCCAGTCGTCCCCGAGGCCCTCAAGCCCCCGGCTGGCCAAAAATTATCCATCGAGGTGGTGGGGATTGGCGTGCAGATTTACGAGTGCAAGCAAGCAAAGGACGATCCGAAGCGCTTCGAATGGGTTTTCAAGGCTCCGGAAGCCGAATTGTTTGACAGCGACGGCAAAAGGATCGGCAGACATTACGCCGGTCCCACCTGGGAGGCGAACGACGGCAGCAAGGTGGTCGGCGAGATCAAGGGGAGGGATGACGGTCCCAATTCCAATGCCATCCCCTGGCTGCTCTTGAGCGCGAAATCGAACACCGGCAACGGCGTCTTCAGCCGGGTCCAAAGCATCCAGCGGTTGCACACCGTGGGTGGCAAGGCGCCCGCGGCAGGGTGCGTTCGGGCACAGGCGGGCAACGAGAAGCGGGTAGCCTACGAGGCTGGGTATTACTTCTATATCGGCGTACCCTGAGCGGGAACAGGGTACTTACAACCTGTTAACTACCTGGTTTCCGTCCGGAAATGGATCTTTTTCGCCCATGCGGCGTCAATCTTCGGGCTTGCTTGCGACTTCGGCCGTTGGCCTCACCCTTCGGACGCCTTCGCGGTCCAATTCAGCAAGCTGAATTGTGCGGCGTACCGATATAAGTGGGACAGTGATGAAAAAAATCGGGAAAGGTGCTTGAGGGATGGCGTTGCCAGATAAGGAAGTGGCGATGGTTCAGGAGTTGCTTAACGAGTTCTGCAGGGCGCGGAGCGGAGTTGCGGTGACGCTTGCCTACCAGATCAGGGGCAACAGGGTGTCCCTGGTGGAGACCCGTCCCCTTTTCATCGACCCGACCATCCAAAATACCGTTAACGTTGCCCAATTCGAATTTAACCCGGACCTCCAGATCTGGACCCTTTATTGGTATGACCGCAAGAACCGGCGCCAGCCGTACCCGACAGGCCGCAACCGGGACACGCTGGAAAAGCTGGTCGCAGAGGTTGCGTTTGATCCCACCGGCATCTTCTGGGAATAATATCCCATCCAACTCCTTCCGGAAAAATTCTTGAATCAAAAATACCGAATACAGCTTTTTTGCAGGCGGTACCATGCGCAGTTGGCAGGGAGTGGTATACTTCCACTCATGAGCGTTCAGGCAATTTTGCGGGAAAGCGGCCGTTCCTATGAGCAGAATGGGGCAGAGACTCAGAGTCAACAGTCATGCGAAATGCACTTTGCATCTCGAGGGCCTTGATTATCAAGGGGAGATCGAGGACATCTCCTTGGGAGGTGCCCTGATCAAGCTGAATAATGAGGTTCCGGACCGAGTGCAGCCCGGTTTTAAGTGCGGTTTGCGGCTCTACGGCACGCAAGAGTTAGAATACACCTGCCGTGTGGCGCGGCTTGGCCCAGCCATCGTCGGGGTGCAGATCCTCGAATTCAACTATTGGGAAACGATGCACTAGGGGGTGGCAGATGAAAAAGCATATCCGGGCCAGAGCGCTGCTCCTGCTGGTGACGGTTTCGTCCTTGTCCGGCTGTATCTGGGTGCATGACGAGGGAGGCCGTGATCATCCCGACAGGGGCCGGGAAGGCGAGCATCATGATGAGCATCGCGGCGATGAAGGATATCGCCGCTGATCTTGGTATCCCGGCAGGGATAGTTGCCAAATGGTACTGTCCTATGTCGGAAAATGCCCAAAAAAGGGGGCGAAGGTCATTCCTCCTGCAAATGGGCCAGAAGGGGAGGAGTAAAATGATGCTGACCAATATGGTGCGGATGAGCGCGGCAGTAGTGGCGGTGCTGGTGGCAGGCGGTTGTGCCGCAATGCCAAGCGGCCCTAGTGTCCTGGTGCTTCCTGGCCCGGGAAAATCGTTTGAAAACTTTCAGGCCGACGACTATGTCTGCCGACGCTGGGCGGAACAACAGATAGGGGGGACGGCCCAACAGACCGCAAATGAGAGTACAGCAAAGGGGGCTGCGGTCGGGACCGTGGTCGGCGCGGGTGCGGGGGCTCTTCTTGGAGCCGCTGCCGGTCATGCGGGCGCGGGAGCGGCCATTGGAGCAGGAAGCGGGCTTCTTGTCGGGACGGCTGCAGGTGGCAGCGCCGGCCAGGAATATGGCGGGGAGATGCAGCAAAGATACGACTTCGCCTATATTCAGTGCATGTATTCAAAGGACAACGACGTTCCCGGCGCGGTGCACCGGTACCGGATACGGAAAAGTACTCCTCCTCCGCCACCGCCGTCATCCGTGCCGCCTGACTATGTTCCGCCCCAGTAGTCGTCCCTGGGTGTCTGGGGGTCTTTTATTGGATCGAGGCCGGGGGCAGAAGCCAGAGATTTTTTGCGCCCCATCACGCGGCAGATGCATTCCTCTACCACAAGCCCCGCATACGTCCCGGCGATCACATCACTCACAAAATGGTAATTGGTTGCGATCATGGCCAGGGCCAACACCAGGAGGGCTCCCATGCATGCCGGGCGGTAGCGCGGGTTTAAACGCCATACCACCGCCCCGAGGGCGGTAACGACCAACATGTGCCCGGAAGGAAAGCCGGAATAGCGCCCAACTCCGCTGAACCAGTGGAAACCGTACTCCTGGGGAGCGTGCAGCCATTCCCTGGTGTTGATCCTGCCGAAGGCGTACTTCAGGAACGATTTTACGATATAGGAAACAGGAGCGGTGACTGCAAGCATCTTGAACATGAGCGCTGTCGCATCCATGCCATAGCGGGATGCCCGGTAGCGGAACATGGCATAGGAACCGGCCGTAACGCAGGCCACCGCGATGAGCAAGGTATCGGGGATCGACGAGGTAAGGTGCCGCCATCCATTGTTTGTGTAAAGGTATCGTCTGACAAACTCTGCAACGGCGATGTCCAGGTGGCCGATGCAGCAGTATGTCGCCAGGGCAACGGGAAACAGCGCCATAAAGAGCCCAAGGTCGTACCCTGGATGTTTTCTGGCTGATAAGGCGCTGTCGTGCGGCAAAGGCTGAGCTGGAATAGGTGGCCCCTCTGGCGATGATATTGTTTGGTCGTGGCGCGTTGGTGCGCATCCCATACGTGTACTATACTTTTTTTTATGAGCTTTGCAAGGCTGAGGCTGGTCCCTTTCAGGGAAATGGCACGGAAGATGCTTTTTCTTCAAATCATATTTAATTCAGGAGGTTAAGATGGAGGAGAGAATAAAGCTCATTCGCCGGATGCTTTCAGTTTCATCATGTATTGAATGGCTTCACGCAATTGATCGTTGGAAAGACCTTCAGTCGCGGCCAAAAGAACCTTCTCCTCATAGCTTAACTGTCGATGGTACTCCTCCCGTGTTCCATACAACATAGTTTTCTCGTCCACGCCGAGGGCATCGCACAGCAGGGGGAGGATCTTCTTTCCAGGCCGGCGCTGCCCTCGCTCCATGGCCGAGATGTAGGGTTCCTTCACCTGGATGATCTCAGCCAACTGCTTCTGGGTATAGCCTGCCTCCTCGCGAAGTTTCCTGATGTTTTCCGCAACGCTCATATCGATTACCCTCCTTGAATTGTTTTAAGCTTAATTTAGTCCTGAGAATTGTCAAACCGGAAATATTACATTATTTGATTAATAAAAAAATCAAAAAATATATTTTTAAACTAAAGGTTGATGCAGTCTGTTCGTGAGCAAACGAGCGTCGATGTATCGCCACCGGATGGGAATTGACGACCGCGCTTCGAAGCGGCGAATGGGTGAAGGTGGCGAGCATTATTAAGTGGTGACAAATTGATATTTAATGTTCACCTTGCCAGCCTGTCTTCCTTCCACAAATCAAAAAAATAGTCATTGATGCCCCTATTGACACAGTCTGTGTCCAACGGCACACTTTTGTCAGTGGTGGAATTTGTAGCTTGTTGTAATATTATAATTGCCTTGTTTGGCACTCAATCTGCTTAATAAGTGTATCGGTATGATGAGTGTCTCCGAATGGAACAAAAGTTGGGAACGTGTCAATTAAGTGGCAATAATTCATTTGTTAATCAACTAAACTCGATGTGATAGGAGGTAAGCAATGTCTTGGTTCAAAAATATGAGAATCGGACGCAAGTTGTATTTGATGTTATTTTTAACCATTGCCGGCTTAGTTGGCATGGGTGCTTTCAACATGTCACGAATGCAAAAGGTTTTCGATGCCGCCAACTACTGCGCTGTCAACAGCGTGCCGAGCATTCTCGTGCTGGGGAAGGCCATGAAGGCCTACAGCGATATCACCGAGCACACCTTCCAGCACGTTCTCAATACCGATGACACCGCGATGGCCAGGATAGACAAGGCGATCAGCGATGATCGGGAGCGATTCAATAAGGCACTCAATGATTATGAGCCGCTCGTATCCGACGACAAGGACAAGAAGATGTTGGCTGATGAACGGGTGACCATTGCCGAAACGGTTGTCGCAAGAGACAAGGTGCTGGCAATGTCGCGGCAAAACAAGAACGTCGAAGCTCGCGATATGATTATGCGGGATCTGAAACCTCTCTCCGATAAGCTTGAGAAGCTACTCGACGAACACATGCAGTATAATGTTGAGTTATCAGACAAGGGAACCAAGGAGGCGGTGGATGTGAAAAAACATGCCACGATCGTGTCGGCATGTGTAATCGTCCTGTTTGCCTCACTAATTATCCTGCTCACCATCGCCATTGCTCATGCAATTACCCGCCCCATCGGAATATGTGTAGATGTGGCCAATCGTCTGGCTGATGGGGATCTTACCGTCGATGCACAGGTAACCTCTAAAGACGAGACAGGCCAACTAATGTCTGCCATGAAGAACATGTTGGATAACCTGAAAGATATGATCTCCAAAACAGTGGTTATCTCCACCGGCATCGCCTCGGCCTCCAACCAGCTCCAGTCCACTTCGGCCCAGATCGCAACCGGGGCGGAGGAGGTGGCCTCCCAGACAAACACCGTGGCAACTGCCAGCGAGGAGATGTCCGCCACATCGAGCGATATAGCCAGGAACTGTTCAATGGCGGCCGAGGCCTCCCGTCAGACTACCGAATCTGCCAACGCCGGGGCTGTGGTGGTGCAGGAGACCATTGCCGGCATGAACGTCATTGCCGAGCGGGTGCGCGAGACCTCGAGGACCATCGAGGCCCTTGGTAGCCGCTCCGACCAGATCGGCCAGATAGTCGGCACCATCGAGGACATCGCCGACCAGACAAATCTCTTGGCCCTGAACGCCGCCATCGAGGCGGCCCGAGCCGGGGAGCAGGGAAGAGGCTTTGCCGTTGTCGCCGACGAGGTAAGAGCCCTGGCCGAGCGGACCACCAAGGCGACCCGGGAGATCGGCGAGATGATCAAGGCGATCCAGAAGGAGACCCAGGAGGCGGTCAAGGCAATGGAGGCAGGTGTTCACGAGGTGGAAAAGGGGGCCGTATCCTCGCAAAAATCAGGTAAGGCCCTTGAGGATATCCTGGAGCGGATCAGCGAAGTCACCATGCAGGTGAACCAGATCGCCACGGCCGCGGAGGAACAGACCGCCACCACCGGCGAGGTGACCAGCAACATCCAGCAGATCACCGAGGTGGTTCACCAGACGGCGCGCGGGGCGGACGAAACCGCCGGCGCAGCAGCTCAGTTGGCCACCCAGGCCCAGGATCTGCAAAACCTCGTCAATCGCTTCCGGCTGGCATAGAGACAACCATGAGCAATGTACCGACAGTAAGAGGCGAAGTGGCCCAGACCTCAAATGAGATCATCCAGCTGGTCAGTTTCGAACTGGATGGAGAAGAGTACGGCATCGACGTACTGACGGTGCGGGAGATCATCCGCATGCCGTCAATCACCAAGATGCCCAACACCCCGGATTTTGTGGACGGAATCATCAACCTGCGCGGCATGGTGATACCCATCATATCGTTACGCAAGCGCTTCTGCTTGATGGACCGGGACCACGACCGCCAGAGCCGCATCCTGGTGATGGAGGTGGGCGACAGCCTGACCGGGTTCATCGTGGATGCGGTGGCTGAGGTTATCCGCATCTCGGCGGCCGAGATCCAGCCGCCGCCTGTTATCGCACAGGGTAGCAGGGCGCAGGAATGCATTACCGGCGTGATCAACCACGCCGAACGACTGCTTATCGTGCTCAATCTCAATCGCATGTTCAGCGATGAGGAAAAGGCGGTCTTCGAGACACTGGAGTGATCATGTCATGATGAGATAACACAAAGGTAGTGCCGCTTAAAAGGCGTTCGGGGTATCGTTGATACTCTTGGGCGCCTTTTTTGTGGTCTGCTTTCTTTCAAGCCTTGCAATTCCCCTTCCAGGAAGGGATCAACAGTTTCCTCCTGGCAGCGATAAAAAGGCCAGAAGCTACCGCAAACCCGATAACTATTGCTTATCTGGTCGATGGGAAGTTCTAACGGTCATCATCGGCCAGCAACAACGAGGAACCGATAATTGCCGTGGGAGTAACGGAGCTTCGAGTCGAGGATTAAGCCCTCACATGACGGGAAGCGATTGTGTTTTTGCGAGGGCTACCACTTGTCCGCCCACATTCATCCTCAAGGGTCGCAAGATATGCCTCTCCTGAACACCTCATTGAAATCGTGAGCTTGAGGTTGAGGAGAGAATCGAGTCCATTCGGCTGGTGTTTCAGTTTCATTATCAACTGTGTCAATTCATGTATGACATCTTTGGGAAGACCTTCAATCGCGGCCAGCAGGGCCTTTTGCTCAGGGCTCACCATGGAATTATACATCTCGCTTGTTCCGAAGAGTATGGCCCACTCGTCCACGCCGAGGGCATCGCAGAGCAGGGGAAGCACCTTCTTCCCCGGTCGGCGTTGCCCTCGCTCAAGGGCCGATATGTAGGAGGCCTTCACCCCAATGATCCCGGCCAACTGCTTTTGCGTGTAGCTCCCCTCTCTGCGGAAACTTCTGATGTTTTCCCCGATATGCATAAATCACCTCCCATTAAATTATTTCTCAGTCTAATTCGATCCTGGCAATTGTCAAATAAAAAAACAAAATGTTTATTTTATGCTTGATTGCTAAATCAAATAGATTTAGTTTTGAATCAAAAAGGAGGTGTAAGATGACGGAAACGGAACAATCAGACCATGACGCGGCCATGTCGGTCCGGCTCCCCAAGGCCAAGAAGCTAGAGCTTCACGACCTGTCCCGGCGCACCGGCATTTCCGTGGGGAGCATCGTCAGAAGCCTGATCTATTCCCGCCTGGCGGAAGAGAAGGGGAGGCAGGAGTCATGATGAGGGATACAAGACCGGCCTGCCTGGCATTGGCGCTCCTTATGTCCGGGATGAGCGCTGCCGGCCGTTTTACGGCCGAAGAGGATAAACCGATGAAAGATCCGCAACAGTACAACCACGAAGCCTGGCAGGCCTCTTCCTATGGGCGGAGCTGGCAGGCGGAGGCGGAGAGGTGGTATCGCCCCGAGGAGTCGTATCCGGAGCCTGTTCCTGGTGTGGGCGCGGCACATGGACAACGAGCGGACTGCGGGAATTCGGGCCTGGTAGCGGCCGATCCGGCCAAAGGGAGGTGAGACATGGAATGTCCCAAGTGCCACTCCACTCATATCCGCCTGGTGGCTGTGATCACCCCTCCATCGACTCTGGAGCGTTACGACGATGAGCCGGGCTGGGTCGAGGGGTATAGCTGCATCATGTGCGGCTACTGGGCCGATGCCCCACCGGCAGACTGATATCCGCATCACCCGCATAAACTTTACCGTAAGCTTTTTACGCGGAATCGGCATAACAGAAGGAGGAACACCCATGCTGACCAGGAAACAGACGCTGTTCGTGAGCGAATACCTGGTGGATCTGAACGCCGCCCAGGCAGCCCTCCGGGCAGGTTACAGCGCTCAGTCAGCTAAAGCTATCGGGTACAGGCTGCTGCAAAAGCCGGAGGTGGCCGAGGAGATACGCAGGGCGGTGGAAGCGAGGGCCGAGCGGCTGCAACTGAGCAGCGAAGACGTGCTGCGCTCCATCGTCGATATACGGGGGAAGGCCGTTACCGGAGGCAAGCTCAACCAGGCCCTCAAGGCCAACGAATTGCTGGGCAAGCACCTGAAGCTCTTTACCGACCGGGTGGAGCACGCCGGGACGGACGGCGCGCCCATGGAGTTCTCGGACATCGAACTTTCCAACCGGCTCCTGAGTCTGATCGCCACCCTGGAGGAGCGCGCAAATGGCTCTTGAGGCATTGGAAAAACTGAAGGGATTGTTGAGATATGCCACCCAGGACGAGCGTTCCGAACTGGCGGAGATAGCCCGGCGCCTTACCCCGTTATGGGTCCCCATGTTCGAGGGGCCGCAGAAGGAGGCCTATGAGTCGGAGGCGGATGTGCTCTTCTACGGCGGGGCAGCCGGAGGCGGCAAGACCGACCTGGTGATCGGCACGGCCTTGACCCGGCACCATCGTTCCATTATCTTTCGCCGCATCGGCACCGAACTTCAGGCCATTATCGACCGCATGGCCGAGATCCTGGGCACCAGCGAAGGGTTCAATGCCCAGAAGAACGTGTGGAAATTGCCTGAACGCCAGGTGGAGTTCGGCGCAGTGCCCATTCTGGGGAACGAGAAGAAGTACCAGGGTCGTCCGCACGACCTCAAGGTATTCGACGAAATCACCTCCTTCCCGGAGTCCCAGTTCCGCTTTCTCATTACCTGGCTGCGTACATCCAACAAGGGACAGCGTTGCCGGGTGATCTGTACCGGCAATCCGCCGGTTGACAGTCAGGGGGAGTGGGTCGTCCGCTACTGGGCCCCCTGGCTGGACAAGGATCACCCCAACCCGGCCGCGCCGGGAGAATTGCGCTGGTTCGCGGTGATGGAGGGCAAGGATGTGGAGGTCGATAGCGGGGAGCCGTTTTGCCATGACGGGAAGAGCATCCAGCCACAATCCCGCACCTTCATCCCCTCCCGGGTCCAGGACAACCCTTTCCTGATGGAGACCGGCTACGAGGCCACCCTTCAGGCGCTCCCCGAGCCTCTTCGTTCCCAGATGCTGGAAGGGGACTTCAGTGCCGGCAAGGACGAAAACCCCTTTCAGGTCATCCCCTCAGCCTGGGTGGTCGCGGCACAGGGACGGTGGAGCGAACAGGGGAGGCAGGGGCCCATGGATTCGGTAGGCGAGGACGTGGCCCGCGGCGGGCGGGCAGAGACGGTCATCGCCCGCCGCCACGGTGCATGGTACGACAAGCTTCTCTGCTACCCCGGCGTCGCCACCCCGGACGGCCCCAGCGCCGCGGCAGTCGCCATGTCGGCGGTCAGGGACGGAGCCCCTATCCACGTGGACGTAATCGGCTGCGGAACAAGCCCTTACGACCATCTGAACCAGGCCGGGGTGCATGTGGTGGCTGTGAACGGCGCCGCGGCCAGCTACGGCACGGACAAGAGCGGCAAGCTCAGCTTCTACAACCTGCGGGCCGAGCTGTGGTGGAAGATGCGCGAGTCCCTGGACCCGGCCGCTGTCCCCCCATTGGCCCTGCCGCCTGGCCAGGAAATACGCGCCGACCTATGTGCCCCCACATGGTCGTTGCGCTCGGGCAAGATCCTGATCGAGTCCAAGGAAGACCTGATGGCCCGCATCGGCCGCTCGCCGGACAAGGGGGACGCCATGGTGTACGCCGGTGTGGAGACCCCAAAGCGGGCTGCCTATAGCGGCCGCTCCGGCCATGTGGTGGATTATGATCCGCTGAAATAGGTGAAAAATGTGCAAAGACGCTAGTGCCTTGGCACCTGCCAAAATATCTCAAAATTATTTCCCACGACTAACCGCACGGCACACCAGGGAGGAAGAGCGATGAGTATCGAGGAAAACATGGAAATGTGGCGCAGGCGCCGCTGGGTGAGCGCCCTGGAGTTGGCCCAGGCTATGGAGGTGACCCCCAGAACGGTGCGCAACTGGTGGTATTCGCGCAAGACCCCGCTTAAGGCCTGGATGGCCTACGGCGACACGCGTTTTATCCGTTTCACTTCGGCTTCGGCCATCGAGTTCGTGCAGGCGGGGTTTGAGGAGCCATAGAAGGGAGGGCATCTATGTAATGCAGGCCTTTCAGTTGGTAATAGTACCCTCACCCAAGGCGTACTGCGTGGCTCGTCTTCGCTCCTCAACCTGCTACCTGCCTGCCTCCATGATAAAACTGGGTGCCGCCGTGCCTTCACCTGCACCGACGCAGCGCGCCGGCATCTGTGGTTACTGACGCTTAATTCCTTGAAATGCTTTGTCTGGTGATGTAAAAGGGTAATATGGTCTTATTGTTCTTGATTAGGGGACTCAAGATCATCGATGCCCGTGGAGCGATCCGGCTCGGCGGCAACCGTTGAGGCTATAGCAAAGCGGAAAGGTCATGAACGGCACGCTGACAGCGGCGATGACGTTTATCAGGAAAGAGGTCTAATCAGGATGGAGAGCGGAATAAATTCGGGCATGGCGATTTCGCTGCTCTTGGTGGAAGACGATGAGACCACCCTTAAGTGTCTGGAGATCATCATTGCCAAGAGGTATCCACTGCTGCCCATGGCCACCGCCGACAACGGCCGGGCAGGGTTGGAGCTTTTCCAGGCCTGCCCGGCGGCAATCGTCATTACCGACTTCAACATGCCGGAGATGGACGGCATGGAGATGACCGGCAGGATGCGCGCCATCAGGCCGGAGACAAGGTTTATCGTACTGACCGGTGACAGCGGGGGGCTCGCCCACAGGGGTTCGGAAGACAAGGCATTCATCTACGACCATTTCATCGTGAAGCCGGTTGTTTTCGAAACACTCTTCGCGGCTATAGATGAGTGCCTGGAACAGATCGGATACAACGGCTGCAGCAACCAATAGGAGATGTACACTCGGGAAATTTAGCCGGCGGTGCCGGCCAAACAGCCATGAAGATAATAAACCACAGTTGCAATGATAATCGCGAACGGAGAGATCCATGGCCACAAATGCATTGGTAAAGGTAGGCGGAGCAGAGCAAGGCGAACTGATCCAGTTGGTCAGCTTCATGCTGGATAACGAGGAATACGGTGTGGAGGTACTCAAGGTGCGGGAGATTATCCGCATGCCTGGTATCACCAGGATGCCCAATACGCCGCATTATGTAGAAGGGATCATCAACCTGCGCGGCAAGGTGATACCGATCATCTCCCTGCGCAAACGGTTCGGGCTTTTGGAGTGCGAGAACAACAGCCATACCCGTATCATCATCATGGATGTGGCCGGCACCCTGAACGGTTTCATCGTGGATGCCGTATCGGAGGTGATCCGCATCCACAGCAGCGATATTCAGCCGCCGCCGCCACTTGTGCTCTCAGGCGGCATCGACCGGGAATTCATCAACGGCGTTTACAACCATGGCGAGCGGCTCCTGATCATCATGGATATCGACCGTATGTTTTCCGATGACGAGATGGAGCGTATCGGTTCCGGTACCCTATAACGTATTTGGGAGTTATAGGGCTTATAATTCAGAACCGATCTTCCAGCGGAATGATGAATATTCAGTCGGGAAAAGGTTTCCTCCCCCAGCGGGGAGAGGCAACCAAGTAGCGGGGGATTGGTTCCCCTCAGAGCAGTGCCGCAGCGACAAGACCCTGAAGGGGTAGGGTGGCTGTGATGCACGGGAAAATTCAAGGTTTATAATCGATAAATTGCAGGCTGATGTGAGACGATACTATTCTCATGACCTTGCAGGCATATTCGGCATTCGTTAATAACGTCACGATTAGCGTGCCGCTTTCACCGATCTTGATGCGTTCGTAATCGGCATCCGTTATTTCGACCGACGCTCCGGCAGTGGAGAAATTATCCATCCTGCATTTGTATTTTCTGCCGTTAATATCCAGGATGCATTTTGTATCCAACGTCTGCCGGTCATCGATTCGTACTGTTCCCATACCTGCTCCATGCTCCCCATGATCGAATCGGAAAAAGACCTGTTCATAACTCTTCAGACCGTTACCACGATCTTGCCCTTTTGCTGGTTAGATTCCATGTACCGGTGCGCTTCGACGATGTTTTCCAGGGGAAACGTGCGGTCGATGATCGGTTTCAGCACACCGGACTCGAGCCTGTCGTAAATGAATTGTTTGCCGCGGGCAAGCATCTCGGGGTTCTTCACGATCTCAAACAGGGTGTACCCGCGCACGGATAAACCCTTGGCCAGCGCCGGGAACAGGGGGAAGAGCGTCGGCTCCGGCGACAAGGCGCCGTATTCGAAGATTGTTGCGCCGGAAGCGGCGGCGTCGGCAAGTTTTCCCAGCAATGGTCCTCCCACCGGATCAAAGGCCAGGTTCACCCCTTTCCCTGAGGTAAGCTCAATCGCTCTTGCAGCCAGGTCTTCTTCATCGGCCGCTATGACATGATCCGCTCCCGCGCCCATGAGAAAGGATCTCTTTCCGGCGCCGCGCGTGGCGGCAATGGAGGTTGCCCCTACCGACTTTACGATCTGGATCGCGGCCAGTCCCACGCTGCTGCTGGCCGCGGTGATCAACACGCAACTGTCTTTTTGCAATCGCCCGAACTCAATGAGCGCCCCGTACGCCGTCAGATACTGCATCCAGATTGCAGCGCCTTCGACCGGCGACAGATCGGCAGGGTAGGAGGCCACGGCGTAGGCCGGTACGACGGCGCTTTCACCATAGACGCCATAGTCACTGATGGAAAAGGAGGGGATGGTGCTTACCCGGTCACCGATTTTTACGCCGCTGACGTTTGGCCCGACCGCGTCCACGACACCTGCGGCCTCATAGCCGAGTCGAGTGGGCATTTTCGGCGTCTCAAGATACTGCCCCTGTCGAAACATGATCTCGGCGCGATTCAAGCCAATGGCCTCGACCTTCAGGCGAACCTCTCCCACACCAGGCTCCGCAAGAGGCAGCTTCTCGATCTTCAACACCTCTGCTTCCCCTGTTTCATGAAAGCGGACGAT